>Ga0007854_10001996_pt1 | contig 12818 bp, 12 predicted proteins | sample CryBogCBH12Aug08_FD_60382 | JGI IMG/M metagenome (GOLD analysis project Ga0007854, IMG submission 60382) | Freshwater microbial communities from Crystal Bog, Wisconsin, USA - CBH12Aug08 | ecosystem: Environmental > Aquatic > Freshwater > Lake | place: Crystal Bog, Wisconsin, USA | collected...
GCACTTGTATCCAACGGGGATTCCCGACGCCGTTCGGACGGCGGGACTAACTACTGGACAGGTCTCGGCCACTCGATCATCAAGTGACGCGACACGGTCGTTCGGAGAGACACTTGCGGTAAACTTTGCCGCGACTGCTTCCTATGTCTGAAGTATAGCGAAACTTCAGCCTTCAAGCCAATTCGATATTCTTATCGGGCTGATTCAAACCTTCCTGAATCCTAATAGCAGCCGGCTAAATCTGTAATTGGGCAAGGTTGGAGTATAACTCCAGACACTCCGGGTTGGCCAGTGACTCCCTGTTTCTCACCGGCCTGCCGTGCACTAGTTCCCGTACCGCCAACTCCACAATCTTGCCGGATTTTGTACGCGGAATATCGGCCACCGCGACAATCCTCGCGGGCACGTGGCGCGGCGTTGTCCCCTCCCGTACCACCGCCCGGATCCGCGCCGCCAGCGAGTCATCCAGCTCCTGGCACTCCCTCAAACGCACGAACAGGACCACGCGGACATCCCCTTCCCACTGCTGCCCGACGGCCAGCGACTCGATCACTTCCGGCAGGCGCTCCACCTGGCGGTAAATCTCCGAAGTTCCGATCCGAACCCCGCCCGGATTCAGAACCGCGTCCGAGCGGCCATGGATCAGCATACCCCCGTGTTCCGTCCATTCGGCAAAGTCGCCGTGCGCCCAGACACCTGGGAACCGATCAAAGTAGGCTGCCCGGTAGCGGCTTCCGTCGGGATCGTTCAAGAAGCCCAGAGGCATGGAGGGAAAGGGGCGTGTGCACACCAGTTCGCCCCGTTCGCCGCGCAGGGACCGGCCCTCGTCGTCGAACACATCCACTGCCAGACCGAGTGCCGGCCGCTGGATTTCGCCCCGCCATACCGGCTCAATCGGACTCCCCCCGACAAATGCCGCCGCTATATCGGTGCCGCCCGAGATGGACGCGAGGTGCACGTCGGCCTTGATCGCGCCGTAGACATAATCAAAACCCTCCGGCAGTAGCGGGCTCCCCGTGGAGAATACGGTTCTGAGTGCCGGAAAGCTGTGCGTCGAAGCCGGACGGAGGTCGGCCTTGGCGCAGGCCGAGAGGAACTTCGGAGAGGTTCCGAAATGAGTGAAACGCTCGTCACGGGCGTAGTCGAACAGCACTGTGCCGCCGTGGAGAAAGGGCGAGCCGTCGTAGAGCATAAGTGCGGCCCCGGACGCCAAGCCAGTCACAAGCCAGTTCCACATCATCCAGCCGCAGGTTGTGAAATAGAACAGGCGGTCCCCGGGCCGGACATCTCCGTGGAGTTGATGCTCCTTCACATGCTGGAGCAGCGTGCCGCCGGCACCGTGGACCAGGCACTTGGGCACGCCGGTGGTTCCGGAGGAGTAGAGAATGTAGAGCGGATGGTCAAAAGGAAGCGCCGCGAAATCCAGTTCCCGGGCCGCCGCAAAGGGAGCGGTGAATTCGGCCAGCAACTGCGCCTTCGGGATCATGCTCAAATCCGGCCCGGCCTGCGCGTAGGGGACCACCACGACCCTCTCAACCGCTGCCAGTTGCTCCACGACAGCCTGCAGTCTGCCCAGCACATCGACGCATTTCCCGTTGTAAAAATAGCCGTCGGTCACCACCAGAATCTTCGGCCCGATCTGCCCGAAACGGTCCACCACGCCGCCGACTCCGAAATCCGGCGAGCAGGACGAAAACACCGCACCCAGACTCGCCGCCGCCAGCATCACTACCAGGGTTTCCGGCATATTGGGCATCCACGCCGCCACCCGATCCCCCGCTCTGACACCCGCGCCGGAAAGGGCGGCGGCCATGCGCGCTACCTCGCTGTAGAGTTCCGCATGCGAAAGCCGGCGTGAAACCCTGTCCTCGCCCCGGAAGACGACAGCGTCGCTGTCATCCCTCCGCCGCAGCAGGTTTTCCGCGAAATTGAGCCGGGCTTCGGGAAACCATTGCGCGCCGGGCATCCGGTCGCGGTCCTTGAGCACCGTGCCCCCGGGCTCCCCGATGACGCCACAAAACCGCCAGACCGCTCGCCAGAACGCTTCCGGCTGCTCAACCGACCACTCATGCAGGGCCGGATAACCGGCAAACACTCCGTTTTCCCTATGGAACGCAGTCAGGTTTGCGGTTTCGACGCGCGCCGGGTCCGGCGACCAGATGGGTTGTTCGCTCAAACCATCTACTCTAGCGCCACCCTTTCGCGCCTATCGGCGACACCGGGTGCGCCATGCCGCGCAATCCGTCCCGAAACGGCCGGAACCGCCCGGTTTCAGGATTGGCAATGCTCTTGCATGCCCTCCTACGTCGACCTTTAGGAGGTTGCACAATGAAACGCACACTGCTCTGCCTGATTCTCTCCGGAGGCACCCTTCTTCTTGCCGACGGCGACGGCGCGACCGCCCAAATCGAGCGCGGACGCCAAATCTTCCTCCATTCCAAGAAGGGAGTTACCTGTGCCACTTGCCACTCGCTGGAAGGGCAGGGTGTGGCCGTTGGGCCCGATATCACGAAACTGGCTTCGGTGGTGGGCCCGCGCGGCCTGGTGACCACAATCCACATGACCGCCACGGCCTACGTACAGGAATACAAGCTCCCCAACGGACGGACCTTCCCGGGCATCGAGAAGGCGAAGACTGCGGAGACATGGGACATTTATGACCTGAGCAAGATCCCGGCGGTTCTGGTCCGGTTGAAGCCCTCTGATCCCGTCACAGTCAAGACCAGTTCCGACTGGTGCCACCCGCCCACCGCGACGCCTTATACTTCCGAGGAAATGGCCGACCTGGTCGCTTATCTGAAGTTTGCGGCAACCGGCAAGGCCAAGGAAATAGCCGTCTCCGAACTGTATTAAGCCAACGGACTGACAACGGACGGCGGCCGCTTGCACCGCCGTCCGCGGGGCTGACGGGTTTGCGAGACTGTAGGCATGACGCAGTACCGGCTTACCCCTCGTTTCCGGCTTCGACCCTTCGTCCTGTCGGTTTCCTTTCTCACCGGTATTGGTCTCACCGGTATTGGCTCTCTCGCCGGCCAGACGCCCTGCGCTGCTCTGTCGCGGGTGAAGATTCCGGGTGTCACGGTAACCTCGGCGGTGGAAGTCGCAGCCGGTCCCTTCGCCGTTCCCCCGGGCACAGCTAAACCCGTTCCGATGCCTGCATTCTGCCGGGTCGCTGGTTCCGTGCATCCCGAGGTCAAATTCGAGCTTTGGATGCCGGTCCAGTGGAACCGGAAGCTCCTCGCGGTCGGAAACGGCGGACTCGCCGGCACGATCAGCTACTCCGCGATGGTGAAACCGCTGCAGCGCGGCTACGCTACGGCCAGCACGGACACCGGCCACTCCGCTACCAGCACGAACAATGGCGAGTGGGCGCTCGGCCACTACGAGCGGATCGTCGATTTCGCCGACCGCGGCATCCATGTGATGGCGCTGGCCAACAAAGCCATCCTCCAGGCTTTCTACGGGGCTCCTCCCGCCCACTCGTACTTCAACGGCTGTTCCCAGGGAGGACACGAGGCGCTCATCGAGGCCCAGCGGTACCCCGCTGACTTCGACGGCATTATCGCGGGCGACCCCGCCAACAATTGGACCCGGCACTATGCCGGCGGCCATCTCTGGGCAGCGAAGGTGATGGACGGCCCCGGATTCATTCCTCCGGCCAAAGTCCAGCTGCTGGCCGAAGCGGTCAATGCCCAATGTGACGAGCTGGACGGCGTCCGGGACGGCGTTCTAACCGATCCCCGCGCCTGCCGCTTTGACCCCGCGCGGTTGCTCTGCAAAGGCATCGACGAAGCAGCCTGCCTGACCGCTCCCCAGGTCGAGTCGGTCCGAAAGCTATGGGCCGGACTGCGTGACGAGCACGGTGACCAGATTTATCCCGGCATCGTTCCGGGCGGCGAGGCCGGACCCGGCGGCTGGACCAACTGGATCACCGGCAGCGGGCCGGGCACCAGCGGCCACGCCAGACTCGGAATCCCGTTTTACCGATACATGGTGTTCGACGACCCCGACTGGGATTATCACAGCTTCCGGTTCGACGCTTCCGGAGGTTTCGAAAGCGATGTCGACTTCACGGACCGAAAGCTGGGAGCCCTCTTTAATGCGACCAGTCCGGACCTCACCGCCTTCGAGGCGCGGGGCGGCAAACTGATCCAGTACCACGGCTGGAGTGACCCCGATATCACGCCTCTCAACAGCATCCAGTATTACGAAAGCGTGATCCAGTTCATGGCGCGCGGCGGCAACCACGGGCTGCGCGATACGCAGGAGTTCTACCGCCTGTTTATGGTTCCCGGCATGCAGCACTGTTCCGGAGGGCCGGGTCCCACGGCCTTTGACATGTTGGAGCCGCTGGAGAACTGGGTGGAGAAGGGTGTTGCGCCGCAGCGGGTCGAGGCCGCGCACGTGGTCGGCGGGAAGACCGAGTTCAGCCGGCCCCTCTGCCCGCACCCCATGCGGGCGGAGTATAAGGGTGCCGGGAGCACGGACGAAGCGGCAAACTTCACGTGCGCGCTGCCGCCGCTGGGCCGGCCGTAACGCTGGCGCAGTTGGCCGGCTCGTTGATCCGCCCGCGGTCTGCGAGACTGGAGACATGACGCCCACGGTGTTCGTATCGCACGGTTCCCCGTCTCTTTTACTCGAACCGGGCGCCTCGCGCGAATTCCTTGCGGGGTTGGGCCAGCGCCTGGGCCGACCCAAAGCAATCGTCTGCATGTCGGCACACTGGGAAACTGCGGAGGCGGGCGTGGGTCTGGCCGAACATCCTGACACCATCCACGATTTTTACGGGTTTCCTCCGGAGATGTACCGGATGCGGTATCCGGCTCCGGGCGACCCCGCGTTGGGGCAACGGATCCTCCAGTTGCTGGCCGCCGCCGGCATTGCGTCGGGCGGAGACCCCCGGCGCGGCTTCGACCACGGCGTCTGGTCCCCGCTGGCCCTGATGTATCCAGGCGCGGATATTCCGGTCGTGGAGCTTTCTGTCCAGCCACGACGCTCCCTGGCACACCATATGGCCATCGGACGCGCGCTGCGGCCGCTGCGGTCCGATGGAATCCTCATCATGGGGAGCGGCTCGGTTACACACAACCTTAGGGAACTCGGGCGGAACACACCTCAGGCGGCTGCCTTCGAAGACTGGCTCATTGAAGCCGCCGTGGAGGGCCGCGACGGCGATATTGCGGGCGCGGACACACTGGCACCGCATTACAGGCACAACCATCCCACACCGGAGCACTTCCTGCCGCTGTTTGCCCCGCTCGGGGCGTCCCATCCCGGGGCAAAGGCGGAAGCTCTGAACAGGATCTTCGATTACGGCTCGCTGTCCATGGCCGCCCTCGTTTGGGACTAAAAAACCGTGAGAAAATCACCGGTCCGAAGCCACTCTATACTCGATGGAGAATCTACTCCGGGCTATTGCTGGTGAGCTTGCCAGCGAATGGGGTTACTTGGCCTACCTCGTCGAATTACGATTAGAGGCTGCGGACCGGCATCGTTACAACATCGTCCACGCGCATCGTCTCCTTGACCGCGTAAGGCTCCCCGTATTTGACGCCTATCAGATTCCCGTAAAACCGGGCCGTCGATGCCAGCCGGTCGCGGATCTCCGCTTCGTCCGGAAACAGGTCCGAGCCTTCCTCCACGGGTCCGTACTGCGAGCGGTAGGCTAGCAGCGAATCCATGCGGCGTTCAAACTGCCGCGTCACATCCACCACGAAGGAGGGCGTCACGTTGGCGTAAACCGAGGAATAGATGATCTTGTACGGCCGGTGCGGCTCCGTATACTGGTCGATCTTCCGCAAACCGGCGAGGAAGCAGGCCTCATACCCGATCTCCGACGCCCGGTAGTGATCCGGATGACGCCCCGTCCAATAGGGCAGAATCACGGTGCGGGGGCGCAGCACGCGCAGTTTATAGGCCAGAGACATCCGACCCGCCATGGAGTTCTCCAGCCGCGCGTCGGGAAAATGCATGTTTTCACGGTGGGAAACCTTCAGGATTCCGGCGGCTGCGAGGGACTCCTCCACACGAAGTTCCGGGGTGCCGCGCGTCCCCATGTCTCCGGCGGTGAGGTCAATAATTCCCGTCTTGTACCCGGCCTCGGCCATCTTGAGCAGAGTGCCGCCGCAGGTCTGTTCCACGTCGTCTGGGTGGGCCGCGATGGCCAATACGTCAATCATGTGTTCCTTCGAGAGAATCGGCTAAGAATAATAGACGCGGCTGCGGTAGTAGCGCTTGCGGGTCCCCATGAGGAAGACGAGCAGGATGCCGGCCACAAAGCCGCCAATGTGCCCGAACCAGGCAACACCCGCGTCGGAAACATGGGTGTGTGCGATGGACCCGTACCCGGACACCAACTGCATCCCGAACCAGTAGAGCAGAATGATCGGGGCCGGCAGTTCCACCGTCGTAATGAAAACAAGGACAAAGACGATGGTCTTGATGTTGGCGCGCGGAAATGTCACCAGGTACGCGCCCATCACACCGGCGATGGCCCCGGAAGCACCCACGGTCGGAATCACCGACCCGAAATTCACAGCGGAGTGGACAACGCCGGAGAGAATCCCGCAGGCCAGATAGAAGCCCAGGAACTTCACGTGTCCCATCGCGTCCTCCAGGCTCTTGCCGAAAGCCCAGAGGAACAGCATGTTGCCGATGATGTGACTCCAGCCGCCGTGCAGGAACATCATCGTGATCATGGTCTTGATCGAGGGATGCGCCGGAATCAGGCCGTATCGCGCGATCAGCAGATCCCGCGCGTAATCGCTCAAGGTGATTTCGCGAAAGAAGACGTAGCAGCAGACCACGATCAGACAGATCGTGACGATCGGCGGACTGAAGGTCGGTCTGTCATCGCGGAGGGGGAACATGCGGGGTTAGCGTTCCGACGACTTGGCCGCAATGTCGGGCCTCGCGCGGCGTTCCCCCCGCGCCAGAAGCGCATTGGCCTCGGCCAGGGTGGCGATGCCGCCACGGGCACCCATCCGGGTGCAATTTAGTGCCGCCATGGCGTTGGAAAAACCGAGCGCGTCGGCAATCGGCATTTCCTGTAAGACAGCATAGCAAAACGCGCCGTGGAAGACGTCACCGGCCCCGGTCGTGTCGAGACAGTTGACAACAAACGCGGGCGAGTAAACGAAGCGGCCCTCTGTGAGGGCAAGAGCGCCGTGCGCCCCCAGAGTCATGGCGGCCACCTTCATGTTGTGCCGTTCCTGAATGGCCTGAAGCGCCTTGAAAGGGTCTTCAATGCCGGTTAGGCGTCCGGGGAATTCGGAACTGGCAATCAGATAGTCAATGAACGGCAGAACGCGGTCAAAACCGGCATAGAGCGTATCCACGTCGGCAGTAACGGGAATTCCATGTGCCGACGCGATCCGCGCGGCTTTCTCGACGGCAGCCGTGTCGTGGCAGTCCACATGGAGCATCCGCGTTCCCAGGATCTGGGAATCATCGATTTCGTGCGGCTGTAGCGTCAGGCAGTCGGCGTGGTTCCAAAACACGGTGCGTTCGCCGGTTGCCTCGTCGATCACGATGTAGGCGGACTGGTTCGGGCAGTTTGTGCGCCGCCGAACATCTTCAATGTTGACGCCGGATTCCTCCAGGCTCTCAATCTGCAGCTTGCCCCGGTAGTCATCGCCCACGGCGCCGATATATTTGGAGCGCAGCCCGAGCCGGGCGCAGGTAACAATGGCGCTGGCCACCTGTCCGCCGACCGCGTAATGTTCGCCTGCAAAGGGAACCTTGCCGCCGTAGGCCGGGAAGTGGGGCACGCTGAAGACGGTGTCGGTCGCGTTGAGTCCGATCCCTGTGACGTCGAACTTATGCATAGACCGGACTCCGGAAGTGTTTGCTCAATTTCAATCCCTGATGTTGGTAGGAGGACCCGATTCCTTCGCCGTACACAAGGCGCGGGCGCTCCAAAAGTCTTTCGTAAACGAGGCTGGCCACCGCCTGGCCGTCCTCCAGAATGAACGGGACCTCATGCGACCGCACTTCCAGCACCGCGCGTGTGCCGTTGATCTCGCCCTTGCCGTAACCGAAGCCGGGGTCGAAGAATCCGGCGTAGTGGATCCGGAACTCGCCGATGGTGGGGTCGAACGGCACCATTTCGGCCGCGTACAGGGCCGGAATGCGCACCTTCTCGCGTGAAGCGAGGATGTAGAAATCCTCGGGGTCGAGAATCAGGGTGCGGCTTTCGTTGCGGTGGATCGGATCGAAGAATTCGGCCGGATCATAGAAGTTCAGCCGCCCGAGGTCAATGAGCGGGGCATGCCTGCGGGCACGAAAACCGATGATCTCGGAATCGGAAAGGTCGACGGACAAGCGGAGGCCGTTTTGGATCAGCGGTTCCCCCCGCGTTTCATCCGGCATATAAATCAGCGCTTCGCGGTCCCCCAGTTGGCGGAGCACCTGGTCTGAGGGGAGGTACTCTCCCTGAAAAAGGCGCAACTGGGAGAGCCTGTCGCCCTGCCGCACAACAATACTGAAGGTGCGCGGCACAACTTCGGCATAGAGGCGGCCCTTATAGCCCGGAGGCACCAGTTCAAAGCGTCGGCCCTCGTCAGTGATCAGACGCGTGAAGACATCGATCCTGCCGGTGGAGCTCTTCGGATTGGCGCGTCCGGAGATCCCTGCGGGGAGCGCCAATTCCTCCTGCAGAGGCACGATGTAGACGCAGCCTTTTTCGAGAACGGCGGGACGGGTCAGGTCGATGGTGTGGAGGCGGTACTTTTCGAGCTTCGACGTGACGGTATCCGCGCCTGTCGCGAGGAAACTGGCGCGAACGCGATAGGCTTCGGAGCCCAGGCGGAGGTCCAAAGATGAGGGCTGGACCTGCTCCGGGAGAATGGGATTCCGGGCTCGGATGGCGCCGGACGCAATCATGCCTTCCAAGGACTGGGAGGGCAGTACGCCGTGGGACTCGTTGGCCGTCATGGAATTGCAGTTTTCATAATCCCACGGGTGTGTCAAGGGGCCGGGAAATCTGGGCGCTTAGCCTTCGCCGCACGCTGCGACGGGCATGTTTCGACGGGCCGCGCTTTGTCGGGATATCGTTATGGAACCTCAGGCGTAGTAACGGGCCGGCGTGATCACCGGCCGAGGCTCGCCGTTCTCCACGATCCGGGCGATCAGCTTCTCCCGCAACTGTGCGGAAATTTCCTTCATGTCGCTCCGGCCCGCCAGATTTACGAGTTCGTTCGGGTCACTTTTCAGGTCGTAGATATGGCGCTCGACGTAGTTGCTGCTCCAAGGCTGCTTCGGATCCGCCGCGGGATCGTAGACGCAGTACTTCCAGTGCTCCGTCCGGAGCGCGCGGCCGAGGGCCTCCTCGCGCATTTGGATGTAGACCTCGTTGCGCCAGCCGGCAGCCTTGCCGGCCAACAGCGGCATCAGGCTCCGGCCCTGCATCGCCGCAGGTACGGCCTGCCCGGTTGCGGCCAGCAGCGTGGCCGGCAGATCGACGGTGCTGACCAATTGGCTGACGGTGGTTCCGGCCTGAAAGCCCGGACCGCGCACGATGAGCGGAATCCGGGACGATGCCTCATGGCAGCTGCGCTTATATTCCGCGTTGCGGGTGCGGAAATGGCAGCCGTGATCGGTGGTCAGAACCACGATTGTATTGTCCAGCTGACCCTGGGCCTTGAGTTCATCCAATACGCGGCCCAGTTGCTCATCCATGCGGGCCATGATGCCGTAGTAATCCGGGAGCTGTGATTTCCAGTCGCCCCGGAACGGGGCCAGATCCGGCGGGATGTAGAAGTTGTTCCGGTAACGGTCGGCATAGCCCTTGGGAGCGATGAAGGTGTTGGTGGAGTTTTGGAAATGCGGCTCCAGATGCGACACAAACAGGAAAAACGGCCTGGTGCGCTTCTGGCGGAGGAAGCGGACGGTATGGTCTGTCAGCGCATCGACACGGTATTCGTCTTTGAACGCGAGAGGCTTGTTGTTTTCGTCCCACATAGTGCCCTCGTAGGGCACCGAGGTGTGCTCCAGGGCGTTGGCCGCAACCCAGAACTGGTTGTAGCCGCCGCGCCGTTTGAGGGGAACGGCGCCGGATTCGGCGACATCGGAAAGATGCCACTTGCCGATGTACCCGGTGTCATAGCCGTGTTCGGAGAAGAGCATGGGCAGCGTGACTTCGTCATCCCGCAGCACAAGGCCGTTGCGGACCACACCGGTGGCGGTGGGGTACTTGCCTGTCTGGAGCGAGCTGCGGGCCGGGGCGCAGACGGGTTGGGGCGTGAAGGCGTACTCGAAGCGGACACCCTCGGCGGCGAGCCTGTCCATGTTCGGGGTGATTCCCATCGGGTTGCCGTAGGCCCCGATCGTGTCCCAGCGCTGCTGGTCGGTGAAGAAGACCAGGACGTTTGGCGGTGCGGACTGGGCGTAGGCCCCGGTCTGCGTCCATGCGGCGGCGAGCGTGCCGGCCATCCATTCGCGTCGTGTGATGCTCATTCTTTACTGCGCCCTTCCCAACTCGGATCCGCCGATTCCCGTCCGGAACGGGTCGTCCTCGCCCAACTTGCCGCGGATTACCTTGTCCAGTTCCAGAAATTCCTGGATCTCCGGCACCTTTGACTCGTACAAGCCCTGCGGGGGGCCGAAATACGCGACCCGGCCGGCACTGAGGAACACGACAGAGTCCGCCACCCTGTGGAGCAGGTCCAGATCATGGGTGACAACGACGGAGGTAAGCTTCAATTCGTGTTTCAGCCGCAGCATGAGGAGCGTGAGGTGTTCGCTCATGATCGGATCAACCATGGTGGTCGGCTCGTCATAGAGGATGCACTGGGGCTCGGCTGCGATGGCGCGCGCAATCGCGATGGCACGGCGGTAGCCCGTGGACAGGTCGGCTGGATACTGGTCGCGGGCATCGGCGATACCGACCATTTCCAGCATGCCGTTGACGATGTCGTCCTTGTTCTTTTCGTTGAAGTCTTCTCGCTGCTCGAGCGAAAAGAGGATGTTTTCGGCGACCGTGAGCGAGTCAAACAGGGCGCCGGACTGGAACACCATGGTGACCTTGCGGCGGATGCGGTTCATCTCGGCTTCGTCGAAATCGGTTACGTCCTCATACGCGACGATCACGCGCCCGCTGTCCGGCTTCAGGAAGCCCATGATGTGGCCCAGCGTGACAGATTTTCCGACACCCGACCGGCCGATGATGGCGAGAGTCTGGCCGGAGTCCACCGAAAAATTGGAATCGACTAAAACGGGCTTGTCGAACGTCTTAAATACGTGCCGGAATTCCAAGTAGTGCGGAAACTCTTCAGCCATGGAGGTATCTCCGCAGGTCCGCGGGTGTGTTCAGGTTTTCAAACGGTGCGGCGGAATCCACTGGAACGTAGCGTACCGCAAGTGTTTGGAGCGCGTCTGTGACTCTGCGGACACCCGATTCGAGGGCGGTCCGGATCACCGGTAAAATCCGCCGGTGGTACACGGCGCAGAGGGGCTCCGTTTTTCCGTCCGGGTGGACGGGCAGCGCACAATCGGCGTCGCAGCCGAAAAGGGTTTCCAGAAATGCGGTGTCCAGCGCGGGCATGTCGCAGGCCGCAATCAGGTTCCACTCCGTATCTGTGGCGGCGAGGGCCGCTTCGATTCCCGCAAGCGGGCCTCTGCCGGGAAAGTGGTCCGCCACGACGGGGAGACCGAACGGCCCGTATGCGGCGGGGTCGCCCACGATGGAGACCGAGCGGCAGACCTGCGCGAGACGACCGGCCACGATTAGCGCCAGCGGGCGTCCGCCGATTTCCATGAACGCCTTGTCCGAGCCCATCCTCGAACTGCGGCCTCCGGCGAGCACCCAGCCGCGGCGCGCTGCGAGGCTGGTGTTTTCTTTTGCCAATACATTGAAAATGTTACCATTAGGCGAGCCTGCAGCACGCAGACTTCCGGACATTTCCTTGCGCCTCGGTTTCATCATGTCGGTGTCCCTTGCACTCGCGCTTCGAGCCGCGGTGGCGGCCCCGGCTGCGCCCTCCGGCGAACCCGTGCGTACAGCGACGGTGGTCTACGGGGACCCGCGTACGGGGCGGCTGGTCCGGACCGTGGTGATTGATCCGACGGTGATTGAGCCTACTGCGGTGGAAGCTCGTCCTGTGCAGGCGGCCGCTTTCGCGGGCCCGGAACCGGCGGAGACCGCCCCTGAGGCAGCATTATCGCTCGCGGAACTGGCCGAAGAGATCGCCCGCCAGTTCGGCGTGGAGGAATCTTTGGTGCACTCGGTGATTCTGGCCGAGAGCAACTACAACACCCGGGCGGTTTCGCCCAAGGGTGCCATGGGAGTTATGCAGCTGATTCCGGAGACGGCCCGCCGCTTCGGAGTCGGCAATGCGTTCGACCCGCGTCAAAACATTGAAGGCGGCGTGCGGTATCTCAAGTTTCTGCTCGACTACTATCACGGCAACTACCCGAAGGCGATAGCGGCCTACAATGCGGGCGAAGGCGCGGTGGACCGGTACAACGGGATCCCGCCGTTCCCCGAGACCCGCGAATACGTTGTGCGGGTGGCCCGGAATCTGAAAGCGGCCCGGGCCGAGCATGCGCGGCGGGCTGCCAGGATGACGGTGGCTTCCCTGGAGACCACTCCGGCTGAAACACACCGACCGGTCCGAGCATCTATAGGCTCGGACGGCCTGGTCTACTACGGCAACCCATAAGGACCACATGACTCCCAGATCGTGCCTGGCAATTGCGCTGATTTCGCTGCTGCCCACGATCTGCGGAGCGAAAACCGGCATAATTCAGGTTACAAGTGTCCGGTCCTGGTCTCATCCGAATTCGACGAGGGTGATTCTGGAAACCACCGGACCGTTCGA
>Ga0007854_10001997_pt1 | contig 12817 bp, 8 predicted proteins | sample CryBogCBH12Aug08_FD_60382 | JGI IMG/M metagenome (GOLD analysis project Ga0007854, IMG submission 60382) | Freshwater microbial communities from Crystal Bog, Wisconsin, USA - CBH12Aug08 | ecosystem: Environmental > Aquatic > Freshwater > Lake | place: Crystal Bog, Wisconsin, USA | collected...
CAGCGCTCATCGCTTTGTCGGTGATTTGAACGGTCAAAGGTTCCCTGCTTTCTGAATAACCCTCGATCTCAACGATCCCGTGCTCATCGACATCGCCGAAATTCAGCATCTTGCCCTGGCCTGCAATCTGCTTCACACGGCGAAGCTTGCCTCTGGGCACATCATGCTCTCTAAGAGCCTCTGAGCGGATGCCGAAAAAGCCTTTATCTAACGGCTCCACAAGAACGCCGTCAACCCTGAGAACTTCTCCAATATTCCCGTCCATGAGAATGCCCGCCCCCTGCTTGACGCTTACAGCCTCTGCGGTGGCCTTGGTCATCTTAATCCTGTTATCTTCCCAGTAAATCGTCGCGACCGTTACCTTTTTCCCGTCAGGGCCGTCAAACTCAATCGGATAATCTCTAGTCCCGATTTCCCCGGATTGATAAGGCCCATAGGAAATCATGCGCTTGCCCCGATAATCCCCGTTTTTGAAAAACAAAACGATCTTTTTGTTGACCACCCCAAGCGAAATAGCATTAAACTTCAAAATAACGGCCAGCTTCGGATCGATCTTGATCGTTTTCGATCCTTCCAAAGGCGCGGATATTGTTTCTATAACAGCGCTTCGAAAAATATTAACACCGGCTTTGGCATGGTCGTCATAAACAATGGGGGTTCGCGTATTTTTGTTCAGCTCAGTAATGGCCGCCTCTATAAACTCCTCCGCCAGGGCCGTATGATTTTGCCTGTCTTCTTTTAGCAATTGGGTTATCGATGATCTCAAGCCCTCAGCGGTCAAGACCAGGGCCGTATGGTGGCCGCCTAAGATATCCATGCTCCACTGCAGGACAATATCGTCCAAATTGCGCTGATAGTGAGAATCCCTGAACTTCGCATGATCGAATTTAACAAAATCATCATAAACCCTGTCCAGCTTTTCCGAATAAGGCAGGGTAATAACCTTTCCTTGTAAATGAGAGAAAACTTCGATGACCCTGTTGATCACTTCAACAGTTAAGAAGGATTGCCCATTGATCTCCAATGCCAATTCTTCGCCCAGGCTCACCATCGCGGCGTTAGCTGCTTTTTCAGCCAGCGCGATCTTTAGCTCTTTATCCGAAACCCACTCTAAGGCCGCGCGCTTAACCATGAGATCGGTGTCATGACTTTCGCTCTGCCAAACCAGATACGGAAACAGCCCTTTGCCGCCTTCTCCTTTATACTGCTGAATGTTCAATGCGGGATATTGTTCAGCCACATAAGATACCAGCTCGGACAGAGCGTCATTCCCTAAATTAATGAACTTCTTTCCTTGCATCCTTTTTTCCAAATGGATCAAATGAAACCTGCTCCAGCCTGCCAGCGCTTTTCCGCTTTCTTTACTCACAGCGGGCTTGACCTGCTCGACTCCGTAGAGATCATTCTTAATGTCTTCTACGAGGGATCTCACATAGTACGCCGCCGCTTGCTTTCCATTAAGGTCCACCTTCGCCGTCATCGCGGCACTGGCATACGCAAGGTCTCTTCTGTCGATCCACCAGTTCCCCTTCTTTGGCTCCTGATTGGAAAAATAAAATGCTCCGGCGGTTGTTGCCGGCGAAAGGCGAAGCACCCCTGTTTTGACCAGGGCGCTGGGGGCTGAAAGCTTTTTCCAGTCGCTCGGCTTGCTTTCAAGCCATTTTTTATTGAGGATCTCATCAGAGGGCAGCGTATCAGGACTGCCCGCATCTGCCGGAACCGTTAAATAGAAAAGTCCCTGGCCGTTGATCCTGCGGATGATCACCGTTGCCGCGTAGGACTTCTTTTGATACAGCGTAAAGGTTCTGGGGGCCTCTGCAGCTGCGGCAAGATAAGGGGTTGCTTCATACGGCTGAAGCGAATATTCTTTTCTCTCTTCTGAAAAATACGCCCTTATATCCTGCAAATTGATCGAAACCCCGTCCCCGTAGCTGTTCTTTAAGGTGAGGATGTTTTCCTTGACCTGCACGCCCGTAACATTATCTATAAGAGTGTTGTTGTCTGAAACAGAACCAAATGTGATGTGAAAATCCTTTGCCTTGGTATTAAAGCGCAGGTAATTGCTTATTTCTGAATACGTGATCTTTCTGAACTTTCCAGTGTCCTGAGACCAAAGCAATAACTGCCCTCCCGAAGTGCCGTACTTGACGACCGTGCTGTCTCTTTTTCCTGAGACCAATATGAATAAGTCCCCATAGCGCCAGCCTGAAGCGATCGTGCCCAAATATTTTTCATTATGGATACCCAGCTGAATGTTGCCGTCCCTGTGAAATATCAGCTTGATCTTTTCACCCTTAAAACTTACTTCATCGGGCTGCTCTAATACGATCGCTTTTGAGATCATCGCGGAATCGCTCGAAAGCCGGCCTACACGCGCTCTGATAAGTTTTTTAACAGCTTCCTTGGCCTCTTTCTTCAACTGAGGATCTCTGACATGGATGATCTCGGTTAACAAATCTATAAATTCCCGCTCGGTCACAATAGCCCCGTGGTACGGCAGACGCATTTGAAAAAAGCCCAACGAGTCCTGATCAAAGATCTGCGGGTCTATCGCCAGGCCGATCCTATCCTCCAATTTCATTTCTTTGCCGGCAGGGATCTTCCCGCTTTCGATCTTCTTTAAAGTTTCTGCGGATAAAAATCTCTTTAGACCGCTAAAATCGAGCCATTTCCCCTCTACTACCGCGGCCAGGAGGGGAATATCCTCTGACGCCAATTGACGCTCTTCCAGGTCGATCTGCATAGTCGGCCTTAAATTTCCTGAATCCTTAATGCCCGAAGCGGATCTTACTAAACTTCCTACGCTGAACAACAGGCCGGTGATCGTGCTTTTAAGGCTGCTCATCGCCTCATCAGGGCCGACATGTGTTAATTTCAAATTCTTTAACGTTGCTACCCCGCCGGAAAAATACTTCCTGGGCATGGGTTCCTTGCTGATCGCATCGATATCTTCCTTGATATAGTTGAAAACGCCTTTTTTGTAAGCTTTGAGATATTGTTGATAGATGTATTGCGGATCCGCAAAGGCGGTTTTCTCAAAGGCCAAGCCCCCGACCTTGTTCTGATTAGAATAAACCTGATTTAAGAGCGCGGTTTTGAGGGTTTCTTTGTACCATTTGGCTAATATCAGAGAATGAAAGATCTGGCGCAGATTAGCGAAGTTCTTGCCCTCATTCACTTCTTTTTCCAGGGCAGGCAAAACGATCTGGCGGACGATTTGAGAGCCGATCGTGCTTTGAGTCGGCATTTGGTGTTTTTGGGTGGCTAGATAATCTTCTTCCAGCATCACCTTCAAATGGCTGTCTACCACGATCACGGTGTCCTTGGCTTCGTACACCGAGGCCTTGTCCGCTACGATCCAGACCTTATTAAATGTGTTTACAGGTATTTGAGTTGTTCCAAAACGCTCTGTCGCTTCCGAATAAACCTTATTCCAGAATTCTTTGCCAAGCCCCTTTTCCGGATAAATAAGAGAAGCGGTGATCTGTTTTAAAATGTAATCCTGCGCCAGCATGTCGCGGCCCATCTCTGTTTCGCCGGTCGCTTTGGGGACAATGCGGTCTTTCTCATAGGGAGACAGATTGACCCAGACATCCTTTTCAGGCAGGGTCAAGGCGGCAAAAAAATACTTAATTAATTTTTCGGATTCTGCCTTCAGTTTAGGATTTGGAGCCGTTAACTGAGAGTTTCCGGCGGCTACAATAAAATCAAACGCTAAAGGATTGCTTGGATCGATCTTTAAGCCCTTGATCAGAACAGGCGCATAAGCAGAACTTAACGAGACCATGGTCCCGGGTTCGGGCAAATTCAATAAGCCTTGGGCATACGCTCTTTGGGGAGCAATAACCATGCTTCCCAAAAAACTGATGGTCACCCAGATACATAATAAACGGCGAAAAAACATTCATTTCCTCTTTTTTGTTAAAGGGGCTGCCCGCAAACGTAAGAAACGCTTGCTCTATGAAAGGATATCACATTTTGAACTAAAAACAAGTTGGCGGGGCTTAAATGAGAGTTTATAACACGCTGGAATTAAATATCTTACGTATTATTTGAGCTTATTCTTTATAAACTATTATTAATATATCCCTGCTTTCCCTGTCTTTGGGGAAATCTGCCTATTCCGACAGCCGGATAATAATGCCTTTTTTGCGGGCACGGGTGTAGGCGTGATCCAAAAAGCGAAGGGATGCTATTATATAGAGAAGGGTGAGCGCAAAGCCTGTCAGCAGGGGATACGCGGTATGCGCTTGAAAACCATAGAACTGGCGAAAGTATTCCAGAAAATGCGTGATCGGGACCATGAGCGCAATATATTGAAGGAACGCCGGTAGAATATCCACCGGGTAATAGATCCCGCAGATGATCATAAACAGCTGGGCAAACATCCAGGCCGTGATCTCGACTTTCTGGCCGAAAGACAAAATAAGGATATTGACCAGAATCCCTAAAATAAAAGCACAAAGAAAAAGCCCCAGCAAGAAGAAAAACGTGATGAAAAACCCGGGCAGGTGAAAACCAAAGCCCCAGGCCGCCGCAGAGCTCAAAAGCACAAAAGCAACGAGCCCCCTCAAAACGCCGATCACCAGGGTCCCGGCAACGCCTTCGGAAATACCGACGGGAGTCAACATCGTATGCTTGAGGCTTTTGGACCACAGTTCATACAGCACGGTGTAGCCGACATCCAGCTGGGTGATCTGCAAAATCCCCGCGGCCAGAGTCCCTGTCATCACAAACCCTAACATCTGCGGGCCTAAATGGATGAACTTGGCCATAAGCCCGATCGAGACCAGGGAGATCATCGGCCAAAAGAACACATCGGTCATTACAAATAAATTCCTTACGGCAAAAACGGCGCTGCGCAGGGTAAAGGCAAAGGCCCTGTTGAGCCACGCCGGCACTCCGCCGCCGGGGGGCACAGGCCGCGTTTGAACGGCTCTTGCATTGACCCCCTCCTCCTTGACCGACGGACTTCCTGTTTGGCGGGCCAGCTGGATAAAGATCTGGTCCAGATCATCCGTATCATGGAACCGCTTAAGCTCGTCCACCGACGCTAATTTGATGATCCTTCCCTTCTGGATAAAAGCAACCCTCTCACACATACTTTCGACTTCGTCCATGTTATGGCTGGTCAAAAGCACGGTCATCTTACGCTTGCGCAAAATATCTAAAATGATCTCCCTTGTTTTTAGGGATACGTCCGGATCTAGCCCGATGGTGGGCTCGTCTAAGAAAAGGATCTTAGGGTCATTCAAAAGCGATTTGGCCAAGGACAGACGCTGCTTGGTGCCGGAAGATAATTCGTCAAAGCGGCGTCCGGCATAGGCCTGCAGATCAAAAAGGCCGGTCACTTCATCAACCTTGCGCTGCAAAGCGCTGCCCCGCAAACCGTAGAGACGCCCGTAAAACTTTAGATTCTCCTCGACGGTAAGACTAAACGCATAGTTAGGATAGCCCGAGGACATATTGATCCAGGAGCGCACGGCATCGAAATTCTTCGGGATAGACTTTAACCCGAAAATCTCGATCTGGCCCTCATCCGCCAAGAGCAGGGTCGCCAGCGTATTTAAAAACGTGGTTTTGCCCGCGCCATTGGGGCCGAGAACGCCTAAGATCTCACCTTCATACACCGTCAGGTCCAGATGATCCAGCGCTTTGACGATCCCTTTGGTTTGCGAATCGGGATAATTCTTGCACAAACCGCGGGCTGTCAGAACAATTTCAAAAGATTTTTTTTGATCTTTCATAAACTATTGCAATATTAGCAGATAAGGTGATGTTGCAAATTTGCATTTTTGAATAACCGGTAGTATACTTAAAGAGTAACAACGGAGGGTTCAAAAGGATAGCGAAAGCAATTCTAAGGCCTATCCCCTTACAAAACCTACGGTACAGCTACCGTGGGTTTTGCCTTTATAGGCACCTTGTGATCAGTGCTTACCCAGCAGAGCGAACATCTTCTTTTTGTAGGCTTCCACCCCCGGCTGGTCAAAAGGATTGACCCCCAGCATATACCCGGAAATACCGCAGGCTTTCTCGAAGAAATAATACAGCTGCCCCAAATGCATGGTATCCGCTTTACATAAAGTCAGGGTCATGTTCGGCACCCCGCCTTCAAAATGGGCCGCGGAAGTGGCCTCATAAGCTTTCTTGTTCACAAAATCAAAACCTTTTCCGGCCACATAATTAAACCCGTCCAGATCTTCGTCATCGTGAGGAACAAGAACTTCGTGATGAGGCTTGTCGATCTGCAAAAAGGTTTCAAACACCGTGCGCTCGGCCTCCTGCATCCACTGCCCCATAGAGTGCAGATCCGTTGACATGATCAGCGACGCCGGGAAAATGCCCTTGCCCTGCTTGCCTTCGCTTTCGCCGAACAGCTGCTTGAACCACTCGGCCACATAGAAGACATTCGGATAAAAAGAAGAAAGCACTTCGATCTTCTTGCCCTTCCCGTAAAGGATATTGCGCAGCGCCGCATAACGGTAACAGGTGTTTTGCTCCAGGTCGCAGACCGCATATTCTTTTTCGGCTTTTCTCGCCCCGTCCACCAGGCTCTGAATATCCACCCCTGCCAAAGCCAAAGGAACAAGTCCCACCGGGGTCAGGATCGAAAACCTTCCTCCCACATCGTCAGGAATGACAAACGACCGGTAGCCCTGCTTGTCGGCGATCTTGCGTAAGGCGCCTTTTTTTTCATCCGTCACGCAGATGATCCTCTTTTTTAATTCTTCGCCGCTGTATTTGCTTTCCAGAAACTTTTTGATCACCCGAAAAGCAATGGCCGGCTCGGTGGTGGTCCCGGATTTTGAGATCACGACCACCGTGACGCGCTTATCCTTAAGCGTGATCAAAAGCTGATGCAAATAATCGCTGCTGATATTATGCCCCGCATAATAAACCGGCAGATGCCCCGTGCCCAAAAACTCGATCGTAGCCCTGATGCCAAGATACGAGCCGCCGATGCCTATCGAAACAATGCAGTCGGAATGCTTGTGCACTTCGCCGGCTAAAACAGCTATCTCCTTGATCAGAGCATCAGGAATGCGGGAAGGCAGATCAAGCCACCCGGTAAACTCTGAACCTAAGCCCTTGCCTTGATGCAGATTTTCATGGGCTTGACGTACCGCCGGGAAAGTGCCGCTGAGCTCTGCTGCGGATACAAAACCTTTAAGATAATCGTTATTTAGGGTTAGCATATGTGGTATCACCTAGTTTAGTGGGCATGTCCGGCGAGGCCGGCGCATTGTTGGGAGTCGGAGGAGCAGAATTGGCCGCAACATCGTTCTTGGCCACATAGGACGTTTTATCGCCGAACTCATGATGGCTGATCAGATTTCCGTGCGTATAATGCTCCTCGGTTATGATCTGTCCGTCTTCCGCATAGGTGGCCACTTCACCGTCTAACAGGCCGCCCTGGTAATACATCGACTGCTTTAATATCCCGCTCTTAAAAAGAATGCTCTTCTCTCCGTCCACCTTGCCCCGGCTGTAATGCTCCCTGCTTTTAACCTCGCCGGTGTCATAATAGTGCACGCTCGGGCCTTCGAGATCGTTGTTCACATAGGTGTCTTCGCTTTCCAGCCCGCCGTTCTCAAAATAGTTCTTGTCGTTCCCCTCGCGCAAACCGTCGGAATAGTGCAGCAGTTCTTTCAGGGCCCCGGAAGGATAAAAGATCTTCATTTCTCCGTCCAGCCTGTAATTGTGATAGTTCTCTTCTCTGAGCAGACGCCCTTGACGGTCGTAGACATGCCACACCCCTTCAACAGGAGACTGCGTTCCTCTGGACTGTTCATACATACGGGCAGGGCTGATCGATTGGGAAAAACACACAGGTGCCGTTATCATCAGAAACGCCAGCAAGCCGAAAAGAATTTTCATATCTTAAATCTCCTTTATATCCATCAAAGCCAACTCTTCATCCGTAGGCCCAACGGCTTCATCGATGACAGCCCCTCCCAAAACCACATCGCCGTCGTAAAATACCGCCGATTGACCGGGAGTGACGGATTTTTGAGGGACCGCGAACTGGACACGGACCCTGCGCTCATCCAGAGGTGTTAGATACGCTTTGACTTCAGGAGAATTATAACGGATTCTTGCACTGACTTCTATGGTTTCTTGAGGAATTTCCATGCTAAGCCAATTCATGCCGCCGGCCGTTAAACCCGCAGAATACAGGCGCCTGAGATCGCCCACATGAACGCTGTTGGCGGCACGGTCCATTTTGTACACATAAACCGGATAGCCCATGGCCAGCCCCAGCTTATCGCGCTGGCCGATCGTATAGTTGGCTAAACCCTTATGTTGTCCGATGACCTTGCCGTTTTCATCGATAAACGGGCCGGGCGTCATAGCTTGAGCGCCTGCCCTGTCTTCAATAAATTTCTTATAACCGCTGGCGGGCACAAAACAGATGTCCTGGCTTTCGGGCTTTTCAGCCGTATTAAGCTTGAATTTGCGCGCCAGCTCGCGCACCTGCGTTTTGGCCATGCCGCCTAAAGGGAACATCACCGACGGCAATGTCTCCTTCTTCATGCTGTATAAAAAATACGACTGGTCTTTTTTAGGATCAGCGGCTTTCTTGAGCTCATAGCGTCCGCGCGCGGTATTAAACTCGATCTTCCCGTAATGCCCGGTCGCCAAATGCTGCGCGCCCAAGGCCCTGACCTTTTGATAAAGGGTGCCGAACTTCAAATGCTGGTTGCAGCGCACACAGGGGTTGGGCGTGCGGCCGTTCAAATACTCGTCGACAAAATTATCAATAATATAAGCATTGATGTCATTGGCAAAATTAAGCACATAATGCGGAATGTCCAGGATCTCGGCAGCGCGCTTGGCGTCGGCAATGCCGTCAATCCCGCAGCAGGAGGCCTTGCCGTCGTTATGCGTGATATTGAAACACATGGTCACCCCGATCGTATTATAGCCGGCCTCCTTGATAAGCCCCGCTACTACCGAGGAATCCACGCCGCCGCTCATGGCGACGTAAACGGTTATGTCTTTGTTGGTCTTCATTGGCCTGCCATTCTATCGGCCGCTTTCGATATCTTCGATAGCCCTGTACGTTGCCATTAGAAGAAAATCCAGCTCCTCGATCGTGATGCTTAAAGGCGGCATGAGGACGATGACGTTGCCCAGCGGCCTTAAAATGACCCCGTACCTGCGCACCTGACGGCAGACCTTGGCACCCACACGGTCTTCGAGAGAGCCTTTAAGCTCTAGGCCTGCCATGAAACCCTGCTGGCGTATATCGACGACATTCGGCAAATTATAAAACATCTTCAATGTCTTAGCCATGTATTTTATCTTGGGGCTGAGCTTGCTTAATGTCCGCTCTTTTTTAAATACTTCCAGATTTGCCAGCGCCGCGGCACAGGCCAACGGATTGCCGGTGTAGGTGTGGCCGTGAAAAAAAGTTTTCTGGTCCTTGTGATCAAAAAGAAACCCGTCATAGACTTTTTGAGTGGTCAAGGTTGCGGCCAACGGCAAATAACCCCCGGTGATCCCTTTGGCCAAACAGAGAAAATCAGGGACCACCTGCTCCTGCTGGCAGGCGAACATGGTCCCCGTTCTCCCAAACCCTGTGGCCACCTCGTCCGCGATCAAAAAAACATTGTATTGGCGTGTGAGCTCCCGCATTTTCTTTAATGCGCCCTTGGGCCACACCAGCATGCCGGCCGCACCCTGCACTAAAGGCTCAACGACCAGCGCGGCAATGCTTTTGCCCCGGGCCTTAAGAAGTTTTTCAAGATCATCGACAGCCTCCCATCCGTGACCTTTAAGAGCGATGGTTTTAAAAATCAATTTGCGGTAAACCTTGTGGAACAGGTCTATGCCTCCGACACTCACGGAGCCCAGCGTGTCCCCGTGATAAGAATTGCTCAAATGAACCAGGGTTGTCTTCTTTGTCGCTTTGGTGTTTTGCCAATACTGATACGCCATCTTAATGGCGATCTCAACACTCGTAGACCCGTTATCCGAATAAAAGACCTTTGTTAGCCCGGCGGGCGCAATGGCGATCAATTGCTTAGCCAACTGAACCGCCGGTGTATTAGATAATCCTAAAAGCGTTGAATGGCTTATTTTTTTGAGCTGGGCTGCGATCGCGGTATCGATCGCGGCATGGCGGTGACCGTGAACATTGACCCACAATGACGATACCCCGTCGATATAAACATTCCCTTCGATATCCTTCAGGTATACCCCTTTAGCCGAATCAATGATCAGCGGCTCCTCTTGGAGCCAGTCTTTCATCTGGGTAAAAGGATGCCAGATGTACTCGCGGTCCCACTGTTTTAAATGTTCAGCTTGAGATTTTGGCATTGCTGTAAAATACTCTTTTGGGTTAATGGTTTCATATAGGGAATCGTTCCGATGACCTTGATGCCGGATAATCGTTCTATTTCCTTCGGGTTCGTTTTCTCAGGTAAGCTGCCCTTCGCAGGCCCGGTCTGACAAAAAATGATCCCCTTGATCTTCAGCCTGCGCTTTTTAGCCTCGCTGATCGTCAATAAGGTATGATTGATCGTTCCCAAACCCGTCCGGGCCACAATGATCAGCTCTGCTTTGAGATCGGCAACCAGGTCCGCATTGTAGCAGGCGTCCGTAATCGGCGCCAAAAGGCCGCCGGCTCCCTCCACCAGAACGATCTCATGGCGCGCACATAACTCCTTCAAACAGCCCTGCACACGGCGCCTGTCAAAGCTGATCTTTGCCCTGCGAAAAGCCAGGTGCGGCGACAAAGGCTCCGGCGCATAAAACGGATTGATCAAACTTGATTCATCCTTAAGCCCTAGAGCTCTTTTTAAAAATTGAGCATCTTGACCGGCACACTGAACCGGCTTCATCACGCCCACATTGCGCCCCAGATTTTTAAGTAGAACACCTAAACAAAAAGTCGTGACCGTCTTCCCGGCACCCGTATCCGTCGCTGTAATAAAAAACACCTTATTTGCCCGCATATACTTGAATCACCTCAAAGGTGGCCCTCACACCCTGACGGCAGGCAAACTTCTCTTGATAAATAGCCGCCGCTTTTGCGATCGTTGCGGGGCCCAGATAAGCCCCTCGCGATAAATTATTCGCCCCGATCATTTTCAGCCAGACGATCAGCTCGCGCATATCTTTAAATTCAACCTTGACCTGCGCGCAGCCCACATCACTGCTTTTAAATCCTCCGACAGCAAGAGCCTCACGGACCTGAGCTACGTCAGGTAACCTCTTAAACGGCAACCGGCTCTTTTTAGCTTCTTCCAAAGACTGAAAAAGCTCCTGACAGGTATTATACCCGAAAAGCGTGCAGGCCAAAACACCCCTGTGCGCCAGCACCCGCCGGGCTTCACTGAAAGCGCGCGAAAGGTCGCCCGCCCATTGATAGGCCAGATTCGAGATCACAGTATCAAAACCGCTGTCAGCAAACGGCAGATCATGGCCGTCGCCCAATACCCAGGAGATCTCTTGATGCTTCGTACCTGCCACTTCCAGCATACCCTGAGCAAAGTCCAGGCCTATGACCCTGCAGGAAGGATACTTCTCCTTTAACTTCACCGTCAAATATCCTGTCCCGCAGCCGACATCCAGCAGCGCCGACGGGGCAGGACCTTTATTGACGCTGTCAAAAAGCTGATCGGCTATTCCTCTGTGCAGTCCTGAAAACCGGTCGTACCTGCGGGCCGAATTGCTGAATCTGCTCTGTATTTTATGATCGCTCATTGGTGATTTTTCGTGCGCCGGCGACTTTAATGAAGTAAAAAATCCTCTAAAAGCCTGTTATACTCTCCAGCTTCAGTTAAAAACGGCAAATGACCGCACCCCTCAATAAAATCAAATCTGGCATTCGGGGCGTGTCCTGCGACCCAGTCCATGATCGCACGCGGGCAAATGTAATCCTCCGTCCCGGTCATAAACTGCAGCGGACAGATCAGCGAACTCAAGCGGTCGCGCAAATCTGTCTTTTCGAGAATATCCAGAAAATGCTTGAGAGCTTCCCGTCGGGGCAGCGGCTCGCTTTGACGCAGCTCTTTGATCATCCGAAATCGATCACTTTGCCGCTCTTTCATCGTAAAAAGGGAACGAAAGAAAATATCAAGGATCACCGCATAATCGCCGTCAAACTGCTGACTAAGGGTGCGGATCTTATCAATATCCAGGCCTGCGGGATAATGGGGGCCTCGCGCAAATTTAGGAATTGCACCAACCATGGAAATACGCATGATCTCATCGGGGATCATGCGATAAAGCTCCAGGGCCACCAACCCTCCCATCGATGAGGCGACCAGCGAACAATGGCCGATCCCCAGCCTGTTTAAGATCTGTCGGATATCAAAAGCCATGTCCGTTAAACTGACCGGCGCCCACCCGCTTTTGCCGTGACCGGGCAGATCCAGCGTCAACACATGAAAATCCGTCGATAAAAAATCTTTTTGCGCCTGCCAAAAACGGCCTGACCCTCCAAGGCCATGGATCATGACCAGCGCTTCACCTGACCCGAAGCTTTCATAATACCATTCCAGTCCCCTGTGCGTTTTCAATGACGGCATGGTTACATTTCCCTTAACGCATTTAAGAGAACATCCATGTCCTCCTGCGTATGCGTGGCCATGACGGTGATCCTGAGCCTTGCCGTATCTTTCGGCACGGTCGGCGGGCGAATGGCCTGCACAAAAACGCCGCGCTCTAATAAGCGAATAGACATCGCTTTCGCGGCCGCAGGATCTTTAATCAAAAGAGGAATGATCTGAGTGCTTGAATTCATCGTATCAAACCCCTTAGCCTTCAATTTTTTCCGAAGATATTCAGCATTTTGCTGTAACTT
>Ga0007854_10001998_pt1 | contig 12804 bp, 11 predicted proteins | sample CryBogCBH12Aug08_FD_60382 | JGI IMG/M metagenome (GOLD analysis project Ga0007854, IMG submission 60382) | Freshwater microbial communities from Crystal Bog, Wisconsin, USA - CBH12Aug08 | ecosystem: Environmental > Aquatic > Freshwater > Lake | place: Crystal Bog, Wisconsin, USA | collected...
TCAAGGGGCCGCTATTCACCGAATAGCATCGGTTCCTGTCGAGACATTTCTTGCGATTTCTAGCAGGCGCGAAAACTCGATAGGCTTGCCCATCAGTTCCACCCCGTCCGGTAAGCCTCCCTTTTCGTCAATTTCCTCGGGTGGCATGCCGCTGACTGCCACTATTTTTGTATCCTGATATTCCTTCATCCCACTAAGCGATCGAATGATCTGGAAACCATTGACCTTCGGAAGGTTAAGATCGCAAATCAGCATTGCGGGGGGCTCATTTCGCAGTTTTAACAGGCCTTCATAACCATTCGGTGCGCTTTCGATTCGCACTGGAAGCGGCCAATTGGACAGTGTCAGCGCGTAGAGTTTCAGCAGCACCGCATCATCTTCGATGATAGTTATGTGCAACGAATCAGTTTCGTCTGTACTAATGAACCGGGCGGATCCGTGTAGGGATTCTTGCGACTTGTCCTGCTCGGATTCGCGGATCGCCTGCAAAACGGCTTTCGACGTGAATGGCTTAAGAATATATCCGTTGGCTCCGCCGGATATAGCGGCTTCGACAGTTGGTCGATCGGCATGCGATGTCACCATTAATATCGTAACGGCCGGACTCTTCCGGCGGATTTCCGCCAGCGCCTCCATTCCGTCGGCCCCTGGCATCGTGATGTCCAAACACACGATATCGGGCAAGAGTCGTTGAGCCATTTCGATCGCTTGTAATCCATTGGTGGCCTCTCCGATTGCAACGTATCCTTCCTCGAGCAGCACAAGTCGCAGCATCGATCGTGAGACAGGATTGTCATCGGCGATTAGAACGCGCTTTGGCTCCCTAGCGAGCATAGATTGCCCTTTCAGGAGAGTCCTGTTGCGACCGAGGAGTCATTTGTGTCTGCATCCGCATTGCCGTTTCCGCACTCCGAGCAACCGACAAAGCTGTCGAAGCAATCCGGAAGCAACGGGTGAAATTGAATGCGCACGGTTTGCATGGCGCGGCCACATTCAGGGCACAAGGCGGTACTCGGCCGAAATTCAACGGCCGCTAGACTCTCAGTCGCAACAAAACGTCTCATTTCTAACCTCCGCTGCTTTCGGAAAATCGTTCTGCCACATCGGCAAACTTGTCCTGAATGCGGAGGAATGCCTCGACGATGGAAGGATCGAAATGGCTGCCATTTCCCTCAACGATGATAAGGACCGCCGCTTCGTGCGTCATTGCCGGTTTGTAAGGCCGGGCACTCGTCAGCGCATCGTAGACATCGGCGATAGCCATCAGTCTTGCTGAGAGCGGTATGGCATTTCCGGCGATACCTTGCGGGTAGCCGCTGCCATCCCACTTTTCGTGATGGCTGTAGGCGATCTCCCGGGCGTGGCGCAAGAAGGAATTGCTGTCATCCAGATTGGATTCTGCTGCTTCGATGGCCTTGCGACCTTCGTCGGCATGGGTTTTCATGATTTCAAATTCGTGAGGCTCCAATCGGCCCGGCTTAAGCAGAATATGGTCAGGAATGGCGACCTTGCCAATGTCATGAAGCGGAGCCGACTTGAAGAAGACTTCTATCGCTTCGTCATTAAGTTGATCCGCGAACGACTGGTTGTTTCGCAATGCCTGAGCCAATTCGCGGATGTAATGCTGGGTACGGCGAATGTGTCGCCCCGTCTCGTTGTCGCGGGTTTCGGCCAATGATGAAAGCGCGACAATCGTCACATCCTGCGTCACGGCAACCTGATCGAGCGCGTGTTGCAGCGCGGCGTTTTTCCTGGCCAATTCGGCCGTCCTTTCGGCAACGCGCTGATCAAGTACATCATTCTGATAAACAATTAGACGGAGAGCGCGCCCGAGTCGCACGTGGTTGCGCACCCGGGCCAGCACGATCGGTGGCGAAAACGGTTTGCTGATGTAGTCGATGGCACCAAGCGCCAAGCCACGCATTTCGTCTTCGATCGAGTCAAGGCCGGTCAGAAATACAATGGGAACCTCTTCCATTTCCGCCATCGCTCGCAACCGACGACAGACCTCGTGTCCATCGGGATCCGGCATGACAACGTCGAGGAGCACTAGGTCCGCCGGACGTCCTGCCGAGACGTATCGAATGAGCGCCTCGCCGTCTGGGAATGGATGCACGTTGTAGTGTGGCGAAAGCAGATTGACGAGCACGTGAAGATTTTCCACCTGGTCATCAGCGACCAGAACATCCGCCTTATCCGCGACGAGAATTTCCTTCATGACAGCGCCGCCTTCAATTCAGGTTCGATGGAGGCCATGGCACTGGCTGCACTGTCGAAATCGAAGCGTCGAATGTGTTCCAGGGTTGGCCTGAACAGGTTACGCGCGGCAGGCGCAAGCTGCCGATCGATTTCTTCAGCCAGAATCATCGCTTCTCCGTCAACCGATTTGATTAGGGCTTCCAGATCCTTCAGCTTCTTGATCAAATCGCTGCCGCCAGCAGCGGGAACCGCGTCATCCGGTGACTGCGAATTATCGCGAACCCAGGCGCGCGCCGCGTCGAGTGCAGCAGCAAATGCCGTGCCGAAGATTTCAACATCGGCAGGCGATGGTGGAATGTCCCGTCGCAAGCTTGTTTCTAGGACTAGCGCACATGCGTGCAGTTCCGAAGCCCCAATCTGTCCTGCGCTGCCTTTGATCGCGTGAGCGATCCGGAACGCCCCGTGCCAATCGGCGGCAGCCAGTGCTTGAGATAGCTGTTGAACGTCATTTACGTGATGCGAGATGAACTGTTGGAGCACATTGGCCATGACGGTGGGCTTGCCGTTGGTCATCAATTCAAGCCGGCCAAGGTCAAGGCCCAGAGTCGATGCATTAACCGATGCCTGACTGGCTGCGGGCATCGGTGCGGCCGGCCGAACTCGGCTGTCGGGTTGGATAGACAGCCATTTGAAAAGGGCGGAGAACAGCACGGCGGGTTCGACCGGTTTGGCGATATGATCGTTCATCCCCGCCAATAGGCAGGCTTCGCGGTCTTCACCGAAGGCGTTGGCCGTCATGGCGACAATGGGTGTTTCCTGCCAGCCGGGCAAGGCGCGAATCTGCCGGGTAGCTTCCAGGCCATCGAGTTCCGGCATCTGCATGTCCATCAGTACCAAGTCATATTCGTTGGCCAGCGCCTTCTGGACGGCCTCGATGCCATTGGCGGCCATGTCGATGGTCAAGCCGATGCCGGAGAGGAGTTCCAGGACGACGTCGCGATTGACCGGATTGTCTTCGGCGATCAGCAGGCGGTGACCGCCAATCTGCAGGCGCAACATCTCGGCGGAAAGTTGAAGTGCATTGTCGCCATTCGTCTTTGGCAAGCCGGCGATATCGGCAAGAACGTCGACCAGGGTCGAAGCCGTCAGCGGCTTGGGTAGAACGCGCTGGAAACCGGCGTTCCTGGCCTCATCGCGTATGCTGAATTCGTCGTACGCGGTGACCAGCAGCGCCAAGGGCACCTGATTCAGCGGCAGGGTGTTCATCTTGCGCAGGGTGTCCAGCCCGTCGAGGCCCGGCATGCGCCAGTCGAGCAGGATTATGTCGAACGGATCGTGCTCGGAGTCGGCGCGCTCGATGGCCGCCAGTGCCGTTTCGCCGTCGCCGACTTTCGTCGGACGCATGCCGAGTCCGGCGCTTATGGCTGCCAGCACGTCGCGCGCTTCCGGCAAATCATCGGCAATCAAGACACGGAGACCCATCAGATGGGGTGTGGCGCGCCGAACAATTGTTTCGCCATGGCGTAATCGCGCGGTGAACCAGAAATTGCTGCCGACGCCGGGAACGCTATCCACGCCGACGGCTCCACCCATCAGCAGCGCGAGTCGCTGCGTAATCGCGAGGCCCAGACCGGAACCACCGTATTTGCGCGTTGTTGAGCTGTCGGCCTGCTCGAAGGCGCCGAACAGTTTCTCACGCTGCGCTTCGGTAAGACCGATGCCCGTGTCGCTGACTTCGAATCGCACCAGCATGCCGATACCGTCATCTTCAATCTTTCTGGCGCGAATCATGATGCGGCCGGATTCGGTGAACTTGACCGCGTTGGCTGCGTAGTTGAGCAGAGACTGGGCGATGCGCATCGGATCGCCGTGCATGGGCTTGGTGAGGTCCGGTTCGACATCCAGAATCACTTCGAGCCCCTTCTCCCTCGCCCGCTGGCCGATGATGTTGAACACCTTGCCAAGCAGCAATTCTTCGAGAAGGAAATCAGTCTCTTCAAGAACCAGTTTCCCCGACTCGATGCGCGAAATGTCGAGCACGTCATTGATTACCGACAGCAGGTGGCGCGACGCTGTTGAAATTTGTTCTATCTTCTCGAATTCCCAACTGCCTGGCGCTGCGCGTTTCAACAGCAAATGGGTCAGGCCCATAATGGCATTGAGCGGCGTGCGGATCTCATGGCTCATGTTGGCGAGAAAGGCGCTTTTTGCGCGCGTTGCGAGTGAGGCCTCCAGCGAGGCTTGCTGGAGATCGGCGTTTAGTTTCGCTGCCTCGGCGAGACGTCGCTTTTGCTGTCGCCACAGCATTGCAAGAAGCCCCCCTGAGGCAATGGTGCCAGCAAGAGAGAGCAGGCCGCAAATCAAGGCGAGGGCATAGATAGGCGCATGCAGTTCTTCAGCTTCGACCTTGGCCGAGATCCACCACGGCGTGCCTTTGACCGGCCGGATGGCCGCGATGATTTCCTTGTTGCGGTAGTCACGTCCGCTGTAAATGCCGGGGCCATTAAGGAGCGCCTGAACGATGGGCTGACGCGAATTGGAAGTTTGAAATTGGAAGAAGCCGCTGTGGTCTTCGGTCATCCTGTTTAAAAGGGTGACGTTCGGCGGAGTGCTGCGAAAGAGTAGGAGTTCGCCGGTTCTCGTCGGATTGGCCCACTGATCCACCAATGGCAAAAATTTTTCCGCTAGGGTGATGCCAAACACGAGCAGCAACGGCGATTCGGTGCCGGCAGCCGGAATCTTTGCGGCAAAAGCCATGAAGGGCTTGCCATCCTTGCCGACTTGAATGTCGAGCAGGCTTGCCTTGTCGGTGACAATCGCCTCGGCCAGTGCGGGATGTATCGCCCGATCTGTGTAGGGGGCGATGCCTGATGTGATCAACGCCCGGCCATCCGCCGTCACGACTTCGGCGCTGCTGAAGTCGTAGGACGTTTTCATGTCATCGAGCCAGGAAGCGACACGCTGGTCGTCATACAGGGCGGAAAAGCGGTCGTTCCATTTGCGCGGATCGCGCAGTTGCATGGGTGTCAGCAGTTCGCGGAAAACCTTGTTGCCTGCAAACGACTGAATGTCATCCCGGCGTTCCTCCACCCAGGTGCTGATTTCCCTCGCCTTCAAATCGGCTAGGGATTGCAACCGCTCTTCCTCCTTGGCGGCCGTGCTGTCGGCAAGAAGGTGAAAGCCGTAAGTGCCGATCGCCAAGAAAAAGCTGACGAACAAAAAAAAGATCGCCGCCAGATAGGGCACGCTCAACTTGGCGATAAATTGGTCGAATTGCCTGCCCATGAAACCGCTGTCCGAATCCTTGTCGATGTAGTGTGTTCTTGTGAATCTGAGTGGGCGTGCCGTACTCACCGCGTGCGGGCGAAGAAGTCCGGAAAATAGCGCCTGATGCCGGGGTAGTAACGATTGACCAGCTTGTCGTAGTGGCCGTCGGCCTTGATTTGGCGGAGGTAGTCGTCGAACGCCGCCCTCAATGCCGGCGCGGATTTTGGAAAGGCGGCCGCAAGATCTTGATTTTCGGAAATCGGGCCGATTACCTTGATGCGCCCCGCCCAGCGTTGCATTTCGATCACCACATCGGGAACATCCAGTAAGGTGAACTCGGTATCGCCCTTGAGGAGTTCCGGAACCATTTCATCCAGGTTGTTGCTCGCTGTGTAGTTGCGCAAGGCGATGCCCTTTCCCTTCAGTCCGTAGTTGGCCGGGTCAAGGCAGGTCCGTTCCATCACCAACAGGCTGTGCTGGGCGAGTACTTCGCGCGTACTAGCGATCTCGTCTGCAAGCCTAGGTTGGGGCGCGACAGGTCGGTGAGATGACTCGGTTCGTGCAATAAGCATCACCTGAGAAGGAAACGTCGGTTGGGAAAAGAGGAGTAACTGCTGTCGCCACGGCAGCACGGTGAACCCCGTAGCAATGATGTCGCCGCGAACCGGAAAATTTCCTTCCAGCGTCACGGCATCCCCCTTGCGGATGACATCCTTTCCAAGAAGGTCGCGGATCACGGAGTAGAAATCGGTGTAAACCAGTTCGTATCTGACTCCGATATGCCGAGCAAATCCTTGCACCAGTTCGACATCGAAGCCGGCCCCGTCTGCCCGCACAAAATTCGCGTATTTGATGCCAAGATGCCGGAGTACGCCGGCTTTCTTGATGTCGTCAAGGTCGGCAGCAGCTGCCAGGAGGCTCGCGACACATAACGTGAGCCCAAAAAACAGCTTCAAAAGTTGCCGCAAGTACCGCATGACAATTTCCCCTTAAGTCCGAATTTCGAACCAGTTTGGCGATCAATCGACGCATCTCACCGGTGCCGTTAAGTGGCGACACTGTGGCAAGATTCCATATTAATGAACGAATGAAGTGAATTAATTGTGCTTAAAGTGACATATTAATTATCGTTAATACGATTGTCAACCAAATAATTATATCGAGTGTACTTTTCCATATTTTTGTGATATATTTTGGCATCGACATTCATTTCTGTGGTGCCGTCCTCCATGACAGATCACAACCATGAGTACGAGCGGTCACGCAACTTCTGCACTACCCGCGAAGCAGCCAACCGACTCGGGATCGCCTTACGTACCGCACAGGTGTGGGTTGATAACGGTATTCTGGAAGCATGGAAAACCGATGGCGGTCACCGCCGCATTAGTTTGGCTTCAGTCGAACGTCTGGTGCGCCGCATGGAAGAATCGCCCCCGCCCCCAATTGTTGTCAGCGGCGTCGAGCAGAACGCCGGCAACCGCCTCCGCGTCCTGGTCGTCGAAGATGACAACGTTCTGCTCAAGCTTTACCGCATGCGCATCGCGGGATGGAATTTGCCGATCGATATCACGACGGCATCCAATGGCTGCGAGGGATTGATTCTGATCGGCCGCGAACAGCCGGATCTGATGATTTCCGATCTGCGCATGCCGGGTATAGACGGCTACCAGATGATACGCACGCTCACCGCATCGCCGTTCCGTGAAGGCATGGAGATCGTTATTGTTTCGGGTCTGTCGAAAGAACAGATCGCAGACCACGGTGGACTGCCAGCAGGAGTTCAATTGCTGCCAAAGCCGGTTCCCTTCAATGAACTCCGCTTGATCGCCGAATCGCTGCTAGCGCGGCGTGCCGCACTTGTCCATGACTGACAGAAGATGTTCGCGATCGCCTTCGATTTTTTACTGATTGGCCTGTCCCCCCGGATGTCGCAGAAAACACGATCGCCGCAGCCAGGCAATCCGGTATGCCGGCCACTGCCGATGTCGCCGCCTCGCGTCGAGTCAAATCTCACTAGAATGCGGAACGACCCGTGAGCGAAAAGATTCTTATTGTCGATGACCATTCCGACATTCGTCATCTGATCCGCATCGCACTAGGGAAGAGTTTTGAAATTCTTGAAGCCGAGAATGGTGCCAGCGCATTGGCCATGGTTCGCAGCACGCATCCGAAGGTGGTCATCCTTGATGTAATGATGTCCGGAGAACTGGACGGATTCGAGGTTCTCGAAGTCATTAAGGGCGATGCTGCGCTTAAGGATGTCCGCGTCGTCATGGTCACGGCACGTGGGCAGTCGAGCGATTACGACATAGGAATGGCTCGCGGGGCCGACGGTTACTTCATCAAACCGTTCAGCCCGATGCAGCTAGCGCAAGCCATTCGGGAACTGATGCTATGAGTTCGCTAATGAGCCTCATGACACATAAGCGTGCAGAGTGGCGCTGATACCAAAGCTGAGAACGTCAATGAATGCAACGCTAAACTTTCGCGCATGGCTGATTATTGCGTTGGTCCTATCCAATGTTGTTGTAATAGCAATCTCGGGATATTGGCTGCAGTTGAGCCGACAGCAACATGAACTTCGAGCCAGGACGCTCACGCAGAGTACGGCGACAGCGCTGGACAAGAATGTGTCCAGCAGTATTCAGGCAATCGATCTGGTTTTGGGCACAGTGGCCGACGAACTCGAGCGGCAACTGTCTCAAAAGGGAGGACTGGATGAAAATGCGACCGCCGCATTGCTTAAGAAGTATGAACAACGCCTGCCAGAGATCGGCGCTATTCGAGTTGCTGATCAGATTGGGGTGGTCATCGTCGGTCAGGATGTAAACAAATCACACCGCGCCAGTTGGGCCGACCGGGATTTCTTTATTCATTTTCGCGATCATGCTGATAGCAGGCTAAGGGTTTCTAAACCAATAATCGGTCGCGTCACAGGGAAGTACATCATTTCATTTTCACGCCGCTACAACTATCCAGACGGTCGTTTCGCTGGCGTAATGTCCGCAGCGGTCCCGCTTTCCAATTTCACCGACCTCCTGTCAAAGTTCGAACTCGGGTCTAAGGGCACGCTGATCCTGCGGGATGTCGACCTCGGACTGATCACCCGCTTTCCGCCGATTCCAGATCAACAGGCAGGAAAAATCGGGGATGCCGGCGTCTCAAAGTCTTTTCGCGAATTGGTAGCGTCTGGTGTGGCGCATTCAACTTATTACATCACCAATTCTCCGGACGGCTTTGAACGCATCCTCACCTTCCGTCGCTTGGAGAACACCCCCATGTTTGCCATCGTCGGGACAGCCAGCGATGATTATCTATCGGACTGGAATAGAGAGCGTCTTAAGACGTGGACATTGGCATGTGGTTTCGTCCTGCTCTCGGCAATTGTCGGAATTTTCCTTCTGCGCTTGTCTCATCGCGAAAGCGAAAATGCGGCACAACTGAACGCGATTTTCGCTTTGAGTCCGGATGGATTCATCTCGTTTGACGGACGCCACCGCGTCAAATATGTGAGCCCGGCATTCTTGCATTTGACCGGATTAAATGAAGGCGACGTGATCGGAATCGACGAGGCAGTATTCTCGGCTAAGGTTGCAGCGCTTTGTGTTTCCTCATCGAGCTTTAATGGCATATCAGCCCTCCAATCGATTGCGAGTTCCGAAACCGGCGAACATTCACGGCGTGAATTGATCGAGTTATCGGCCCCGAATAGCCGAGTACTCGAAGTCGGTTTGCGTCTGGGCCATACCGAGACTGTTTCCGAGATTCTTTACTTTCGTGATGTCACGCACGAAACGGAAGTAAACCGGATGAAGAGCGAGTTTTTATCAATAGCAGCACATGAGCTGCGTACCCCGATGGCGAGCATCTTCGGTTTTGCAGAACTGCTCTTGGCGCAGGAGTTCGATGACGAAACCCGACGTGATTTGCTGAACACGATTTACCGCCAATCGGTGCTGATGTCCTCCGTCATCAATGAACTGCTCGATTTGGCGCGCATTGAGGCGCGGCGAGGCAAGGACTTCAACTTTGAAGTCCTAAACCCCATCGAGGTGGTCGCCGAAGCGACGGCAAGTTTCAAGCCACCGGGAGGCCGCGGCCTTCCGTACCTGGTCGTACCGGACTTTGTTGTGCAAGTCAGAGCTGACCGGAAGAAGTTACTGCAAGCGGCAATCAACCTGATCTCAAATGCATACAAATATTCGCCGGACGGGGGCGACGTTACCGTCAGCTATCGCATGGAGAAGGACGGCGGGCTAACGCCGTTTGGCATCGTCGTCACCGACCATGGCATTGGCATGACGGCGGAGCAGCAGAAACGAGTGTTCGAGCGCTTTTATCGCGCCGATTCGTCGGGCACAATTCCTGGCACCGGCCTGGGCATGAGCATCGTCAAGGAGATCATCGACATCCACGGTGGCCGGATCGACATTCTGAGTGTGCCTGGCCAGGGAACCACGGTCACCATCTGGTTACCGGTACTCGGAGATGCTGCGGCGCAGTCGCAGGAGCAGGCGGACGTACCGGAAATTTCTTCGAAATTGCGTACATGATGCATATCTGGTCGATAGAGATAATCCCGTGTCGTCAAGACAATCTATGAAAACGCGCCCCCGCTACCTGCCTCTGATCGAAGCCGAAGTCGGCATGCTTCTTGATGCTCCTGTTCGCCTTGTTAATAGCGGCTTCCTGACTTTCAGTCTCCCCGCCGGCCATACGCTGACACAAGACAACCTGAACCAACTTGTCGCTCATCGTGCCGAATTCATTTATGTTGCCGAACCGGATTCCCGTCCAGATGCGCAGGTGGCGGCTGATGCCGCGCACGATGCGCATCGCGTGATGGAAATCTTTGCTGGAGCTGATTTGAGTGACCCGAACATCATGGCTCTGTTCGACCAGGTCGTGCAGTATCGGAGCGCCTGATGAAGACGGTTTTGACGAAAGATACCGTAATTGAACGGAGCCGCTCGCTACCGGCATTTCCGACCATCATCAACAAAATTCTCACCACGCTCGACGATGTTGAAGCCAACCTCAATCTGTTGGCCGCAGAAATCCAGCATGATCCAGTCATCGCCGCCCGGGTTCTGTCGCGCGCCAATTCAGCTGCCACCAGAACCCGCCGTCTGTCGACTGTCCGTGATATCTACGCCGCGACATCGCTCATCGGCGTTGATATGGTGCGCGAGATGGTGATGATTTGCAGCCTTGGAAACCTAGTCTATGGTGCCGTTCCCGCTGAAATGTCATCCACATTCTGGCAGCATAGCGTTGCTGTTGGGGTATGCAGCGAGGAATTGGCGCTTCACACTGCGGCAAGGGTTTCTGCGCCGGCTGCACTGATCGCCGGATTGCTTCACGATATTGGTCAGCTCTGGTTATATCGTTTTGATGTCGAGGCTTATCACATAGCATGGAAGCGAGCACTCAGCGACGCAATCGGGATTGAGGAAGCTGAACGCGAACAATTCGGCGTCGATCACTCTACGATCGGGGTGTGGTTGGCAGAGCATTGGACCCTGCCGGCGGCCATTGTTGCCTCCATTAACTATCACCACGCACCAGACGCCGCTTTGGACGAGCCCCTTGTGCCACTGGTCCACGTTGCCGAAGTCCTAAGTAATGCACTGGACTTGACCGGCCGTAATGAAAATCGTGTCACGTCCCTTTCTAGTTCGGCATGCGAGAAACTAGGGCTGATCTGGGACAAGAATATTCACCCACTGTTTGGCCGCATGGAAGCTCGCAGCCGTCATGCCAATGCGCTATTTAAGTAAGTTAGCCAAAGTTCGCTATAGATCGTTCGTTGCGAAGCAACTAAGGAATTCAGTGATTCACCGAGCAGTCGGCCCACTTTCAGCAGCAGCCATGCAATATCGCCAATATTTTTTGGCTGTTGAGGGCACACTGCAGTCATCGATCTGCGTGGGGACCGAACGATCGCTTCATGGCATTTTGCGGCAGCCGTCCATTGGACTTCAACGCCACAAGTTGCCACTCACGAGTGTGCGCTGCACTTAGGGGGAGTTCAACTAATGTCGGACAGAAACAGCAGCGCTACCATGAATCGGGTAGCCGAAAAATATACCCACCCAGGTATTACGTACCGGACACAAATCAGTCACTATCACCGGTAGCATGGGTAGGGGAAAGTAAATGAACATTAGGCATGCGACCCGCTCCGAAACGATCAAGCGCTATGTAGCTTCAGGAGCCGTGCCTCTTGCAATAGTTTCAGAGGCACTTGTCGCATACGTCGATCTCAATACGGGAACGGCTCCGCTATTCGAAATCTTCTACATCTTGCCGATATCCGTAGCGGCGTGGTTTTCTGGGATCAACGTAACTTTGGCGCTTGCCGTAATTTCCGGGCTACTAAGGGCAAGCGCCCACGCATCTGGTCTACCGGAGGCTCAAGCCACTGGAATTTACATCTACAACGTGATCGAGGCGATTGTCCTATTCGCATGCGTTGGATACTTCATCACCAAGATCAAAGCGCATCTTGATGGCCTGACAAGCGCAAATGAGAAATTGCGAGAAGTTCTATCCGAACGCGCCTTGGCTTTGGCCGAACTGAAGACCGCGACGGAAGCTTCCGAAGCCGCCAACATCGCTAAGAGTCGCTTTCTTGCCACGATGTCACATGAGTTTCGCACGCCATTGAACGGTGTTCTTGGCATGGCACAAGTCATAGAAATGGTGGAACAAGATGACGCCGATCGACGCGAGTCCATTCAAGTTTTGAAGGCGTCGGCGCAGACGCTGTTGGACATGGTCAATAAGATGCTGGACTTCTCAAAATTCGATACAGGCGCGCTTAGCCTCAACTCAGGAACATTTGATCCGGCACAGTTGCTTAGAGATGTCGGTACGCAGTTCTCCCGACTCGCGATGGAAAAGTCCATCAAATTGGAGTCCAACTGGAGCTCTCCGCTCGGGGATCTTTATGTGGGGGACTTTTTGCGTATCCGGCAGATGCTGAATCACTTGATTGCCAACGCCATCAAATTTACGGCAAACGGAACCGTCAGTATTGGCGGATCCGCAAGTCTTGGTGACGACGGGCGTATCCGGCTCGATTTCTCGGTCAGCGATACTGGCATCGGAATTTCTGAAGTGGATCAGCATCATCTATTCAAGGCGTTCTCTCAGCTTGATAGTTCAGATACACGAAAACACGGAGGTATCGGTCTGGGGCTATCGTTAGTCAAGACACTCGCTGAATCAATGGGTGGCGAAGTTGGGGTTGAGAGCGAACCGGGCATGGGATCGCGCTTCTGGTTCCGAGTGATAGTTGAACAATATTCAAACGGAATTGAGGTTGCCGCATAA
>Ga0007854_10001999_pt1 | contig 12799 bp, 12 predicted proteins | sample CryBogCBH12Aug08_FD_60382 | JGI IMG/M metagenome (GOLD analysis project Ga0007854, IMG submission 60382) | Freshwater microbial communities from Crystal Bog, Wisconsin, USA - CBH12Aug08 | ecosystem: Environmental > Aquatic > Freshwater > Lake | place: Crystal Bog, Wisconsin, USA | collected...
CTCGCCCGCTTTTCCCTGATGCAAGACCACATCGATCGCACGGCAATGATCCTCGACATAAAGCCAGTCACGCACGTTCATACCGTCGCCGTACACCGGAAGTGGCTTGTTTTCAAGGGCATTAGAGATCATTAAAGGAATAAGTTTTTCGGGGAACTGATAAGGCCCGTAATTGTTCGAACAGCGCGTAATGATCCCGGGAAATCCGAACGTATGATGATAGGCACGGACCAGCAGATCACTGCCGGCTTTACTTGCGGAATACGGACTGTTGGCCGCAAGCGGAGTCTCTTCCGTAAAGTAGCCCTCCTTGCCCAAACTTCCATAAACCTCATCCGTTGACACATGAATGAATTTTTCTATGGAATGCGCCTTGGCGTGATCCAACAAAACTTGGTTGCCAAGCATATTGGTCCTGGCAAAAACCTCCGGGCCTTCGATGCTGCGATCCACATGCGATTCGGCGGCAAAATGAACAACAAGCTGAGATCTTTTCATAGCGGCCGCGACATCCGCGCCGCAAGTGATGTCTCCCCGGACAAATTCATAACAGGGATCCTTGATATCTGCCAGATTATCCAAATTTCCGGCATAGGTCAGAGCATCAAAATTGATAACCCGCAAGTCTTTGTGCTTTGCCAGCATATACCTGACAAAATTCGACCCGATAAATCCGCATCCGCCTGTGACTAACAATGTCTTCATTTTTCCTCCATAGACCGCACGTATTTCTCAACTCCCTCCTGCCAGGAAGGGATGCGGATATTGAGCTCTTTTGCTATTTTTTCGTTCGACATAGCCGAGAAAGGCGGACGCTGAGCTTTTAGCCCAAATGAGCTCCTGGGCACAGGGACAAGCTTTGTCGTCAATCCGGCGGCCTTTACAAACGCCTCAGCCCATTGATAACGAGAAGCATACCCGCTGCTGGTCAAATGATACAAGCCGGCGATCCTTTTATCCAAAGCCTTCAGGGTCACTGAAACGATATCCTCAACGCTGGTCGGCACGGAAACTTCATCATCAGAGATCTTGATCTCACTTCGATGTTGGGCCCATTGCGAAAGCTTATGCAAAAAATTCTGCTTGCCCTTGCCGTAAACCCAGCTCGTGCGAAAAACCAGATGATCCGATAGGATCGTCCGCAAGGCCGATTCCCCTACATATTTACTTAAGCCGTACACATTTACGGGGTTCGTCGCATCCTCTTCAAGGTAAGGGCTGCCTTTTTTCCCGTCAAAGACATAATCCGAGCTGTAATGGACAAATTTGATCCCGCGGGCCTTGCAGGCATGAGCAAGGATTTTAACAGCTTCTGTGTTAACATCAAAAGCTGCCGTCCTGTTACCTTCAGCATCATCAACTAGATTATAGGCCGCGCAATTGATAAGAACAGAGGGCCTTTGAACATCCAAAAGCTCATGGACCTGTTCTGCTTTTGTAATATCGCAGTCCGTGCGCTCAACAGCCCAGAATTGAATGCTCCTGCGGGTCAATTCCCGCACAAAAGCCTGCCCCAATTGCCCGTTAGCACCGGTTACGACAAGCTTCATCTTTAAGCCTTTTTAACGAATTCGAAATTATTCTCGGCCTCAGACAACAATGCTCCCTTAACATCCTTAGGTGACAATACCGGCTCTTTGACCGGCCAGGGAACCGCGATCGCCGGGTCACGCCAAAGGACCGTGCGCTCCAATTCCGGCATATATTCCCTGGAACAATAATACACGATCTCCGCCGTCTCGGACAAAACGCAAAACCCGTGAGCAAACCCTTCGGGGATGAACAGCATCCTTTTGTTACTTTCAGACAAAGTTTCAGACACCCACTGCCCGTAGGTAGGCGATCCGCGTCGGATATCCACCGCGACATCAAAGATCTCGCCGTGCACAACGCTGATGATCTTAGCCTGCGCCTGCGGATTTAACTGATAATGCAGCCCGCGCAAAACATTCTTCTGAGATCGCGACTGATTAACCTGCACAAATGATGTGGGAACATTGTTGAGCGCAAAATCAGAAGCCTTAAACAGCTCCACAAAAAATCCCCGGGAATCAAAAAACACCCTAGGCTCAATTAGGACAACTTCCGGAATACTTTTCTTTATGAATTTAAAAGGCATGTTTTCCCCTCGCTATCTGTTAAGGCAACCGTCAGACCTAACACCACCCAAAAAAGAAAACTCAACTGAAAAGAATAAAGCTGGGTATCAAAAAAGCAGTGGACCAAAAAGCCCAAATAGCCTGAGGTCAGGCCTATTAAAATATAGAAATTTAGCGTCACGGGCATTCTTAAGATCACTTTTATGGCCTTATAAAGAACATACCCGTTTAACGCAAGAAAACTTAACAAGGAAAAAATTCCTGACTCAGCCCATATTTGAAGAAAGCAGTTGTGCGCATAGCAAGGCCAGTAATTATTAGTGTACTGAACACAATAGTCCATGAAGGTGCCTAACCCTTTGCCAAGAAAGGGGTGCTCTACGATCATTTTCCAAGCGCCGCGGTACAAAACAACTCTTTGCGGGTCATCTTTTATAAAAAACAAACTTATTGCTATCGAAGGCAAAATAAAAATATAGACTGCCGATAAAAGAATCCAAAATAACTTTTTAGATAAACAATTATAATTGATTAAAAAAGGAATTGTTATCATCCCTGCTGTAAGACCTATCCACCCACCACGACAATACGTGCACAAAGAAAGCAGCATCAGCATCAAGGTTATCAAAAGAAGCCAGACTTTTACAGTTAAAAGCTTCCACTTCCATAAGCTAAAGCTTAAAACAAAGGGTATAACACACGAAAAGTAAGAAGCCAGATCAATTCGACTGATAAAGGGCCCTGTTATAAACCCCACGCTATCAAGCGGTCTATGACGCAAGAATTCAAAACCAAAGAACTTCTGTGAAACGACTGAAAGTCCCACAAGAGCCGCGCCAAAAAACAAAACATACGAAGCCTTCCCAATACGCTTGCTATCACGAAACGTATCTACGATCACCCAGAGAATTAAAACAAATCTCCCCCATTTCATAAAAAGCGCATTAAGGCTTTTAGCCATTAAAGGCCCGCTGTTCATTACCGAGAGAGCCATAAATAGAAAAAAGGTAAAAAGAATCAAAAAGAATGTTTTATTGGAACCTACCTTCGAAAAATCTGGAGAAAGGAGCTGTTTGATCCAAAACAATATAACAGCCATGTAAGAAAAGATACTGACTAAAGCGATTGATATGGGGATATAGAAAATAAGCGCATAGATCGCATATTCAACTACGAGGTCTAAATACTTTATTACTTTTAATCTCATTAATTAAATTACCTGGAAAAATCACGATAGACAAGAACACTAACAGTCTTAAGAATAATCTGAATATCCATAAAAATTGACACATTCTTTAAATAAAACATATCATATTTAAACTTTTCTGATGCCGTTTCCAACGATGCACTATAAGCGTAACGGACCTGTGCCCAGCCTGTGAGGCCAGGCTTTACAACATACCTCAAGGCGTAATAAGGGATCTCTTTTTTATACTTTTTGGCCAACTCTAGAGCCTCAGGCCTGGGGCCAACAATACTCATATCACCTCTGAGAATATTCCAAAGTTGCGGCAATTCATCAAAACGAGCCTTTCGAATTAACCTTCCAACTCTAGTAATCCTAGGATCATTAATTGATGTATAAATCCCATCACCATCTTTCTCTGACCCTAATATCATTGAACGAAATTTATACATTACAAATACTTTGCCATTTTGACCAACACGAAACTGTTTATAGATCACGGGCCCTCGTGAATCAACCCTAACAGCTATAGCAACGAGAAGAATGATCGGCAAAAAAAGAATAAAACCCAATATTGATAAAACAATATCAAAACACCTCTTGGTAGGCAATAACCAGCGATTTGACAGAGACGAAAATTTAGAAAAAACAACCCATCCTTGACGCAAATGTGAAAGGGATAATTTCCCCATTATTTTCTCATAAACTTCTGCAACATCATTGATCTCCACATAATTCATCTTAACAGAGAATAAGGCATCTAGCAGTTCCGGGCTCTTTTCATGTGTAATGGCTACCACTGCAAAATCTACCTGCCCTTTTTTAGCCATTTCCTTTAAAGTATCCGCACCACCTAATACTTTAATGCCGTGAATCATTTGACCTTGTTTTGTAACGTCATCGTCAACGAAACCAACTACTTCAAAATCACCCCTACCATTTAGAACATCACCGATATATCTGCCGGAATGCCCGGCTCCAACAATAACGCCTCTTTTCCTTCCAAGGGCACTCATCAAAAAAACATCAAAGATCAGCCTCCACAAGGGAACCATGATTAAAATATAAAATATAATAAATAATAGCAAATTATGCTTAAACCTAAGTGGCCCACATAAATGTGGAAAAATTAAAGTAATAAAAGCCCCAAAAAACACAGCTATGATAAAACGAGAAAAGAAATAAGCTCTGTTAAATTGACGATAATCTTCATATAAATCAAAAATATAAAAACTAAACATGTAAACAGCAGTAATGATCCCTACAGACCATGGGCACCTCAACAACGCTTCTATAAAATTACCAAAATAAAAAAAACTCGAAAGCAAAAGAGAAAGAACGATCATAAAACAATCGCCGGAGATCAATATAAACATTTTTTTACGATTACTGGTTTGGAACATAACAGTTTCCCAACAAAAAATAAATATTTCTTATTCCTCAGCCATCATTACACAATCTCGATTTCCGGCAAAGGGAAGATAAACTTCCCGCCATTTACCAAGAAATCTTTCTCACGCTCAAGAATATTACTTTTGAAATGCCAAGGCAGCACTAAAAAATAATCAGGTCTCATAGCCCTAGCTTCTTTTTCCGAAATAATAGGTATATTCGTTCCTGGGGTAAAACACCCGAACTTCTGTTCATTAACTTCCGCAATAAAAGGGATTTGCTCTTTGGTAAACCCGCAAAATTGCAAAAGCACATTACCTTTTGTACTTGCGCCATACCCCATTATTTTCTTGCCGTCCTTAACCAGGGCGTGCACCAATTCAACAAGATTCTTACGGTGTTGAAATACGCGACCTTCAAAATCACGATAGGGTTTTGGCGTATCTAACCCCATATCATCTTCTTGTCTGAGCATCCAATTTATAATTGGCGTATTCGATTTATATTTAGCCGACTCTTTACACGCAGTTACAGCAAAACTACCGCCATTAATTGCGTTCATTTGAACATCTATCACGCGTAAAGCGCAACTCTCTAATAAATTCTTCACAACCCTAAAAGAGTAAAACTCCAAATGTTCATGACATATTGTATCATACGAATTTGTCCTGAGCATACTAGGCATATAACTCTGTTCAAAATGCCACACGCCGTCTTCTGCCAATACCGCCTCAATATCTTGAGCAAAACTTTTAGGGGCTTCCAGATCATAAAACATGGCAATCGATGTAATTATTTTTGCCTTTTCATTAGGAAAAGCCGCAGCAAATAGATTTAAAGAGAAAAAATCAGGGATTAAAGTAATTTCATTTGTATAAAATTCTTTAAATTTCTTTCCGGTAGGATCAATACCTACCTTACGGCACGGAACCGTATATGCCTTTAAAGATGTCGCATCATTGCTGCCGATATCTATAACGATTTCACTTGCGGCCGGTTTAAAAGTCCGCTCCAAAAAATTGATCTTTTGAGTTAAATGGCGCACCATAGAACCATTCAACCCTGATCGATACCCATAGTTATCCCCATACATCTCACCTAAATCGTATGATTGCTTCATCTGCAAAAGACCGCTATCAGGACACCAGACAAGATCAAGGGGACCTGTTGTAATTCTATCTGTAGGCGACTTTGGGAACACCCCTGTCAAAGCTTGTTCTCCTAATGACAACACCGTAATAAGATTTGAACTCTTACTGATTCGACACTGTTTTATTTCTGTAAACATCAACCCCCCTGTGCGTCATTTCTTAATAGCGGATAAATCTTGTACAACCTTATCATTCAAAAACTTCCGTTCTTTATCAAAAAACCATCCCCATTTATTGAAGTATTTTATACCAGAAAGGATATGATGCCTAAAAAGATCTATGTTTTTACAAGAATCCCTTTGATATCCATGATATACGACAGCTTGCGGATAGTATACTGTACGATAGTTCTTATGTATCCTTCTTGATAAATCAACATCCTCAAAATAAATAAAGAATCTCTCGTCAAACAATCCAATTTTCTCAAAAATATCGGTCCTGACGAACATAAAACACCCTGATAAATATGGCACATCCATCTGCTTATTATAATCGGCCCATCTAAGTTCATATTTTGCCCTTTGAGCATCAAACAAGGGAGCAAGAATCATCGGGCTAATCCTCCGGGATATCATGTCATAAGGATTTGGTAATAATCGGCATAAACGCTGTATCTCTCCGTCAGGATACAATACTTTTGGCATAGACAATCCGACAGATTTATCGCTTTCCATAAAAACAGATAATTCTTCAATCACCCCGTTATTAAAATAAACATCAGGGTTCAGGATCAAAGAATATTTTGTGTTGCCGATCATTTTACGGATTGCAATATTGTGTCCTGACCCAAATCCCAAATTCTTATTATTAAAAATGTATTCCACTCTTTGCTTTGAACAAACGCTTCTTAAAGAATCCGTAGGTGAATTATCCACCACATATAGATAAACATTTAAATTAACCTTTAAAAAACTATTAATGGCTTTACTTAAAACGGTCTCTTCATTCTTATAAGTTACGATAGAAGCGACAACATCATACATGAATCATTACCTCAACTGACGTTATGTCGTGTTTATCCTATTTTGTTAACAAAATGTTAAAAAGATCTTTCCAACTCTGCGTAAAGGGATCAGGAATTAACGGGTCTGCCGTCCTTTGAAATGACACTGTTTTATAAATAACGGATTTCATAGCCTCTGCTAATGTTGCGGGATCATGCGCATCAAAAAATAAGACTTTATCATATGCCCCAAGAGTCTCATGAGCATATTCAAAGTCCGCTAAAAGAAGATCTTTTCCAAACAACTTAGCTTCTGTGATTGGAAGACCCCATGTTTCAATCTTTGAGGGGAAAATAACACAATCTGCCATTCTATAAAACTCATAAACTTGATGTTTTTCTTGAGCACCGACAAATTTTATTTGTTCGATATCTTTTGACAATTGGGATATATACCTTGCATATCTATTTTCATGTCCTGACAGAGTAAGTATCACCTCAAATTTCCCTTCTCCTTCTTTTAACAAAAGTTTTAAGGCTTCACAAATTATCTCAAAGTTCTTAAATACCCTAGGAAACGCAGGGTAAAAGAATACACACCTATCGTTACCCTTGCTTTCTTCACGATCATTCTTAGCAATACGCCGCTCGCCAGCTCCGGGATGAGCAACAATTACGTTCTTGACATTAAACAATTTTACAAACTCACGTCGTAACCACTCCTGTTGTACTATGACAAAATTATTCTTCTGAATATTAATTGAGTAAAGATATTTATAGAAAAGGTTAAATACCATAAACTTAGGGTCCAACCAAATCTCCCTGAATGACATTTTATAGAACGGAGCCGGATTGTGGCAATAGACAGCTAATCGCTCAGCTTTAACATTAGGAGTTATATCATGGAGAGAAATCCAAAGGAACGGATCTAACTGCTTTGCCAACTTATTAAAATAAAAATATTCGTAATATAAACGATTGGCCCATGACTTCTTTGAATTTGGAAAAGAAATATATCTTATATTCTTATAACTAAATAAACGCTCGTCATTAACCAGTGCAATTACTTCGTATTCACCGGATAAGCTCAGAGATAAAAACTCTAAACAATCTTTTAAAATCGACAGCGGTCCTCCTTCCGTAAAATTGACCGCCGAAACGATTATTTTCTTCATACATTTTCCCATTTTCCTGACCGAACACTGTACTTCTTTATGACACGCGCAGGATTACCCACCGCTATGGAACACTCCGGCACATCCTTGGTGACTACCGCACCACAGCCAATGACTGCACCTTTACCAATACGAACCCCTGGCAAAATAGACACCCCTTCTCCGATCCAAACATTATTTCCGACAAAAACAGGCGAAGAATTTAACTCCCGTTTTGCGGGGGATATATCAGGACTGCTTTGCGGCTTTTCCCCATTGTATGTCCCATGATTATGATCGGAAATAAACACCCTGCTTGCTATCAATACATTGTCGCCAATGGTCAGCGATTCAATCGCCCCAATATGCACGTAATCGTTAACTTGAACATTGTTACCTATTGTTATACATTTCTTTGCTCGTACTGGAAATGCATCAATTCTAAGCCCTACGCCTGCGGTAAACCCATTACCAATCTCAATAAATGCTAAACCACGGATATAAAAGGGGCCCCTTATTATCCTGGCTTTGGGAAAAAAGATCTTGGTAACTACTACATCCACCCCTAATCTTAAAAGACCTATAAACCCATACCTTCGGGATAGTGGAGTCATAATACTTTCCTTTTATTCAGTTTTCGTATTAAGTTTGTAAGTAAAATAATAAAGCCACACAAAGAAAAATAATCCATCATAAAAATAGTGGCCCTGTCTAAATAAATGCGCCAAAAACATAACGAATATCCCGTTATTCAACATTTTCAAATTCTTATTATCACTATTCTTTATAGGAAACTTAAATATAAAATAAAGCACCGCCATAATACCGAACAATCCTGTTTCTGAAGCCAATCGAAGAAAAAGCGAACACGCATCCTCTCTGTTCAATCCATAAACAGATCCTTGCCAAAACCCCTCAGAATTGCCGGGAATGAGATATCTATTATAAGAAATAGGATGACTTCCTAAGCCATGACCAAAAAAGGGATTATCCAAAAAACTTTTATAAGCAACGAATGCATTGCTGGCTAGCGCATAGGTGCTTAAATTCACATCCGCTGCTTTTTTTGATCCAGTAACAACAGCTATAGAGTCATCAACCCTTAAGCGTATTTCCGAGGAATAGTTATATGTCATATAAATAAAAATTATAATTATTGATGCCATCAATAAAAGGGCACTTTTTTTAATATTAATAGAAATTAAAATTAAACAAAATAAAAATTCAAGATAAGCAATTGCGGAAAACGTCAAAAAAATACTGAGAATGATCATCACTGCGGACTTTTTGTTCAGGTAAGAGCAATTGTTCCTTAAAAGGGCCATCAATGAAACAAACAATGCTGGAGTCAGGGCATTCGCAAAATGTGACGCTTCCTCAAAGATTGAATTTACCTTCAACATCCCCATTAGTGCGGGAGCAGCCCTCCATTTTGGTATTATATAGCTATAATCATAGCCGCTTTTGAAACCTATCAGAAAGCTAATCTCTTGAAATACACCGATTGCTGCCACTATTAAAGCCATCTGTAAATAAATCCTGAATAATCTGTCAACGTCATACTTATTAACCTTTATTAACAGGTAATAGGCTGTACCTGTAATAGCAACGCCTACAGCTTGTTTTAACATTAAAAATAAAGTCGTGTTTTGACAATAGACATTAAAAATGGAAGATATGGTCAAAGAAATTAGGAAAACTAAAAAATAAGGATTTATGGTCATATTCCGATAACGAAGCAGGTAGGCCATTACGAATAATATTATAAAAACATACCCTATATAAAATTCGAAAGGGACTGTAAATAAAACAAACCCGCCAGCAAAAATATTAAAAATTAATAAATAGTTGAAGAGTGTGATCATTTGAGGAATAAATTTACCGGCACTGCCGTATTTGAGATCGAAAAATCATTGCATCAACCTTACGCACCCAGTGATTCTTAACTATCTTTCGTTTTATGAAAACGCCCCAAGATATTATTTTCTTAAACTTTCCCAAAACACGACAAAAGGCCACCATCCGGGAGTTGTAACCAAAACTAAGTAATTTAGCCCTAAACTGATCCCATGATTCTGAGCTATCAATCAATGAAGAGACATGGATAATAGTATACCAAGGATGTTCTCTGGTCATAACCCTTAAAAATGCATCTTTTGCTTTGGGGGCAACTGTTAGATATTTATCCGCCAACTTCAGGTACCCATCGAAATCCAAAAGAAACCTTTTAACTAATCCCCCTTCATCCTGAAAACTTTCGTTATCATTACGCCATAATACAAATGAATCTCTGATATACTTCAACCGGCACTCTTTCTTTACAAAAGAAATAAGAGTAGATGCAAGTGCATACGCAGTCCCGTCGAAATCAAGGTCAAACCCTGTTTTATTCCACTCATCGCGCCGTAACACGATCGAACTCATATAACTAAAAAGCGCCCCTATGGAGTTCGCTTTATTGCAATAGTCGATAAATTCACTATTATCGTGAAGATTAAATACTCTATCGTTCACTTCCCTTGAAAGCCAAAAACGCTGAGCGTACGGCTTCATGGAGAAATCGCAGGTAGTAACATTACATAAATAAATCTCATCACCCGATTCGATCTCTTTTAGAATCCTTTCGATCGATCCCGGAACAAGCATATCGTCATCGGATAACAACCAGCAATATTCCCCGCGGGCAAGCTCAATACTCTTGGCCATATCCCTGTCAACGCCCATTTTCTTTTCCCCGCGATAATAGACTAAATTACTGAATTTTTCCTTATACCCCCTCACCACTTCTTCAGTATTATCGGTGGAAGCTCCATCAACAATGACAATTTCGATACCATTTCCCGCTTGACATATAACGCTTTGAATAGCTTCCCCGATAAATCGGGCACGGTTATAAGTAGGCATACATATAGAAAGCTTAATATCCGGTAGAATATTTTTCATATCAACGCGCATTCTTGGAGGAATTGTTCTTTATCCAATCAGATATTCCCTTAATCGTTCCCGTTAGAACAGACTTATAACGGAACCGTGTATTTTTAACCTCTATAGTTTTTAGAAAAAAGATGACCTGCAAAGCGCGTATAAAGCTCTTTATGAGTATCTCTGCGATGGTTTGTAAATAAAAAAACACATGCTTCCGGTCTAAAAAGATCTGTTTTGTAAGCATCGCACCAACGGCATATGCATAATTAAAACGCTTAATATCCGAAGTCTCATCATTCACAGGGTGATAAAAGACCAGCTCCGGCAAATAAACGACCTCTTCACCTCGGCGTTTCAACTTAAAAAACATATCGCTTTCTTCTGCTGCCGGATATTTCGAACCTGCACCGAACTGTTCGTCAAATCCTCCCATAACATCGATGATGCTTTTTTTCAAAACGTGCGCGCTGCCCATAAAATACTTAAAATCTTTCCAGGACAGACTTTTCTTATCATTCTCATAGAACAATTCACTAAATGGCACCTTTGTTACAGGGTCAATGATTTTACCGCAGAACGCCACCGCAGATGCTTCCAGGATACTATTGGACAAAATCTCTAAAAAATCTTCTTTCACCATTGCGTCATCATCAAGAAAAACAAGGTAATCCCCTGTGCTCTTTTCTATGGCAAAATTTCTTGCTACTGACAAGCCCATACTACCAATATAATAAATTTTAATGATTCCCGGATAACGAGCCTGAATGCTTTTCAGTTGACCCGATTTCTGAATAACAACCAGTAATTCAATCGTGACATCTTTAAAATATTCATGGGCTTTTTCAATAGAAGCAACGCACTCTTGAAGCTCCTGGCTTCTATCAACAGATACAATAATCAAAGAAATCTTAAAAGACAAATCCTTCACTATTAAACCTTTAGAAGCCAAAATGAACACGGCTCCTGATTAACATCGTTAGCCAATATCGGACATTTAGTGGAAAGCTCTTTAAAATAATGATGTTTTAAATAATTTAATGCCCCTATTATCTTGAACTCGTTGTTGAACGTCAAAAATGCTTCCAATAAATACTGCTCATTCCATAATTTTATATATTTTAATACCCAATCATCAAGGTAGTCTTTAGGAGAAAAGACATCATGAACGTGTACCAAAACACCTTTTTTAAGGATTGGCAGAATTTCTAGATATTCAAAAAGAACATCACCTTGCGGCCTGATAATATGAGAAGAATCTATGAACAAAATATCATTTGCTTCTAAATCAGTAAAAACTCTCTTATCAATATCTTCTACTTTTTGTCTAATAATCTTAATGCCCAATTTCTCCAGCCACTTACACTCATATGGTTCGACACAAACATGTTCACAGGAATAATCTTGGTCTTCCTTTTTATTCTGCTTAATTGCATTGATGGCCATTAACGTTGAATTCCCGCTTCCTATTTCCAGAATCCTTTTAGGTTTAAACAGCCTGATTACGCTGTATAGATATTCCGAGTCGCCGGTACCGATGCTTGGATTATGATAATAAAACTCTAAATTGGCAGTCTTTTCGAGAGGAATTTTCTTTAATTCCTCATTAAATGTAAACCTATTTAAGAGTTCCAACTGCCCCTTGTCGTTTAAATCTATCCCGGGAAGCGCCCTGTCCTGCCTAAGTGAGATTTTTAAATGACGAGGATGGAATAACGGCTCATAATAATGATCCCTGATAGGGAAAACCCCTACCTTCATCAATATTTTCTTACTCCAGACCATCCTATGCATGCCTGCTTTTCTGATACCTAACAGCACGAGTGCGCTAACTAAAGTTAGAGGCATCAAACAAAAGTCACAAAAAATAATTATTTTATTAAGAATGCTTTTTAACATAACACCAGGTTATCAAGAAAGGCTCTTTAATTTCTTGGCAAAAAAACCACGTC
>Ga0007854_10002001_pt1 | contig 12790 bp, 9 predicted proteins | sample CryBogCBH12Aug08_FD_60382 | JGI IMG/M metagenome (GOLD analysis project Ga0007854, IMG submission 60382) | Freshwater microbial communities from Crystal Bog, Wisconsin, USA - CBH12Aug08 | ecosystem: Environmental > Aquatic > Freshwater > Lake | place: Crystal Bog, Wisconsin, USA | collected...
GGCGGTCAGGATGTTCATGAGTTCGTCAAGACGGGACTCGTAAATATCGTTGCCCTCTGTGATACGGACATGGGAGCACCCCACACCCAAGACGTGCTGAAGATGTTTCCGGACGTACCCCGTTTCCAAGACTTCCGACAGATGTTCCACAAGATGGGAAAAAAGATCGATGCAGTCTGCGTCGGGACTCCCGACTTCTCTCACTTCCCTATTGCGATGTTGGCAATGTCGCTAGGCAAGCATGTTTATAGCGAAAAGCCGATGGGACAGAGTTTTCGCCAGATCGCCCTGATGATGGAGGCAGAGAAAAAATACAAGGTGGCCACCCAGATGGGCAACCAAGGACACTCGCAGGGCAATTACTTCCAGTTCAAAGCATGGACGGAAGCCGGCATCATCAAGAATGTCACCAAGATCACCGCCTTTATGAACCAGCATCGACGATGGCATGGATTGAAGGTCGACGGCTACCTGCCCGAACAACCGATTCCCTCGACCCTCGACTGGCCCGACTGGCTCTCTGAGGCGGAATTTCATGCCTACAACAAGGGATATGTCAACGGCGAGTGGCGTTCTTGGTATGACTTCGGCAATGGTGCCCTGGGCGATTGGGGGGCTCACATCTTCGACACGGCCCACGAATTCCTTCATCTGGGTCTTCCGACTGAGGTTGAGGCGGTCAAACTGGAGGGATGGAGCCCATACATATTTCCTCAGGCTTCCACCTTGGCGTTCCGATTCCCCGCTCGAGGCACGATGCCGCCGCTTGAACTGACCTGGTACGACGGCCTCGATAATGTACCGCCGCTGCCTCAGGATTTCGGTGCGGAGGTAATTGATCCGAACATCCCGACCACGAACGTTTCCAAAAAGGAACCGGAGAAAAAACGCCCCACCGGGAAGGTCATCTACGGGGAGGGACTTACCTTCAAGGGGGGGTCTCACGGTTCGACCCTTCAGATCATTCCGGAATCCAAGGCCAAGGAGATGGCCTCGCAGCTTCCAGAAGTGCCGAAGAGCCCCTCGAATCATTATGAGAATTTCTTGCGCGCATGCAGAGGCGAGGAAAAGTGTCGTTCCTCCTTTGCGATCGCCGGCCCCCTCTGCCAGACCATGAACCTGGGGGTGATCGCCCAGCGCCTAAATGCCAAGTTCCGGTTTGACCCGGCTACCAGCCACATCACCGATAACGCAAAGGCCGACGCCCTGCTTGCCGGGGTTCCACCCCGCAAGGGATGGGGGGAATTCTACAAACTCTAAACCAACTCTCGGCAACTTTAGCTTCAATGAGATCATCGGCTATTCTCGCAGTTCTGGGAACTGCACTTTTACTCTCTGTCGCCTCCTCATCCCTGATGGCCGAGGGGGAGACCTCGACGGTCATCCCATCCCAACCATCCAAGCCATCGCCGACGCCCTACGAGCACACGGCGCCGACCAACCCGGCCCTCCCCCCTCCCGACGCCGACATATGGAAACAGACCTGGCATGATATGAAGAGGCCATTCCCTCCCGTCAGCACACCGCTTACGGAGGAGGAGTTGGCCTCAAGGTCCAAGGCACCTTCCAACGCTGTCATCCTGTTTGATGGAAAGGATCTCTCTGCATGGAAGCCCTCCAAGTGGGTTGTCAGGGACGGATATGTCGAGGTGGTGCCGGGTTCCGGCAATCTGGTGAGCTGCCGACCCTTCGGATCGATGAAACTCCACGTCGAGTGGTGGACTCCAGATCCGATGCCAGGTCAGGATGGGCAGAAGCGGAACAACAGTGGAGTCATACTGATGGGCCAGTATGAGATTCAGGTACTTGATACCTACAATAATCCCCAAACCTATGCCGATGGGATTGCTGGTTCCGTTTATGGTGAGTACCCGCCGACTTCCAATCCAATCCGTCCCCCTGGCCACTGGCAGTATTATGATATCACCTTCCACCATCCGAAATTCGATGCTCAAGGTCGTCTGACCAGGGCGGCCCGGGTGACGGTAGATTTCAACGGAATCCGTGTGCAGGATGACGTGACGATCATCGGACCGACGCACGGAGCAGCTCGAAGGGCGTACCAAGCTTCGCCCGAATCCATGCCTCTAGAACTTCAGGAACACCATAACCCCGTTCGATTCCGCAACGTCTGGGCGGTTCCTCTCGACGATTAATCTTCTTCTCCCCAAGGGGCCACCGGCTCCCGTTACAAATGATTCCGACTGGTCGAAGGAATCGGCTATAGGACTAAAACTTGGGCTGCCTCCCCACATCGAAATGGGAATTATAATCCCTTTCCGGCATTTCCGTGATTGGCTACACGAGGGGAACAGGGGCTTCCGTGCGTCCTAAGAGCGTTCTTAGCCTGTCCGTTGGCATGGGAAATGCTTTCCAGTGTTTAAGGAACTGCCCGTTCCAATAAACACATGAAAATCGACTCTGTTGAATTCATAGTACTTGCAATGTTGATCCTTACGGACGCCACCTTCATCGCCTTGGCCTTGTAGGAGCGATCCAGTCGATCACCTTGAAAGGAAGCATTCCCAGAGGGTGCTTGAAGTGTTTTTTCTTTTGCGTGCAGGATTTTAACTCACGACCAATAGACATGTTTTCCTACCCAATTACCCACTTAGCACTTACTGAAACCCTTTTTTAATGGAGTGCATCGCCTCGTATTGACAGGTGATTGATGCTGCGAGAGGATTTTTACATGAAAACATGTCTTTTCCTGACACTTACAACCATCATTCTCTCCACCCTGACGGCCTGCGGCACCATTAGGGGTGTGGGGCAGGATGTCAGTGCTGCTGGTCGCGGAGTGAGCAATGCGGCAACAGCTGTTCAGAAGTCCATGTAGACCAGTTAGGAGACCAGCTCCCCTATTAGAGGGGAGCTAGACCTCTGTCCTCCCGAAGGCGGAATTTTTCTCTCCAAAAGGAAGCCCCGCTCTCCCCAAACCAAAAAAGGGAAAGCGGGGGTTCTATCTACTCGCTGGAATTTAGGAAATCGCGCGAGGCCGTTCTGGATCTTACCCCCACCAAGGGGGAAGGTCGCGTTTTTTGTCCTCAGCACATGTTGTGTGAGCTTGAATGAGCTTCACAGCCTCATTTTCACTCATTGATCTTGCCCATTGGCTTCTTTTCCAAGGGGGTAATTTCCTGATTTTATGGAAGGGGCACTCTGGCGGATTGCATCCCTCAACCGGACACGCAACGGACAGCGCAAAAATTTTTTCGTGGAGTTCGCCTAGAATGGGATCAGAAGTTTTCAAATTTGGGGGGTGGAGGTTTGTACTTCCGCTATATGATCACCTCTTCGTAGCCCATGGTTATCTTTGTGGCTACTTGCCCATTGCGTTTCTTTTCTTGTCTCTTTTCTTCTTTCCGGCAAACCAGTTCGCTCTGGATCGGGGAGGTGCCCTGATCTTCCAAAACTGGCTGATGGAACCCACCTCAGCAACCGGGCATCATCCCAGATGCATATCAAACACTGCCGAGGAGTTGCATTAGCTCATCATTGATCTCTTCTTTCGAAGGAGAAAAGAGAGTCTGGGCGATTTGTTCAAGAAGCAGCTCCCTCCAGCGACAACGCAGGCGAAACACCTGATGTTTAACGGTGGAGACATCAATGCCGAGTTTGGCGGCCATCTTTTGGTACTCTTCCTCGGGATCTGGTCCGAAGCCGAGCAGATGTTTTAGTTGATCAAATGATGACTCTTTTCCCGATTTCGAGAATTCGTCGCGTAGAACCTGGAGTGCATGGTTAAGGACAGACATTGCCCAACGTCGTTCAAAGAGGGGCTCCGGCTCCAGATCCGTGGACTCCTTCGCATAAGATTCCTCTTCCCACGTCGGAGAGCTGGCTGCCTCCTCTTGAAGGGCAGAAATGTCATCGTATGAGACGAGAAGAGATTTTCCACATTCGAGAAGAAAGGTACGCAGCGAACGAATTTCCAAAGCTGCGGTCTCGGGCGGCAGCTTTCCCGCCCTCAATTCACTTAGGAATCTTGCTATTAGGGCATCGGCATCTTGGGGGCCCCTGCCCGACCGGCGGAGAAAGGCATAGAGGGGATACCAGTAAGCATTACACAGTGCCGTTAAGTCCTCGGCAGACCATGTTCGGGGCGCAGTTTCCACAAGTTCCCTTTCTGCCTCGGTGTCGGTGGCGTCAACGGATGATCTGGTTTCTTGATCGCTCATTGATGGAACGGATGCTAAAGGAAGGCTTTGGGGTTTACTCGGTTCGAGTAATGCGTTCTGGGAGATCACATCCCGTCAATGATCGCCTTGACCTTCTGATCGTAAAGTTCCTTTGAGATGAGTCCTTGATCCAAGAGCTTCTTGAAGATCTGTAGTTGCTCAACCTGATTGCCTGAATTGGATCCTGGATTGGAAACAGATGGGTTGGGCTGGGAAATTGGCTGTTGCATCGACTCAGTTGCGCCATCGGTAATTTTTGAGGCGATTACAGGTCTGCCACTCCAGCTTCGTCCGTGAGTACCCTGAGGGTTCAAAGGGAGATCGAAGGATTCCCATGTTTTATGTCCATGTTCCATCATTCTCCATTCCATCACCACAAAATGATCCTTGATACTCCATCGACCGGGATTATTTGGCTCTCTGTCAACTGTCACTAGGCCACCGGGTTGAAAGGTCAAGACACAAGAGTATCCCCCGATATGGGTCGCCCATCGACCGATGAGTAACTGCTCGGTGGCGGAGTCCTGTGCAAATGTTGTGGTTAACATGACAGCAATAATTGCGGCCATGATGGTCTGTTTGGTCTTCATGCTTTTGTTACCTCCTATCTTATTGTGTTCTGTGTCATCCGGATTGATGTGACTGCCCGTCACTTTCCCTGAAGGATTTCTCCGCATTTCCTGTCATAGTCCTCCCTGTTGATCAGGCCTTGTTCGAAAATGGCCTTGATTTGCCGTAAACGCGCATAGGTATCGGTGTTTTGCGCTGCGGGAGAACCAGCGGATGGAACACCCTCGTTTCTGCCAATGCTAGCCTTGGAAAATTCAGGTCTAATCTCATTAATTAGGAGCCAATCGCTCGCATGGCTTGTGAGAACAAGTTCAAAGTGGGTAATGCTTGGCAGAGGGATTTCCAACGTTTTTTCCACATTCCCGCCGCCATAAGGCCCGATATTCGACACAGGAGTCCCACTCCGATCAAGAACCTGGATTGAAAGATTAAAAAATGTATGGCCTCTATAAACCAACTTCGTAAGTGGCGATGGCGAGTCCACCATGTAATGAACCTCGGTTCCGGTATGCTGGTTGAAAATTACAGGTTGTCCCCGGAAAACGGCCGTTGGATCGCTTGTCTGCATTGCTATTCCACCTTTTCGAGTTCCGACCGGAAACATTTGCGCACTCCTTTCCGCAATGAAATGAACCAGTAGATCGTCCGGTGACGCAAATGGCTGACCAGTTCCTGATCTCTCCGCAATCGTCGGTGTCTGCATGCCAGTTGGGGACCCCCCTCCCAGAGATGCCATAGATCCACCGCCATTAACTTCGACAACTTCCATGCTGTGAAAAACAGTTGAGGACGCAAAGGTTCCGATTCCGAGTAATCCGTTCTGCCTGAGAGCAAAAGCAGAAAACGGCCCATCTAATGCCCTGCCATCAGTCTCCAAATGGTCAACCTGAACCCCATCAACATAGGCTGTGACGCTGTGGTTGCGGACGGAAATAATGGATGTATATCGTCGGTTGCTCTCGATGGGGTTTCGAATTGTCGAAGGGTTGTCGATCCCCCTGCCAACAATGCCCATAAAACACATGTTTTGGCTGTTGTGTGCTCCCATGCACCATGCGAAGGAGCCCTCTGGTTTGGAAAGAATCTCGTGTACTCCCTCACTGCCGGTAAGACGGGTAAAGGTGACTCGGACATCGTATTCCGCAGGTGGCCGATATGGAATCTCCAGACATGCGGCACCCTGTGGACCCGATACAAAACCGTCCGCCGTTTTCTGCCAATTCCCATGGATGATATCACGGTTGAGATTGATTAATGGAAGGAGGTTGATCGGATTTCTCCAATATGCAGGCTCGGTGACGGACACTGTGCCACCATGCGTTGAGTTCTGTGGGGAAGAAGACAGTTGCCCGGTTGTGGACGGGGTCATCATATCTGAATGCTGTGTGGGTGATGCGTCAGTCGTGGTCGCAACAGAAGTTTGCGCGGTCATGGCGCGGGTCAGTTCCTGCGAGCCTCTCTTGATCAGATCCGTGGCCTCAAACGGAACTGTGTTCGTGTTCTGCCCCCATTCCACCGTCACCTGGCCCGGTTGAAGATTGACGACGTGCGCGATAGTCCCCGCAGGAGCCATGATCGTTCCTTTTATCTGGCCATTTATCGAGACAGGGAAAGAGGTGGGATTGATGAGGGCTACCTCGTGCGGCCAGTGATCCTTTGATTTCAAAAGCCAAGGTATCAGCTCCGGAGTGGGTGCAGGCGTGGCCTGCGGCGACGGAGATGGCTTGGCTGCGGTTGACTTGACTTGCGCACCGGTCGATGACGAATCATGCGCCTGATTCTGGACAGATAGACTTGCTGGCGCTACCGGAGGCGCAATGGCTTGCACCGGAGATATGGAACTAAGAGACGGCTTCGGCAAGGAAGCAGCAATCTTGGCATTCTCCGGAAAGGGCTTGGGAGCCGCTACAGGAGGAGGAATTGTTGGGGTGACCAACGCCGGCGTTGCCGTTGCCAACGGCGTTCTTTGCGCAGTGGGCAAAGCTCCGCTTTTCAGCGGCTGTTTCCATGGTGCCCACACGACAAGGCCTCCGATCGCAGCTGCCAGACCCGCAGCGATAGCAAAGGGAAGGAATGAACGCTGGCCCTTTTTCTGTGCGGGCGTTTGAGTCGGATCCGCATGCTTCTCAAGCGGCAATGGCGTGCTGCGGATCCTTTCCACGTCGGTTTTAAATTCGCTGACGTGCTGATAGCGGCGTTCCGGCTCCTCTTGTAGCGCCTTCAGGACGACCTCATCGATGCGAACATCCACCTGGACCTTGCGCGATGGGGGATCGAAGACCCCGTGTGGTCGTTTGCCTGTGAGCAACTCGTAAAGAACAATGCCCAAAGCGTAAATGTCGCTACGCTGGTCGCTCTCCCCATTCCTCTGTTCGGGGGACATATAGTCCGGTGTTCCCATGGTCATGTTGGTCATGGTCAGGGCCGAGGTGTCCTCGGTGATTGGGCGGGCCAAACCAAAATCTGCCAACTTAACTTTCCCATCGAGCGTGATGAGGATGTTTTCCGGCTTGATGTCTCGGTGGACGACTCCCTGCCTGTGGGCGGTCTGGAGGGCATCGCAGATCTGCCCGATGAGATCGAGTGCCTGCTCGGGTTCCAGTTTGCTTGCGCGAAGTAGGCGCCGGAGGTCTGTCCCCTCAACAAATTCCATTACAAAGTATAGATGTCCCTCGCTGGTCTGGCCGAAATCGTAGATTGCCACGATGCCGGGATGCTGGAGTTTGGCGAGGGTTCGGGCCTCCCGCCAAAAGCGCGCAATGAACTGTTCATTGTCGTTCATTTCAGCAGGGAGGATCTTGATTGCAACGGGGCGGTCGAGCGCTACCTGCCTGCCCTTGTAGACCGCCCCCATTCCCCCCGCTCCAAGCATGTCCTCAATCTGGTACTGAGGAAGAATCCGTGCCAGTTCCTTGGGGCTGGGAGGCTCCCATGCCTTGCCTCCGCTAGTCGGATGGATCGTCGTCATTCCCCGAGCCAGAAGCTCCCCGGGATCCAGACCGAAGAGTTCCTCGCTTTGGTTTTCTTCGAAAGTTGGTTCCGGTTCCGACATAGGTTCCTTATGATGAGGAGTGGTGTGTCAGTTGCTTCAACCACTACTCATAGGCGATGGGTTCATGGGCTCGTTTTTCCAGCCATTCAGTGAAAACCCTATCTGGGGCGCCTTGGCTCGGCTTATTGCCAGTTGGGTTTTCCTTCTTGCTCCTTTTCTTTTTTTCTGGCGGGAAGCAATAATCTATTTCAATTGACCCTAAAAAAACCCAACTGTTGGTTGGTGTTCATCATATTCAGCGCTTTCGGACTGACTTTCCGAACAATGTGCGCAGAGCTGACGGGTATGGTTATGCTTGGGCGCGCGCAGGTAATAGCATTACGGTCATGTGATGAACTTCTTGAAGGAGTCTCAAAAAGAACCTAATTCCACTCCCTTGCTATGAAACGAATTCTCCCCGTTGCCGCCCTGTCCCTAATCACTCTCCATGCTTCTTCGGTTGAGTTCCATGTTTCCCCTTCTGGGAAAGTGGGTGCCTCGGGCGGTGCAACCGATCCGCTTCCTTCTCTCGTTCTGGCCCGTGATGCGGCGAGAGCTTTATCCCCTGAGCAACGCTCTTCCGGCGTAACCATCCTGATGGGGAACGGTCTCTATTCGATGCCAGATGGTTGCACTCTGGATTCCCATGACTCCGGAACCACGAATGCCCCGCTCCTAATAACGGCAGAATCCGGTGCTCATCCCGTTCTTCTCGGGGGCCACCTTGTTTCGGGAGACCAGATTGAGAAGGTCAAAGATCCCGCGTTGCTGGAGCGCTTGGATCCTTCAGCCAGAGATCACATCCGCCAGATCGACCTTGCAAGGCTTGGCATCGGGAAAGTGTCGCCATTTTCCGCTGTTTTTTCCCAGACGTGGAGCCCCCTCCAAGTTGTCCACGGGGAAACAACACTCCCGATTTCCCGATGGCCCAACGGCGAGTACGGCTTCACAACGATGAAGAGCGTCACGGACAATGGGGATTCCACTCACGGTGGAATATTTGTTTATCGGGGAGACCGTCCCTCCCGCTGGACCAAGGCACTTACCGAGGATGGTGTCTGGCTACGGGGATTCTGGAGGGTACCCTGGGTAATCCAAGGAGTTCAGGTAAAGGAGATCAACACCGCTAACTCAACCATTACACTGATGAAGGATGTTGGAGGTGGGATCGGCTCAAAATACAAGAAGGATGCTCAGGGAAGACGCTGCGGAGACGGTACCGAACCATGGTATGCCATCAATCTGCCCGAGGAAATCGACGAACCAGGGGAATGGGCTGTTGATTTCAAGCGTCAGCTCCTTCTGATCTGGGTGCCCGACGGGATTGACGCGGCTCATCCGCTAGTTATCGCCGACAATAGCAATCCGATCATCTCTTTTGATGATGCATCCCACATCACTCTTCGGGGATTGACTCTCCGAGGCAGCCTTACAACTGCGCTTCAGATTAAGGGAGGAGAAGGCGATCTGGTTGCCGGTTGTACGATTGCAAACACGGCCAATACCGCCGTCATAGTCAGGGACGGCAAGCAACACCTGATACTCAGTAACGACATCTTTGAGACCGGACTCAGTGGAATCGATGTTAGTGGCGGTAACCGGACAACCTTAGAGCCCAGCGGGCACCAAATCCTCAACAACGACATCTTCCGAGCCGGAAACAACTTTCCCGTGGCGGCGCTTATTACCGGTTTTGGGACCGGCAAGAGCGAGCGCTGGAACACCGTTGGCAATCATGTGGCCCATAATCGGATCCATGACTCGGTTTACGGTGGCGTCTGGTTTGGAGGAAACGACAACATCATCGAACTCAATGAAGTCTACCGGGTGGGCCTGAACGCCGGTGATCTCGGCGGTTTCTATGCTTCCAGCGGCTGGACCGGCTTTGGGAATATCCTCCGAAACAACTTTGTCCACCACAGCATGAATGCAAGCGGCTTCTACATGGATGACGGAACCTGCGGCGACATTGTCACAGGCAACATCGTATTTAAGACCAACATGGGTGTGCTTGTCGGGGGAGGCCACTTTAACAAAATCGAGAATAACATCTTCATCGACTGTAACAGGGCGGTGGCAGTTGATTCGAGGGGAGTGTCGCGCCATTACACCGCCACAGACAAGCGACTGAAGGGAGACCTCGACCTTGTGCCGTATAATGAATCACCGTGGAAGGAACGTTATCCTCAGCTTGTGAACCTTATCTCCGGCGGTGAAACCACGATCCCGAAGGGTGATGAGATTACCGGCAATGTCATGATCAACTGTGGCAAACTGGTGGCTCTGGATGGAGGACACGGGACTTTGGACCTGGTTGTCCAAAGCAACAATGTCACCGCTTCCGCTCTGGATGACTTTAGGGACGCGGAAAACTTTGACTTTACCCTCAAGCCCGGATCAAACCTAGTGGCATCCATACCTGGATTCCCGGCAATTCCTTTCCAGCAGATCGGACTGCAACCAGACGAATACCGCCCGTCTGTCCCGCCGCGGAATATTAGACTCTTGCGAGAAGGTGATACGAAAATGAGGAACTTCGACTCATCCGTGGACATCAAGGCATCCAACGCCCACTAGGAAGCGGAAAAGAAGATGCAGCCCAGCCGGGCACCCGATCAGCCCAGAAAATAGAGCGCAGTATAAACCTTGTAGTCAACAAGGCATCCTTCGCGCCGTTTTGAGTCGAGCCAAAATTGCAGCTGAGCAAGGGGTACAAGATGGACCGTGATCTCCTCGGATTGATCACCGCCTCCATCCCCCACCTTTCTCAGTCCTTGGGCTCGGAAGAAAGTGATCACCTCGGTCGAAAGTCCAGCAGATGATGGGCCGTCTGTCAGATATTCCAATCTCTTGGCCTCATAGCCAGTCTCTTCCAGCAACTCGCGGCCTGCCGCCCTTGCCAAGGTCTCTTGCCCCCCTCCATCACCAACCAATCCGGCCGGGATCTCAATCACTCTGCACTCCACGGGCGGCCGGAATTGTTCCACCAGTATCAACTCCTGATTATCAGTGACCGCGAGAATCGCCACGCATCCCTTTGCCGTGCACCGCTCGACATATTCCCAATGCCCCCTTCTCTTGAAGTGGAGAAAACTGCCCTCACATAACACTTCAGGGAAAGCCTCGTGATGATTCGTGACTTGGCTGGAATTTCCTTTGTGATCTCTGGTCACCGGACAACGGTACCATGAGGCAGATAAAAATGTCAGCCTGCTTGGAGGGGAAAGCCGCTCATCATCGGAAAAAATGATTGTTAATTTCCCTTATTACGGATCATTCAACTGATGACGCCGGAATCAGAGAAACTTCCTCCCTCATCAGGGTTCAATCCTGATGCCATCCGCAAACTCCTTTTTTACTTCACTTGAGTCCATGGGCTTTCCGCTGACGACTACATGGTCGAACATCACGCCCTGGATCGAGTGACCGGGGTCAAACCCCTTCAGGTCAGCATAAGGACCTGACCGCAATGGTGCAGTCGAGGTAATATTCTGGAAGGTGATGTTCTCGATATGACCACGTTCGGCATCTCTGCTCCAGACGGCCTTGCCGATCCAGAGAGAGATAAGCCGTTGGCACTCCTCAATACGGATATTCCTGTAGATGACATTACTCACCACGGCCGAGTCACATTGATAGATTCGCAGAAGCCAATCCCGTCCCTTGTCGTGGATAATGTCGCTGTCGGTAAAGACAATATTGTCGACTGCCCGCCTCATTTCCGCCCCGGGAGAAAGTGCGTGGGCCAGTTCGTTCCACAGGACCATTCGTTCCGCGGTCACGTTCCGTGTCTCGCCCTGATCAGGAACCTTTGATTTCACAACGATCAGATCGTCAGCCGTACGCAGATAACTGTCCCGAATTTCGATGTTCCGGCTGTCGTTGATATCAATGCCGTCAGAGTTGGCACGGTAACCGATAATCTTGTAATTGCTGATTTTTACTCCATCGCAACCAAAGACATGAGTCGTCCATGAGCCAGGATCACGCACTGTAACATCCCCTATGGAGATATCCCTGCCATGGGCACGTATCAGTACTCCCGCCTCATGAGGACAGAGACTGCCATCAATGATTCCGCTACCTCGCAAAGTGATATGATCCCCTTGGAGATCGAAAATCGTTCCGCCTCCCCCATTCACAGTCCCGTAAACAACGGCATCGGGAGCAATGTATACGGTTTTTCCAGCGGAAACTTTAACCGTGGTAACCTGATGGATACCAGGGCCGAAGTAGATGACGTTCGGATCTTTCGGATCGGGGGCGTCAGATTCCAAAGGGTTAGCAAAGAGTTGCAGGGAGTGAACCCAATCGCCGTTGATTTCCAGAACGAATTGTCCCGGATTGGGAAGAGTTAACGTCGCCCTATTTCCATTAATCAGGGGCACAATACCCCGGGAAGTTGGCAGTAACTTTGCACTCTTGATTTCCTCCTTACACGTCACTGTGACTTGGGCAGGGCCGGAGAGGTCGAAGGAGGCAAATGAGGTCTGGCCAACGCCCCCGAGTAAGCTGTCTTCGGGTCTCTTGATACTCATCTTCAGTCTCTTGTCCGGCGCCATCGCAAGAACTGTGGCCAGATAGACTGGAACCGGAGTAGTGTTCCGACCTACTGTGACCACGAACTGACTCGAAAGAGGTTCCCCGGGGGTAGCCTGATAGACACGGATGGCATCATTTCCACCCTCGAATGCGAACAGCCCTCCCCAAGGATAAAAAATCCCGAGAAGAAGATTTAAACAAAGGGAAAGTTGTTTCAACCGATGGATAATCATGCAGGCAAGTCGCTGGCTTTATCCGTTCAATATTCCCTTAAAAAGGTGTTCTGTTAGCTAATTCTTCCATTAGCTCCACCGCAGGAATGAATACAGCAATCAGGAAATTAGCTTGTAAAGCGCCGCGCTATCATCCGAGCCAGTCTCCCCCTCTGTGGGAAGAGGAGGCAACCCAAGAGGAGTAGGGCGGATACAATGACACCTGGTTCGGGAACCGCGATGATCTCGTTGCC
>Ga0007854_10002002_pt1 | contig 12788 bp, 10 predicted proteins | sample CryBogCBH12Aug08_FD_60382 | JGI IMG/M metagenome (GOLD analysis project Ga0007854, IMG submission 60382) | Freshwater microbial communities from Crystal Bog, Wisconsin, USA - CBH12Aug08 | ecosystem: Environmental > Aquatic > Freshwater > Lake | place: Crystal Bog, Wisconsin, USA | collected...
CGCTTCGACGCCAGAGTGTGAATACACCGATGTGCTAGAACTTGACCTCTCTACGGTTGTTCCATCGGTTGCCGGACCCAAGCGACCCCAAGACCGTCTTCTCCTCAATCAAGCAAGAGATAACTTCAACACGACATTTGAGTCGCAGTTGGTCTCGACCGAAGGAAAGGCTGGATCTCTGGAGCATGGTGCGGTTGTCATCGCATCGATCACCAGTTGTACCAACACCTCCAATCCAAGCGTAATGACGGCTGCCGGTCTCCTTGCCAAGAAGGCAGTAGAGAAGGGGCTAACCACCAAACCGTGGGTCAAAACATCGCTCGGACCGGGCTCTCGTGTAGCCAGTGACATCCTGGAAAAGGCTGGCCTCCTCGATTCCTTGAATCAACTCCGGTTCAACGTTGTCGGCTATGGTTGTCTGACCTGTATCGGTAACTCCGGTCCGCTTCCTGAAGAGATCTCCAAAGAGATTAACGACAAGAACCTTGTCGTATGTAGCGTCTTGAGCGGTAACCGAAACTTCGAAGGTCGAATCAATCAGGATATTAAGGCGAACTACCTGATGTCTCCTCCCCTCGTTGTAGCCTATGCTCTGGCCGGAACGATCAACATCGACCTGAACGTCGATCCACTTGGTACCGATAAGGACGGTCAGCCGGTTTATCTCAAGGATATCTGGCCAACTCAAGCGGAGATCGCAGAGACGAATGCTCAAGCTGTTCGAAAGGAGCTTTACCTCGATAACTACGAGGACGTCTTCAAGGGCGATGAGCGCTGGGCTGAGATTGCCATCACGGGTGGCGACAATTTTGTATGGAACTCAGCTTCCACCTACATCAAGAATCCGCCTTACTTTGATGGCATGAGCGCTACTGCCCCGACTTCGGTTCCTGAACTCAATGGAATGCGAACTTTGGCGGTCTTGGGCGACAGTATCACGACAGACCACATATCCCCGGCAGGAAGCATTAAGCTGAACTCACCGGCAGGTAAGTACCTCACCGAACATGGTGTTGAACCAGCAATGTTCAACTCATACGGCTCACGCCGAGGAAACGATGAGGTCATGGTTCGCGGCACGTTTGCCAACATACGATTGCGAAATCAGTTGGCACCAGGCACAGAAGGTGGCTTCACGACCTATCTGCCGACCAGTGAAGTGACGACAATCTACGAAGCATCGATGCAATACCAAGCAGCGGGAACTCCACTCTTGGTCATCGCAGGCAAGGAGTACGGTTCAGGCTCAAGCCGTGACTGGGCTGCCAAGGGCACCTACATGCTGGGTGTGAAGGCGGTTCTTGCTCAGAGTTTCGAGCGTATCCACCGAAGCAACTTGGTCGGAATGGGTGTCGTGCCTCTCGAGTTCACTGACGGACAATCGGCAGAGTCACTTGGTCTGACTGGCCACGAGTCCTTCGATCTCGTTGGCCTGTCAGAAGGAGTCGCGACAACATTCTCTGGTGGCAAGCTGCTGACCATGAAGGCGACTGCCGCCGACGGCAAGGTCACTGAGTTCACGGTCAAGGTTAGGATCGATACTCCTCAGGAGAACCTGTACTATCTGAACGGTGGCATTCTGCAGTACGTCCTCCGCTCACTGATCTAACAGGATAGGAATCTTTGGGGCCATATTTGGCCCCAAAGAGAAATCATTCAGATTGTCACGGTTCTAGCCCCCCCAGGCACCGCGAGGGCTAAGCTTGCCCCCGTGCCGAAAGGCACTCTAGAAATTGGGAACTTCGAGCTTGAGGTCTGGAGTCGTGAACGTTTCATCCGTATCCCCGCCATCATCACGTCCGTTAGCTCCGACGCTGTAAAGTAGAAACTCTGCTTGGTCGGCGTGATACAAAAACGGTGCGTTGGAGAACGGATCGATTGTCAATTCTTTGGTGAACACACCCAGGTTGTCAGGATACGGCTTATGCTCTTTGCCCAATTTCATGATCTCGGCATAGAGAACAAGTAGCTTGGTTCGTGCAACCGTGGCATCATTCATGCTAACAAGCGGCCGGATCGTTCCGAGCAGATGTTTGGGCAGCTTTTTCCACTGATTTTTGAGTTCGGCAGGCGGCTTGGATCGTTCTGAATAGGGTTTTCCCACATCGTCCTGAACAATCTTGAACTCATCGTCGCAAGTTACAGAAAGCTCATTCATGAACTTGCTTCGCTTGCCCTCATTGGTTCGTACCTGATCGATGAAGCGAATCGCCTCATTGACGTCCGGTCCCATCTGTTTGGTGAGGCTCTTAAGATCATCCGCCTTGATCGCATCATAAACCGTCTGCATGGATAAGAGCATGTTTTGATGCTCATTTTTTAACGTATCCGTAAGAGGCGGCTTACTGATCATCGCCTCCTTTATCCCACGTGCCAAGCGGTCCAATTGGGAGGGAGTGAATTTATTGAGATATCGAGCGATAGCCTTTCTCAAGTCGTTGGCGATGGATAATCCCAACGAAGCATCGGTTGCTCCACCACCAGTTAAATCAAAGGCGAATTTGGTTCCGACAGTGACCTGTCTAATGGCTAGATCGTAGTCACCCGCCAAACAAGCTGATTCTGTGTTCCATTGAAAAACGCGTCCCAGGAGTCGCCAACCCGCCTGATAAGGTGCAGACTTGAATGGGCGATGAGGCACGAATTTGAACTCACAGGTGTGCTTACTGGCTTCGGCAATCGACTTGATGCAAGGAGCCAATAGTTTGCACATCGCCGTCTTTTGGTCTGGAAAGTAAGACACACGGTCAAGATTCGAACGTGCCCGAGATTCCGCATCCAATGCAGTAAGAGCGTAGCCATCAAAAGCGTTTTCGGAAGGGCGAGGAGTGTAGGCCGGCTGATCTGTCGCCCAATTTGGCTCTCGAACCTCATCGCCACCATGGCATCCTATAAGCAAGGACGTCAGCCCCAAAGCAAGAATCGCGATTGGGTTTGAGCGACGGAGCGGGATCATTGTATTGGGAAGGTTACCCATCAAGACTTATCGTTATCCGTGACAAAACGAGGATTGAGGAGGATTCTGCAATCCAATGAACGACTAACCGATGGAAACCGGGCCGAATTCTATTCAATCGGTCATGCAATGAGGGTTTCGAGGTGTATTATCGGACTGGTAGCTCAGCGGACCAGAAACGTGATTTATGAAAGGTGTTATTCTTGCGGCGGGAAAAGGTAGCCGCCTTTATCCGGTAACTCATCTCATCCCCAAGCCCCTTCTTCCGATGGCCAATCGAACTACGCTGGAATATGCGTTCGATCGGCTCAAGGAGATCGGAATCCACGATATCTGCGTTGTCGTGGGTGAGAATGAACCTCAAATGAAAGCAGCGCTGGGAGATGGGTCTCAGTTCGGTATTCATCTATCCTACGTGCGGCAAGAGGAGCCCAAAGGGCTTGCTCATGCCGTGGGTTTTGCAAAGGATTTTGTCGCGGGAGACTCCTTCGTGCTGTACTTGGGCGACGCGGTCTACAGTAGTGGGTTCGACAAGTTTGCCATTCGATTTAAAGAATCAGGTTGCGCCAACTTAAACGTGGTTAAGGCAGTCCCTGATCCAACCCGATTTGGTGTTGCCAACGTTGAAGGGGAGCGAATTGTCAAGTTGGTCGAGAAGCCAAAGGTTCCCGAGAGCAACTTGGCGATGGCAGGTCTTTACTTTTTCGGTCCCGAGATTTGGGATGTTCTACCAGACCTCAAACCAAGTGGTCGCGGTGAATATGAAATCACCGATGCAATTCAAATGCTGATCGACCGAGGTGATACTGTCTTGGCGGGCATCTATGAAGATGTTTGGTTCGACACCGGGACTTTGGATTCCTACCTGGAGACAACTCAGTTCCTTATTCACGGGGAGACCCTTGTTGACGCTACGGCTCACGTTACGGGCAAATTGGGTAAGAACGTGGTTATTGGACCAGGAGCTACCCTGAAATGCGATCTCATTGAGGATGCGGTAATCCTACCGGGAGCAAATGTATCGGTTTCTGGTGAGATTCGCCACGCAATACTTGCCGGTCCCGTAACTAGCGATGGAGATGTCGTGAATACGATCCTCCATGGCGAATACACGGGATAGCAATGAAACTCCAAATTAGTTTGTTGGCCGCATGCTGCGGTCTTATCGTGGTCGGGTGTGAACAAAAGGATCAAGACGCTGCATTGGCTCAGGGCCAAGCGGTGGTGTCCAAAGCACAAACGATGGCGGGATCGGCTTGGAAGTCAGTATCGGACGAGGCTTCTAAGCTCAGTCCTGACAGCGGCAAGCAAGCGTTAGAATCAGCAACCAAGCAGATGGAAGGTCTCAAGGACAAAATGTCCCAAATTAAGGCTCCGACTGGTTTGGATAGTTTAAAGCTGGAATCGGTAAAAGCTGAGATTGAACGGCTACGTGCAGCATTGGATCTTCAAAAGCTCAAGGCCGAATTGGATGAGCGCGTGGTCACCGCCAAGAAGCTGAAAGAAAACACGGAAAAAAGCATCGACGATGTAAAAGCCAAACTGGCAGCTGCAGATGCAGAGTATAAGGACCTTCAAGAGAAGGCTAAACAAGCTCAGGCTCTGTATGATCAGGCCAACAGCAAAGTCAAAGAAACGACCAAGCAGGTCGAAGATGCTGCCAAATCCGCCGGATTATAAAAAGGAAGGCCCCCGATCCCGAAAGATTGGAGGCCCGTTTTGTGCCCGTTAAATGGGCAGTTTCTCCTATATTAGCTAGTAGTCTTAGCGTCGCCGCCGCCAGCTGCGCTAGCGGAGCTACCGGAATCAGCTGCGTTATCCTTGCTGCCACAACCAGCCAAAAATGCACCGAGAATACTGACCACCATTACGAGCGCAAAAATCTTCTTAGTCATACAAACACCTCCTGACAATCCGCTCCTCTCAGAGCGTTAGTACGCCGTTTGAACCGCGTGTACGGAGTTATACCCCCGAATCCCAAAATTGGTTGCAGGTTCAAACTGCATTGGCATTATAGTCGGGCAAGTCGATTCCTGCAAGACATATTCTTCGTAATATCACCATGTGGTATGGTTATTGCTATGTTTGGTGCATCCCTGACACTGGGAATGATCACCATCACGCTGCTCCCGCGTGAGCCGCGCCGTCGTGCCCCACGTATCTAGGGGAGCCGGGCAACGAGCCCATCCGCAACGACGCACCCGCCTCCCCGTAAAAAATCCATTCGCCCTGTGCGCAAAGATGCGCTCCATTTGCGATACAACTCACCGAATTTAAAATGCTGAAATACGATACGATCAAATCGACGGACGACGAATTCTTGATGCGAACCTATAATCGGTTGCCTGCATTGTTCGTCCAGGGATCGGGGTGCAGTCTTTGGGATAACCGAGGTAACGAATATCTCGATATGCTTGCAGGGATTGCCGTCTGCAGTCTGGGTCATTGCCATGCTGCCGTGGTCGCAGCGATAACGCGACAAGCCCAACAACTGATCCACACATCCAACCTTCTCCTGACATCTCCGCAAGCCCAACTAGCCAAAAAGCTATGCGAGATCAGCGGAATGGACCGTGTTTTCTTCTGCAGCTGTGGTGCCGCAGCCAATGAAGCGGCCCTCAAGATCGCCAAGAAGCACGGACAATCCAAGCGCCCAGACGGGGATTATCAGATCATCACGCTCAACCGATCGTTCCATGGACGAACGCTCGGCGCCTTGTCGGCAACCGGGCAGAGAAAGTATCAGAGATCATTTGAGCCAATCGTTCCTGGATTTGTTCATATCGAAGCCAACAATCTGGACGAGTTGAAAGAAGTCTTTTCACACAAGACTGCGGCCATCCTTGTGGAGCCGATCATGGGGGAAGGTGGAATCCTGGCCCTGACCGAAGAGTATCTTCTGGAGATTCAGAAGCTTTGCCAAGAGTTCAATGCTCTGTTCATGGTGGATGAAGTTCAGTGTGGTGTTGCGCGAAGCGGTAAGTGGTTCGCTCACCAATATTTCGACATCAAACCAGATGTGATGGTGCTCGCCAAAGGACTCGGCGGTGGGTTCCCCATTGGAGCAACTCTGGCACGAGGGAAGGCAGCGTCGATTCTCGAACCTGGCGACCATGGTTCCACTTTCGGTGGTAACCCATTGGCTTGTTCCGCTGCACTCGCGGTTCTCGATACCATCGATCATCAAGACCTCTTGGCTCATGTCAACGAGATGAACTCGGTCCTCGTATCGGGCCTACTTGCCATGGGGCTAACTGTAAGCGGTAAAGGGTTGATGATCGGGGCGAAACTCGATAAACCCATCGCCAAAGACCTTGTCCAAAAATGCTTTGAAAACAAGCTCATTATCAATGCTACCGATGAATCTACTCTGCGCTTCGTGCCACCTCTCATCGTCAATGAAGATCAAATTATCCAAGCCCTCACCGTTCTTGCGGCTGCAATGGGAGTTCCGGCACCCATGAGCCCGAGATCGGGCGCCCGGTCTCATGAGCTGGCGCGCCCTCTTCACGACGTATTGTCCATCGATGACTTGTCTGATGCCCAGATCGTCGAGGTGTTGGAGATGGCAGCCTACGGTAAGCAACGACGCAAGAAAGCTCCATCCGTCATCACTTCCGTTGAAAATAGAACTGTGGCCATGGTTTTTGAGAAGCAGTCTCTCCGAACTCGGGTCTCATTTGAAGCAGCCATCCACGAATTGGGTGGACAGGCCATTCATTTGGGCAAAGGGGATATCTCCATGGGCTCGCGCGATTCGATAGCCGATGTGGCACAGAATCTATCTCGTTGGTGCAATCTGATCGTAGCCCGGCTTTACTGGCAGCGGCACATTGTTGAATTGGCTCAGCATGCCACCGTACCGGTTATCAACGCCCTCACTGAATGGGAGCATCCTTGCCAAGCACTGGCTGACCTTCAGACTGTTCAAGAATCGTTTGGAGAGGACAAAGTCAAAATCACCTACATCGGCGATGGAAATAACGTCGCTCGATCCCTGGCTAAGGTTGCTACTCGTCTCGGTTACCCTATGACGATCTGCGGACCTGAGAACTTCCGACTTGAACCGATCGAAGGTCTGGTGCAAACAACCAGCATTGAAGAGGCGATGGAAGGTGCTCATGTCGTCTACACGGACGTTTGGGTTTCCATGGGTGACGAGCACGAGCAGGATCACCGACTCAAGGTGTTTGAGCCTTATCAGGTCAATCAGCGTGTCATGGAAATCGCCAACAAAGAAGCGATCTTCCTCCACTGTTTGCCCGCTCGACGTGGCTTTGAAGTCACCGCTGACGTCATCGACGGCCCGCAGAGCCGAGTAGTGGATCAAGCAGAGAATCGCCTCCACGCCCAAAAAGCCCTGATCCAAAAAGTTTTGGGACTTTAACTGAACATGGCCGAAAGGCCTGTTCACAGAAAAAGGGAAACAGGCCAGGGCGGTGTAACAAGAGCTTAATGCCCTTACCGGGGTGCAAAACCCGGTAAGGGCTACGACGCCAGCAGCATCAAACTCCTGACCGCGGCAGGAGGGGGGACAACCGGTTTATAAGCTCGATTCCAAAAACGATTCGGTCGCCCCGCTAGGGCTTTCTGTGAGAAGGATGTCTGCGACCGGAGTTTGTACCCCGGCCTGGTCTAGCTCGTCCCGCTGGAACTAACCAAGGGTGCCCCATAACTAGTTCGAGGAGAGACAACCCACCACTTGGCGATCCTGTCACATCCTAAACCGGTGTCGATCAAACAGGTGTAAACTCGCCTTCAATGGCAATACGAACGGTGCGGTTCGGAGTGATTGGTTGCGGTTTGATGGGGCGAGAATTCGCCACCGCCGCCGCCCGATGGGCTCATCTCCTTGATCTCGATTTTCGTCCCGAGATCGTAGCCGTCTGCGATGCAAACCCATCCGCTTCTCAGTGGTTCGCTTCCAATTTTGGCGTCAAACAGGTCACGACTGATTATCGGGATCTCTTGGCAAACCCTGATGTTGAGGCGGTTTATTGCGCAGTGCCGCATAACCTTCACCAGCAGCTCTATATCGACATCATTCAGGCAGGCAAACATGTCTTGGCTGAGAAACCGTTCGGGATTGATCTTGCTGCCTGCGAGGCGATCCTACGGGTAATGAATGAAAATCCTTATGTGTTGGTGCGATGTTCCAGTGAGTTTCCATTCTTTCCCGGAGCTCAACGGGTGGCTCAAATGGTTCGAGAAGAAGCATTTGGGGAGATCATTGAAGTTCGATCTTCGTTCCTTCATAGCTCTGACCTCGATCCTACGAAGCCGATCAACTGGAAGCGTCGAATTGCGACTTGTGGCGAATACGGCTGTATGGGCGATCTGGGAATGCATGTTGTCCACATGCCGGCGAGGTTTGGCTGGGTACCCGCGAACGTTCGAGCACTTCTATCCAAGATCGTGAAGGAACGCCCCGATGGAACAGGGGGTATGGCCCCGTGTGAAACTTGGGACAATGCTGTGCTCGCATGTGAATCGGCTCAAGGCTTCCCGCTAATCTTCGAAACGAAGCGTATTTCTCCCGGAGATATGAACTCTTGGTCGATTCAGGTGGTCGGAACCCGTAACACCGTTGAGTTCAGTACCAAGCAGCCCAAACAGCTACGTACCATGCCTTACCAGCCCGGTAAGGCTCAAGCTTGGCATTTCGAAGATGTAGGCTATCGCTCTGTTTACAAAACCATCACGGGCGAGATCTTCGAGTTTGGCTTCAGCGACGCCCTGCTCCAAATGTGGGCGTCATTTTTGGATGAACTGGTGAACCGTGATGCGATGAAGGGATCATTTGGTTGTGCCACTCCCACGGAAGCGTTGGTGAGTCATCGATTGTTCACCGCGGCGCTACTGAGTCACAAGAATCGTTCGACGGAATGGGTTTTTGGGAAGGCATGATGAATGAGGCTCTCGTTGCCGGTCATATCTGCCTCGATATCATCCCCACGATCCGAGGAAAGCTGACATTTGAGCCGGGACGCCTGGTCGAAATCGGAGCCTCCCACCTGAGTACCGGTGGCGTGGTTTCCAATACAGGACAGGCGTTGCATCAGTTGGGTATCAAAACTGCCTTGGCGGGAAAAGTTGGAACGGATCTTTTCGGTCGAGCGATCCGAGAGATCCTGGAAAAGAATGGAGCTGGGTTGGGCCACGGTATGGCGATCGCACCCAACGAGAGTAGTAGTTACACAATCGTGATCAATCTTTCGGGTGAGGATCGCATGTTCTTGCACGCACCCGGTTGCAATGACACTTTCACCGCTAACGACGTCTCCGATGAGGCTCTTTCCCAGACACGTCTGATGCACTTTGGTTATCCGACATTGATGGCCAAGATGTTTGAAAACGATGGTGAAGAGTTGGTAACACTTTTCCAGAGAGCCAAGGCGATGGGAGTGACGACTTCGTTAGACGTCAGCCTGCCCGATCTGCATAGCCCTGCCGGTCGTGCCGATTGGTTGGAAATTCTGACTCGGGTGCTGCCTTTAACCGATCTTTTCATGCCGAGTGCGGACGAACTTCTATTTATGCTGGATCGGCCAGCATTCCGTCGATTGGGGGGCAAGGAGTTGCCCTTGCACGAGTTTGATCGGCTCGCCGATATTGCAATTGGGCTCGGAGCAAAAGTGGTTTTGGTAAAAGCTGGTGAGCGCGGACTGTTCTTATCCACTTCTGAGAAATTAACTGAATTGGGACGGGGTGAGCCCTCGAATCTGAAGGTCTGGGAAGGTGTACGTCGCTGGGCATCCGTGTTTGATGTTGAAGTCGCTGGGACTACGGGGGCAGGAGACGCAACAATAGCCGGATTCTTGATGGGCTGGCTTCGCAATTTCGATCCCGAGCACGCGCTCCAGGCCGGTGTTGCGGTCGGCGCGTGTTGTTGCGAGAAACCTGACGCGGTCTCTGGCGTCCGACCATGGGAAGAGACTGAGCAGCGTATTGCTGATGGTTGGCGGCAACGATGAATATGAGAACGCAGTGATGAAACGGAGCGAGATCAACCAATTGGTACGTGACGCTACCGCCTGTTTTCAGCGCAACAGCTGGACGTTGCCACCCAATGCAAAGTGGGACGTGACCGATTTCGGCTTGGGCGATTGGCGTCAAAATGGATTGGTTTTGATCAACCTTGCAGACCAGCCGGAGTACTGTGAGAAGCTGATGTATGCCAAGGAGGGGATGACCACTCCCGCTCATTGCCACCGTCAAAAAAAGGAGGACATCATCGCTCGCAACGGCTCTCTGCGTGTCCGAGTCTGGTCATCTGAACCTGAGTTGAGTGCCGGTACAACGGTTGATATTTTGGTGAATGGTGAGGCAACGTCCCTCTTGTCTGGCTCGTCCATTGATCTCTGTTCTGGATCGCGGATCACTTTGACACCTGGCGTTTACCATGAATTTGCCCCCATCACCGAGGAGTGCGTTATTGGTGAAGTTTCAACCGCCAACGACGATTTGCAGGATAACTTTTTTGTGAATCCCGAGATCGGCCGTTATCCACTGGTTATCGAAGATGAAGCAGCGATCGTCCGCTTAATCAGCGATCGCTAGACATTCGGCTGGTAGACCTTTGTATTCGCGCTTCGCGACACGATCTCTCGCATTTCCTCATCGGATCCAATAAGACCCGAAGCTCGGAACTGCATTGCGAGATTGCCGAGCACGGTCGCTTCTGCTGGTCCGGCATAAACTGGCAATCCACTTTCATCGGCAAGCGACTGGCAGAATGCTGCACTCTGAGAACCTCCTCCACCGACGCGCAGGCTGGTGAACTTCTGCCCCGTCAATTTCTCCAACTCGCCTGGCTGTTTGGCAATCGTGCTGGTCAAACTTGAGAGTGCCAAGCCTGCCCATTCTTCCACAGATGCTGGCCTTCTCCCTGCCAACTCGGCACAAATCTCCACCATCGACTCTGGATTGAAGAAACCTGGGTGTAGTAGGTCGATTCGCTCTGGAACCGAAATAGCGGTTTTAAGCCACTCCGGTACTGTATTGGTTAGCCCCAATTCCTCATGAATTCGGTTGATCACATAGAATCCAGGGATGTTCTTGAGGAACCGAACCTGACCGTCTACGGTTCGCTCATTGGTAAAGATCGCCTGCTCGGCCTCAGGAGTGGCCAATGGCTGTGGCAGAACACAGCCGACCAAGGACCATGTTCCGACATTTAAGAACACCTGATCGGAACCAAGCTGTCCAAAACCACATACTGCTGAAGCGGTGTCATGGCTTCCGACGTGAGCCAACTGTACGTTGGGATGAGAAAGCTTCGGACCGAGTGTCCCCGGCAAGCTGGGCTGAATTTCTGGCACTGGCCAGCCAATGATTTCGAATGCCTCAGCACTCCACTTGCCGTCCAAGCCCAAGAGCTGAGCCGTAGAAGCCTGGGTCAATTCCATGAACTTCTCACCTGAAAGGAGAAAGCCCAGATAATCGGGCAAGATGAACCAATATTTCGCTCGCTGAGGCAGCGTCGGATCCTGATTCTTTCGTGCAAGCAATTGACAAATTGTATTGAACGGCTGATGTTGGATCCCGGTTAAGGCGTACAACTTGGTTCGGTGCGGTGCCAGCTGATTAAATGCGATGGCGTGAGATTCATCGCGATAACAGACGGGGCAACCGATCGGCTGACCCTCTGCATCAACAAACCCATGATCCACTCCCCACGTATCGATACCAAGAGTGGAAGAGCTGAATCGGGAAGATGCGTATGCCTCAGCATCGCGGACCAATTTGAGCAAAAGGTCAATATCCCACTCTAAGCGGCCGTTGCGCTCAATTGGCGTGTGTGGAATCTGATCGATGACCTCAAAACGAATCTGACCATCTTCGATCCAACCCGCGGCATACCGGCCGGATGTGGCTCCAAAATCAACTGCGACTGCGCCAAGCATGGGCGAAGTTTTACTTCAAAAAGCGGTTCAATGTGACCTTGATTTCCGCCAATCGCTCTTCGGAGGTCATGTGTTGGCAATTTTCATCGCCCGATTGATCGTGCCCGTAGACGCAATTCTCCAAATGGGTCGTGAGCATCAGCAATCCGAACTGATCAAGAGCCGCCCGCAACGCAGATACTTGGGTGAGAATGTCGACACAGTAGCGCTCCTCATCTACCATTTTTTGAATTCCGGCAACCTGACCGGCGATTCGAGCCAACCGCTTCTTGGCATCCAGACTGACGCTTTCGTTCATAAACTTCCCCCAGTTTATCGCTTTTTGAAGTTGCCACTGATCCATTCGATCCGGTTTGACACCGAACTGAGTCGGTAAACTCATTGAATGTCCGAAAGAACGCTTCGCCTCTACGATACGATGACGCGTCAACTCAAGCCGCTCCAACTTGTCGAGCCGGGTTGCCTTCGTTTCTATTCGTGCGGGCCGACGGTCTACTCCTATGCTCATATCGGCAACTTCCGAACTTTCTTGACCGCCGATTTGGTCGTTCGTACCGCCGAAGCGATCGGCTGGTCGGTGCAATACGTGAGCAATATCACCGACGTAGGGCATCTCACGCAGGATGACGTGGCTGATGCGGGTGGTGAGGACAAAATGGCCAGCGCTTTGAAATCCAAAGAGGGGGAGCATTTCCATAACGTTTGGGAATTGGCGGAGTATTACGAAGACGCATTCTTAGAAGATTGGGCACGCCTAAATCTGCGTGACCCGCTCGTTCGTCCGCGTGCTACTCAACACATGCGTGAGCAGATCGTAGCGACTGAACAGTTGATCAAAGGTGGCTACGCTTACGAAACTCCGACGGGTGTCTACTTCAGCGTTGAAAGTTTCCAAGGCTACGGCAAACTCAGTGGCAACACTCAAG
>Ga0007854_10002003_pt1 | contig 12787 bp, 6 predicted proteins | sample CryBogCBH12Aug08_FD_60382 | JGI IMG/M metagenome (GOLD analysis project Ga0007854, IMG submission 60382) | Freshwater microbial communities from Crystal Bog, Wisconsin, USA - CBH12Aug08 | ecosystem: Environmental > Aquatic > Freshwater > Lake | place: Crystal Bog, Wisconsin, USA | collected...
GTGGGCTGCCAGGCGAATCGGTTCCGGCCGTCCTGCGGGACTATGAGCAGGCCCCGCTGTCGGATGCCTTTGCGGTGCAATTGGTCTATCGGTTACGAGATCAGGACCCGCGGATTACCCCGGCCTTGACCTGGCTCGATGAGCGACTGGTGCGGCAAGGGGCGACAGCCGATAGCCTGGTTCGGGATGAACATCAGATGTTGGGTGCCACCAGTGTTACGGTGCGCAACATCATCACCAGCATGCGCCATATTTCTGATGTTGATTGGGCCGATCTGGTGGAAAGCGTCAGCCTGGTCGACGGCTTGCTGTCCGATGGCAGCGACTATCAATTGATGGATTTCCGCACCCGCAATCTTTATCGCAGCGCGATTGAAGATCTGGCCCGTCATTCGCCTCAAAGCGAAACTGAAATTGCTAGGTGGGCGGTTCTCGCGGCAAAAGCCGCCTCGGGTCGGGCGGCCGACCCTGGCTACCATCTTATCGGTGGCGGTCGGCGGGCCTTCGAATCGGTTGTAGGCTATCGGCCGACTTTGGCGGGGTGGGCCTGGCGTTTAAACAAGGCGGTGGGAATCGGCGGCTATGCGACCGCCGTCGCAGTGAGCAGCGGCGGTCTGTTGTCGGCGCCTTTACTGTTGTTAGCGGCACTTGGCATCGATGCCCCCTGGATCTGCTTGCTCGGCAGTGTCGGCGCCATACCCGCCATTGATCTTGCCGTTGCCTTAGTGAACCGTGCCGCCATATGGAGTTTTGGCGCCCGTTTTCTGCCGGCGTTATGGCTTAAGGACGGCATTCCTTCCGAATTACGCACCCTGGTTGCGGTCCCAACCTTGCTGACCTCGGCCGAGGCGATCGAAGAACAGATCGAGCGTCTTGAGGTTCATTTTCTCGCCAGCCCCGAAGGGGATCTGTCCTTTGCTCTGCTATCCGATTGGGGCGACGCCGACAGTGCGACCACACCCTTGGATACGCCCCTTTTCAATTTGGCGGAGGAAGGCATCGCCCGGCTTAACCGGCGCCATGGTCCTGCCCCCGGCGGCAGCCGCTTTCTTCTTCTCCATCGGCGGAGGGTCTGGAGTGAAGGCGAGCAGCGATGGCTCGGCTGGGAACGCAAACGCGGTAAATTACATGAACTGAACCGGTTGTTGCGCGGTGCCACCGACACCTCTTACGTCGACATCGACGGGCGACCGCCGGCCGTGGCGTCCGGCATCCGCTATGTGGTGACTTTAGACGCGGATACCCGTCTTCCTCGCGACACCGTGCGCCGCCTGATCGGCAAGATGGCGCATCCCTTAAACCGTCCACTGTTTGATAAGCAGGCCGGTCGGGTTGTCGAAGGCTATGCCGTCATGCAGCCGCGGGTAACGCCGTCCTTGCCGGTGGGGCGCGAGGGATCGCTCTACCAGCGAACATTTTCCAGCATGAACGGCATCGACTCCTATGCGGCGGCAGTATCTGACGTTTACCAGGATCTGTTCGCTGAAGGGTCCTATGCCGGCAAGGGGATCTATGATGTGGATGCCTTTGAAGCCGCCTTGGCCGATCGTGTGCCGGATTCTTCGCTGCTCAGCCATGATCTTTTCGAAGGCATTTTCGCGGGGGCCGGACTGGTCTCGGACATCGAAGTGATTGAAGAGTTTCCTTCGCGCTATGATGTCGACGCGCTGCGCCATCACCGCTGGGCGCGCGGTGACTGGCAACTTTTACCCTGGATTCTTGGGTCGGGGCCGAAAAGTTGCGCCGGTCACGCTTGCAGCCCGGTATCGGCCATCGGACGATGGAAAATGATCGACAATCTCCGGCGCTCCTTGTCGGCGCCGGCCGCCGTGCTGGCTATTGTTGGCGGGTTCCTGCTTCCCCTGCCCGGAGCGCTGGCATGGACAGCGTTTATCTTGGCCAGCATCCTGGTTCCAACGCTGATTCCGGTGATGGGGGCGATTTTACCGCAGAGGAGCGGCGTTTCTTCTGACAGCCATCTGCGAGCCCTTGGCAATGATGTTGGCCTGGCCCTGACCCAGTCCGCATTAAGGGTGGTCTTCCTCGCCCATCAGGCCTGGCTGATGACCGATGCCATCACCCGAACCCTGTTCAGATTGACCCTGACCCGGCGGCATTTGTTAGAATGGGTTACGGCCGCCCAGGCGACGGTCGGCCCCAGACTTGATCTTTTGGGTTTTTGTCGGCGCATGGGGGGTGGCTGGTTCTTTGCTGCCCTGGCGGCGGTGGTGGCCGGTTTCGCACCGCCGGGCGTCTGGCCCTTGGCGGCCTTTTATGCGGCTCTTTGGTTCTTTTCGCCGGTCGTGGCGCGCTGGGCCAGTTTGCCGCCCTTGGCCTCGGGACAACAGCCGGCCTCGCCGGCCGACCTGCGCAGCCTGCGTTTGATCGCGCGGCGAACCTGGCGTTTCTTTGAAAGCTTTGTCACGGCAGAGAACCATAGGCTGCCGCCGGACAATTTCCAGGAAGATCCGCAGCCGGTGGTGGCCCACCGAACCTCTCCAACCAATATCGGGCTTTATTTGCTGTCGGTTGTCGCGGCCCGCGATTTTGGCTGGATAGGCACGGCTGAGGCGCTTGAGCGCCTTGAGGAGACCTTCGTCAGCTTGCAAGCTCTCACCCGCTATCGGGGACATTTCTACAATTGGTATGATACTCAGGATCTGCGCCCTCTGGCCCCGCTCTATGTCTCGTCGGTCGACAGCGGCAATCTGGCCGGTCATCTGCTGGCCCTGGCCAATGGCTGTCGTCAGTGGCGCCAGCCACCCGAAGCCAAGAGCCCATGCCTTGCCGGCATCAAGGACGGGCTCGAACTGGCCCTGGAAGCGCACTCCCATCTCAATGATGGGCGCAAAACTCAGACGGTGACCTGGCATCAATTGGATGAAGCCATGACGGCCTTCGCGGCCGGTTTGTCCCGCCCAATTCCTGAGGGCGAAGGGTTGCCTCGGTATCTCGGCCGTCTGGCCAAGGAGGCCGATGCTCTGACGGATATGGCCAGTGCCATGGCCAGCGAGCGGGATGATCTGCTTTGCAGCGATCTGGTGTTCTGGTGTCAGGCGATCCAGCGATGCCTCAACAGTCATCGGCGGGACGAGACCGCTTCATTGGATGAGCGGCTGCTTGCCATGGAACAGATGGCGAGAAGCATGGCCCTGGGCATGGAGTTTGGTTTTCTTCTGGATGGCGAACGAAAATTGCTTTCGATCGGTTATCTGGTGGCTGAGGGGGTTCTTGATAATAGCTGCTACGACTTGCTGGCCTCGGAAGCCTGTCTGGCCAGTTTTTTTGCTATTGCCAAGGGTGATATCCCGGCCCGCCACTGGTTTCGCCTGGGCCGGACCGTTACCCCGGTGGCTCGGGGTGCCGCGCTGGTTTCCTGGTCCGGATCGATGTTTGAATATCTGATGCCGTCGCTGGTGATGCGGGCGCCGGCAGGAAGTCTGATCGAACAAACCAATCGACTGATCGTTGCGAGGCAGATTCAGTACGGCGCCGCCCAGCTCCTTCCCTGGGGCATTTCAGAATCAGCCTATAATGCGCGGGATCTGGAGTTCACCTATCAATATCTTAATTTTGGTGTTCCGGGTTTGGGGCTGAAACGGGGACTTGGCGACGATTTTGTGGTTGCGCCCTATGCTACGGCCTTGGCCAGCATGGTCGATCCCCAGGCGGCAACCCGCAATTTCGAACAGCTTCGATCCCTTGGGGCCTACGGCCGCTATGGCTTTTATGAAGCCCTCGACTATACACCGAGCCGATTGCCCGATGGCCAGACCACCGCCATCATTCGCAGCTTTATGGCGCACCATCAGGGCATGACGATCGTCGCCATCGCCAACAGTCTGCTCGACGGCATTATGCGGTCGCGCTTTCATAGCGAGCCGATCATCCAGGCCACCGAATTGCTGCTACAGGAAAGAACGCCGCGCGATGTCGCTGTGGCCAGGCCGAGTACGATTGAGGCCAAACTGCCGGTGCGTCTGCTGGCTGCCGAGACCAGCGGCAGGCGGCGCCTGACGACCCCACACGGTCTGGCTCCTGCCACTCAGTTATTATCCAACGGACAGTATACTGTGCTGCTTACGGCCGCCGGCTCTGGCTATAGTCGCTGGGGGAATGTGGAAATAACCCGTTGGCAGGAAGACAGCACCTGCGATGGCTGGGGATCCTACATTTTTCTCCGCGACATCGGTGACGGCACACTCTGGTCGGCTGGATATCAACCCACCGCCACCAAGCCAGATTTCTATGAAGCCCTGTTCAGGGAAGGTCGGGCGGAAATCACCCGCAGGGACGGCCCTTTGACCACGACATTGGACGTGCTGGTTTCGGGTGATATGGCCAGCGAGGTACGTCGTGTTTCCCTGACCAATTCTGGGTCCCGCTCGCATGACATCGAGGTCACGTCCTACGCCGAGTTGGTCCTTGCCCCATTAGGCAATGATGGGGCGCATCCGGCCTTCGCCAAATTGTTCGTCGAGACGGACTATCTGCCTGAGTTCGGCCTGCTTCTGGCGACGCGGCGACGGCGGCAGCCGGAGGAAGCAGAGATCTGGGCCGCCCATCTCGCGGTTGTTGATGGTCAGACCCTGGGCAAGGCGGAAATTGAAACCGACCGCGCCCGCTTTATCGGTCGCGGCTGCACGGTGCGAACGCCCATCGCGGTCCTGGATGGCCGGCCTTTGTCGAACACCGTGGGGACGGTTCTCGACCCGGTCTTTGTCCTGCGTCGGGTGCTGCGCATACCGCCGGGGGGCACGGTGCGCATTGCATTCTGGACAATGGTGGCATCAAGCCGTGAGGCTGTTCTTGCTCTGGCCGACAAGCATCGCGATGCCACGGCTTTTGACCGGGCAGCGACGCTGGCCTGGACCCAGGCGCAGGTGCAATTGCATCATCTAGGGATCGATGGCAGTGAAGCGGCCCTGTTTCAACGGCTCGCCGGTCACCTGCTCTATGTGGCGCCGGCCATGCGCCCGGCGTCGGACAGCATTCGGCAAGGGGCGGCTGTCGGCCAGCCGGGGCTGTGGGTGCACGGAATATCCGGAGACCTGCCGATCATAGTGTTGCGCATCTCGGACGGCGAACATCTGAGCCTGGTGCGACAATTGCTACAGGCCCATGAATATTGGCATATGAAGCGGTTTGCCGTGGATGTGGTGATTTTGAACGAGCGTGCCTCGTCCTATGTTCAGGATTTGCAGATCGCCCTCGAGACTTTGGTGCGGTCCAGCCAATCCCCCCCGCAAGGCTCTTCCGACGGACCGCGGGGGCGCGTTTTTATCCTCAGGGCCGATCTGATCTCGGCCGAAAGCCGGGCTCTGCTTTCCGCAGTGGCGCGGGTCGTGCTGGTGGCACAGCGGGGACGTCTGTCCGATCAACTCGACCGTGTTCAGCTTGGGCAGGTGCCGCCTTCGCCCCTGCTGAAACGGGAGGTGGATGGCGCGTTTCCACCGCCTCAGTTGCCGGGGCCTGAGCTTGAATTTTTTAATGGGCTGGGCGGATTTACGCGAAACGGCCAGGAATATGTAACCATTCTCGGGCCGGGCCAGTCGACCCCGGCGCCCTGGATCAATGTGATCGCCAACCCCAGCTTCGGCTTCCAGGTCGCCGCCGAGGGCAGCGGCTATAGTTGGTCATTGAACAGCCGGGAAAATAAACTGACTCCCTGGTCTAACGATCCGGTGGCCGATCCGTCGGGCGAGGTCTTTTACCTGCAGGACGAGGTAAGCGGTGCGCTTTGGTCCCCGACGGCCCAGCCCATCCGCAATCCCAAAGCCACCTATCTTGCCCGTCACGGCCGGGGATATAGTCGCTTCGAACATTCGGCTTATGGCGTGACCAGCGCGCTTCTGCAATTTGTACCTCTCGACGACCCCATCAAGATTTCGCGCCTGACTCTTACCAATAATTCAGGTCGTGACCGGTCGCTCTCGGTAACCGCCTATGTGGAATGGGTGCTGGGGGTGTCACGAAGCGCAACCATGCCTTACGTGATCACCGAGATTGACCCTGTGACGGGCGTGATGCTCGCCCGCAATCGCTGGAACCCGGCATTCGCTTCGCAGGTGGCCTTTATCCATTGGAACAGGCCGGCCGTCGATTGGACGGGCGATCGCCGCGAATTCCTCGGACGCAATGGCCATTTGGCGGCACCGGCGGCGCTGAACCGCGCCGCACCGCTGTCAAACAGCACAGGCGCCGGGTTCGATCCTTGCGGGGCGCTGCGAACCCGGATTGATCTGCCGGCCAATGGGTCCGTCGAGCTCGTTTTCTTTCTGGGGCAGGCGGCCAGCGCCGAAGCCGCCGGTGAGCTGATCGGCCGCTATGCTGCCGCCGATATTGAGGCGGTGATGGGCAGGGTCTCCGCATACTGGGACGGCCTTCTTGACGCGGTTCAGGTTAAAACCCCAGACCGCTCGATGGACATCATGCTGAACGGCTGGTTGCTCTATCAGACCCTGGCCTGCCGGATCTGGGCGCGCTCGGCCTTTTATCAGTCCAGCGGTGCCTATGGCTTCCGCGATCAATTACAAGATGGCATGGCGCTGGCCTCCCGCTGTCCGGCGGTTACCCGTCAGCATTTATTAAGCGCGGCAGGGCGGCAATTCTGCCAAGGCGATGTCCAGCATTGGTGGCTTGCCCATTCCGGGCAGGGCGTAAGGACGCGAATTTCCGACGACCGGGCCTGGTTGGCCTTTGCCGTTGCGCATTATGTCGAAACCAGTGCGGACCAGGCCGTGCTCGATGTTGAAATTCCTTTTCTGGACGGGGAAACGCTGCTTGACGGTCAGCATGACAGCTTCTTCCTGCCGACGGTCTCGGACGAGACGGCAACGCTCTTTGAACATTGCGCCAGGGCGCTTGACGACAGTCTGCGTCTTGGCAGCCATGGCTTGCCGCTGATGGGGACCGGCGATTGGAACGATGGTATGAACCGTGTCGGGGCTGGGGGGCGCGGGGAATCGGTCTGGCTTGGATGGCTGCTTTATACTGCCTTGAAGGCCTTTGCCGATCTGGCTGCGTTGCGTCGGATGGATGAGCGGGCGACAAAATGGCGGGATCACGCCGAACGGCTGCAGACGGCCCTTGAACAGCAGGCTTGGGATGGTGAATGGTACCGGCGTGGCTGGTTCGACGATGGCACAGTCCTCGGCGCGGCGGATAGCCAGGAATGCCAGATTGATTCCATTGCTCAGTCCTGGGCTGTTCTTTCGGGGGCCGCCAGCCCCGAACATGCGACCCAGGCGATGGCGGCGGCTGAACGCCGCCTGATTCTCTGGGAGAGTTCGCTGGCCTTACTCTTTTCGCCACCGTTCGATCAGACCGCACTGGATCCCGGCTATATCAAGGGCTACCCCCCGGGGATCCGCGAAAATGGGGGACAATATACCCATGCTTCCTTGTGGTTGGTGATGGCCTTGGCCGGTCTAGGCGAAGGGGACAAGGCCAGTAAACTGTTCTCGCTGCTTAATCCCATTAACCATGCCCGCAGTCGGGCCGAGATCCATCGCTACAAAGTCGAGCCTTATGTGGTTGCCGCCGATATCTATGCAAAAGCGCCTCATATCGGGCGTGGCGGGTGGAGTTGGTACACCGGTTCGGCGGGATGGATGCAACGCGCCGGTATTGAGAGCATTCTCGGTTTGCGGCTGCAAGGCGGGATCCTGCATTTTGATCCGTGCATTCCCAGACAATGGCCGGGATTCGAGATCGCCTTGCGCCTTGAGGGTCGACATTATGAGGTCCAGGTCGATAATCCTGACAGTGTCGAACGGGGCGTCGCTTTTGCCAGCATCGATGACATCCCGATTCTCGAGCGGCCCTTGCGCGTGACCCTGGCAGACGATGGCAAGTCCCATCGTCTGCGGGTCAGGCTGGGAGCTGAGGGCTGAGAGCCTTTACATGCTGCGTCTGTAGGTCAGGGTCGTGCTGCCGCCATTTTGACCCTGCGCCGGATTGGTGTAAGTGAACTCATTGGCCGAAATCACCTTGATAATGCGCGTTTGATCAGTGCCTTCCCAATTGGTGAAGGTGCAGCCTTCATAATGTTGTATCAGCGTCTTGTCGGCCTCATTCACGCTGTAACTGCCAAAAGAGGCGGCGCTGCCCCGCATGATGGCTTTGTTTTCATTGTCGGTTCCGGTCATCGGGTTGTTTGACACGAATCGCGGCAGGCTTCCTGAAATGGTCAGCCCGACAAAGCGGCCATTGCCGTCCATCATCAGGCTGCCTTGCGGTTTGGCGCCGAAGGGCTGGTTTATGCTGCCATCAGGCTTGGTGTTCTCAGCGGAAACCAGCGTCCAGGTGCCGATAACCTGTTGTTTCAGGGTCATCGCGGCAGTTTCATCGGCGCTGGCTGGGATTGCCAGCGCTGAAAAAAGGGCCAGGCTGGTGCTGACGGCCAGCACCGTTTGATAGGTGGATTTCATAAGAGATCTCCGGTTTCCGTAGCGCGGCGGAAACCATTAAAATTGTTGCCGCTTGGCTGGCGGGATCATGTCCGGGAGGGCTTCAGACAACAGGCTCTGCAGGTCAGACATAAAGTCTTTTTGGCGAGGCCGTTCCCCAGGGTAACGGGGCCGCAAAGAAACGGAGAGAGCTGCCCGAGGCGTTTCGCTTACAGCAATTATCCTATACCTTGGTGCTTATATTCACCATCGCTTTCATGTACCACACCGCACGCGTCGGTTATCGCCAGCCCGGCAATAACCATAGCGCCCCGCCAATCGCAATCACCATGAACGCCGACCACCAGGGCAGGCCATGTCGCCGCCGATAACGGTGGTGGACGCGCGAGAAGTGCGAAAGGCCGAAGGGGCCGCTGTCAGTCATTCTGCCTCCTCTAAGGACCGTGAGCCATTGTCACGGTTGATCTGAGGGTGCGCCAGATCAACGGCAACGACAAGGCCCATCAGCGGCTGTCTTTAATGCATGGCCGCTGTGAGGACTGTGCTCTGCAGGGAAAGCAAAAAAAAGCGCATAATAATTTCAAGCGGTTATTGCCTCTTAAGGAGGGTGCCATGAGAACCGAAGCCAAAGCCATCATGAAAATTCGCGAAAGCCCGGCTGGCCTTATTGCCGGATTTGACACTGGGACAACGGCGTCTTGGCCGCAGCATGCTAATATACTTGACCAACGCCGCGAAGAAGCTGCCCGCATTTTCCAAAATAGTGATCAGGACCAACGCAGTGACGCCGCCCTGCTAACCAGCGAAGGCGGCGCCGAATCGGCCTTACAGGGCCCGGCGGCTGGACGGATGAACTGAACCGTGATCCGCGCGCAGGAATTGGAGGGAAAAGAAATGAAAGCAGCCAGCGACCCCACGAATTTCGATATGGATATTGTCCACGGCTTGGCTCTGGTCATTGGGCCGGATAGCCTGAAAGAGGGAAGCACGGTTATTCGTCCATCCTTCCTTTGGGACCTGATCAAGACGCGGTTCGACGCGATTCCGGCAAATCGCAGCGAAGCCGATTATAAGTCGCATCTGTCCAATCGGATCGACCTAATTCTTGCTATGGAACAGGCGCTCGAATCGGGAGATCTGTGGGAGAATGAGGTTCATCCCCGTGCTTGGTGGCGTGACTTCTGGCAAGCCAAAGGCGTTGTGGTTCCCGAGGACCCGCTTTGAGCTAGCCAGGGGATTTAAAAACGGGTCCTCAGAAACCTGTTGTCTGCCGCCCAAGTCTCTGAAAAAACTTGGAAATTTGGTCGGAGTGAGAGGATTCGAACCTCCGGCCCCTGCCTCCCGAAGACAGTGCTCTACCAGGCTGAGCTACACTCCGACGCCTGCGAGGGGCCCCTTATAACCCCATCGCCCTAGGGGTGCAAACCCCAAATGGATAAGTCAGAAGGCCCGGTCGATGCAAAAGCCGATGACGTCGGTCAATGCGGTTTTGGCCGGGCTATCCGGGAAAATCCCAAGGGCATCGCGGGCGATCGCGCCATAATGGCGGGCCCGTTTCACCGTATCTTGCAGGCTTTGATGCTTTTCCATCAGATGGATGGCATGGCGAAGATCGGCCCCGTCCTCGGCCTGTTCGAGCTCTTCCAGGGTACGGCGCCAGAAACCGCGTTCTTCGTCGTCGCCGCGGCGGAAAGCCAGGATCACCGGCAAGGTGATCTTGCCTTCGCGGAAATCATCGCCAATGGCCTTGCCAAGTTTTTCCTGCTTGGCGGAATAATCCAGAACATCATCGATCAGCTGAAAGGCGATGCCAAGATTAAGCCCATAGCTGTCGAGCGCTTCTTCTTCGACCTTGGGGCGATCCGCCACCACGGCGCCAATACGGCAGGCCGCAGCGAACAGAGCGGCGGTTTTGGCGCGGATCACCTCGAGATAGGAATCTTCATTGGTGGCCGTGTCATTGGCGGTAATCAATTGCAGAACTTCGCCTTCGGCGATCACCGATGAGGCCCGCGACAGAATGGCCAACACCTGTAAATTCCCATCCTCAACCATCAGTTCGAAGGCGCGGCTGAACAGAAAATCCCCCACCAACACCGAAGGCTTGTTGCCCCAGACCGCATTGGCGCTGGCCAGGCCGCGTCGCAGGGAACTGTCGTCGACCACATCATCATGCAACAAGGTCGCGGTATGGATGAACTCAACACAGGCGGACAGCTTGATATGGCGTTGGCCGCTATGGCCGCACAGCTTGGCCGAGGCCAGGGTCAGCATCGGGCGCAGGCGTTTGCCTCCGGCCGCAATGATATGGCCGGCCAGTTGCGGGATCAGCTCCACCGGGCTATGCATACGTTCGACGATGGTGGCGTTGACTTTCGCCAGATCGTCATTGACCAATGCGCTTAAGGCATCCAGCGAAGGAGCCTTTCTCCCGCGTTCTTCTTCCAGATTGACGACAATGGCCACGCCCGTTGATCCCTCCGTTAGCCCCATGCTCCGCTGCCTGGATCATGACGGCGAGCCGAGCATAAAGTTGCGCAACCCCGATGGTCAAGTTTACAACCGCTTTAAATTGTGGTGACGAGGCGCAAATGGACTCAATCAGCGAAGATACCCTGCTGGACGGACGCTTGCGGCTGCGCCAACCGCGTGATGGCTATCGCGCCGCGATCGATCCGGTTTTTCTTGCCGCTGCGGTTCCTGCCACCGCCGGCGATGTCGTGCTGGATATCGGCAGCGGGGTGGGGGCCGCCTCGCTATGTCTGGCGGCAAGGGTCGAAGGCTGTCGGGTTTTTGGTCTCGAGATGCAAGGGGCTTTGGTGGGGCTGGCCCGCGAAAATGCCGAACTTAACGGCATGAGCGGTCGGGTCGAGCCGCTGATTGGCCGTTTGGAGCAGCCGCCGCCCCGACTGGCGCCCGGCAGTTTTCATCATGTGATGACCAATCCGCCCTTCCAGGAGGCAGGCACGGGGACCGCGTCCCCCATCCCCGGCAAAGCGCTTGCCAATCAGGAAGGCAGTGTCGATCTGCAGGCCTGGATGCGCTTTGCCATCAATATGCTGCGGCCGAAAGGCAGTTTGGTGGTGGTCTATCGTGCCGACCGGCTTGACGATCTGTTGGCGGCGTTACAGGGCAAGATTGGCGAAATTGTGATCCTGCCGCTCTGGCCGAAGGCCGGTCGGCCGGCCAAGCGCATCCTGCTGCGGGCCCGCAAAGGCATTGCCAGCCCCCTTTGCCTGTTGCCCGGGCTGATCTTGCATGAAGAGGACGGGCGCTATACCCCAAAAGCCGAAGCCGTGCTGCGGCATGGGGGCGGATTATAGAGTCATCCAGGCTGGTTTGCAGGGTGCAAGGCGCGTTTCACCGCTCAGCAAATCCGTCGCGTCAAGGGCGTCAAGGCGGATCATCGCCAGCGCCTGTGACCGGCCCACCGAGCCGATTACCCCTACGTCAGTCCCCTGTTGCGTGATGATCGCTTTGGGCTGGGGGGGCGGGCCATCGAAATTCACCGGAATCAGCCGTCGCTTCACCAGCCCGCGATAGCGGGTCCGGGCGGTCACTTCCTGGCCGAGATAACAGCCTTTTTGCCAATCAATGCCGTTCAGCTGGTCAAAACCACTCTCAAGCAACAAACTCTGTTCTGGCTCCAGGTCGCGGCTGCCGTCGGGCAGGCCAAGGCGGATGCGGTGATCATCCCAGTCGGCCATCGGGGCTGCGCTGGCGCCGGCCAGCAGGCTGCTGTCCGCCAGCCAGAGCCGCAAGCCGCCCTCGGCAAGTCTGGGGTCACAGATCACTTTGCCACCGTCAAGCGCGCGCGCCGCACCGGCTTCTCCTGGCAAATCAAACTGCCGGGCGGCATCCTTGCCGATCATGGCGAAAACAGCGAAGTCATCGACCGCGCGCAGAGAAACCCGACTGCGCAATTTATACAAACCGAGCCTTTTGATCAGCTCGGTCCGTCGCGCCGTTTCCGTTTCCAGCAGCAATTCATCATCCTGTTCGGCCAAAAACAGATCGTAAAGAAATTTTCCCTGCGGCGTCAAAAAGGCCGCCCAGACAGCCCGCCCTTCGGACAGATTGGTGACATCGTTAGAGATCAGGCCCTGGAGAAAGGCAACACGATCTTCGCCGCTGATAGCAATCAGCGCGCGATGGGGCAGCGCAACAGTTAGAAGTGACACCTTCAGACCTCGCTCAAGGACTAATTTACTAAAGTTGGTCCAGCCAGACCAACAACTCAAGACTTGTTCGCCGGCAGCCCTTGCCGGCCAAGCGGGCAGCTCTGTATAACAGGCCATCATGCATATCACTCTGGTCGATGACTCCCTCGCTTTCGATGGCTTTTCTCCGGGCAGCCGGGCCTTGGGCGGGGCTGA
>Ga0007854_10002004_pt1 | contig 12780 bp, 11 predicted proteins | sample CryBogCBH12Aug08_FD_60382 | JGI IMG/M metagenome (GOLD analysis project Ga0007854, IMG submission 60382) | Freshwater microbial communities from Crystal Bog, Wisconsin, USA - CBH12Aug08 | ecosystem: Environmental > Aquatic > Freshwater > Lake | place: Crystal Bog, Wisconsin, USA | collected...
TGCGCCACACCTACGCCACCCACCTGCTCGAGGGCGGGGCCGACCTGCGGATGGTCCAGGAGCTGCTGGGCCACGAGAGCCTGACGACGACCCAGCTCTACACCCACGTGTCCAAGGCGCGCCTCCAGAAGATCCACCGCGAGACCCATCCGCGCGGTTGAGGCCCGCTGGTGCCGTGCCCGGGGCGCTTGCACTACACTGGACTGGCTCTCCCAGGGTGGGAGAGTGCAGACACACCCCGTGGTTTCGTACGGTCGCTCCTCAGGAGTGCACCCCGGGGTTGATCAACCGAACGGAAGGAAATCCTCGTGGCCCTCGTCACTTTGCAAGAACTCCTCGACTCCGGCGTCCACTTCGGGCACCAGACCCGTCGTTGGAACCCCAAGATGCGTCGCTTCATCCTCGGTGAGCGCAACGGCATCTACCTGATCGACCTGCGCAAGACCCTCGCGGGCATCGAACAGAGCTACGCCTACGTGCGCGACCTCGTCGCCAACGGCGGCATCATCCTCTTCGTCGGCACCAAGAAGCAGACCCAGGGCCCCATCGCCGACTACGCCCAGGCCTGCGGCATGCCCTTCGTGAACCAGCGCTGGCTGGGCGGCATGCTCACCAACTTCTCCACCGTGGCCGGGCGCGTCAAGCGCATGATGGAACTGCGCACGATGCAGCGCGCCGGCGACTTCGAGGGCATGCCCAAGCGCGAGGCCCTGCGCCACAGCCGTGAGCTCGAGAAGCTCGACCGCAACCTCTCGGGCATCGCGAACCTGGACCGCGTCCCCGACGCCATCTTCGTGATCGACACCAAGAAGGAGCACATCGCGGTGACCGAGGCCCGCAAGCTGGGCCTGCCCGTCGTGGCGGTCGTGGACACGAACTGTGACCCGGACGTCATCGACTACGTCATCCCCGGCAACGACGACGCGATCCGCTCCGGCGCCCTGCTGTGCCGTCTCATCGCCGACGCCGTCACCGAGGGCCGCTACATCCGCGCCAACCGCCCCGCCGCCACCTCGACGGTGGTCGCCCCGGCCAACGCCTAAGCCGTCAACCCGAGTACAAGAGGAGAATCAAAGGTGTCAATCACCGCCAAGGACGTACAGAACCTGCGCCAGGCCACCGGAGTGGGCATGATGGACGCGAAGAAGGCCCTGGAGGCCAACAACGGAGACGTGGAGGCCGCCACCCAGTGGCTGCGCGTCCAGGGACTGGCCTCGGCCGCCAAGCGCGCCGACCGCGAGGCCGGCGAGGGCGCCGTCGCGGTGGTGCGCGACGGCAAGGTGGCCGCGATGGTGGAGTTGCGCTGCGAGACCGACTTCGCCGCCAAGTCCGACGACTTTACCTCCCTGGTCGACGAGATGGCCGCGCGCGTCTGCGCCGAGGGCGAGGGCGCCGTCGAGCAGTTCACCGCTCAGATCGAGACCATGTTGACCACGCTCAAGGAGAACATCTCCGTCGGTCGCGTCGTACGCTTCGTCGCCGGCGAGGACGAGGTCGTCGACACCTACAACCACCAGGGCAAGGGCCGCAACGCGGTCATCGTCGTGCTGAAGAACGGCAGCGAGGAGGTCGCCCACGAGGTGGCCGTGCACATCGCCTTCGCCAAGCCCCAGTACCTGACCCGCGACGAGGTCCCGACCGCCGACGTCGAGGCCGAGCGCAAGACCGTCGAGGAGATCTCCCTCAACGAGGGCAAGCCCGCCGCCGCGCTGCCCAAGATCATCGAGGGCCGCCTCAACGGCTGGTTCAAGGAGCGGGTGCTGCTTGAGCAGCCCTACGCCAAGGTCGAGAAGATGAGCGTCGCGCAGTTCATCGGCGACGCCAGCATCGTGGCCTACGCCCAAGTCGTCATCGGGGGCTAGGTTGAGCCGCGTGGTCCTCAAGCTGTCCGGGGAGGCCCTCGCCTCGTCGGCCAGCGATGAGACCATCGACGCCTCCACCGTGGACTTCCTGGCCAACGTCATCGCCACCGCCATGTCGCGCGGGGGCCTCGAGTTGGCCGTGGTGGTGGGCGGCGGCAACATCTGGCGCGGCGCCACCGGCGCCATGGCGGGCATGAACCGGGCAAATTCCGACATCATGGGCATGTTGGGCACCGTGATCAACGCGCTGGCCCTACAAGACGCCATCGAGACGCACGGATGCGCCACGCGGGTCATGTCGGCCATCGGCATGGACCAGGTGGCCGAGCCCTACATCCGACGCCGCGCCGTGCGGCACCTGGAGAAGGGCCGCGTCGTCATCTTCGCGGCCGGGATGGGGAACCCCTACTTCACCACCGACACCGCCGGGGTGCAACGCGCCGCCGAGATCGAGGCCGATATGGTCTTGAAGGGGACGCACGGGGGAGTGGACGGGGTGTACAGCGAGGATCCGCGAAAGAATCCCGGGGCCACGCGCTACGACGCCATCTCCTTCGACGAGGTCATCGCCCGCAACCTGCGGGTCATGGACATGACGGCCATCACCTTCTGCAAGGACAATGCCATTCCGATCCGGGTCTTCGACTTGATGGCCCCGGGAAACCTCGATCTCGCGCTCGACGGCGGCGCGGTGGGTACGCTGGTGAACTAATGGATAACGAACTTGTCGAAATGGTGATGGAAGACACGCGCGAGCGCATGGCCAAGGCCATCGAGCACGTGAAGGTGGAGTTCGCGAACGTGCGCACCGGCCGGGCGTCCTCGTCCTTGATCGAGAACCTGCTAGTGGACTACTACGGAGCGGAGACCCCGCTCAAGCAGTTGGCGAACTTCTCGGTCCCCGAGCCGCGGATGCTCATCGTTTCGCCCTTCGACAAGGGCGCGATGAACGCCATCGAGAAGGCCATCGCCAACGCCGACCTCGGTCTCAACCCCTCCAACGACGGGGTGGTCATCCGCCTCTCCTTCCCGGCCCTGACCGAGGAGCGGCGCAAGTCCTTCGTCAAGATCGTCAAGACCAAGGCCGAGGAGGGCAAGGTCGCGCTGCGCGGCGTGCGTCGTCACGCCCGCCAGGAGCTCGAGACCCTCGAGAAGGACCACGGCCTGCCCAAGGACGAGATCGAACGTCTGGAGAAGGTCCTCGACAAGATGACCCAGGACGAGGTCGCGGTGGTCGACGCGCTCCTCTCGCACAAGGAGCAGGAGCTTCTTGACGTCTGACGACAGCGACCTGTTCGACGCGCCGACCGGCGAAGTGCCGGTCGCGAGTGCGAGCGACCCGCGCGTCACCATCACGGGGGCCGACATCGCCGCCGAGGCCGCCGACGTGATCTCCTCGGTCGACCCCGAGACGCTGTTGCCGCACTGGACGGACGCGCCGACCGGCCAGGTGCCGATCGTCGTCGCTCGTGAAGCCGCCGACGCCGTCGATCCCTGGGCGAACATCCCCGCTCCGGCCTGGCGCGAGGGCGAGGCCGATTGGGTGGCGCACGAGGAACAGTTCGACGCCTCGTTGCTCGCCGTCGAGAAGGACGCCGACGACCTGCGTCCCTGGGAGTTCGCGAGCGAGTCGACCGCGGCGGACGAGGAAGTGCTCGACGAGTCGCCTCGACCCGAGCCCACGAGAGCCTTGCGCACGCGCCGTCCCCACCGGGCCAACCCCCTCGAGGGCCGCGCGGTGCGCCAGAGTCCCTCGCGCAGCGTGTCGGTGGCGACGCTCACGGGTGTGGTGCTGGCGGCGGCGGTCCTGTTCATCTTCTCGCTGGGCGCGCTGGCCACGGCCGTCCTGGTCCTGGTGGTGCTGACCCTGGCGGCGGGCGAGGTCTTCGCCGGCTTCCGTTCGGTGGGGGCGCACCCCGCGACGATCCTGGGCCTCGTCGGCATCGTGACCCTGGGCGTGTCGGTCTACGAGAAGGGCCTGGGCGCGGTCGGCGTGGTCACCGCGCTCATGGTCATGTTCTCCTTCGTCTGGTACCTCAACGCCGAGGCCATGATCGACGTGGTCGACGGCGTGGGCGCCACTCTCTTCGCGTTCGCGTGGGTCGGTGTGCTGGGCAGTTTCGCGCTCTACATGATCTCGCCGCACAACATCGGCCACCGACACGGCCTGGCCTATACCGTCGGCGCGGTCCTCTTGACGGTCGCCAACGATTCGGGCGCCCTCTTCATCGGACGCTGGCTGGGCAAGCGGCCGCTCAACGCGCGCCTCTCGCCCAACAAGACCATCGAGGGCAGCGTCGGCGGGACCATCTTGACCCTGTTGGTGGGCGTCGTGGTCCTGCCCCAGATCCATCCCTGGACGGCCACCCACGGCCTCGAGTGCGCCATCGCCTTGGCGGTGGTGGTGCCGATGGGCGACCTCTTCGAGTCGATGTTCAAGCGCACCCTGGGGGTGAAGGACCTGGGACACCTCCTGCCCGGTCACGGCGGCATGATCGACCGCGTCGACGGTCTCCTCTTCGCGCTGCCGACGATGTACTTCATGACCCACCTGCTGTCGCTGAGCTAGCGATGACCGCCTCGCGCACCCGCGTGGCGCTGATGGGAGCGACGGGCTCCATCGGCCGACAGACCCTGGACGTGCTGCGACTCGAACCCGAACGCTTCGAATTGGTCGCGGTGGCGGGGGGTCGTCGCCTCGAGGAGCTCGCGGCCGCCACGCGCGAGTTCTCCGTGCCGCGCGTGTGCCTCTCCCAGGAGGACGACCGGGAACGCTTCGCCGCTCTGGTGGGCGACGGGGTCGAGATCCTCTCGGGCGAGAGCGGCCTGCGCGAACTCGCCAGCGACGCCGAGGTCGTGGTGAACGCGGTGATGGGTTTCGCGGGGCTCCCGGTGACCCTGGCCACCCTCGAAGCGGGGGCGCGCCTGGCCCTGGCCAACAAGGAGTCCCTGGTGGCGGCGGCCCCGGTCGTGGCGCGGGCGCGCTCGACGCCCGGAGCCGAGATCTGGCCGGTCGATTCGGAGCACTGCGCCATCCACCAGTGCCTGGCGGGATCGGGCGCCCTCGGCCACCCCGACGTGGCCACCCTCTGGATCACCGCCTCGGGCGGGCCCTTTCGCGGCTACAGCCTCGAGCAGCTCTCTTGCGTCACGCGGGAGCAGGCGCTCGCGCACCCGACCTGGTCGATGGGGCCCAAGATCACCATCGACTCGTCGACTCTGATGAACAAGGGCCTCGAGGTGCTCGAAGCCTCGGCGCTCTTCGGCATCGAGATCGACCGCATCGACGTGGTGGTGCACCCGACCTCGGTGGTGCACTCGATGGTGGAGTACGTGGACGGCTCGGTGCTGGCGCAACTGTCGCGGCCCGACATGCGTTTGCCCATCGCGTACTGCCTCGGGGCGCCCGAGCGCTTGGCGCACCACTGGGGGCAGTTGGACTTTCGCTCGTCGCTCCGGCTGGAGTTCGAGCCGCCGGACCGCGCGGCCTTCCCGGCGCTCGACCTCGCCTACGGCGCCGCCCGGCGCGGGGGCGCCGCGCCCGCCTGGCTGTCGGCGGCCAACGAGGTGGCCGTCGAGGCCTTCCTGGCCGGTCGAATCACCTGGCGAGACATCGTGGCGGTGGTGGCGGCGACGATGGATCGTTACGACGACGACCCCCTGATCGATCAGGCCGCGGTCATCGAGAACGACGCGACGGCTCGACGCATCGCTCACGCTAACCTGCCCTTGTGAGGGCACTGCCGACGTCGCCGAATCCGCCGTCTTCGACCTCCTCGGTCGCCGCGCTCGTGGCGGGAACCGTGGCCGTGGTGGCCGCACTGACCTGGCTGTGGGGCTGGGCGCTGCCGCTGGTGATCTTCCTCGTCCTCGTCATGGTGATGGGCCACGAGTTCGGCCACTTCATCACCGCCAAGCGCGCGGGGATGCGCGTCAGCGACTTCTTCGTCGGCTTCGGTCCGGTCCTGTGGTCGACCACGCGCGGCGAGACCCGATACGGCATCCGCGCGCTGCCCCTGGGCGGCTACGTCAAGGTGCCCGGCATGACGTGGTACGACCAGTCGGTCGCGGCCGAGGACGAATCGCGAACCTATCGCTCCGCTTCGTATCCGCGCAAGGTGATCTTCGCCTCCGCGGGCTCGCTGATGCACGTGGTCATGGCCCTGCTGCTCGCCTACGGTGCGCTGGTCTTCGTCGGACAGCCCGACGTGAACCACTTCTCCGTGGGCTCCTTCACCCGTTGGGACGGCCACGCGCAGACGGCCGCCCAGCAGGCCGGCCTGCGCGTGGGCGACGTCTTCGTGTCGGTGAACGGCCGCCGCGTGACGAGCGTCGCCGTCCTCGAATCGCAGATCGGCGACCACGCCGGCGAGGCCATCCCTCTCGTCGTCCGCCGGGGCTCGCGACTGGTGGACCTGACGGCTAGGCCCGTCGACGCGCGTACGGTGACCATCAACGGCGTGCCCGAGGTCAAGGGCGCGAAACCCGACGGAAAATTGGGCTTCGTCATCGCCAACCCGACCACGACCGCGTCGTGGTACGCCGGGGTGCCCCGCTCCTTCTCGATGGTCGCCACCACCTTGCACCAGGCCTGGGACGGGCTGGTGCACGTCTTCACCCCCGGGGAGTTCGCCTCGCTCATCCACCAGGTCGCCACGCCCTCGGCCGCCCAGACGAGCCCGGCCGCCACGACACGACCGGTGTCCATCGTCGAGGTGGTGCGCCTCGCCGACCAGGCCGCCCAGTCCAACGTGCCGATCTTCTTCAACATCCTCATCACGCTCAACATCTTCGTGGGCCTGATGAACATGCTGCCGATGCTGCCCCTCGACGGCGGGTACGTGGCGGTGGCCACCTACGAGCGCCTGCGCCGTCGTCGCGGCCAGCTCTACCGCGCCGACGTGAACAAGCTCACCCCGGTGGTGGTGGCCTTCGTGGGGGTCCTGGCGGTGCTCTTCGCCTGCACCCTGTACCTCGACATCGTCCACCCCCTCGCCAATCCCTTCCACTAGGCGCTCGCGGCCCCCCGCGGGCACGGCAGAATAGGGGGGTGGATGTCACTGCCAGTTCTCTCAGCCCCCGTCGTCGCACCCGCCAGATAGCGGTCGGATCGGTCAAGGTGGGTGGCGACGCCCCCATCTCGGTCCAGTCGATGACCACGACCAAGACCGCGGACGTCGAGGCCACTCTCGCCCAGATCTACTCCCTGGCCGGGGCCGGCGCCGACATCGTGCGATGCACCTGCAACGAGCGCGCGGCCGCCGAAGGTCTGGCCCAGATCGTCCCTCGCTCACCGGTGCCCATCGTCGCCGACATCCATTTCCACGTCGAGATGGCGCTGGCGGCCCTGGAGGCCGGGGTCCACGGACTGCGGCTCAACCCCGGCAACCTGCGCAAGCCCGAGGAGATCAAGTTGGTCGCCTCGGAGGCCAAGGACCGCGGCGTGCCGATCCGCATCGGCGTCAACGCCGGTTCGCTGCACCCCGACATCTACGAGCGATTCGGCGGCGCGACGCCTGACGCGCTGGTGGAATCGGCCCGTTTGGAGCTGGCCTACTTCCAAGAGGTGGGTTTCGAGGACGTGAAGATCTCGGTCAAGGCCTCGTCGGTCGCCACGATGATCGCGGCCTACCGTCTCGCCTCGGAGACCTTCGACCACCCGCTGCACCTGGGCGTCACCGAAGCGGGCCCCCTGCCCGGGGGCCTGTTGAAGGGCACGGCGGGGATCGCCACCCTCCTGGCCGAGGGTATCGGTGACACGCTGCGCTACTCCTTGACCGCCGACCCGGTGGAGGAGGCGCGCGCCGGTCGCCAGCTGCTCGAAGTCCTGGGACTGCGCGAGCGCACCGGCCTGGACCTCATCGCCTGCCCCAGCTGCGGACGCGCCGAGGTCGACGTCATCAAGGTGGCCAACGAGGCCCAGGAGGCCCTCTCCGCGCTCGACATCCCGATTCAGGTAGCGGTGATGGGATGCGTGGTGAACGGTCCGGGCGAGGCCCGTCACGCCGACCTCGGCATCGCCGCCGGGCGCCACCGCGGGCACCTGTTCATCCGCGGGCAGATCATCCGCGTCGTCCCCGAGGACGAGATGGTGGAGGCCCTGGTGGAGGAGGCGAAGAAGATCCTGGTCGAGGGCGTGGACGCCCGTCTGGCGGCGCGCGACCTCTCCGCCGAGGCCCTGGCCGAGGCCGACCGCGCCGCGCTGCTCGACGCCAAGGGTCTCGACGCCAACAACGCCGCGGCGACCATCGAGCGCATCCGCCGACGCGACGCCGACTGACCCTGGCACCCGGGTCCGACTCACTAGGCTGACGAGACGTCGAAGAGGAGAATTGTGGCCGGCCAGAGCGTCTTGACACCGCAGAGTGATGACTTCCCCAAGTGGTACCAGGACGTCGTCGCCAAGGCCGAGATGGCGGACAACGGTCCCGTGCGCGGCACCATGGTCATCCGCCCCTACGGCTACTCGATCTGGGAGCGCATGCAGGCCGAGATCGACGCGCGCATCAAGCGCGCCGGGGCCCAGAACGCCTACTTCCCCCTCTTCATCCCCGAGAGCTACCTCTCGAAGGAGGCCGAGCACGTCGAAGGTTTCAGCCCCGAACTGGCGGTGGTGACCCACGCCGGCGGCGAGGAACTGGCCGAGCCCGTCGTCGTGCGCCCCACGTCGGAGACGGTCATCGGTGAGTTCATGGCCAAGTGGATCCAGAGCTACCGCGACCTGCCCCTGCTGCTCAACCAGTGGGCCAACGTCGTGCGCTGGGAACTGCGCCCGCGACTCTTCCTGCGCTCCTCGGAGTTCCTCTGGCAGGAGGGTCACACCGCGCACGCCAGCGCCGCCGACGCCTCGGCCTACGCCACCAAGATCCACCTCGAGGTCTACAACGACTTCCTCGAGCGCGTCCTCGCGGTGCCGACCTACCTGGGCATCAAGCCCCCTAGTGAGCGCTTCGCCGGCGCGACCAACACCATGACCTGCGAGGGGATGATGCGCGACGGCAAGGCCCTGCAGATGGCGACCTCGCACGAACTCGGCCAGAACTTCGCCAAGGCCTTCGAGATCTACTACCAGAACGAAGAAGGTCAGGCGGCTCTGTGCTTCACCACCTCGTGGGGCTCGTCGACGCGGCTGGTGGGCGGGCTGATCATGGCCCACGGCGACGACGACGGCCTCGTGCTGCCCCCGCGGGTGGCGCCGATCCAGGCGGTCGTGCTGGCGGTGCGCGACGACGACGAGGTGAACGCCGCCTGCGACCAGTTGGTGTCTGCGCTCGGCGACGCCGGGGTGCGCGTCACCAAGGACCAGGGTCGCGGCAGCTTCGGGCGTCGCGTCACCGACTGGGAGATCAAGGGGGTCCCGCTGCGCGTCGAGGTGGGCCCGCGCGACCTGGCCCAGGGACTCGTGACGATCGTGCGCCGCGACAGCCGTGAGAAGCTCGCCGTGTCGCTGGCCGAGGTCGCCACGACGGTGACCCGGCTGCTCGAGACCATGCAGACCGAGCTCTTCGACGCGGCGCGGCGTTTTCGCGACGAGCGCACCCGCGACGTGACGAGCCTCGAGGAGGCGGTCGAGGCGGCCCAGAGCGGCTTCGCGCGACTGCCCTGGGACCTCATCGGCGAGGCGGGGGAGACCCGGCTGAAGGCCGAGGCCGTCACCGTGCGCTGCCTGCAGCGCCGCGACGGGTCCATCCCGTCCGACGAGAGCGAGCCGGACCTGGTCGCCATCGTCGCGAAGTCCTACTAGACCTGGGGTTTCGCACTCGTCGGGCGCTACGCCAGCCCCGACGGGCGGTTGTCAGGTCGAGGAGCAACTGCTACACTGGACACCGACAGTCCGCACAGGACGTTTGGACTCGTTTAAGCGCGGGCCTCGGGCCCGCGCTTTTTCTTTGTCCGAACGTCGTCGGCATAGAGAGGAGAGGCATGGATCTAGAGACCCCACTGCGCTCGATTCTCGCAAGTCTCGGCCTCGAGCTCTACGACCTCGAGCTCGTCAAGGGCACCTTGAACGTCGTCGTCACCAAGGCCGGCGGCGTCGACCTCGAGGCCCTCACGCAAGCCAACCGCGCCGTGTCAGAGTGGCTGGACCTCAACGACCCCATCGAGGGCCGCTTCACGCTCGACGTGTCGAGTCCCGGCCTCGAACGCCGACTGCGCACGGCCGACCACTTCCGCAGCGCCCTCGGCGAGATCGTCACCCTGCGCGAACGCCGCGGCGATCTGCCCACCCGCCGTCTGGAGGGACCGGTGCTCGCCGTCAGCGACGACACCGTGACCCTCGAGGACGCCTCGGCGGGTCGCGTGGAGGTCCGCCTCGACTCGCTCGAGCGGGCCCGCACCGTCTTTCAGTGGGGGGCGGAGGCCAAGCCCTCGCCCTCGCGCGGAAAATCCTCTACAACGTCGAGCAAGAAAGGCTAAGTACATGGCGAATTTTGAGTTTGTGGAAGCCCTGGGTCAGATTGCGCGGGACCAGAACATCGACGAGGGGGAGTTGCTGGTCGCCCTGGCGAACGCCCTGCTGGCGGCCTACAAGCGCCGTCCCGACTCGGCCGAGGACGCCGAAGTCGAGATCAACCCCGAGACCGGTGAGATCAAGGTCTGGGGCCTCGAGCTCGACCTCGAGGGCAACGTCACGCGAGAGTGGGACGCCACGCCCGAGGACTTCGGCCGCATCGCGGCCCAGACGGCCAAGCAGGTGCTGATGCAGCTCATTCGCGACATCCAGCGCCGCCAGATGTACGAGGAGTTCGCCAATCGCGAAGGTGACATCGTCTCGGGCTCCGTGCAGCAGACCGACAACCGATTCACGCTCCTGGAGCTCGGCGGGTCGGTGGAGGCCCTGCTGCCCCAGGCCGAGCAGATCGCCTTCGAGCGCTACGAGCACGGCGCGCGCGTGAAGGTCTACATCGTCGAAGTGCGCAAGACCAACAAGGGCCCCCAGATCGTCGTGAGCCGCACGCACCCGGCTCTGGTGGCCAAGCTCTTCGAAATCGAGGTCCCCGAGATCGCCAACGGCATCGTGGAGATCAAGGCGCTGGCCCGCGAGCCCGGCCACCGTTCGAAGATCGCCGTGGCGTCCAACGACTCCATGGTCGACCCGGTCGGCGCCTGCGTCGGCGCCCGCGGCTCGCGCGTGCGCAACATCACCAACGAGCTGCGCTCGGAGCGCATCGACGTGGTGCCCTTCAGCGAGGACCCCATCGAGTTCATCCAGTCGGCGCTGGCGCCGGCGAGGGTGCGCGAGGTGCGGTTGAACGAGGAGGAGGGCATCGCCACGGTGATCGTCCACGACCAGCAGCTCTCGCTGGCCATCGGCAAGGAGGGCCAGAACGCCCGCCTCGCCGCGCGACTGACCGGCTGGCGCATCGACATCCGCTCCGAGAACGAGGGCGAGGACGAGGTCGTCGAAGAGGTCTGGACCGAGGACGGCGTGGTGGTGGACGAGAAGGTCGTGCTGGTGCACGACGCGCACGCCCACGACCACGAGCCGGTCACCGAGGTCTTCACCGACGGTGTCACCCTGGTCGAGGAGACCGCCAACGTGGTCTCCGACGGCCACGGGCACGAGGTCCACGTCGAGGAAGTCCTGGTCATGGACGCCGACGGGGTGGCGGTCGAGGAGATCGAAGTGGACGTCACGGAGGACGAGGCATAGCCCCGCGCCGAACCTGCGTGGTCTGTCGGCGCCGCCGCGAGGAGGGCGAACTGCAGCGCGCGGGCCTCGACGCGCGGGGCCAGTGGTACCTCGGCCGGGGAACCGGACGGGGGCTGTGGTGGTGTCGCGAGGGCGAGTGCGCGGCGGGCCTGGGCCCGGCGCAGGCCTCACGGGCGCTGCGGCGTGAACTGCGTGAGGAAGATGTCCGAGGACTGCGAGAAGTCGCGCAGCGCTCGAAAACGGTTGTAGTTGTGGAAGAATAGGTAACTGTGCCCGCGAACTGCGGGCTCACGATTCAAGGGAATGTTTTGGTTCAGAAGAAGATCCGCGTCCACGAGCTCTCGAAGGAGCTCGGCCTCACGAGCAAGGAGCTGCTCGGGATTGCCCAGACGCTGGGCATCGGCGCGTCCAGCCCTTCGGCCTCCATCGAGGACGCCCAGGCCGACCGCATCCGTCGCAAGGTCGACGCGGAGGGCTTGCGACACGAGCACGCGCCCGAAGAGCCGGCGAAGGCGAAGTCGTCGCGTTCGACGAAGGCTCCTGCCGCTGCACCCGCCGAGGCGGCCCCGGCGCCCAGTCGCGAGGTCGCGACCGAGAGCTCCGCACCCGCGCCCGCACCCGCGCCCGCCGCGATCCCAGCGCCATCCGAGGTAGCGCCCGAGGCTCCCCGTAGCGTCCGGTCGACGCCGGTCGCCCAGCCCAAGCCCGTCGCACCAAGGCCCGTCGCGACCGGGGAGGCCCCGACCACCATTCGCCCCACGCAACGCCCGACGGCCGGCGACGGCACTGACGCGTCCGGCGCTGCGCGCCCGGCGCAGCGCCCCCCGCTCTCGTCGACGGGCCGCCCCATCCCGCCGCCTCCCGGTCGCCCGATGAGCGCCACCGGGCGCCCCATCCCGCCGCCCCCGGGTGTTCGCCGTCCCGGCGGCCCGGGTGGAGCACCCGGTCGCCCGATGGCGCCGGGTTCGCGCCCCATGAGCCCGCGTCCCTCGACGGGTGGGCCCGCGCGTCCCGGCGGGCCGGCCCGCTCGCCGGGCGGCACCGGTTTCGGCGCTCGCCCCGGCGCTCCCGCCGGCGGAGCCGCCGCCGGTCCCAACCGCGGTGGTCCGCCCCGCGGTGGTGGTGGCCCTCGCGGCTCCCAGCGCAAGACCACGCGTCGCCGCCGCCGCAACGTCGAAGAGCTCGAGCCGACCCAGATGACCACGTTGCAGCCGTCCTCGGCGCCCGTGCCCGAGGGTGAGATCATCATCGAGCGCGGTTCGA
>Ga0007854_10002007_pt1 | contig 12767 bp, 9 predicted proteins | sample CryBogCBH12Aug08_FD_60382 | JGI IMG/M metagenome (GOLD analysis project Ga0007854, IMG submission 60382) | Freshwater microbial communities from Crystal Bog, Wisconsin, USA - CBH12Aug08 | ecosystem: Environmental > Aquatic > Freshwater > Lake | place: Crystal Bog, Wisconsin, USA | collected...
CGAAGACGCCGCGGATCGCCTTCTGCCCGGCCTCAAAGACCATGCTCGCCATCAACCCGCACGCAGCTGCAGTGACGCCCGCCAAAACCGCTGTGGCATGCTTGCTAGCCCCCTCGTGGAAATAGAGAAAACCAAGGATGCATACCATAATGAACGGAGCTGCAAGAATCGAACCTAGAGAGACCACGGCACCTACGGGTCCCCTCAGGTGATTTCCAATATAGACGGAAAGCCCGGATACATTGGCTCCAGGGAGAATCTGAACCAACGCAAGGCCGGGGAGAAACTCTTCGTCAGTCAGCCATCGCTTCTGCGTGACCACAAGACGCCGGATATACGCCGTCAGTCCCCCGCCGAAGCTTGTTATGCCGATGAATGCAAAGAGCATCCCAAGCTCGAGAAGGCTGGGACGTGCTGTAGGAACAGCATCAACAGCACTCCCTCCCTCAGGATCCAGAAGCTGAGGGTTTTCCATTCTGTTCAGCGAGCTTCTTGGCAGCACTTTTTTCCAGATCGACCTGAATCCCTTCCTCGGTAAGATCCATCCTCTTGGAATTATCCCAATCCTTCTTAAAGATCTCCACGAGGCGTTTGATCAGGTGGGGATCGCTGAAACGGATGCCGAGTTCCCTGCGCTCGTTGAAGCACTTTGGATAAATGTTGAATGAACTCAGGAGGGCACGACTCTTATCGGCTAGGATCAGTTTGGCGTGAAGGTGAGTGCCGTGGAGTTTATGAACATTGATTCCTAGATCCTCAAGCAACCGAAGTCCTGCGATACCATCCAGTCGGTAGAAATCACGTAATGAATGCACGGGCAGCGCCATGGCATGAACTTTCACTCCCCTCTTCATCTTGGCATGGACAAGGGCTTCGATAACCGGAGTGTCGACATATTTTTCGTGCTGGATGAAGAGGGATTTCTCCGCTCCTGAAATGAAGTCTATAACCTCCTGACGGGAACGTCCAACGCTCCAAATGAGATTTGAGACGGATGGCGGGGTAAAATCGGTTCTATTCCAGTCCGCCTCAAAACAGCCGGCAACCTCTGCAACCTCCTTGGGATCATTGGTAACGAGTCCGTAATCACGGGTCATCCCGAAATATTTCGGGGCCCAGTTCAGCGACATGATGAAGGCTTGTCGACCATCCACAACCATCGATTTCTCGTGGGTGATCGGATATTTGGGATTCGTATCCTTAATAGGAACTTTAGCCTTTTTGAAGAGTTCGAACGCCTCGTCATTGTCGTGCTCTCCGGTAAAACGAGACGGATTCAGCATCACACGAATTTTCACGCCACGTTTGTGGCTGTTGATCACTGCCTCGATTAGGACAGGATCGGTAAACTGGAACATCTTGATATCCAGCGTATGAGTGGCTGCCTCAATGGTATTGAGAATCGGTGCGATCCCGTCGTCCGGTTGCACAATGAGGCTGTGGACATCGTTGTTAAACATACAAGTATTATGGCTTCCTAGAGTGCCTTTTGTCAAAATATGAAGTCCCTATCCGAGGGTTCAAAAACCCTTTTGGTAGTGAATCTCACTCTCCCGGTGAAATCCAGAATGCTGCACGATTGAGTTAGACGGAGGTTTCCGAAATGGCCCGTTGACTGCGCCATCGGGAGAAAGGCATCGAAGCAATCGCCATTAGAGCCAGTTGGCTGATCATGAAACCGGCAAGCCAAGGAACTGCTTTGTTCATAAAACCGTAGGAGTGCAGTCCTACTCCAAGCATATTCACGCCGAACCACGAGAAACTCGTAATCACATTTCCGAAGAGCGCCATCACCATCAGCCCTCGCTGACGGATGTATCCAGCCATTCTGGCATGCAGGGTGAGCGCGCACCATAGAACGATAAGCAGCGCGCCGTTTTCCTTGGGATCCCAACCCCAGAAACGACCCCATGACTGGTCTGCCCAGATGCCTCCCAAGACGGTGCCGACAAAACTAAAGAGAGTCGCAAAACAGATCACTCCATAGGTCATGCGAGAAAGTGACTTGGCCGATTCCTTCGTCAGCGAACGGGTGAAAACACCTCGGATGACATAGATAACCGCCAGTGTTCCGGCGAGAAACATCGCGGAGTAACCGATCGTGATGGAAACGACATGGGTTGCGAGCCAGATATTTGTGTCAAGCACGGCTTGCAACATTTCCAGCGTGTCTCCACTGCCCGCAAGGTGGTGGGCAATGATAAGGGTGGTGAACCCAATGATCGCAGCGCAGGCAGAACCGATTCCATCACGGAAAATCCTCTCAATGACTAACCCGATGATAACCGTCGCCCAACCGATGAAGATAGCCGAGGAGTAGAGATTTGTAACAGGCGGACGCCCCTGCAGATACATTCTCGAAACAAGCCCGAGTGTATGTACGGCTAGTGCGAGCAGCAGTACATAGAAGGCTGCCCTGTTCAGGCTGCGGCCGCCACCCAACCACGATGCGCAAACCAACAGGAAGGCCATCACATAAAGTCCCATCGCCTGGTAGAACGGCGCGAACCAGTTGAAAAGAAACTCGTAGGTCGATCGGTGGGTCGCACGAGGTTCGTGCTTTGCCATCCAGAATGCGAGATCGTGGGCATGCTGGTTGAATAATACGGGATCCCCCGCCTGATAGGCGTCGCCAATGAGCGCGTATGCTTTCACAACTGGATCGATTTCTCCGGTTGAGATTGATCCCATCAGACTTGATCCCACAGACAGCCACTCTTCGCGAGTCCCCTTACCCGAAGGGGGGGGTGGCACGGGGAGAACATATGCCATGTCCTGCATGGTCTCGTAACGCGTGGTAAACTGTGCAAAATCATCGAATTTCTTCTGATCGAAGGGCTTGTTCTTCTCGTGGTCCAACGTCGCCTCCATGCCAGCCGGCATAGCTTTCAGATAAGCATCGATTTCACCCGTTAAATCCTGACTTCCTTCGGGCCTCATGCTGTTTTTGAGTCGCTGATAAAGCATCAGCGAATTGCGCAAATTGTAGATCGCAGTCTGGAAAGGCGTACGCCTTGCAGACTCCACGTCTTCAACCTTTCCCCCCTGCTCGTCGATCTTTTCAAGAAACGGAGAAAGTTCGGCATAGCTGAAATATTTCTTTGTATTCTGCTGCCAACCGAACAGACCGAGCACCTCCGGATTATGGATAACGAACACGGGGCATTTGTCGGCTACGGCCGAATTAAACAAGACATCCGCCAACCATCTAGTGGCAGTTATGTCGCGACCGTCATCCAGATGCAGTTCCTGCTTGCCATGAATGATGAGCAGTGAATTGCGGGCCACCGTGTCGAACGGTTTGTTCCTACCCTCCGATAGAACCGGAATCTTTCCGAATGTGACGAGGTCGAAATCCCCTGGCCCTGATTTTGGCAACCGTGAATTGGAAACGATCCAGAGAGTCGCGACCGCCAGAGCGATCCATGGAAAATATTTTTTCATTGCAGTTGGGCCTTCTTTCTCCGACGCAGAAATCCTGCGAAGTGGAACGCGAACTGGAAAAGCAAACCCGCTGCAACAATAACACAAGCAGCGTAGGGCGCTACAAAACTAGGGTTATAAACGACCTGAAGGACCGTTGCCGCATCATTTTTCTCGAAACCCGACTGGAAGAATGTCTCACCACGATACCTCAACGGGTGGTTCATGTAGATGAGTACGTCGCGGTTCTCTTTGCGTTCCGGATCTATGAGGGTGGCGCGACTGGCAAAATTTTTCGGAATCTCTGTACCTGCATATCGTTCGTGCGTGAATGTCCGCAGCGTCAGGCTATAGGGCTTGTAATAACGTTCCGGGCGCATTACGAGCCGCCATTTTCTCCCGCTATAGGAAAATGTCTGTGGCGCTCCAAGCTGGTCAGAAACAAGCCAAGTTCCCAGTGACGGCGAGGTAACCTCACCGCCCATGGGAATCGGAGAGATTTCAATTACCGCGCTCACAAGGTCGCGATCATTCTCAGCAGTCGCACGCTGGATCTCCGATATAACGACCTGAGATCCGACACCCTCTGTGGCGGCAGGCACGGCATCTTTCGGCGCCTTTTCCAGTGGCTGAAGTCGCGAGTTCTGGTAGAAATGCCGCACAACGATCCGGAACGGCAGGCTCTCGTGCTCGATCGTTCCGCCCTTCCTCAGCCGAGCCTCTGGAATCGCTGTGACCTGATCCAGGTCCTTGTCCGACTCATCGATTACCGCCAACTCCATCTCGCGCGAATCCTCAGAATAGTTTTTTGTTTCACTAGGAGCCAGGCGCATGAAGCTCTCCACAGAGAACAAATCTGTGAACAGTCCGCCGGCCAACATGACGATAAGTCCGGCATGTGTGAGCTGGATGCCCAGTTTTTCCCATGACCATCGGAACCTTCGCAGATGGGCTGCAATCAGGTTGGCAAGCAGTATGGCTCCGATAAGGTGCCCACCAGGGAATACCGGTATTTTTAGCCCCTGCACCCCGGGCGGCCACCAAATAAGGAGACTGTGAAAATAGCGCTGTTGCACCTCATGGATGCCGAAATTAACCTGTGCCAACGTTCCTGCAAGAACCAGTACGAGTGCTGCGGAAAGGCAGATAATAGTTAGCTTGAGCGATGAAACGAAATCGAAAAGCCGGTGCAACATTTAGATCAGGGATGAAATTGCACCGACTGAAGAAACTTCACAAAAGCAGCTTTTTCCCGGTCCGCGAGCTGGGTTGGCGCGATCAGTTTGAAGAACCAGCTCTTGCCAGCAACCCTTGCCCATCCGGCCAAAATACGGGACTTCGGACCATTCATGTCGACAGTAAAAATCTGGCCATCCTTACAAGCCACCGGAATAATCAACGCTTTAAGATCTGCATCTGCAATCGCCTCCAAAGCGATCTGAGCCCGCCAGCGGTTCACATTTTCCAGATCCCCTCCGCCATTTCCGGCAAAGACACTCGCCGAAATATCAGCCGATTCACCATCTTGCCCTGCCACCGCAAAACTCGCGTACCGCATTGATGACGGCGCAACTGGTTTCCACTCCCCGGGAACATCCCATTTGATTGGCGGGTTATCCTGATTGGCGGCGGGCGCCGCTGTTGGACCCGGCGCGGATGCAGGGGCATCCATTCGAATCGTTCCTATCCATCGAACGAACGGCTCTTTCTGCGACTCTGTAAGCAGGGCATTTCCCCTCATCTTGAAAAAGAATGTGCGATTGTCTGCGAAAGCGATTCCAGCAACAATCCTCCCGTCTTTTGCGGCATCTGCTCCCTGCGGCAACCCCTCAAGATCAACAATGGTCACGTCACCGAGAGAAGACTGCTGATGGCGGGTCATTTTGGCGAGTTGCCCTTCGGTGATCCCAGGCTGGCCGAGTTGCGAAAGCCATCGGTTGACATTGTCAAGAACTCCTCCGGCTGATCCTGCAAGGATGACAAGAGAGATGTCCGCCAAGGCCCCGTTCTGCCCCTTCACCACATAGCTCAACTGTCTCATCGACGAGAGCGGCTGGGATTCCCAATTCGAAGGAGGAGTTCCCGTGACTTGCGAAGTCGGAGGCGGAGGCAAGCCGGCGACCATGGATGACGCAGCCGGTGGCATTCCCCTCGTCATCTGGTTTCCAGATTCAATGGTCGCAGCAGCTGGCGGCATCCCTCGCGCTGAGGGACTTTCGGAAACGCTGGTTTCCGGTTCTGCCTTGGAAACACGATACACCTTGATCTCCTCCTTTTTCTGGCAAGCAGTAAAAAGGGCGCACGTAAGAAGCAGTCCTAAACACAACAAATCTCGGCAGGATTTCATAGGGAATGCGGCATCTAAACGGCAAGCATGGCTGGTGTCCAGATTGTTTGCTTCTTCTTATTGATTGTCACAGAAAGCTGGTTGCGTCTCTGGAGCAGTCTTTTCTATCTCATCCATGTCAGCTTCCTTTTTTCTCGCCGCTTTAGGCGTGGGGAATTTTGTTCTAAGAGCTGGAAAGTGCGCGTCACATCACCCTGACGGTGGAAATTAACTCGGGTTGTCACGTCCAGAGGAATTTATCTCGTGTCGTTCATTTTGCGAGGGAGGAGCGATACATAATCACGGTATTTTTCGCTGTTTGCGTCCCATGCAAGCGGTCAGATTGATTCCTGTTTGTGTTGGGAAGGGATAATTTTACCAACACAACCGACAAGCAATAAAACCCAAGCAGCAAGGAGATTCATCTCGTCTCTTTTGCTACAAAACACGGCAACCAGATTAGTAAAACTGATAACAACCCCGACCATAAATCACATGCACAAGCGCACATTATCAAAATTGGGCCGACTTCTCAGCCGAAGTTTTCAAGGCAAACGAGCAAAGGTTTTATGGATTTCCGGCAGCTGTGCCGCAGTCATGTTGACGCTGATCTCATGCGAAACACTGCCGCACGCAATCATGGCTCCCCCCTCAATTCCTGGTGCGACGTTTGTGGGTTCTAAGGCCTGCGCCGACTGTCACGAAGAAATCGCCCGCGATTTCAAGACGGCGGACCATTCCCTGCTTCAGGCTAAGGGAAAGAACGCTGAAAATGCCGGATGCGAATCCTGCCATGGCCCTGGAAGCCTGCATGTGAGCTCAGGTGGAGGCGCCCATACAATCATCAACCCCCGGAAAGATCCGGAAACATGTTTCCAGTGCCACTTGGAAGTCCGCTCTAAGTTCAGCCTCCCCAACCACCATCCCGTGCTTGAGGGCAGAATTAGCTGTGCCGACTGCCACAACCCGCACAAGGGGTCCATAATGAAAGGCGGAGGATCAACTAACCTGATGGGCAAGAATGACATTTGCTTTCAATGCCACATCCTCCAGAAGGGGCCTTTTGTATTCGAACATGAAGCGGTGCGCGAGGGGTGCGTAACCTGCCACGACCCACACGGCTCGGTCAACGAAAAGCTGTTAGTCGCACGAAACCAGATGCTTTGCCTGAAATGTCACTTCCAGCAACAGATGGTGCCAGGGCAAGTCTACACACCCGGCCAGCTTATGATCGGCAATAACAACCACCACAGCAACGTCGCCTCGGGCACCTGCTGGTCGGCAAGTTGCCACGAGGCGGTCCACGGATCCCAAGTCAATTCGCATCTCAGATACTAACCCCAACCATGCAACCAACAGCAGCATCCTCTAGCATGAAAAACATAGCCCACCCTACACCAAAAAATTGGGTTCGACTTGCCGCGGTTTTACTCTGTACCGGATCACTGGGCGGGTCTTCCTTACTTGCTGAAGGCGCCACAAATGATTCTAAGCCCGCTAACACGCCGATCTCGCAGGATGAGCCCATCTACAACAATTGGATGGATCTCTCCTTTGGCGGGCAGATCTCCAAGGGAAATCAAGCTGAGTTCCTTTCCCAGCACCCTACGAACGGTCCGGTCTACGGCGGCATTGATGACATGCATGTGGAGGAGACGTTGTGGGGGAAGACACTTGTCAATCTCGACGCCCACGCGATTTTTGCAGACAGCGACTATCGGTTAAAGTTGGAACTCACGCAACCTGGCCTCGGATACATCAAGGCGGGCTTCACGGAATTCTGCACATACTCAACCGGCAACGGCATCAGCCTGCCGTCAAACCCGATGATTCCCAGCGGTATGTTCTACGCTGGTCCGGAATTTGCACTGTATCGGAGCAGCATCTGGGCCGAGTTTGGCCTGCGGATGGAGAACCTGCCCGAACTCACCCTGCGTTACGAGCACGATTCCCGTTACGGCCAAGAGGATTCGACAAGCTATGGGTCGATGACAACGCCCTTTTCCTCTGCATACAGCTCCACCAGAAAAATCGTCCCTTCCTTCTGGAACATCAACGAAACACAGGACATTTTTACATTCAAAGCCAAGCAAACACTCGGCAAGCCGGAAACCTACGGCAACACCGATGTGAATCTTGGTATGCGGTACGAGTTGGACAAGACTGACGACTCTCTCAACTGGTACAACAATCCGGGAGCTGCACCAACCGCAGTAGCATTCAACACTAAAAATGTGCCTTTGCCCGCAGCCTCATATGCAGTCACTCAATCCCAGCAGCTCACCCTGCCAATTTACAACGGAAACCTTTCCACGGAGACTCATCTCGGCGACAAGCTCTGGCTGACCACGGGCTACTCATATTCAACCGGATCAAGCGTCATCGGTGGATCCCAGATCGCCGGCCCAACATATAACAGCGGCTTTACTCCCTACAATGGCAACCTCGCCTATGGCGGCATTCCATCCGGTGCCTTTATCAATCTTGGCGGGGGAGCGAATATGATTCAGAGCTCGGCCTGCGTAAATCTTCTATGGACGCCTACGGACTGGTTGACTGTATCTCCCTCGGGTCGATACGAATGCGATAGCACAACAGCTTCAAGCTACTATCTGACTGAAGTTGGCCAGACAACAAAAGCCGGAACAGGCCCAACTGTGACAAAAAAAGGCGCCAAGGTCACGATCACTCCGTTGGTTCCGGCTAGTATTACGACTCCGGCAGGACTTCAGCCTCTTGGACCCACCTTTGATAACAGCACCGATTTTATCAACAACTTCACGGAGGGGCTCCAGATCCGATGCACCAAGTTCAAAAACTGGGTTCTCTACGCAGAGGGTGATTGGAATCAGCAGGATGAAAACAGGGGAGACCAGACCTTGAACCAGGGCTATAACCCTGCAGGCAGTCATTTAAACCTGAATTCTATCATCTCTTCTCTGGCTCAGAATTATCAGGTTGGAGCGAACTGGTATCCGCTCTCCCACTTGAATGCATCGATTCAATACAACCGCCAGCTTCAAAACAACACTCAGAACATCATGAGCGAGGATCCATCAAGGGCCAACCAACGGATGCTTACACAGAACTGGACAACGGATGACGGGAATGTCCGCGTGACATGGCAGGCGCTTCCAACACTCTCACTTGTGACTCGTTTCGATGTCACGAGAACGCTGATTAATGGTTCCTTCGCGTCAGATCCGGCGACACCTGGGTTTCAAACCCCGAGCGGACAGTGCAGCATCATGAACAATAGAATGATTACAGAGGGCCTGACTTGGTCCCCTCTGGATCGGCTTTATATTAATGGGGATTTCAGCTATGTGGTTAACCAGACAACTTCCCCCGCAACCTCGCAGACTCCGTCGGTTCTGAGCGCCAATAACAACTATTGGACCTTAGATGGAGGACTCGGTTATGCAATAGATTCCAAGACTGAAATCCGTGCAGATGTCTCCTACTACTCCGCTGACAACTATCAGAATAATGAAATGTACGGTGTCCCATATGGAGCAGGAGGAACGCAGACAACCTTCTCGGCATCGCTCAAGCGTCAAATTTCGCGTAATGTCAGCATGACGCTGAAGTACTACATTGACCGTTACACTGATCAATTATCCGGAGGCAACAACAACTACCTTGTACAAATGATCTCAACCGGACTACAGGTTCGGTTCTAAAAGCTCCATCGATCTCAAACTCTCATCAACGCAGTTTATTCATTGGATCTTCCATGCTTTTCAGCTAATAACAACCCAACATCCAACCACAACAGATAATATGAAAACCAAACTCATCACCCTCCTTATTGCTGTATCGTTTGTTTCCTCCGCCAAACTGGCTTTGGCAGCTGATGCTGCGGAAAACTGGGGCAAACTCTGTGCCTCCTGCCACGCAAAAGACGGCAGTGGCAACACTATGATGGGCAAAAAGAGCGGCGTTGGAGATTATCGGACTGCAGCAGCGCAAGCCAAATTCACTGATGCCCAGGCCATCGCAGCCATCACGGACGGCAAGGACAAGATGAAATCGTTCAAGGAAAAACTGACCCCAGACGAAATCAAGGCTCTTGTCGCATATCTCCGTACCCTCAAGCAGTAGAAATAAGGCAAGTCAGGCATCAAAAACCGGATCCTTGAGCACCTTGGATCTAACTTTGGCGTGCTGAAACATTGAGCAAAAACTCTGAGAGTCGGCTAAGTTTGCGTAAGCTGATCCGTAACTGGATTAGCCTTGCGGGTGCAATCATTGCAACCGCCAGTTTTTTCGCGTTCCTGTTGCTCTTTGCACTGGATACTTTTGCCGGTCACGGAGGCAACCCCTATACTGGCATTCTCGCCTATGTGGTGACTCCAGGGTTTCTTTTTCTCGGCATCGTACTGGTAGTGCTGGGGTATTGGATTCACCTCCGACAAGAGAGCAAGGCTTTGCCGGATGCCCCTCCGGTTGCTCTAACAATCGATTTGACCCGACCTCGTGACCGCAAACTCTTGGGCGTTTTCATCACAGGGAGTGTCATTTTTCTATTCATGACAGCGCTCGGGAGTTATCAGACCTACCAGTTTACGGAGTCGGTGCAGTTCTGCGGGAAGGCCTGCCACGTGCCGATGGAACCCGAGTTCACCACCTACCAGCATTCCACCCATGCGCGCGTGGATTGCGTGGCCTGCCATGTGGGGAGCGGAGCCGCCGCTTACCTGAAAACGAAGATCAGTGGAATGCGCCAATTGTATCACCTGTTGCGGAACGATTTCCCTCGACCGATCTGCATGGACGCCACCAAACTTCGTCCTGCACAGGATACGTGTGAGCATTGTCACTGGCCGCAGAAATTCACGGGTGGATTTGAGCGGACATTCCGTCACTACCTCTCGGATGAGAAGAATACCCCGTTTTCTGTAAGGCTTCTCCTTAACGTGGGAGGCAGCGATCCTCTCCACGGACCGCCGGACGGAATCCACTGGCATATTAGCCCAAGCAACAAAGTCGAATACATTTCCACTGACGCCCAGCAACGCGTCATCCCGTGGGTCCGTCAAACTGATGCTAAGGGTGTGGTTACCGAGTACCGTGATCCTAGTTTCAAAGGCGATCTGTCGAAGTACCCCATCCATACCATGGACTGCATTGACTGCCACAACCGTCCCTCACACAAGTTCCTCCCGCCGAACGACGCGGTGGACACCGCCATGGCAACCGGACGCATCGACCCCTCGATTCCGTGGGTCAAATCAAAGGTGGTCGCAGTGCTCGCAGCACCATACGCGACTCGCGAGGAAGCAATGCAAAAAATCGACTCTTCACTGCGTGCCGCATATCCGGGTAACCCCAAAGTGGACGCAGTGATCGCAGAGACCAAGGCGATCTACAATGCCAACTTCTTCCCGGAGATGAAGGCTGACTGGCGCTCCTATCCCAACCACCTAAGCCACAAGAACTGGGACGGCTGTTTCCGATGCCACGATGGCAATCACAAGGCAACAGACGGCAAGACCTCGATCAAAGCGAACGACTGCAAATCGTGTCACCTGATTCTCGCCCAGGGTAGCGACGCGGAGATGACCAAGCTTAACGCTGCAGGCTACCCATTTGTCCACATAGACGCCGAATACTCAGACTTCTCATGCGCCGGTTGTCATAATGGTGCCACGCAAAAGTAGCAGACAGTTTCAGCCTAAGGGCATTCTGTCGATCGGTTGTTTAGATTGCCTTCGGATAGGTCTGAGCAGCTGTTGTGTTGACTGATTTCGTAATCCGATCATCTTCCCCGCTCAACCCCGTAACTTGTTAGACCGGACACGTTGACCTTGCGACTCAGGAGTTCATGCTGCATTCCAAGGCAATCAAAAGGTATAGCTTTATAAGAAATTTCCGAAGGAGAAAGTTACATCCCCCATCGGTCACACACCCAGTGCCCCGGAGGTCTTGCGGAAATGGAAGCCATAGATTGAGAGCGTGACTGCCTGCGGAATGAGATCGGGTTTACGAAAGGACGTCCAAAGCAAGAGATTCCAATAATGGAAACGTTCGCGTCCAAAGATTCCAAGATAGAGACACGCCCGGAAAAATGCCTTCAGAGCATCCCAGTCCAATGGGCGTGAGATTTTCGGACAACGATACTCACGTAGGAATGTGCGGATCCTTCGGTAGTACGGTCCAGGAGAATAAATGTATGCCATGAGGCTCTTGTATCCTTCCACCAATGTCTCCTGATTCATTCGTGGGATAAAATTGGTTGTCCCATCCAGGTTGTTGCCTGTCGTCTGCCCAGAGAGACGCCCTTCATCCTTTAGCCTGTCATGGAGTTTTGTCCCAGGAATTGCCTGCAGCAGCCCTACCATGGCTGTTACGATCCCACTTTTTTGAATAAACTCTATCTGCCGTTCAAAAATCGAGGGGGTATCGCTGTCGAACCCAACGATAAACCCAGCCTGAACTTCCAATCCCGCGCGCTGGATCTTCTTCACATCAGCTACCAGATCACGTTTTCTGTTCTGCGGCTTGTTGCATTCGGCCAACCCAGCTTCCTCAGGGGTCTCAATGCCGATAAAAACTTGGTTAAATCCTGCCTCCACCATAAGCCTCATCAACTCTTCGTCGTCGGAAAGGTTGATGGACGCCTCCGTGAAAAACGGCGCACCCCTCCCTCTCTCCTGCCACTTGATTAGCGCCGGCAAAAGGTCTTCCTTGAGCATCCGTTTGTGCCCGATGAAATTGTCATCCACAAAGAAAACCGGCCCCCTCCATCCCCTGTCAACGAGGGCATCCAATTCCGCAAGCACCTGCTCCGTGGATTTGGTACGCGGCCTCCGGCCAAACATTGCGGTAATATTGCAGAACTCGCAGTCGAATGGACAACCGCGGGAAAATTGCAGGCTCATTGAGGCGTAGCACTGCATGTCAGCCAACTCCCAAAGCGGGGACGGGGTCTCGCGTAGATCGGGAAGAATTGTGGTGGTGTAGATCCTCCGAGCTTCACCGTGTTCAAGATCACGTAAGAACTCGGAGAGGGTCA
>Ga0007854_10002009_pt1 | contig 12761 bp, 6 predicted proteins | sample CryBogCBH12Aug08_FD_60382 | JGI IMG/M metagenome (GOLD analysis project Ga0007854, IMG submission 60382) | Freshwater microbial communities from Crystal Bog, Wisconsin, USA - CBH12Aug08 | ecosystem: Environmental > Aquatic > Freshwater > Lake | place: Crystal Bog, Wisconsin, USA | collected...
GCTGGGCACCAGTGGCGGCACGCTTGATGCCTCGGCGAGTCAGACCCTGACCGTGAACAGTGTAGTCACTGGCACTGGCGGTTTGACCAAGGGGGCGAACACCGGCACCGTGATTTTGGCACCGTCTTCCGGAAATAATAATTATGGCGGACTAACTACAATTAGCGGCGGTAAGCTCGTGGTGCAATCTTCACAATCGGGCACGGGCAATATCACCGTCGCTGACGGCGCGGATTTGACGGTGAACGTTTCCGGCACAAGCCAGTTACCGCCTAACGCGCTTTCGCTCGGCACGACGACTGGAGCAACCCTCGAATTCAACGGCATCAGCAGCACCACGATTGCGCCGGTTAATGCGGTCACGATCAGTTCCGGCGGCACGCTGACGGTCAAAGTCAACAGCGGCACCTTCTCCGCTGGCCAGACTTATCCGCTTATCGCTTGGACCACAGGCAGCGCACCCACGGCCAATTTGAGTTCCATGCTGGCGTTAGGAATCTCGGCGCATTTGGTTTCATCGAGCACCAGCCTTAGTTTGGTGATTGATTCGATTTCCGACATCTGGACTGGCGGAACGAGTGGGAACTGGGACACGACAGCCACCGGTAATTGGACCGGCCACGCCACCATTTACGCCGATGGCGACGCTGTGTTATTTGATGACACGGCTACTGGCACGACCAGTGTTACGGTCAACCAAGTTGTCCAGCCTAGTGGCATCGTGGTCAATAACAGCTCGAAGAATTACACCATTACCTCAGCTGCTAATAAACTTATCGGCGGCACCACTGGCCTGACAAAAACCGGTAGCGGCACGCTCACGCTTACCGGCGGTGCCAACACCAACACTGGGGCGATGGCCATCAATGGCGGCACGGTCAGCGTCTCAACGCTGGCGAACGGCGGCAGCGCCAGCGACCTTGGGGCTTCCGCAAACAGCGCCGGCAATCTGACCATCAATGGGGCCACGTTGCAATACACCGGTGCGGCGACAAGTAGTGACCGCCTGTTCGCCATTGGCACATCCAGCGCCACGCTTGACGCTTCCGGCAGTGGCGCGTTGAATTTCATCAACACCGGATCCGCCGGTTTAAATGGCAGCGGGGCGCGCATCCTGACGTTGACCGGCACCAATGCGGCGGCGAACACGCTCGCGGCCAGCATCGGCGATAATGGCGGCGCAACCAGCTTGACCAAATCCGGTGCCGGCGCCTGGACGCTCTCCGGCGCGAACACTTACAGCGGAGTCACGACTCTCTCCGCCGGCACGCTGGCTTTGAGCGGCAGCGGCACTTTGGGCAACGGCACTTCGGCGCTGACCATCAGTGGCGGCACGCTGAATTTAGGCACATTGAGTTTGTCGGTTGGAGCGGTGAGTCTCACCGGCGCGGCTACCCTTACCAACGGCACATTGACCGGCACCGGCTATTCCGACACCCACGCTTCCGGCACGGCGACGATTAGCGCCGGCCTGGCCGGCAGCACCGGCTTGACGGTGACCGGCGGCGGCACGCTGTTACTTTCTGGAAACAATACTTTTACCGGGCCGTTGGTTGTCAGCAGCGGCACCGTCAACTTGCTGAATAATCAAAGCGGCATAACCGGCGGCTTTCTCGTCAGCACCAACAACACTTATGGTTGCGCTCTGAACATCGGCAACGCTGCGCAGACAGCTCCCACCACGGCACTGATTGCCTCGGGCGCGATGGTTCAAGTTGGCAATGCCATTCCGGGCGGCACCGGCTACAGCACAATCAATGTCTATGGTGCGAGCGGCGTTGCCACCATCGTCACCAATAACGGCACATTGTGGTGCGGGCGTGATTCCGGGTTCACCCTCAACGCCTCGGCCAACTGGGTTCAAGCTGGCGACATGACCATCGAGCAACAAGGCGGTTATGCGGCCAACTTTACCGTTTCGGCCGGCAGCACGTTTATTTATACCGGTGTGAATCCCATCAATGCCACGGTTGGCGGCAGTGCCAACGACAGCCTGAGCATTTCTGGAACATTCACGACCGGTCAGGGAATAAATTTCAACAACCTCGGCACCGCCTATCCCGTCATCGCGCTCAACGCGGGCGGCACGCTGGCGCTTGCCGCCAACATCCCGCTGCTGGTTACCAACACCGGCACCGGCACGGTTGGTCAATTGTTGCTGGGCACAGGTGGTGGTGTATTTAACATGGCTGGCTTCAGCACTGCCCTTGGTTTAGGAATCGCAAATGTTTCCGGCCAGACCGGTTCGCTAACGAAGAACGGTCTGGGCACACTCACGTTGGCCGGCACGAATACTTACACCGGCCCCACCACGAACAACGCCGATACCCTTGCGCTCGTCGGTAATGCTTCGCTGGCTTCGTCCAGCCTCGTCATCAACGCCGGTGCCGTGCCGTTGAGCGGGGCCAGTTCCCTGACGGCATTGGCCATCAAAGTTGCCGCCGGCGCAGTCTTTGATGTCTCCGGTTTGGCTTCGGCCTTCACGCTTGGTTCAAGCCAAACTCTGAGTGACACCAGCCCGACGGCGGTTCTAGCCGGTAATCTCGGCAGCGCCTCTGGCACGCTCGCGCTGAAATTTGTCGCGGGCACACCGGCGTTCATCATTACCAATGGCACGCTGACACTGTCAGCTTCAACGGTTGTGACGATTACCAATACCGGCGCGGCGCTGGCGCCCGGCAGTTACAAAATTATTTCCAAGGCCACCACCGGCAACGCCGGAGCCGTTGCGGGCAGCCTGCCAACTTCTGTGATTCTCACCGGTGGCCAACCGGCAGCGGGCACGCCGACGCTCTCGTTTGTGAACGGCGAACTGTATTTGAATGTCGGCGGCAGCCCGGTCTGGAATTACACCGGCTCCACCTTCACTTACGACGGCACGGCTAAGACGCCGGGCATCAGCCTGAGCGGATCCACCGGCGCAACCACCACGAACTTTCTCGGTGTCGGGCTCACCAGCTACGGTCCCAGCACCTTCGCTCCAACTAATGCGGGCACTTATCTCGTGACCAACACCGTGGCGACCGATACCAATTACAACGCCGCCGTGGGCGGGCTGGCGTTCACGATCAATCCTGCAACGCCGGTCATACTGCTCACGTCCAGCGCCAATCCCGCCGGGTATCTGGATGCGCTCACTTTTGTGGCGACCAACTTCCCCGCCAACGCCACGAACAACGTGGTCTTCTCAGCCAATGGCGTCGCTTTCAGCACGAACATTTTGGCAGCGGGCGGCGTGACGAGCCCGAGCTTCGCGAATTTGCCCCGTGGAACCACGAACAGCATCACTGCATTTTACACGGGGGATAACAATTATTATCCAGTGATGACCAATCTCATACAAGTGGTGACCAATCATCCGCCGGTGATTATCAACAATACCTATGCGCGCGGGTCTGTTGCCGGCTGGCGCATTGCAGTCAGCGACCTCCTGACCAACGCCAATGATATTGATGGCGACACGTTGTCACTGATTTCGATCGCGGGAAGCACCAATGGCATCGGTCTCGTGGTCAGCGGGAACGTCGTCCAGTATTTCAACACCAATCTCGTCAATGACCAGTTCACCTACTATGTCACCGACGGCTACGGCGCCACCAATAGCGGCGTCATTAACTTGACGGCGAGCAGTGGTTCGTTATTTGGCCAGGGCAACCCGACGGTGGACACCAGCGGCGGGACCCCGACCCTGACATTTGCAGGCATTCCCAATTACAGCTACAGCATTCTCCGTTCGACGAATGTAAATTTCATCCCCTATGACCTGATTTGGACCACCAACGCGCCGGGTAACGGGCTGTTCAAATTCACGGACAACACGGCGCCGCCATCGGCCGCATTTTACCAGTTGCAATTTAACCCATAGGCTTGAGAGCTTCGTGGCGGGCTGGGTTCCCGGCATAAAGGCCGGACGAGTTATTCCGGTTTGGGGTGGGTTGGCGGCGCTTTTGGGCTGGCGCCGCCACCTCAATTATTATCATTAATTACGTTAAACAAGCTGGCCAAAGACTGCGCGGCAGGAGCCGCAAGCAACCGGTGGCGCGTGGAGTTTGCACTTGACGTTGAGCGGCGGGAATTTATCATGACAATTCAAAGTGGTATTGGCTGGCTGGCCAGCATGCAAAGTCGGAGACAAAGGTCTTTCCGGCTTTTTTGTTCGCCAGAAACGGAGCCGGTGCCCCGCATTAGATTGATATGAACGCAGATTTTATTGCCGGATTGGAATTCTGGGAACGTGAAAAAGGCGTCAGCCGTGAAGTGCTCATGGCTGCCGTCCATGAGGCGTTGCTGCAGGCGGCCAAGAAAGCGGTCGGCCCCGCCCGTGAACTGCGCGTGGATATCAATCACAAGAACGGCGACATTAAGGCGTTTGCCAAACTCATCGTGGCCGATAAGGTCATTTCCCAGCACGACCAAATTTCCGTATTCGACGCGCGCCGTCTCAATGCCGACGCGAAGGTGGGCGATGAAATCGAAAAAGAAGTCACCCCCGCTGGCTTCGGCCGAATCGCGGCGCAATACGCCAAGCAGGCTTTGATGCAAAAGGTGCGTCAGGCGGAGAAGGCGCTGATTCTTACCGAATACAAAGACCGCGTCGGCGACATCGTCAGCGGCACCGTGCGGCGCTTTGATCGCTCCGATGTGTTGCTGGATTTGGGCAAGTTCGAAGCCGTCATGCCAAACAAGGAGCGCGTTCCGACCGAGGAATATCAGGTCGGCGAGCGCATCCGCTGCCTCGTCAAGGCCGTGCAGGAAGGTCCGCACGGACCGGAAATCATTTTGTCCCGAGCGGACACGAAATTTATTGTCAAGCTATTCCAACTGGAGGTCTCCGAGATTGGTGATGGCACCATCGAAATCAAAGGCATCGCGCGCGAACCCGGTTTTCGCACCAAGATGGCAGTCTATTCGCGCGATCCAAAAGTAGATCCGGTCGGTGCGTGCGTTGGCCTGCGCGGTCAGCGCGTGAAAAACATCGTCCGCGAACTTAACAACGAAAAGGTGGACGTGATTCCGTGGTCGTCCGACGTGAAGGCGTTCGTCACCAAGGCGCTTGAGCCGGCGAAAATCAAGACCATCGAAATCAACGAAGCCACCAAGCGCGTTCATGTGCTCGTTAGCGAAGACCAGCTCTCGCTCGCCATCGGCAAGCGCGGTCAGAACGCGCGCCTGACGGCTCGGTTGACCGGCTGGGAAGTGGATATCGACGCCGAGCAGATTATTACCAAAGGCTTTGACGAACAGGTGGCCGAGGCGGTCGCGCAAATTGCGCAGATTCCCGGTATCACCCGCGAGCAGGCGGATGCGCTGGTCCATGCCGGTGTTACCAAGCTGGAAGTTTTGCTTTCGGCGGAAGCCAGCGATCTCGCGGACATCCCCGGCGTCGGCGAAAACGCGGCGGCGATTTTGGAAGCAGCGCGGGCCGAGGCGGCCCGCCGCTCATTGCCCGGCGGCAATTAAGATTTTATGGCGCGGATGGGAACAGTTTTGGTTTTTGCGATTTGACCATGCAGGCGAAACGCACATTCCGGTCGGCGTCGGTGAAAAAAAATTATGCCTCGTCGGATTTACGACATTTCGAAGAAGCTTGGCCTGGACAACAAAGTGATCCTGGCCAAAGCCAAGTCGCTTAACATTACCACCGCCAAGGTTCCGTCCAGCTCCATTGACAACATCAGCGCCGACTACCTCGAAGAGGAGCTGATCAAAGACCATCCTGAAGTCGCCGCGCGCTTCGCACCCAAGCCGGTTGAGGAAAAGCCCAAGCCTGCGCAGGTCGAGGAAAAAATCCAGATCATCTCCGCGCCGCCGGAACCGCCTAAGCCGGAACCTGCGCCGGTGGTTGAGGAAAAAATCGAGCCGGCTCCAGTTGTTGCCGGCACCGTTATTGCGCCTGCGCCGACCACCGAAATTCCCAAGCCCATTGTCCCGCCGCCCGCGCCGAAGCCGGTTATTCCCGTTGCTCCGCCCGCTCCGCCGGAGCCGCCGAAATCGCAGATTGGCCAGTTGGTTGGCCGGATTCAATTGCCGACGCGCCCCGGTTCCTCGCGTCCGGGCGAGCGCCCGCCCGAACGCGGCGGTGATCGCGGTGGTTCCAGTCCCGGTCGTCCCGGTCAGCCGCCGTCGCGCGGTGATTCCCGAGGCCAGTCCTTTCAACGCGGTCGCGATGGCCGTCCGCAATTTGGTGGACAGCCGGCCAAGCCTGCCGCGCCACAAGCGCCGAAAATTTCCCTGCCGTCCGACGCGCAGGTCATCACCATCAAGCCGCCGATCGTCGTCCGCGCGCTGGCGGATGCGATGAAGCAAAAGCCTTTCGCCATCATAGCCGAGTTGATGAAGCTCAAGGTCATGGCGACGGTCAACCAGACCATTGACGAAAAGATTGCCGCGCAGGTCGCCGCGCATTTTGGCTTCAAATTTGAGGCGGAAAAACGCGCGAAGGGCGAAGGCGTGGTGCACGCGACGGAGAAAAAAGTCGAGCTCGATGTGGACGACAAGCCGGAAGATTTGAAGTCGCGCGCGCCGGTTGTGACCATCATGGGCCACGTTGACCACGGCAAAACGAGTTTGCTCGACGTCATCCGCAAGGCGAACGTCGTCGCGGGTGAAGCTGGCGGCATCACACAGCACATCGGTGCTTACACGATTGCCGTGCCGCATCCGGAGCGCAAAAAAGAAATCGCGCAAATCACTTTTCTCGACACGCCCGGTCACGCGGCGTTCAGCTCCATGCGCGCCCGCGGCGCGAACGTCACGGACATTGTCGTTCTCGTCGTCGCGGCGAACGACGGCGTGATGCCGCAGACGCTCGAAGCGCTCGCGCATGCCAAGGCCGCGAAGGTGCCGATTCTCGTCGCCATCAACAAGTGCGACCATCCGAACGCAAACCCGCTAAGGGTCCGCCAGCAGTTGCAGGAAAAAGGGCTGGTGCCCGACGACTGGGGCGGCGACACGATTTATGTCGAGTGTTCGGCACTGACGAAACAGGGCATTGATAAATTGCTTGAGATGATTTTGCTTCAGGCCGATTTGCTCGAGTTGAAGGCCAATCCGAATCGCAATGCCAAGGGCAATGTGATTGAATCCGGCGTATCGCCCGGTGGCCCGACCGCGACGGTGCTGGTGCGCAAAGGCACGCTGCATCTCGGCGACGTGGTGATTTGCGGCGAGTTTTACGGCAAGGTCCGTGCGCTCATCAATGAGGAAGGCCAGCGATTGAAGGAAGCTGGTCCTTCCGTAGCTGTGCGCGTGCTCGGCCTGAACGGCGTGCCGGAAGCCGGCTGGGAATTCAGCTCCGTGGATGACGAGAAGGCTGCGCGGGTGCTGGCCGAGGAGCGCGAGTTTGCCGCCAAGGCCGAGGATTTGGAAAGCCGCTCGAAGGTCACGCTGGAAAATTTGTTTGCGTCGCTCGAAGCGGCCGCGAGCAAGGTGTTGCGCGTCGTCGTCAAGGCGGACACGCAGGGTTCCGTCGAGGCGATTGTCGAAGCGCTCAAGAAAATCGAGTCGGACAAGGTTTCGCTCGAAGTCCTGCACAGCGACGTCGGCACAATCACGGAAAACGACGTGGCACTCGCGTCGGCGTCGAAAGCCGTCATCCTCGGCTTCCACACGCGGCTCGACAGCACGGCTTCGGAAAAAGCGAAGCATGCAGGCGTGCAGATCAAACTTTACGCGATCATTTATGAATTGATTGACCAGGTGAAGGACTCGATGGCCGGCCTGCTCGATCCTGACACCAAAGATGTCGTTGTCGGATCGGCGGAAGTGCGACAAATTTTCGAATTGTCCAAGGGCATTCCGGTCGCCGGCTGCATGGTCAGCAGCGGCCGCATCGTGCGCGGCAAGGTGCGCGTCCGCCGCAAGAAGGATATTATTTACGAAGGCGTCACGCAGTCGTTGCGCCGGTTTCAGGACGAAGTCAACGAGGTGCGCGCCGGCATGGAATGCGGCATTCGTATTGAGGGCTTCGGCGAATTCCAGATTGGCGATGCCATCGAGTGTTACGCGATTGAGAAAGTCGCGGCGAAATTGTGAAGCGGTTGAATCGTGATGGGTGGCATCGTTGAATCGGTGCTCCAGTTCACGATTCGACGATTTAACGAACAACGACCATGCCCAATATGCGACACGAGCGGGTGCGCGAGCTGTTGAAGCGCGCGATTGGCGAGGCTGTCCGCCGGGAGTTCAATGTCAACGACGTCGGCCTCATCACAGTCAACGACTTGGACGTGGCTGGCGACTTGAAGTCCGCCGTGGTCTTCATCAGCATCCTCGGCAACGCCACCCAACAGAAGCACGCGCTGCTGGTTTTGGAGCAGCACCGCATCCGTCTCCAGGCGCTCGTTGCCAAAAGCGTCATTCTCAAATACACGCCCACGCTCAAGTTTGTTGCAGACGATTCCATTGTGCGCGGCAACAAAGTTTTGCAAATCCTTGAAGAGTTGGAAAAGGAATCAGCGCCGAAACCGGATGCAAACCAGTCGTGAAAAGCTACCCGAAAGTCATTGACCGGATTCTCGAAGTCATCCGCGAAAACAAAACCTTTTGTATCGTCGGTCACATCCGGCCCGACGGTGACTGCATCGGCTCGCAGCTCGGCCTCGCGCTCGCCTTGCGCAACGAAGGAAAAAAAGTCGCGGTCTGGAACCAGGATGCCATCCCGCTGAAATATAAATTTCTCGTCGGCGACGGACTAATCGAAAAACCAAAGCGCGGCGAAAAATTCGACTGCGTCATCGCCACCGACTGCGCAAGCTACGAGCGGTTGGGCACGGTTGGCGAATGTGTTAAGCAGCGCAAAATCCTCATCAACATTGACCATCATGCGAGCAATCCACGCTACGGTGACGTGAACTGGGTTTCGCCGCGCGAGCCGTCCACGGGTGAATTGATTTATCGGCTGATGAAAGTGGCACGCTGGCCGATCACCAAATCGATTGCCGATTTGCTCTTCACCGCCATCTCGACGGACACCGGCTCATTTCAATATCCGAACACGCGGCCCGGCACATTTCACGCCGGCGCGGAGTTGGTCACGCGCGGCGCGAACCTCGCAAAAATTTGCGATGAAGTTTATCAATCGTATCCGCTGTCGCGCGCGAAGCTGCTCCAGCACGTTTATAGCAAATTCCGTCTGACCGACAGCGACCGCATCGCGTGGCTCTGGCTGAAGAAAAAAGATTTCACCCGCACCGGCGCGGAGAGCGACGACACCGAAGGTTTGATTGACCATCTGCGCGCCATTGAGCCAGTCGTCGTCGCCTGCGTGTTCGAGGAAGTGGAACCTGAACTGACACGCATCAGCCTGCGCTCGAAAAATGCGCAGGTGAACGTCAGCGAAATTTGCGGGCAATTCGGCGGTGGTGGTCATCCGGCGGCGGCGGGTGCGCGGATTTCCGGAAAGCCGCTTTCCGTGCAGCGCAAAGTCATCGCCGCCATCAAGCGCGCGCTGAAGGCCGCAAAGTAATTTTCCAATTTCATGCAAGATTTTTCCGCACTCGACGGCGCGATTCTCGTTGATAAACCGGCCGGACCGACCTCGCACGATGTCGTGGATGCCATCCGTCGCAAGTTCGGCATCAAGAAGGTTGGACATTGTGGCACGCTCGATCCGAACGCCACCGGCTTGCTCATCATCGTCCTCGGGCGCGGCACAAAATTATCCGAGCGGCTCATGGGCGACGACAAGGTTTACGAGGGCACGATCAAGTTTGGCGAGGCGACCGACAGCTATGATTGCGACGGTGAAATCACCGGTTCGCTGCCGGTGATGCCGATGACGCTCGACCAGTTAAATGAGGAAGCGGCCAAATTCATTGGCGATTTGATGCAGGTGCCACCGATGGTTTCCGCGATCAAAAAGAACGGCGTGCCGCTTTACAAGCTCGCGCGCAAAGGCATCGAGGTGGAACGCGAGCCGCGACTGATCCATATTTATAACTACCGTTTTACAGAATACGCCGAGCCGTTCGGAAAGTTTCGCGTGGCCTGCACAAAGGGCACTTACGTCCGCAGCCTCGCGCACGATCTTGGCCAAAAACTAGGCTGTGGCGCGCACCTGACGACTTTGCGGCGGAGCGCGTCGGGAAAGTTTGATGTGGCGGACGCCTTGCCGCTGGATACGATTTTGAAGCTGACGACGGCGGAGTTGGAAAAACGGGTGATGCCGTTTTTGAAGCTCGCCGCCAATGCGTGACACATGAAAATCATCCGTGCCGCAAACGAACTGGGCAACGGCAGCCGCAAGGTTTGCCTAGCTATTGGTGTGTTTGACGGTGTGCATCTTGGTCATCAGCAGATTATCCGGCAGACCGTCGCCGATGCGCGGCAGCATGACTCGGTGGCGTTGGTGGTCACCTTCGACCAGCATCCCAATGCCATCGTCGCGCCGGAGAAGACGCCGCCCCAGATTTTTTCGCGCTCGCAAAAGTTACGCGGCATCGCAGTGCTTGGCGCGGACGCGCTGCTGGAAATTCCCTTCGACAAAACTTTCAGCGAAAAAGCCGGGGAGATTTTCATCCGCGAACTGGCTCGCGATTTGGGGAAAATCCACAGTATTTGTGTCGGCGCGGATTTTGTTTTTGGCCACCGGCGCAGCGGCAATGTTGAGTTACTAAAAAAACTTGGCGCGGAATTGGGTTTTCAAGTCCATGGTCTCGCGGCGGTGGCGCTCGACGGCCAGGTGGTCAGCAGCACGCGGATTCGCGAAATGATTCGCACGGGAAATTTCGATGCGGCGAACCAGATGCTGGGCCGGCCCTATGCGATCTGCGGACGCGTGGTGGAAGGCGACCGGCTGGGCCGGCAGCTTGGCTTTCCGACGGCGAATTTGGATTCGACAAACCTGGTGCTGCCGCCAAACGGCGTTTATGCCGGCGGCACAAACATCAACGGCCACGCTTACCGCGTCGCGCTGAATATCGGCACGCGGCCCACGGTGGCGTTCGGCCCGCAATTGCGCCTAGAGGCGCACCTGCTGGATTTTAGCGGCGACCTTTACGGTGCAGAATTGGAAGTCGAAATCGGCGCAAAACTTCGGGATGAACGGCGTTTTGGCTCGCCGGCGGAACTGCGGGAGCAAATCGGCCGTGACGTGGTGGCGGTGCGGGCGGCGGTCTGATTGATTTTAAGGCGGTTTGGCTTCCAGCCCGGCACTGCCAGCCTAGACTGAGCCTGAAACCCAAGATTTTCCTTGTAATTTCTACTAAAAAGGCTAGTATTGACGCGCGTCAGTCTTCTGGTGTTCGCAGTTCCAGCTTCACGGCCATGAACGCGGGTTTCTCGTCAGAAGCCGTATTTATACGGTCAACCGTGAGTTTTTCTGAACCGGCGCGGTATTTTGTAGTCATATAATTTATGTCGAAACGCAAAGCAACGGCGCCCAAATCCGCGCTGCGCACCCCGCGCGCTACTTCTCCGAAAGCGCCCAAGGTCAATACTCCGCCTGCCCGGCGGCGGTTTGTCATTTCCAGCAAGGCCGCCAAACCGGAAAACGCTAAGTCTGCCACAGGCGCTGCAACGGTCGCGCCCAAGGCGTCTGCGGCCAAGGCGCCGGTTAACAGCCTGTCTCCCGCGCCCTTGACGGGCAGTGCGATGACCTCGGTGGATTTGACCGAGACAATCAAGACGTTGCTGCACCTGTCGCAGGAACACGGCTACATCACTTACGACGACATCAATGATATTCTGCCGGACAATTTAAGTCCGGAGGATCTCGACGCCTTACTGACGAAGCTCCGCAGTCTCGATGTGGAAATTGTCATGGATCAGGCCGAGGCCGAGCGCGCCGAACGCAGCAAAGGCCCCGAACAGGCGCAGACAGAGGAGGCCGACGACGACGCACGCCTGGAAATTCTCGACGACCCGGTTCGGATGTATATGAACCAGATGGGCAAGGTGCCCTTGCTGACGCGCGAACAGGAAGTCGAAATCTGCAAAAAAATCGAGGATGCGGAAGTGGAAATGAAGCGCATCGTTTACAACCTCGGCTTCACGGCCAAGGAGCATATCGCCATTGCGGAAAAGATTTTGTCCGACCCGCCGAAAGAGCGTTTTGACCGCGTCATTGTTGACAAAAAAATTGCCAACCGCGAAGGTCATTTGAAGGATTTGCGCAAGCTCATCAAAAAGGTTCACGCGATGGACGCGAATGTCGACGCGAAATATCTTGCCTGGCAGAAGGCGCAGCAAAAGGGCCGCAAAGAAAAACTCGAAAAAGAGTTGAAGAAATTAGGCGTCAAGCTGCAGGAAACTTTCGCGAAGTTCTATTACAAGCAGAAGGTCGTTGAAGAAATGATTGTCGTGGCTGGCAACATCTACGAAAAGTTTCAGGCGAGCGTGCGCCATCTGGCGGAGCTGGAAAGCCATCGCAACTCATCCGAAAAACGCGCGGCCGTCGAAGCAGAGCAACAGAAGATTGCCACGCTGGAACAGTTTGTGCGGATGCCGCGCGAAGAGTTTTACAAGGCGTTCAAAGATTTGAAGGCCGCCGCTGACCGTGGCCTCAAGGCCAAGACGCACATGGCCGAGGCCAATTTGCGCCTTGTCGTCTCCGTTGCCAAAAAATACACCAATCGCGGCCAGTCGTTCCTGGATTTGATCCAGGAAGGCAACATCGGCTTGATGAAAGGCGTCGAAAAATTCGAGTATCGCCGCGGCTACAAGTTTTCCACCTACGCCATCTGGTGGATTCGCCAGGCGATCACGCGCTCCATCGCGGATCAGGCGCGCACGATCCGTATTCCGGTCCACATGATCGAAAT
>Ga0007854_10002010_pt1 | contig 12752 bp, 11 predicted proteins | sample CryBogCBH12Aug08_FD_60382 | JGI IMG/M metagenome (GOLD analysis project Ga0007854, IMG submission 60382) | Freshwater microbial communities from Crystal Bog, Wisconsin, USA - CBH12Aug08 | ecosystem: Environmental > Aquatic > Freshwater > Lake | place: Crystal Bog, Wisconsin, USA | collected...
GCCTTGCGCAACGCCGTCTACGCCTGCCCGCTGCACGGTGTGCAGCGCCTGTCATGAGCAAGTGGTCGTGACACATCGTCTGGGGCTTTATCTCGAGTTAATACGCTGGCGGCGTCCTGCTGGCTGGCTGCTGCTCCTGTGGCCCAGCCTGAGCGCCTTGTGGCTGGCCGCCGGGGGCTTTCCCGGCTGGCACCTGACGCTGGTTTTTGTGGCCGGCACGATCCTGATGCGCAGCGCCGGATGTTGCATCAACGACGTCGCCGACCGTGATTTTGACCGCCACGTCAAACGCACCGCCCAAAGGCCCGTTACCAGCGGCGCCATTGCTCCGCGCGAGGCACTGGGCGTCGGCGCGGTGCTGGCGCTCTGTGCTTTCGCGCTGGTATGCACCACCAACGGCCTGACTATTGCGTGGTCATTCGCAGCGCTGGCCGTAACGATGGCCTACCCGTATGCAAAACGGTATGTGGCCATGCCACAGGCGGTGCTAGGGGTTGCTTTCAGCTGTGGCATTCCGATGGCATTTACCAGCGTGCTGGGCCAGGTGCCGGTGCAAGTCTGGTGGCTGGTTCTGAGCAACCTGTTTTGGGTGCTGGCCTACGACACCGAATACGCCATGGTCGACCGCGACGACGACCTGCGCATTGGCATGAAAACGTCGGCCATCACCCTCGGGCGGTTCGACGTCGCGGCGGTGCTGGCCTTTTACGTCCTGCATCTGCTGCTCTGGATTTGGGCCGTTGTTCTGCCGCTGGCCGCGCCGCGCTGGGCCTGGATTGCCACTGCAGTCGCTGCGCTGCAGGTTTTATGGCACCTCTGGCTAATCAGAACCCGCGCCAGAGAAGCCTGTTTTCAGGCATTCCGGCTCAATCACTGGCTCGGACTCAGTCTGTTTCTGGGCCTGGCAATGGCACTTTGCGCGCCAGCATAAAATCAGGATCATGTTGTCTGTAAAAAACGAACTTCTGGGCGCGCTTGCAGCCTGTCTGGAAAAACTGAGCCCGGGCGCGGGTGCCAAAGCTTCCTTCGAATCCCCCAAAGTGGCGGCGCACGGAGATTTCGCCACCACGGCCGCCATGCAACTGGCCAAGCCTTTGCAACGCAATCCGCGCGAACTTGCCGAAGCCCTGCGTCAGGACCTTCTGGCCCAGTCGTCGGTGCAGCAGTGGGTTGCGGCGCTTGAAATAGCCGGGCCGGGCTTTATCAATATCCGTCTGAAACCGCAGGCCAAGCAGCAGGTGGTTGCAGAAATTCTGGCCCGGGGCGCTGCTTTTGGCACTCAGGCGCCCAATGGCCAGCGCGTGCTGGTCGAGTTTGTGTCTGCCAACCCCACAGGCCCGTTGCACGTCGGACATGGCCGCCAGGCCGCCTTGGGCGATGCCATTTGCAACCTGTTTGAAACCCAGGGCTGGAATGTCTATCGCGAGTTCTATTACAACGACGCCGGGGTTCAGATCGCCACTCTGGCCAACAGTACCCGCTTGCGGGCCCAGGGTTACAAGCCCGGCGACGCCGAGTGGCCCAGCGGAGAAAACGCGGCCGCCTACAACGGGGAATACATTGCCGACATCGCCGCCGACTATCTGGCCGGCAAGACGGTGCGCTCCGACGACCGCGAATTTACCGGCAGTGGCGACGTTTCCGACCTCGAAGCCATGCGCCAGTTTGCCGTGGCCTATCTGCGCCACGAGCAGGACCTGGATCTGAAAGCGTTTGCGGTCCGCTTTGACAACTATTACCTCGAGAGCAGCCTGTACACCAGCGGCCGTGTCGAGGCCACGGTGCAACGCCTGCAGGCGGCCGGTAAAACCTTTGAACAGGACGGCGCCCTGTGGCTGCGAACCACCGAGTACGGCGACGACAAAGACCGCGTCATGCGCAAGGGCGACGGCAGCTACACCTATTTTGTGCCCGACGTGGCCTATCACATTGCCAAGTGGGAGCGCGGTTTTACCAAGGTGATCAATATTCAGGGCACCGATCACCACGGCACCATCGCGCGTGTCCGTGCGGGCTTGCAGGCGGCTGGAGTGGGCATCCCCGTAGGCTACCCGGATTACGTACTGCACACCATGGTGCGGGTGGTGCGCGGGGGGGAAGAGGTCAAGATATCCAAGCGTGCCGGCAGTTACGTGACCTTGCGCGACCTGATCGAATGGACCAGCAAGGATGCCGTGCGTTTTTTCCTGCTGAGTCGCAAACCAGACACCGAATACACGTTCGATGTCGACCTCGCAATTGCCAAAAATAACGATAACCCGGTCTATTACGTGCAGTACGCGCACGCCCGCATCTGTTCCGTTCTGGCCAGTTGGGGTGGAAATGCCGCAGAGTTGGCGCAGGCTGATTTAACGCCGCTGGACAGCGCTCCGGCGCAGGCGCTGATGCTGTTGCTGGCCAAGTATCCGCAAATGCTAAGCGCGGCGGCGCAGACCTGTGCGCCGCACGACGTTACTTTTTATCTGCGCGAACTGGCCGCCAGCTACCATAGCTATTACGATTCGGAGCGCATACTGGTTGACGACCCGGTGCTTCGGAACGCGCGGTTGGCGCTGGTGGCCGCTACGGCGCAGGTGTTGCACAATGGCCTTGCAGTGTTGGGCGTGAGTGCGCCCAGCAAGATGTAAACCTTTTTTGAAAGCAAATTTATGAAGCGTCAGCAGGGCGGAACCATTCTTGGCTTCATTGTCGGCCTCGTTGTCGGGTTGGGAATTGCGTTGGTGGTCGCGTTGTACATCGCCAAGGTGCCGGTGCCTTTTATCAATAAAGGCCAGAGTCGGACCGCCGAGCAGGATGTTGAAGAGGCCAAAAAGAACAAGGACTGGGACCCGAATGCGCCGTTGTATGGCAAGCCTGGGGCAAAAGGGGCGCAATCCGGGGCCTCGGCGGCATCTTCTGCCGGAAATGCTGACGGTGCTCCCGCACCCGCTCCCACTGCGGCCCCGACCCCGGCACCTGCTCCAGCTCCAGCTGCCGCACCCACTGCTCCTGCGGCCATCGTTAAAAAGCCCGCCGCCGCCGAACCTGACACCAAAAAGCCGGACGTCAAGCCCGACCCGCTGGGTGATCTGGCTGCGGCTAAAAGTGGTGCAGGCGCTCCAAGTGCTCCAGGAGCCGACCCCTTCGTTTATTGGGTGCAGGTGGGTGCCTATCGCACATCAGAAGACGCCGAAACGCAGCGCGCCAAGTTGTCGCTGAGCGGCATCGAAACCAAATTGTCGGAGCGCGAGCAGTCCGGGCACCCGGTGTACCGTGTTCGCGTCGGACCGTTCGAAACCCGTGAAGAGGCCGACAAGTCGAAAGAGAAGCTTGATCGCGCAGGATTGGAAACCGCATTGGTGCGGATCAAGCGTTAATACGCAATACGCAACATAAAGTTAAAAGGGAACCTATGAAACGTCGTGAATTTGTGACCAACGCAAGCTTGCTAGCCTCTGGCGCCGTCGGTTGGTCTGGCGTGGCCAATGCCCAGGCCGCCGCCTTTGCCGAGGGCACCGATTTCCAGTCAATCGAGCCCCGGGTTGCTGTGGAAGGCGGGCCGGGCAAGATCGAAGTGATCGAGTTTTTCTGGTACAACTGCCCGCACTGCAATGCGTTTGAGCCCACACTGGCCAACTGGATCAAGCAGATTCCAAAAGACGTCTATTTCCACCGGGTTCCGGTGGCTTTCCGCGACGATTTTGTGGCGCAGCAGCGTTTTTACTTTGCGCTTGAAGCGATGGGTCTGGTGGAAAAGCTGCATGCCAAGGTTTTTGCCGCCATTCACGTTGAAAAGCTGGAGTTGACCAAGCCCGAAAGCATTTTGAACTGGGTTGGTAAGGCCGGCGTGAATGTGGCCAAGTTTCAGGAGTTGTTTAACTCGTTTTCCGTGGCTGCCAAGGCCACCCGTGCCACCCAGCTCCAGAACGCCTACCGCGTGGAAGGGGTGCCTGCGCTGGGGGTTGCGGGTCGTTATTACACCGACGGATCGCTTGCCAAGGGCATGGATCGGGCCCTGAAAGTGGTCGAATTTTTACTGGCAACCACACGCCACGGCAAATAACTCGCAAGAGAATGACGACAATGCAGGAAATATGCCAAGCGATCGGTACAATGCTCCGTTCGACTTATCTGCAAGTTTCGTGCCTTTATGAAATTCCTTGTTCTGTTTGGTTATTCGCTGGCGCTGGCGCTCGGGACGGGTTGGGGCACGGCTGCGTGGGCTGAAAAAGCCGATGGCAAAAAGCCGATGGCCATCGAAGCCGACGCTTTGCGCTATGACGATGTCAAGCAGGTAAGTATCTTTACGGGCAATGTGCTGCTGACCAAAGGCAGCATCGTGATCAAGGGTGCGCAGCTTGAAGTTCGTCAGGACGCGGACGGATACCAATATGGCAAGGTGATCGGTAGCGCTGCGCATCCAGCCTTTTTCCGTCAAAAGCGCGAAGCAATCGACGAATATATCGAAGGTGAGGGCGAAAGTCTTTACTACGACGGACGTGCCGACAGCGTCACCTTTACCGCCCATGCGCAACTACGCCGCTACCGGGGCAGCGCGCTGGCCGATGAAATAAGCGGTGGCGTGATCGTCTATGAAAACCTGACCGACCTGTTCAAGGTTGACGGCGCTTCGCCGGCTTCCAATACGTCTGGCTCAGGTTCCGGCGCAGCGGGCACCACTGGCCGGGTGCATGCCACGCTCCGGCCTAAACCTGACAAATCTGATAAGCCCGATACAAAGCCTGATTCTTCCGCTACACCCGCGCCTGTGCCCCAACCCGGAGGCGCCCGGTGACAACCCCCGATCGGCATCAGCCGGCCCAGCCAGCGCAGCCCGGTGATATAGAGGCAGGGCGTGTGCAAGGCAGTCTGCAGGCCCGGCACTTGCAAAAATCCTATGGCAAGCGCCATGTCGTAAAAGACGTATCGCTGGTCGTGCGCACCTCCGAGGTGGTGGGACTTCTGGGCCCTAACGGGGCTGGCAAGACCACCTCTTTTTACATGATTGTGGGTTTGCTGCGTGCCAGTGCAGGAGACATCCTGATCGACTCGCAGTCCATCGAACACATGCCCATTCACCGCCGTGCGCGGCTGGGACTGGGTTACCTGCCGCAGGAAGCGTCGATTTTTCGCAAGCTCAACGTGCAGGACAACGTCCGCGCAGTGCTGGAACTTCAGCGCGACGAGTCTGGACAGCCGCTGCAAAGTGCAGAAATAGAACGGCGCCTGACCGAGTTGCTCAATGAGCTACGGGTAGATCACCTGCGCGACTCTCCGGCGCTGGCGCTCTCTGGCGGAGAGCGTCGACGCGTCGAAATTGCCCGAGCGCTGGCTACGCGCCCCCGATTTATATTGCTGGATGAGCCGTTTGCCGGTATCGATCCGATCGCTGTGATCGAAATTCAGCGGATCATCGGGTTCCTGAAGGCGCGCGGCATTGGTGTCCTCATTACGGACCACAACGTGCGTGAGACGCTGGGCATCTGTGACCACGCCTACATCATCAGTGACGGCCGAGTGCTGGCAGAAGGCACGCCATCAGATATCGTGAATAACCCCGAGGTACGTCGCGTGTACCTGGGTGAGAACTTCAAAATGTGATGAAGCAGGGTCTTTCATTACGCGTATCTCAACACCTGGCTCTGACTCCGCAGTTGCAGCAGTCGATCCGCCTGTTGCAGCTCTCCACCCTCGAACTCAGCCAGGAAGTCGAGCAGATGCTCGACGAGAACCCGTTCCTCGAGCGCACCGAAGATCAGGCCATGCGGGAGGATTTTGGCATTCGGCAGGCCGACACGCCGGTCAGCGAAGGCGACCGCGCTCTGGAATTTTCCAGCAGTGCTGCCGTGGACGATTCCGGCCCCGGCTCTGTTGCGGGCGCAGACGATGCCACACCACTTTCGGCCGACAATGAGTTCGACTGGGACGGCGACGGCAGTTTTGAGATGGCACCCGACGAGAGCGAATGGGGTTGCGACGCCAAGCCACGCAACGGTGCCATCGACTCCGACGGCGAAGCAGACGCCACCGAACTGGCGCGAAATCAGGAAAGTTTGCAGGCATTCCTGCACCGTCAGGCACTGGCCCTGAGGCTGGGCGCTCCCGAAACCGCCGCCTTGCGCTTCCTGATTGAGTCGCTCAACGACGATGGCTATCTGGAAGACAGCCTGTCCGAGTTGGTGCAATCCTTGCAACCTGCCGGTCTGGAAGAGCAGGAGGAACTCGAGCACCACTTCCGGGTGGCGCTTGGTTTGCTGCACAGCCTGGAGCCGGTGGGGGTGGGCGCACGTGATCTGGCGGAGTGCCTTACCCTGCAATTGCGTGCAGCTCTGAACGATACAGACCCTGATGACGCTGTCGACGCCGCTGCGCAGGCTCAGCGCGCCACGCTCGAAGTGGCCTTGCGCATCTGTGCAGAGCCGATGGAAATGCTGGCGCGGCGCGACATTAAACGCCTGGTGCAGAAGGGTGTTGGAAGCGATGCGCTGGTGCGCGACGCCATTACGCTCATTTCCCGCTTGGAGCCCAAGCCCGGCCGCCGTTTTGTCGACGTCGAGCGCAATATCGTGGTCCCCGACGTGCTGGTGGTGGCTGTCACCAGTGCGCGTTCGGCGGCGCCAAAGTTCAGGGTCATGCTCAATCCCGAAGTCATGCCACGGCTTCGGGTGCACGACATTTATGCCAACGCCATGCGCGGCGGACGTGGCGTCAAAGACGCCGCCGGCCACGCCGCCATGCAGCAGCGTCTGCAGGAAGCACGCTGGTTTATCAAGAATATTCAGCAGCGGTTTGACACTATTCTGCGTGTCAGCACGGCGATCGTCGAGCGCCAGAAGGGTTTTTTCCAGCATGGCGAACTGGCCATGCGCCCGCTGGTGTTGCGTGAAATTGCCGATGAACTGGGATTGCACGAATCGACCATCAGCCGCGTGACCAGCGCCAAATATATGGCTACCCCGTTTGGTACCTACGAACTGAAACACTTCTTTGGTTCGGGGCTGGGTACTGAGTCGGGCAGCAATGCTTCGAGCACAGCGGTTCGGGGGCTGATCAAGCAGTTCATCAGCGCAGAAAGCGATCAGAAGCCGCTTTCGGACAACCAGATTTCCGAAATGCTCAAGGAACAGGGCATAGATTGCGCGCGGCGCACGGTGGCCAAATACCGCGAGGGCCTGAAAATTGCCCCCGCTTCCTTGCGCAAGGCACTATGAACCGACTGCAGATTTTTCTTCCCTGTGCGGCCGGTGTCGAGGAATACCTGCTGAGCGAAGTTCTGGCGATTACCCAATTGCCGGCCTCTGCCGTGTCCAAGCAGCGCGGCGGTGTGGCGCTCGACGGCTCGTGGCGCGCCGTGTTGCAGCTCAACCTGCATTGCCGCCTGGCCCAGCGTGTTCTGGTGCGATTGTCGTATACGCCCTATCGAAATGAGCAGGACCTGTATCAGGCTGCATTTGCGGTAGCTTGGGAAATCTGGTTCACGCCGGCCCAGACTATGAAGGTCGAAATTACGGCCCAGCACAGCCCGCTCAACAGTCTCAATTTCGCTGCCCTCAAAATCAAGGATGCGGTGTGCGACCGCTTCCGCGACCGCGCCAATGGCGTTCGTCCCAACGTCAACACGCAGTGGCCAGACGTGCGCATCTACGCCCACCTCACCACCGACAGTTGTACGCTCTACATCGACACCTCGGGCGAGCCGCTGTTCAAGCGCGGCTGGCGCGAAGACAAGGGCGACGCACCGCTGAAAGAAACACTGGCGGCCGCGATGCTGGCGGCGTGCGGCTGGGCAGCCGGAGAGACCGACCTTTTGCCGCTCTACGATCCCTGCTGCGGCAGCGGCACCATTGCCATCGAAGCGGCGCAGATCGCCTGCAATATCGCCGCCGGCGGACAGCGCCGTTTTGCCTTCGAAAAATACGTGCCGTTTCAACCGCATGTCTGGCAGGCCTTGCGTGAAGAAGCGGCAGAAGCGGTTGTCAAACCCCAACTCGGTCAGCCGACCCTGATTTTTGGCAGCGATGTTTCGCACCGGATGGTCGATTTTGCGCAGCGCAATGCCGCCCGGGCCGGTGTTGCCGACGTGATCGACTTCCGGGGTGGCGATGCCCTGCAACGCATGCCGCCGACCGACGTTGCGGGTGTCATGCTGCTCAACCCGCCTTACGGCGAACGTATCGGAGTGGGCGGCATTGCGGGAGCTGGCGCTCGCGAGGTGGCCCATACTGACGACGGAGGCGCTTTTTTTGCGCAACTGGCCACGCACTGGAAGAAAAACTTTTCAGGCTGGAGCGCCTGGATGCTGACGCCCGACCTGAAACTGCCGGGCAAGATGCGTCTCAAGGAATCGCGTCGGGTACCTATGTGGAACGGCCCACTCGAATGCCGCCTTTTCAAATTTGATCTGGTGACCGGAAAAATGGCCAAAGACCAGGCGGCGGCCCGACCCACAGGCCAATGACAGCATCCTGCGAAGATACGGTGCCTGCATCAGGTTCAGTGCCTGAACTGCCGGCCACGCAACTGCGTCTGGTCACGCAACCGCGTCTGGTCATCGACACCAACGTCGTGCTAGACCTGTTTGTCTACCAGGACCCCAAGGCGCAAGCCTTGCTGCAGCAGTTGCGCACGTCGGCGCTGAACTGGATTGCCGCGCCCCTGATGCGTGACGAACTGGCACGGGTGCTCGAATATCCGCATATTGCGATGCGTCTGGCTCGCAACGGGCAGGTCGCTGCCGATGTCCTGCAGCAGTTTGACCAGCTGACGCAATTGAAACCCCGTGCGCCGAAGGCGGCATTTACGTGCAAGGACCCGGACGACCAGCAGTTTATCGACCTCGCGCTGGCCTGGCAGGCAGCCTTGATCAGCAAGGACCACGCAGTTTTGCGCATGGCGCGGCGTCTGGCAACGCTGGGCGTGCGGGTGGGCTCCGACTGGGCTACGTTGTCAGGTGAAAACTGTACGCGCTAGCCCTCGGCCAGTTGATGCGGTACACCATCGGCAGCAAATCCAGATTCTCACCCAGCAGAGCACCATCGGGCAGTTGGGTCAGAATCACCTGCGCCAGCGACAGCACTCTGCGGTCGGTTGAACGGCGCACGATGTGGTGCGCCGTTATCTGGTTAGGGTGCAGTACGCCGCAGGCCTGCACCAGTTCCTTCAGCGCATGCAGGGTCAACTGGTGAAAGCTGGTAACCCGCGTTGCCTTGTCTTCGACCACCAATGCCTTCTGGCGCAGCGGATCCTGCGTTGCCACGCCGGTCGGACAGCGACCGGTATGGCAGGTTTGCGCCTGCAGGCAGCCCAGGGCAAACATGAAACCGCGGGCGCTGTTGCACCAGTCGGCGCCCAACGCCATCAGGCGGGCAATGTCAAATGCGCTGACCACCTTACCGGCCGCCCCAATCTTGACCCGGTGGCGCAGCCCGGCCCCGCGCAGAGTGTTGTGCACCATCAATACGCCTTCTTGCAGCGGCGATCCGACGTGGTTGGAAAACTCCAGCGGTGCTGCCCCGGTGCCGCCTTCCGCACCGTCTACCACAATGAAATCGGGCGTGATGCCGCTTACCAGCATCGCTTTGACAATGGCGAACCATTCCCAGGTGTGACCGATGCAGAGCTTGAACCCGGTGGGCTTGCCACCGCTGAGTTCGCGCATGCGGGCAATGAAATGCATCATTTCCAGTGGCGTTGAAAAGGCGCTGTGTGCGGCGGGTGAGACGCAGTCCTCGCCGACCGGAATTCCCCGCGCCGCAGCAATTTCCGGCGTTACCTTGGCGCCCGGAAGAAAGCCGCCGTGGCCGGGCTTGGCGCCCTGGCTCAGCTTGAGCTCAATCAGCCTGACCTGCGGCTGGCGTGCGTTGGCTGTAAATTTTTCTTCGCTAAAACTGCCGTCGGCATTGCGGCAGCCAAAATAGCCCGATGCTATTTCCCACACCAGATCACCACCGTGCACCCGGTGGTGTACCGAGATCGATCCCTCGCCGGTGTCGTGTGCAAAGTTTCCGCGTTTTGCGCCGGCATTCAGCGCCAGAATGGCGTTGGCACTGAGTGCGCCAAAACTCATCGCAGAAATGTTGAACACGCTGGCGCTGTAGGGTTGCGCGCAGTCCGGGCCAATGGTGATGCGAAAGTCGTGCGATGCCACTTCGGTTGGCGCCACTGAATGGTTGATCCATTCGTACCCTTCGGCATGTACATCAAGCTGTGTGCCAAACGGGCGCTTGTCCTGCTCGCCTTTGGCGCGCTGGTAAACCAGAGAGCGCTGGGCGCGCGAAAACGGCGTCTTTTCGTTGTCTGCCTCAATGAAATACTGGCGAATCTCGGGCCGTATATTTTCCAGCGCAAAGCGTATGTGACCAATGATCGGATAGCTGCGCAAGATGGAACGCTTGTGCTGCAGCACATCGTGGCAGCCTACTATTACGAGCAGCAAAAATACGATCAGCCAGCCCGAACCATTACCACCGGCAACGCCTTGCACGACAACGCGCTCCAGAAAAAACAGCAATCCCGCCCAACTCAGCAGGAATGCCGTATAGCGTGTTGGAAAAAATTTGTCGATGAAGTCAACCAAGGCTTGTCTCCTGAGGCGCGACAATATCCAGCACGCAATTAATTTTTTGATCGATGGCAGATATTAATGGTTCCCCGGATTCCTCGCTGACCAAGGTCAGCGCGCCAATGGGCGCCGAAGACTTTGACGCGCTCGATGCCATTCTGGACGATTTGCGCTCGCGTCAGGAAGATGTGCCGCAGTGGGAATTCTGTGAAGGCTTCATGACGGCCCTGACGGTTTGCTGCGCGCCAGTCGACCCGCACGAAAGCTTTGAAGTGCTGCTTGGTATGACGGCGCAGCCTGATGCAACGGATCAAGCGCCACTAAATGTGCCACTAAATGCGTCTCTAAATACGCCAAATTTCCCGTTTTGCGACGCCGCTCAGCAGCAGCACTTTATGAAGCTCTGGCAGCAACGTCAGGCCGAAATTGTGAGGGCTTTACAAACCCCGGTGCAATCGCTGGACGACGCGCATGCGTATCAGCCGCAAATCATGGACGTTCGAGGAGCTGTTGCGGCGCTGGCCCCAGACGATCGGGACGCCATGTTGCAGGCACACCAGAACGCCTTGCCGTCATTGGCGCAGGTCTGGGCGCTTGGTTTTATGTATGCCGTTGAAAACTGGCCGGACCATTGGATTGCGCCAGCCGATGAGGAGGCCCGCGAAGTGTTTGATGCGGCCATGCAATGCCTTGTTGCACTAACCGAAGACGACACCGACGAACCCACGCTGTCTGTTTTTGATCCAGCGGGGCCGCCAAGTGTGAGCGTCAGCCGATTGGATGCGCTCGCTGATGCTTTATGGGCCGTTTACGATTTATGTGGGCTTTGGCACGGATCGCCTCAGAACCGGTAACCCATGCCCGTGGAAAAGGTTCCTGAATCGCTGGCGTATTGCGCGGACCAGGACGGGTTAGTAGAGATGTTTTTTCCGTTCCAGGTGGTGACGCCGTATTCGGCTTGCAGATAGACCTTGGGCGAGATCACGTACTGCAGGCCAATTCCGGCGTGATTGCCGGAGTCATCAATCTGGACAGTGTCGGCCTTTGTTTCGCGTTTGGTGAAACCCAATTTAACGTAAATCATCGCCGTGTCGTTCAGCGCCAGTCCGGGTGTGATGTAAAGGCTATAAGCGTTTTTATGCCGCAGGCCGGTGGAAACATGGGTGCCCTGACTATTTAGCTTGCCGTCGTCCGGGTTGGTGAGGTCAAACTTTCCACCAATTCCCATCACAAAACGCTTGCCAAACGCGTGTTGGTATTTTCCATGGCCGGCCAGCCTTGTCGTGGTATCCGTTTCGGTGTAAGTCACCCAGTCAGAATTCACCAGACTCTTGCCGTGGATCGTCGATTTGGAATTGCTGTAATCCCAATCTATCCCGACGGAAGCGCCCTGGAAATTGCTGGCCTGTGCAATGGCCGACGCACTGCCAAGGGTCATCAGCAATGCGGCGATGGGCGTAAATACGATCTTTCTCATTGGGAACTCCGTTGCAATAAAAGTAAGGCACGGCAATTGCCGGCCTTGTCCGCAACAGCGCAATCCAATTGCAGAAACCACGGCTGCGAACGCGCCAATGGTCAACGTCAGGAATGTTTTGAACTTGATCGCAATCTGATCATCGAATCGGAAGACCTGCCAGCCAGCCCGACAAATGATGTTTGCCCGGCGAAGCCGTGCCCGCCGGCTCAGGGCAGTGTTTGCAGCAAAGAGTGGAGTTTGCTCAGGGCAAACAGGGTTGCGGCTTTGCGCACGGCCTGGCGCGAGCCCGCGAAGTGCTGCACCGCGCTGCTGGTGCCGTCCGGTGTGGTCCAGCCAAACCAGACGGTTCCGACAGGCTTTTCGGCACTGCCGCCTCCGGGCCCTGCAATGCCGGTCACGGCAATTGAAACCTGTGCTGCGCTATGGCGCACCGCCCCTTGCGCCATCGCCTGCGCCACCGGGTCGCTAACCGCGCCGTAGTTTGCAATCAGTCGCGGGTCGACGCCCAGCAGCTCTGACTTGGCTGCGTTGGAATAGGTCACAAAGCCGCGTTCAAACCATTGGCTGGAGCCCGCCAGACTGGTGCAGGCGGCGGCAATCATTCCTCCCGTGCAACTTTCGGCAGTACAGAGCATGAGGTTGCGCGACAGTAGCTGACGGGCCAACTGCCGGCAAACCTGATGGCTTGTCTGGTGGCTTGTCTGGTGGCTTGTCTGCTGGCGAGTTGCGGAC
>Ga0007854_10002017_pt1 | contig 12720 bp, 8 predicted proteins | sample CryBogCBH12Aug08_FD_60382 | JGI IMG/M metagenome (GOLD analysis project Ga0007854, IMG submission 60382) | Freshwater microbial communities from Crystal Bog, Wisconsin, USA - CBH12Aug08 | ecosystem: Environmental > Aquatic > Freshwater > Lake | place: Crystal Bog, Wisconsin, USA | collected...
GCAGGGGCTGGCGGCATACCGCACGCAAGAGATGGATCTGGAGAGTCTGTACTTTCTGGGCAATCCAAACCAGACGGGCATGACGCTGGACGGCACGGGGAACTACACGGGCGGCACGTATTTTGATAACGCATTCAACGGATTTCAGACGGCGGTGCATGCGATTGGGCACCAGGTGGCGAATGCGGCGACGACGGACTGGCTGAATGCGAGCGCGTTTGTGCGGCTGCATATCGATTGCCCGACGAGCGGCGGAAGCCCGATCAGCGGGACGTACGGAATCAATCTTGTTGCGGGGGATGGAAATACATTTACGGGCGGCGATGTGGAGGGATGCGCTACGGCGCTGCACCTGGGCGCGAACGCACAGAACAACACGATTATTGGATTGCGGAATGAGAACTCGACGAGCCAGGTGGTAGCGGATGCCGGGAGCCAGTTCAATAACTGGATAACGGGCGGGACGATGTTCACCGGTAAGCTGACGGACAACGGAACGCGGAACAGTTTTCTGGATACGTTCCATCGCAGCTTCAACGGGATGAACGGGGACTGGTACGGGAGCCAGCAGGACGCGACGGTGACGAATCACAACCGGCTTGGGATTGGGTCAGGGAATGAGCGGGGACTACTGGAGCGCTACCAGACCGATTACGGCTACCGGTGGACGACGGGGTTGAGCGACGCGGCGGCGGGCGAGCAGTATTACCAGGTTCTGGATGAGTTGAATAACGTATACCGGCTGTCGATTGGGCAGTACAACAACGGGCAGGCGAGCACGAACAACCAGACGGTGATCAACGCGGCAGGAACGGGCGCAGTGGTGCTAAACGGCTCAAATAATGCGGGGACCGGCGGAGTGGTGTTCGGCTCAGGCGGGGCGAGCGAGACGACCGTAGCGACGATCAGCAACGCGGGGAACGTGCAGTTCAACGGAACGCTGCAGGTGGCGGGAGTTTCGACACTGGCTGGCACGCCTACGGTGAAGAACCAGGCGAACGCAGAGATTGACGCGATTCTGTGGGCGGGTTTAACGGCGAGCCAGAAGGAAGCCCTGATCTACAAGGACTGGAACGGGAACAGCCAGTGGTACATGGTGAAGGACGCGAGCAATAACTGGGCGCTGAATTCAGCGACAGGCGGGCTGGACAGCTTCAAGGCTTACCAGAGCTCGAATAGCGGCGATACCTACATCAATGCTTCAAATGGCACGGGCGTGGTGCGCGTGAATTACGAGACGGGCGCGGGACCGGCGTTCAAGGTGTATGGCGGGAGCAGCAGCACACTGTATGCGAGCTTTACGGGAACAACGTCGATTCAGTTTCCAGGACTGGCAGCGAGTAGCGGGCATAACTGCCTGCAGATTGATAACTCGGGATATATCAGCAATACAGGAGCGGGGTGCGCGGTGGGAGGCGGGAGCGGCACGGTGAACTCCGCGACGACAGGCCAGATTGCTTACTACACGGGAACAGGGACAACAGTTGGCGGCATGAGCACGGTTCCGGTAACGGCGGGCGGGACGGGATCTGCGACGGCGGCGGGCGGGTTGGCGAACCTGGGCGGAGTTTCATCGACAAGCACCTCGGCGCAAAGCTTGGCCGGAGCGCTGAACGTGTCAGGAAGCGTGTCGGCAAGCAACATGATTACGTCGGCTTCTCCTTATGCGGACATCAGGGCGTATGGGGCAAAGTGCGACGGAACGACGGATGACACGGCAGCATTTCAGAGCGCATTGACAGCTCTCGCATCCACAGGGGGCACCATCCTTGTACCTGGATTGACGAGTGCAGGCGGGTGCTACCTTGCGAATCCAACTGCGTTTTCGTGGGCAGGGGCAATCGCAATCAAGGTGCAGGGCAATCTCAAACTGGGAAGCACAATGATCATGCCCAACTATGTTGGCATTTTGGGAGATGGCGGGTCGGGGCCGATGGCGTTTGCCGGCTTTGGACCAGTAGCAAATGTGCAAGGGCCGTCTACCAGCGGAACACTGGGCGCGGCGGTCACGGCAGGCACAGCACAGACATTCACGCCATCTACAATGGCCGGGCTTCACCCAAACACGGCCATCACGGTGATTGGTCAGTCGGCTTGTGCAATATCAAGCATCAGTCGAGATTCTGGCGCTACGTTTGGGAAGCCTTTGGTTACGGCTGTCTTGACGGGGGCTTGCCATATTGCGCCGGGATATACAGCAACCATTGCAGGAGTAACAGACACCAGCTTCAACGGTTCATTTGTTGTTGGACAGAGCGACTACGTGCTAAACACGGTGGGTTGGCTACAGAACGGCGCGGTGGCTTCTTCAAGTTCCGGCACGGTAACAGGCCCGAACGAGGATTCACTTGAGACAGCGATTATTACAGCGACAACCACTACAACAGCCACCGCTACATTTGTAAACGCACACGCATCTACAGACGCATGGGGAATTGTTGCGCTTGAGATGACCGGGTTCAATAACCACTATCTTACGAACATTGCGGTTTCTTCATCGGGTACCGCGATATGGGGATACGCTGGTGCTGTCGCCAGCTTCAACGGTGTCTCGGCCTTCTCACTCAGCCCGACGAGCATTCCTGTGGAACTGAATGAGTTTGCCAGAGTCTTCATGCGGCAGGTCACGCTTGGAGTGGCGGCTGGATACGGATCTTACTCGCTAAGACTCACTAATACCGATGAGACTGTTGGCTACGGTACTGGCGACATTCGCATTCAGGATTCAAACACAACGAGCGATATAAAAATTGATCGTCAGGCGGGCCAGCAGGGCAACGTGTACCTGTCCAACATGATTGTGGATACACCGAATCGCGGAGTAATAGTAGTTGATACCTCCAGCGCCTCAACAATTGAGTATTTGAAGTTTGACACCGTGCTTATGGAGGATAACTTCTTTGGCGCGCTGCCCTGCATGGTGACCTATTTGTATCCGAACCGTTCGGGGATCGCGGACATTCGGAGTGACTCGGCCGCAGGCTCGTCTTGCATGGCAAGTCCAAACTATAACGGCATCCTGCAAGTGAATGGTATCTACAAGGAGGGCGGGCTAACTACGGGCGGGAGCTACGAAAATGGATTCAGCATCACCAAGGGAGGGGTTACCGAGACGGAATTGAGAGGTGAGGGTGCGAGTCTTTCACCATCGATTGTGCCTTATGGAACGCTCCCTGTTCCGGCTCCCAGCACATGGAGCAGCACTGGAACGTGCGGCGTAACAACAGGTGTAACTGGGCCGGACGGCGCGTCAACAGCGGTGACGCTGACCGGCATCGGTGGCGGTACAACCTACATAAAACCTTTTTCGACCACCATCATCCCCGCCGTGGGCGATTATGTGCTGTGGGGCGGGTGGGTACGCGGTCCAGCGAATGGCTTAGCTTATGGCTCAGGCGGGATTGGAGTTGCTGTATCGTCTCAGAGTTTTGGCACGACGAGCTATCTATTTGATCAAGGGAATCAAGTCAGCCTAAGTCCTTCCATTTCAATTTATGGGGATTGGTGGCAACCTTTGGCGGGGGCCGCACGGATTTCATCTGTGACGAGCAGCGGCGGTGGCGCTTATCTGCAACTCGCAGTTGGATGTCAATCTGACGGATGGAGCATTTATCAGCCATGGATGATTTACGTACCTGCAAGTGCCGGCGTGCCTCTTTCTGAGATCAAGAGGTGGAGGCAGCAACTGTTGCACGGGGACGTGCCTCCGTCTGCCGTTGCAGGGACAGTTGCAATGCTGGCGAGCCGGAAGCTTTATTGGGGCGGGGACACAAACATCTATCGCGGTGCGTCGGGCGTGCTGAAGACAGACGGCACCATCAACGCCGTCAATGGGTATCAAGTGAACGGCAATGCGCTCGGCACTAGCAATTTAGCAGACTGGACAAATGCTGGAGCAGTCAATGGTTATTGCCCGGTCTGGAACTCTGCCAGCAGTAAGTGGGTGCCTGGGATTTGCACTGCGTCCGGAGGCGCGGTGACGGGGCCTGCTAGCTCAGTGAATAACGATCTAGCTTGCTGGAATGGGACAACAGGCACAGTCTTATCAGATTGTGGCGCAGCGCCTACACCGGGGACTTATGACTTTACAACTTCCAGCGCTCCGACGGGTGCGACGGGATCAAATCCGTGGACGTGGACACTGCCGGCGAATGCTCAGACCTGCACAATCTACATGATTGGCGGAGGGGCAGGCGGTGGCTCTGGGGCCACTTGCACTACCTCATCTACGTGTTACGGCGGTGGTGGGGGAACCGGGGCGAACATGCAATACATGACGGTACCCTGCTCGTACATCGGGGGTGCGGGGGCCACGGTGACGGTGGGTGTTGGCGCTGGAGGAAACGGCGGTACGGCCCAGAGCGGAACGAGCGCGAGTGGGAACAACGGCAGTAGCGGCGGCACCAGCTATGTGGGCGGTCCGTCAGGATATGCTGCTCTAGGCTCAGCGGGACAGGGCGGTCAATCTGGAAGCGGCGGCAGCGGAGGCACTACGACCACTGGAACAGGCGGCTCCATGTCAAACGTGTTCTCACTTATGGCTGTATGTTCTGGTGGGGCGGGTTCTTCAGGGGCGGCTGGCCCCGTGGCTTGCCTGTCTGCAAACTCAGGGCCGGGTGGCGGTAGCGGCGGCGGCGGGCTGATAAGTGGAACGGCAGCAGTGGGAGGCGCAGTTACAGGCGCTAACTCGCAAGCTGGGCGCGGGGCCGGAATCACGGCGGGACTTTATAGCTCGTCGAGTCTTGCGGGGGGGACAACAGGAATTCCTGCTGGACAGACACCGACTTATACAACCACGCCACTGACCACAATGTTCTTTACGGCGCTTGGCGGGACTGGGGGTGCATCCCAATGCGCGGTCAACGGCGGCAAGGGAGGAGACGGGATGTTCCCCGGTGGCGGCGGTGCTGGTGGTGGAGCGGCTTGCAATACCTACTCCTCTGGTGCTGGCGGCAAGGGTGGCAATGGTTTTGTGCGGATTATTGTGAACTAGTGGTTGCAGCTCTCAGAGCAGGAGAAGTAGAGGCTTGCGTCCGCAGCATCCTGGCTGAGCACTGAAGGGCAAAGCGGAAAAATTGGGCGGGCGATCAAGCCTTGTGGCGTGTTCCTCAGGAAGACGCCGCAGGGCTTGTCTGCCTGCGGGCTTCAAAACGGGCGAAGAGGCGCGCGGGGTAGAGATTGGGAGCGGCGGCGATGAGAGCAGACCTTGCGAATGGGATGAAGGCCTTAAGCGTTGAGCGGCTGGACAGGGAGGAACTGGAGGGATTTGGGCGGATTCTGGATCAGCGTCCGAAGAGCTTGCGGGGATGCACGGTGGGGATGGCGCTGAGCGAGAGGATGCTGTCTGTAAGGACGCGGGTGGGGAGGACGGCTCCGCTGCGCGCGAATGCGGTACAGAAAGCCTTTGAGCAGCGGCGGGGGGAACGAAACATTGTGCTGAAGGCGCGGCAGGTGGGTCTGACGACCTGGGCGGCAGCGCGGTTTTTCATGAAGACCATTACCAGGCCGGGGACGCTGACACTGGAGGTGGCTCATACGCAGGAGGCAGCCGAGGAGATTTTCAGGATTGTGTACCGGTTTTTGGAATGGCTTCCGGAGGAGTTGCGGATGGGACCGCTTCGCACATCGCGGGCGAATGCGCGGCAACTGGTGTTTCCTGAACTGGATTCGCAGTATCGCGTGGTGAGCGCGGGGGACAGGAATGCGGGGCGGGGATTGACGGTGCAGAATCTGCACTGCTCAGAGCTGGCGCGGTGGCCGGGGGACGCGGCGGAGACGCTGGCCGGCTTGCGGGCGGCACTGACGCCGGGGGCGGAGGTGATTCTGGAATCGACGCCGGACGGGGTGGGCGGGTGCTTCTACGAGGAGTGGCAGAAGGCTGGCGAGACGGGGATGGTGCGGCATTTCTTTCCGTGGTGGATGGAGCGCAGGTACCGGGCTGAAGCGGTGGAGGAGAGCAGCCTGACAGAGGAAGAGCAGGGTTTGATGGCGCGGCATGGGCTCGACCTGTGGCAAGTTGGATATCGGCGGCGGATACGGGCAGACTTCAGAGGGCTGGCGCGGCAAGAGTATGCCGAGGACGACGAGAGTTGCTTCAGAGCCAGCGGGGACTCAGTCTTTGAGCTGGAGGCGATTGATAGGCGGCTAGAGACGGCACCGGAGCCGGTGGAGCGGCATTGGAATGGGGATCTGGAGGTGTGGCTGCCTGCGGTGCCGGGGCGGGAATACCTGGTGGCTGTGGATCCGGCAGGGGGAGGAAGCGAAGGCGACTACTCAGCAGCGCAGGTGCTGGAGATGGAGACGGGGATGCAGTGCGCGGAGTTTGCCGGCCATGTGGGCGGGCTGGAGCTGGCCAGGCTGGTGACGGAACTGGCGGAGCGGTACAACCGGGCGACGCTGGTGGTGGAGCGGAACAATCATGGCAGCGGAGTGCTGGCGCACCTGGAGACGGCGTGGAAGGCGGCGCGGGTTTTCCGGCAGGGCGGACAGGCGGGGTGGCTGACTACATCCGTGAGCAGACCGGCGATGCTGGGGCGGCTGGATGCGGCGTTGGCTGAGGAGCCGGGGCGGTTTATGAGCCGGCGACTGCTGGGCGAATGCAGGAGCTTTGTGCGGCTGGCGAATGGCAGGACGGGAGCGCGGGCGGGCACGCATGATGACCGGGTGATGGCAATGGCGATTGGGCTGGGTGCGCGGGCGGAGATGAAGAGCAGCGGGCAGTGAATCGTGTACTTTGTTCGCTGTGCGCCGTAACTCGGCTAGAATTCAGAATAACAATCTGGCGACAGGCAGGGAGACGGGATTGGCAGTTCTTGCGGTGCAGCAGATCCGGCGGATGCGGGGCGGTGCGCAAGGACAGCTTATGCTGGGCGCGGATGGCCATGTGTACGTGGTGAAATTCCAAAACAATCCTCAACACATGCGGGTGCTGGCCAATGAACTGCTGGCGTCAAAACTAGCGCTGGCGGCGGGGCTGACTGCGCCCGAGGTGGAACTGGTGGAGGTTTCAAGCTGGCTGGTGGAAAATACGCCGGAGCTGGAGATCGACCTGGGACGGACACGGGTGAGATGCCAGCCGGGATTACAGTTTGGGTCAAGATTTGTGGGAGGCTTGATGCCGGGGCAGGTGGTGGATTTTCTGCCTGAAGAGCAGTTGGCCGAGGTGAAGAATCTGGGTGAGTTTGCCGGCATTCTGGCTTTGGACAAGTGGACGGGAAACGCCAACGGACGGCAGGCTGTTTTTACCCGAAAACACAGGGAGCGGCGGTACAAGGCGGTCTTTATCGACTATGGATATTGCTTCCATGCCGGAGAGTGGCGGTTTGAAGATGCGCCGCTGCGCGGGGTCTACTACAGGAACGATGTATACCGGGAGATAGATGGATGGGCTTCGTTTGAGCCGTGGCTGACACGGATGGAGACGATGGCCGCGGAGACGGTGTGGGCGGCGGCGAACGAGGTTCCTCCAGAATGGTACGGCGGCGACCTGAGCGAGATGGAAGCGCTGGTGGAAAAACTGCTGGCACGGCGCAGCAGGATTCGAGAATCGATTGAGATGTTCGGCAGGTCAGATAGAAGGCCATTCCTTAAATGGGTGGGGATGGGAGAGAAAGTTGGAGAAAACTGGATGGAGGGACGGTGGGGGACTAAGATGGCGGGAAGAGTGATGTAGGAGATGCGAGAGTTGGGGATGAGCGGCAAAAACGACAGGCGGACATGCGAGTTCCAACTGCTCCGGTATGTTCCGGATACAGTGCGGAACGAGTATGTGCATATCGGGGTGATCTTGCGGGAGCAGGGGAGCCGCGAGGCTGCGGAAGTGCGTTTTACGCGGGACTGGCGCAGAGTGCGGTGTCTTGATCCGGAGGCCGATACGGCGCTGCTGGAGGGCATGGAGAGCGAATTGCGCAGGCGGTTCATGGCCGAGCCGGATGGCAACCTGATGCGCCTGCTTTCCGAGTCGTTGTCCTTGAATGTGCAGATGACAGAGCCGAAGGCGTACCTTGCCGAGAGCCTGCCGGCGGGGATGGAAGAGCTGATGCGGCTGTATGTGGAGCCGCCGCCAAGAGAACGCGTGCCTCGGTTGAGCGGCCGGGCGGCGATCCAGGCGAGGATGCGCAGCGAGTTTGAGCGGGCCGGGGTGTGGGAACTGATGAGGAAGCGGATTGCGGCCTCAGAGTACACGCGACCGGGCGACCCGCTGCGGATTGACGCGGGGTACAGACCGAACGGAATCATTCGCATGTTTCAGGCTGTGAGCCTGGAGCCGGGCGTGGAGATGGCCAAGGTGCTGGCGTTCTCGTCGGCGGGGCTACGGGCCGGAGTGGCGCGGGTGGAGAAGGCGGAGTTGGAGCTGACCGCGGTGATTGAGCCAGCGGCGCGGCTGTGAGCCAGCGACGAGGAACCGGAACGGCTTGCGATGTATCGCTTTGGCGTGGAGACGATGGAGGAGCACCAGATACGGGTGCTGACGACATCGGACCTGGAGCGGGTGGCGGAGACGGCGCGGCGGGAGTTGAGGGTTTGAGGTCAGGGGTCAGGGGTCAGGGGTCATTTAACTCAATGAAGGTACTAACTCATGTGAGTTATGTCGACGAATATTTTTGCCGGGCATTGCATATCATTTAATTGGTTTGGAGTAGCATTGATTTTGTTGAGCAACTCGTGGATGTTTGAGAGTATTACCGGAGTGAGATGGGACCTTTGAGCAACTTTTGCTTGTGAAGCAGAACTTGATTCAGGGGGCTGAAGTTTTAGCGGGAAATTGCAGAGGTTGTGGCATGGCGGAAGGTTGGTATTTCAAGCGAAGGAGTTGTTCACGGATATTCTGACGAACGAGGAATCAATGATCTGTAACTCTTGATTCCTGGTTCCTGGCGAAGTGACAGGCATGACCCTTTATTGGGTTGTGCCTTTTTTATTTTGGGAAGCAGAGGACAAGGAAGGTGCGCGTGAAGGTTGGCGAACAGTTGCGGGAGATGTGGCGGCAGGCGACCGGAGGTGGACGGGTGGCGGCAGGCGCGGCCGAAGCCGAGGCGGAGCGCAGGACGCTGGCAGTGCCTTCGATTCTCAATCCTGTGCAGTATCCAGGACGATTGCTGCCCAAGCCGACGCCGGTAAATCTGCGCCGGTTTGCGGAAACGCCGGTGGTGCGGCGGGCGATCAACGTGATCAAGGACCGGATTGCCGCGATGGATTGGCAGGTGCGAGTGCGTCGTGGGGTACGGCCGGGGGATGTGGAGTGCGCAGGGGAGAAGATGCGAGCGCTGCGCCGGATGCTGGAAGAGCCGAACGCGGTAGACAATTTTCGCACCCTGATTGAACAGGTGATCGAGGATGCGCTGACGGGTGGCTTTGGTGCCATCGAGATGGAGCCGACGGGGGACGAGGAGCGGCCGGCGATGCTGTGGGCGGTGGATGGAGCATCGATCCGCATCAATGGTCGGTGGGATGGACAGGTGGAGACGCCGCGTTATGCGCAGGTGGCGCCGGGACAGATGGAGTCCAGCGCGGTGGATTTGCTGGACAGACAACTGATGTATGTACGCATGAATCCGCGCAGCTTTACGCCCTTCGGGCTGGGGCCGCTGGAGGTGGCATTCGAGACGGTCAACCAGTTTCTGAGCGCGCACCGGTTTGCGGGCAAGCTGGCGGCCAACAGCGTGGCGCAGTATGCGCTGTGGCTGAACGAGGCTACGCCGACGCAGCATGACCGCCTGATTCGCTGGTGGCAGGACGAGATCGAGGGGACGGGAAGAGTTCCATTGATCTCAACCGAGCAGAAGCCGGAGGTGCTGCGGTTTGCACAGGGAACGGATGCGGATCTGCGGCTGGCCTGGCAGGAGTTTCTGATCCGGATGGTGGCGAATGCGTTTGGGTTGCCGCCGCTGATGCTGGGGTTGGAGGCGGACGTGAACCAGTCAACCGCTTCAGAGATGGCCGATGAGGCGTTTCGCGGTGCGATTTCACCGCTGGCGATGCTGCTGGCCGGGCACATTACGCGGGATGTCTTTGGCAAGTGCATTGGGTGGAGGGAGTTTGAGTTTGTCTTCAACGAACTCAACGCACGAGACGAGGGGACGGAGTTGGCGATGCAGGTCCAGCTGCTGCAGGCCGGGGTGCTAACAACAGACGAAGTGCGGGCGATGCGGGGACTGGAGCCGCTGGGGCAGCCAGTGGTTAGGCAAGCGGGTGAGCAGGGGAGCAAGTGAGCGGGCCGGCGGGTGGGAGGCAGGCGTGGAGGGTGGGAAGCGGATGCGATTGGAAGCGATGGCGGTAAAGATTCCTCATGTGGACGGGCACCCGAACCGGGTGGCGTTCGAAGGGGTACTGACGGTGGTGAATACAGCCAGCGACAAGCCTCCGGCTGGGGCGCGCGGGCACCGTGTGATGTTGACGCGCGAGGCGGCAGAGAAGGCGCTGCCCTCTCTCCTGGGCATGGCAGTGGATTACCGACCGGGATGGGACGGGCACGATGCGCGACGCAAGATCGGGTTACTGACCGAGGCCAACCTGGTAGGCAAGCGGTTGGTTGTAGGTGGATATCTGTATGCACGGGATTTCCCCGAAGTGGCCGGGGCAATCCAGGCGCATTTGCCCGAAACGATGGGAATGAGTTATGAGCTGGCCGATGCTCGGGTGGAAGATATGCGGGCCGAGATATGGAAGTTGACCCGGGTGACGTTTACGGGCGCAGCGATTCTGCTGCGGGACAAGGCGGCTTACCGGGCCACGAGCTTCCGCATGGCCAGTTAGCAGAATCTCTGGGGAGTTGTCGATGGGGAGTAATCGGGGGTAGCGAAGAGGTTCCGCGATGCGGGGCGTTTTTTGCTGGCGAGTTATTGAGCCTTGCACACGACATTTACAGAAAACAGGAAAGGAAGGTTATGGAAGACACGAAACTGGAGATTGCGGAGCGCCTGGAAGCCGCAACGACCTTGCTTGAGAAGACGCTGAGTTGGCTGGAATCGCGGCAGGAAGCGCTGTGCGGCGAGGTGGAGAAGATTTCTGCAACGGTGGAACAGAGCCGCAGAGAGGCGGACCTGGCAGCGAAGCTGGCGGTCGTGGAACTGGAACTGGCCGAGGTGAAGGCAGCATCGTCACCAGCGGCATTCAATCCGTTGCGCAGGACTGCGCCGGCAGCGACAACCGAGATGCTAGCGAAACACGGCATCGGCGAGGGACCGGTAGAGGTGCGCACGCTGGACGCAGCGCTGGCGGGGCTGAGCCTGGAGCAGCGCATTGCGGTAAAGAGCCAACTGCTGCGGGCAGGCGCAATTGCCTGAGAGGCAGTGAACCGCTGACAGCTAACAGCACACAACTCAAATCTGGCAACAGAAGCCTGCCAGCTTAACAACGACGGGCCCCACGGGTGGGGCGGAAAGAGCCTATGAACGCGACCTTTGCAGACATAAACGCAGCAGCGGATTTTATCGGGCCGGGCGCAGTTGAAGTTCCGCTGTACCAGACGGAGATTTTTGACATTTGCCGGCGGTCGAGCCCTTTCGGCCAGCGCATCAAGCAGGTACCGGCGACCGGGCATCCATCGCGTTTTTTCGAGGAGACGGCGCTCCCGAATCCTGGCACGGCGGGCTTTGTGAATCCGCGCAGCATTGTGGCTCCGGTGGTGAGCCCGACGCGGGTGGAGCGGAGCGTGCCGCTGAAGGCGATTGTTTCGCAGATCAACTACAACCTATTCGACATTGAGTTGGGCCAGCAACAGCAGCAGTTTGCCTATCTGCAGGCCAAGGACCTGGTGGATACGGTGAGCGGGGTGATGGTAGCTCACGACGTTGCATTGTGGAACGGCAACGACACGAGCCTGAGCTCGCCAACGACTACGCAATACATGGGCGCGATTGCCCAGATTGTGGCGGGCGGCAATACGGTGTCGATCGGGACGACGGCCTCGATTGTGGACGGGCTGAAGTCGGCGGTGGCGCAGATGGTGGCGAGCAATGGCTATCATGTACGTCCCACGGCGATCTATGCCAATCCGGTACTGCTGGACCTGATTGACCGGGAGATGAAGACCGAGTTCAACGTGGTGTTGAACAGCGACCAGATCACAGGCGGCTTCCGCGTGAAGATGCTGTCAACGCAGGCGGGCGATCTGCCCTTGATTCCGGACTGGAGCCTGAGCTACACAGGCACACCTGGTTCGGGTTCTGCGGTGCTGCCGGCCTACATTGTGACCGAGGACCTGATTGAGTATCACTGGCTCGGTGATCCAACGCCGCGCATCTTCCAGCTTGGCTTGCCGGGAACACTGGCACAGCAGTATGTGGCAGTGAAGTTTGGCGCGCCTGTGGTGAAGGGCGCCAACTACGCACACTACCAGGTGCTTGTGGACCGGTAGGGAAGAAGCGGGGACTAAGGGACGAAGGGGCCAGGAAGACATTGCTTGGTGCGGAGTTTTACTGGTCCTGAGTCCGTTGGTCGCCTTTCGAATTTGCATCAAGTTTTTGCTTGTGAAAGGACACGCAATGGCATATCTGCAGCCAGCGGATTACCCAAACTATGGATTGCCGGCTGGAACAACGGCGGACTGGATAGCGGCCGCCACGGCTTTGATCAACAGCTTCTGCAGGCGGCCGGATCTGAACGTGATCCAGTACACGGAGCGGCTGCGCTTAACGAGTGGAGCGCAGACCGTGCGGCTGAGCTATCTGCCGCTGACGCCGCTGGGGACGGCAACGAGTCCTGTGGTGAGCATTGAAG
>Ga0007854_10002018_pt1 | contig 12715 bp, 7 predicted proteins | sample CryBogCBH12Aug08_FD_60382 | JGI IMG/M metagenome (GOLD analysis project Ga0007854, IMG submission 60382) | Freshwater microbial communities from Crystal Bog, Wisconsin, USA - CBH12Aug08 | ecosystem: Environmental > Aquatic > Freshwater > Lake | place: Crystal Bog, Wisconsin, USA | collected...
AGCGTGTTCTATCCCGATGCGCGGGAGTCTTCGGGCGCGGGGCGGATTCGCTTGTCAAATGGCCAGGACGTGCAGGCCAACATGACGCTGACACGGGAGGCCTTCCAGGTGGTGAAGGCGGTGACTACGGCGCCGCAGGTGAGCGGAGGAGAACGAGGCGGGACAAACTACTCGGCTGTGGTGCTGGATGGCACGGGGAACCAGACGGCTTACAAGGCGCAGTACGATGCGGAGTCGCACAGCGTGCAGGCGCTGCTGCCGGATGGCAGTTATACGCTGCTGGTGTCGAGCATTCCGAGGATAGAACGAAGGGGCGGCCAAGGCAATCTGAATGCATGGGTGCTGGTGGGGATGGCGGATTTTTCTGTTGCTGGAAGGGCAGTGCCGAATTTGCGGGTGGCGCTGGGGGCACCGAGGCCGAACCCGGTGCAGTTCAGCGTGGTTCGCAACTCAGGGCAGGGGTTACCAGCATCGAGACAGGCGAGCCAGGTGCTGGTGATGGTGAGCCGGGCGGGCGGCTGGCTGGACGATGGGATGGTGGGCATGTATGCGGACGGGGCCGCACCGGGGCCGCTGGAGGCTGTGTACACGATGCCAGGGGCGTACTGGGTGCATACGCATGTGCAGCAAAAGGGGCTTTGCGAGGCGTCTTTTACGGCGGGTGGGACGAATTTAGCGCGCGAGCCGGTGATCTTTGGTCTGTCTGGCGCGACGGCGAACATGGACCTGACGCTGCGGGACGATTGCGCGCAACTGCAAGTGAGCCTGCCGGAGACGGTTGCGGGGATTACGGCCGGGGAGGAGAAGTTCTTTACGGTGTACGTGGTTCCGGATTTTGACTCGACGATGGATGTGGAGGCGTTGACTCTGCGGGCCTCAACGGGGGGCAGTTATACGGTGGATGACCTGACGCCGGGGGATTATCACATATACACATTTGAGGGTGCGGTGCGGCTGGAGTACAAGAACCGCGAGGCGCTGGCGCATCAAGGGCAGGCGGTTGCCTTGTCCGCAGGGACGACGAGCAGCGTGGTGCTGGAGGTTCCGGGGCCATGATGGGGATTGCAGGCGGGGTGGGGGGAGGACGGTGTTGCGGGGCTAAAGCCCAGGTTGAATTTGCGGGCATATTGCAGGGATTGAAGATTCCGTTTTCTTCTCTTTCAAGTTTATTGGTGGCGGCTGGCGTATTTGGGTTGCTGTTGACGCCGGTGGGGGCGCAGGTTCACGCGGGCGCAGGGACGTATGGGATTGCAGGGACGGTGGTGAATGCGCTGAGCGGGGAGCCGGTGCCGGGGGCTACCGTGGCGGTGCAGACGGAGGAGGACAGCCGCGTTGCGGCGGTGGAATGCGGCAATGACGGGCGGTTTGCGCTGGAGGGGCTGCCGGCGGCGAAGTACAAGCTGTCTGCGTCAAAGCGCGGGTATTTGACGGCGGCCTACGATGCGCATGAGGAGTTCAGCTCTGCGATTGTGACGGGCGCGGGGCAGGATACAAGCCACCTTGTGTTCAAGCTGGTGCCGGGCGCGGTGCTGCACGGGGTGGTGAGCGGGGACGGGGGCGATGGGGTGGAGGGCGCGAAGGTGATGCTGTTCCACGTGCCACGCGCGCTTGGCCACGACAATGCACGCGCACGGGGACCGCTGAAGAGTATCGAACTGGTTGAGACGGTGAGCACGGACGATACGGGGAGCTACGAGTTCGACAATCCGAAGCCGGGCGAGTACCTGGTGGCGGTGGCGGCGGAGCCCTGGTATGCGCTGCACCGGGCGTTGTTTGGCGCGGGACAGGGAGCGAAGGCCGAGGGCGGTGGGCTGGACGTGGCTTATCCGCTGACGTTTTTCGACTCGACGACGGAGGAGGCCTCGGCGGTTCCGATTGAGGTGACGGGGGGGAGCCGGATTGAGGCGAATATTAGCCTGCACGCGGTTCCGGCGCTGCATTTGGCCGTGGAGGCACCGCACAAGCAGGACGGGTCAGTGGTGAGGCCGGAGCTGAAACAGAGCGTCTTTGGGACTGAGATTCCGGCGGAGACGACCGCTGCTTTGGATTCACTGCAGACGGAGAGCACGGAATTTACGGGTGTTGCTCCGGGGCATTATGTACTTTGGCAGGGCGATCCGCCGCGGGTTGCGGAGTTGGACGCTACGGTGAGCCAGCAGGTGGATGGCAGGGCGGGCGCGGCGGCGGTGGCTGTCCAGGGGACGCTGCGCTTGGGACCGGGGCAACTGCTCGAGGACGATGCGGACGTGGCGCTCTACCTGATGGATGGTCCGCTGCATCTGAATCCGCTGACGGGGAAGGCGGTGAAGGGGCGATTCCGGATTGAGGGCGTTGCTCCGGGCGTTTGGGAGCTGTTTGCCTGGAGCGGGGGGCACCTGATGCCGACGCTTACGGTTGCTGTGAATGGCGTTATCCATGCGGGGGGGACGTTTACGGTGGGGGAGAGACCGCTGGCAGTTGCGGCGACGGTGGCGCCGGGAGAGGCGCGCGTGGAAGGGTTTGCGCAGAAGGCGGGGCGGGGCTTTGCGGGGGCCTTGGTGGTGCTGGCGCCCAAGAACCGCGTTGCCTTTGACAGCCTGGTGGTACGGGACCAGTCTGACTCGGACGGCAGCTTCTCACTGCAGCATGTGACGGCCGGGCAGTACACGCTGGTGGCGATTGAGGGGGCCTGGGACCTTGCTGACGCGGGAATTGAGGCGCTGGGGAGGTATCTTCCGGGTGGAGTTGCCGTGACGGTTACCGGCACTGGGGAGAAGGTTCTGCGGCTTTCAGAGCCGGTCCAGGTGCAGCCGCGCTGATGGGGGGAGGCGGCGGGGCTGTTTTAAGGAGCGAATTTCTCTGGTGGGGTTGGCGGCTGGATTGGAGAAAGAGGGGGTGGAGAGGATAGTCTATGAAAGTACCGGATTCGAGTCACGGCATCTGCTCCGGGGCCAAAGCCCGGAAGCGGCAGAAATGCCACAGCACGGTTTTGAGGAGAGTTCCAAGTTGAAGAGTAAGTTCCTGTTTACGATTTTGGCCGCGATTCCGGCCGCGCTTATGCCCCTGGCGGCTGCAGGCCAGGTTGCCAAGGAACGTCCCGTAGTGGAGAGGGGCGCCCCGTCCTATAAATATGAGGCGTTTGCCGGCTTTGGCTATACCAGCCTTAACCAGGTGAACCAGTCGCGCTATGGCTTGATGGGCATGAAGTTTGCCGTCACGCGCGATTGGGGCAGGCACTTTGGCATTACCGCCAATGGCGACTATTACAAGTTTGCAACCGGCACGGGAAATCCCGGAACGCCCTCAGTGATTTCAGTTTTGGCGGGGCCGGAGTTCCACGCCAACCTGTATGGAAACATCGACGGGTTTGCGCATGCGTTGCTGGGCACGGAACACACCGGCGGCGAAGGCATGACCCCGAACTACTGCTTTGCAGGCGGCGCGGGCGGCGGGCTGGTGTATAACCTGAGCCAGCATTTTGGCATACGCGCCTCTGGCGACAGGATAGCGGACTCGTTTTCACTGAACAACAATACGCCGGCGCTGGCCTACTCCCCGCATATGCACTGGAATGCGCGGGCGGCGTTTGGGGTGCTGTACCGGTTCTAAGACGGGTATCTGATTTTTGGTGATTCACGAAGAGGCGGGAGCGATGCTCCTGCCTCTTTTTTATGTGGTGGGGTGGGATTCGGTGCTTTATGAAAGGCGGCGGTGGAATTTGATTTTTCCCCATCCATGCGGCAGAGACAAGCCGCATGGATGGGGGAGCTGGTTCCTAGACCGGCATATACTGGGTTCAACTTTACATTGGGACGATTCGTAATGTCACAGGAGATTTGCTGCAGCCGACAGCGTGCCGCCGCTTGCCGATGTTTGTTGGTTGCCGCAGCCGCAGCGAGCTTGAGCTGTGTTTCATCGGCGTTTTTATGCGCGCAGTCGTATCCGATGCACGGGTACATCACCGCGGTGAGCCCACCGAACGGTTTCGACGTCAATGGGGAACATGTCATCACAACCGGGGAGACTCTATTTGGGCCGATCAACACGAAGGACCCGGCAAGCAACAGGCCGACGCGCGATGCCGTCGAGGTGGGCGCCTGGGTGGAGGTATACGGCGCGCATGACCGGAAGGCGAAGACCGTTGCCGCCCAGAGGGTGCTTTTTCGGGATGATTTGGAGCGAAAGCTCACCGGGCTGGTAGTGATCGAAAAAATGACCTCGACCGCGCCAGAATTGGTGTTTGCAGCGGATGGTTACCGTATCCATGTGACGCCGGCGACAGAGGTGAAATTTCCGCATGATGTGAAATCGGCGGCGGATGTGAAGGAGGGCCTGTGGGTGCTTTATGAAGGCAAACTGGGCGAGGATGGCCTGGTGGTTGCCAGCAAGGTCCGGTTTTTGTCGACCAATCACGCGAAGGCGAAATCTGAAAAAGCAGCGGGCGATTCAAGCGAGCCGCCTGCGAGCGGCGGCCCGGTGGCGAAAGATAACGCACAGCCGCCGAATAACGTCTCCGGCCCGGCGGAGGATCAGATAGACGATCGCAGGACGGAAATCCAGTTTGGCGACAATACATACAGGATTTCAAAGGACCCGGCGTTGCAGTCCCGTGTGCGGCGGGTCGGCATGAGGCTGGCGCCCGTCTACCAAAAGGAACTGCCGGAAGACGACCCATCGAAGATTCAATTCGAGTTTATTGCCGTCAATAGCCCGATTCGAGAAGAGCTAGCTTCCCCGGAAGGCCTCATCCTGGTGCCCGCGCAACTGGCCGCGCGATTGAAGAACGACGACCAGCTTGCGGCCGTAATGGCCGATGGCATTGCCTACAGCCTGCAGCAGAAAGCGCCGCTGGTGATCCAGTTCAACCGAGCCAACCTGGAACGATCCGCAGTGATGGGCGCGGCGAGTCTCATCCCCTACGGCGGATTCGCAGTGAGCAGCGTTTATACCTATGAAATGGAAAAGGCATTGAAGGAGCAGCGTTGGCGAGTAGCGCTGGAGTTGATGGCCGACGCAGGCTATGACCCCTGGCAGGCTCCCGAAGCGTGGCGGCTCGCTCAGCCGGGGAAGCTGCCCGCCGATACCAGTACATTGAAGTACCCGGACCGAAGCGGCTATCAGTTTGGGATATTGAATCGGATGTACAAGAAGCCCGCCCCAAGCAATGCCACGGAGGGTGGCGGGGTGGCTCAGCCTTGAGCCGCCGAGATGCTCAGGGTTCCGACATTTCAATATCGGGATGTGGGGCACACGCCGAAGATGCGGTAGTTTATAGACTACAAAACTCGCAATGACGACGGGATGATGGAACTCAAGCAAACCGAGACGTTCCGTAAATGGCGTATGCGGCTGAAGGACGAACGCGCGCGCGGCCTGATCGCGTCCAGGCTTGATCGCCTGGCGGCGGAATGGAGCGAAGAAAATGGCCGAAAAATTGAGCAACTATGATCCGGCAGAGTATCTTGGATCGGACGAAGCTATTGCGGTCTTCATGGCGGAAGCGCTCGGAACCAACGATGTTGCCTATGTATCGCACGCGCTGGGGGTTGTGGCGCGCGCCAAAGGGATGGCGCAGATAGCGGCGCAGACCGGACTGTCGCGCGAACAGCTCTATCGGTCTTTCAGCGCCAAGGGGAATCCTACTTTGAAGACGACGCTTGCTGTGATGAATGCTCTGGGGATCAAGTTGACGGCTAAGACGGCGGCTTGAGGGAGGGTTGCTTTGGTCTGAAACGAGGCTGGGTGCTCTACAAGATTCAGAGAGTCAAGGTTCTCGGTATCCCAGGTTTCAAACGCGATACATGGGGCACCCGGCACCCAGCCGCCCGCTCATCGCGATAGGGCCGCGATGAACGGAGCACAGCTTTCCATGGCTCATGTTGATTCTGCGAGTTTGATGAGCGGGCACCTGCCCGCGATGAGTGCGTAAACGATGGGACGCCTGCTGCGCTGCGGCCCGTTTTTGCTCCGGCGCTCATAACTATGTCGGGCATCTCCTAAAGTAAATGCACCTCACAGCGGATTATACCAGTCACCGCTCCAGCAGGGACGAGTAAGCCCCGTACGGATAACAGATGCTGTTCCTAGTTGGAAAACTGCAGGCATGGCCTTCTCATTAGCCAGATAAGTATCGTAGGAAATTGTCCGAAAAGCTGATGCATTCCATCCATCGACGAAGTTACATCCTGTTGTTTGAACCGGCGCATGTGTAATTGCTCGCCGTATTTCCAGAAGTGCCGTTACGCTTCCCAAACACAAAATGCCCAGCAAGGCAACGAATGCGTACCTGTCGCTGTTGTTCCTTTTGTTCTCTTGTAGGCTGAAAAGCGTTTCGATGATTTCGATCGCCATTATCGTTATTGCGGGAATAGACGCTCGCATGCAAAAATCTAAACCCTCGCCGACATGAATGAATGGGAAAACAAAAAGAATCGCACTCATGAGACATATCCCTGGAATGCTGACTCTGTACCTTCCCTTCCAGAGGAGAATCAATAGAAAAGGCAAGACCTGCAACGCAATAAACAATACATAAGTTACCCCGGCCATTAACATGAGATGCCATGAGAACGCAGTGTTCTGCATTAGGCCTAGTGTCCAACGCACTCCACTTATGCCAGAACGCAGGTAAACGATCGGCAGCAAGCAAAGGGAGCCAGTTACTAGAGGCGCTAGAAAGACAGTGCCAGGGCGCTCACCGCTTTTGAGGCTGGCAATTGTTGCATGAAGTGCAAAAGGGAGGACTCCCATGAACGCAAAGGGCGACCAGAGTGCGATTACAGGAACCAACGCCAGCAATACGGATACAGGTATCCTTTTCCTGTACCACATCGCATACAAAAGTCCAGCAGCAATGCCCGGAAAGCAATGGTGAGGAGTCCAAAATACAAGCGTGATCATTGAAGAGTATTCATAAAATCTTGACCAGATTTCAATGTGGTCTGGATGGAATCCATGGCCTGACAGTGCCACTCGGATACTGTAACCAACAATCTCCATTCCACCAAAGAAGATGAAGATTATCAGTGCATAAATCCGCTTTTTTCTTTTGAAAAGACTTGCCACTAAAGCGAGCAGGATGCCCAAAATTATCGTGTTCTGCAAAAGAAATGTTGCGTTCTCATAATTACTCCCGAGAAGCTTTGCAGATACTGCGGGCAGCAAATAAATGCCTACTGGTGCCCTAAGAACAAGAAATTGGTTCTGAGAACCAATAGCATATTTGAACGGCCAAGGATGGGTAACGATATCGTGATACAACGGATATCTTACTTGCCAGTCAAGATTCGCATAAAATATGCGTCCCTGACCTCCAAGGAGGCATAACACAAGTGCTGCAGCAAAGCATGTCGCGATGACTGTAATGGAGAGGCCGTCCCCGCTTTCCATCTTAGTTGCGCTTTTCCATACATATGTAGCCAGAACGCCTGCTGCTAACAGAGCCAGTACAAGAACAGCACTACGTCCGAGCAAACCTTCGAAGGAAAAGAAAATGATGTTTGGAATCAGGAAGAGGCTAAAGAGAACAGGGAGCGCTACTTGAGAAAACCGACATTTTCTAAAAGTAAAAGACGAACCGGCCCGTTGGGTTTGTATCGGAACACTGTTTGAGTCTATACCAGATTTAAACATATGCTCCCTATTGTACGGTAGTCAGTAAGGCGACAATCAGCACGATGAAAGCCAATTGTAAGGCCCAAGGTTACCAGCGTTCGTCTTACTTGGCGATTGGTGAGTAATCTGTAATAGCTGTTTCAACTCCAAATACAATAGGGCCTATTTATATCAACTTCCTCCATCGGGTCTACGCCCTCCGCCTTTCAGGCGGCAGCTTCTAGCGTCCGTTCCTATTTGAGCCAGTGTTGAGAAAGAGGCCAGAATGGGATTGCCAATCGACGAACTTGCCCCGGCCCATTCCATCTGCGTACGAAGCGGAGCAGACGGATGCGCTTTTCGATTTAGATTTTTTCGAGACGAAAGATCGTTCCTCAGGGGCTAAAGCCCACGTCTTTTTTGGCCGTTTGCGGCACGGCTGAAGCCGTGCCCTTTCAAAGCCACTCCACACCAATAGTGAATCTGCTCACTCCGCTTGTCGTGAAGTCGCTCTATCCTTCTTCCGCTTCGCGGAGTTTGGCGATTACGGTGAAGTCTTCGAGGGTGGTGGTGTCGCCCTTGATTTCGCCGTGGGTGGCCAGCTCGCGGAGGAGGCGGCGCATGATTTTGCCGCTGCGGGTTTTGGGCAGGGCCTCAGTGAATCGAATATCGTCGGGGCGGGCGAGGGAGCCGATCTCTTTCGAGACCCACTTGCGGAGCTCGTCTTTCAGCTCATCGGTGGGCTCGTTGCCGCTTTCGAGGGAGACGAAGGCGGAGATGGCTTGGCCTTTGAGCGCATCCGGGCGGCCGACTACGGCGGCTTCAGCTACCTTGGGGTGGGCGACAAGGGCTGACTCGACCTCCATGGTGCCGAGGCGGTGGCCGCTGACGTTGATGACGTCGTCTACACGGCCCATGAGCCAGAAATAGCCATCGGAGTCGCAGCGCGCGCCGTCGCCGGTGAAGTAGCAGCCGGGAACGTCAGAGAAGTAAGTCTTCTGGTAGCGCTCCGGGTCGCCGTAGACGGTGCGGGCCATGGAGGGCCAGGGCTTGCGGACGACGAGCAGGCCGCCGTGTCCGGCGGGGACGGGCTGGCCCTCTTTGGTGACGACCTCGGGCTGGATGCCGAAGAAGGGGCGGGTGGCGGAGCCGGGCTTGGTGGGGACTGCGCCGGGAATGGGGGCGATGAGGATGGCTCCGGTCTCAGTTTGCCACCAGGTATCGACGATGGGGCAGCGGTTGTGGCCGATCTTCTCGCGATACCACATCCATGCCTCAGGGTTGATGGGTTCGCCGACGGTGCCGAGCAGGCGGAGGGAGGCGAGGGAGTACTTTTCGACGTGCTGATCTCCCCACTTGATGAAGGCGCGAATGGCGGTGGGGGCGGTGTAGAAGATGGTTACCTTGTGGTCGTCAATGATCTTCCAGAAGCGGGAGAAGTCTGGCCAGTTGGGCGCGCCCTCATACATGAGGACGGTTGCGCCGTTCTGGAGGGGTCCGTAGACGACATAGGAGTGGCCGGTGACCCAGCCGATATCCGCCGTGCACCAGTAGACATCCTCATCGCGGAGGTCAAAGACGTATTTGGAGGTGAGGCAGGTTTGGACGGAGTAGCCGCCGGTGGTGTGGACGAGGCCTTTGGGTTTGCCGGTGGTGCCGGAGGTGTAGAGGATGTAGAGCGGGTCTTCAGAATCAAGCTCAGCGGCGGGGCAGAGGGGTGAGGCTGCGGCCATGAGGTCGTGCCACCAGTGGTCGCGGCCTGGAACCATGTTGATGGGCGAACCGCTGCGCTGAAAGACGATGACATGCTTGACGGTGTGGCAGGCGGCCATGGCCTCATCGACGGTGCGCTTGAGGTGGATCTCGTTGCCGCGCCGGAAGCTCGAGTCCTGGGTGAGGATGGCGACGCAGGAGGAGTCGTTGACGCGGTCGGCGATGGCGTTGGCGGCGAAACCGCCGAAGATGACGGAGTGGACGGCGCCGATGCGGGCGCAGGCGAGCAGGGCGATAGCCAGCTCGGGGGTCATGCCCATGTAGACGGCGACGCGATCGCCTTTCTGGATGCCGAGAGACTTGAGGGCGTTGGCGAACTTTTGCACTTCAACGTGGAGCTGGGCGTAGGTGAGGCTGCGGACTTCGCCGGGCTCGCCTTCCCAGATGAGGGCGGTTTTCTGGGCACGGGCGCCGAGGGCGTGGCGGTCTACGCAGTTGTAGCTTAGGTTGAGCTTGCCGCCGACGAACCACTTTGCCCAGGGGAGATTCCAATCGAGTACCTTATCCCAGGTCTTGAACCAGTGGAGGTTACTTGCGGCCTGGGCCCAGAAGGCTTCGGGGTCGTCGATGGACTGCTTATAGAGGGTCTCGTACTGTTCGAGGCTCTTGATGTGGGCCTTGGCGCTGAACTCGGGCGGCGGGGGGAAGACGCGGTTTTCGCGCAGGGTAGAGTCAATGTCCTGATTGGCTAGGGCGGCGGGGGGCAAAGAAGACATGCGGAATCCTCATGTAGGGAAAAGCGTCAACACGGTGCGGGGCACACAGAGTGCAGAACTCGCAAAAAGAAGCCTGTGGGTGTCACTTTACCGAGCCGGATGCACAAACGGCAAGTGATGGACGGACAAGGCGCTGGAGAGGGCGCCGCGGGGCGGCTGGCGTGTTGTAGAAATCCGGTTACGTTAACGCTATTTATTAGGGTTGGCGAGGGGTGTGAGAAGGGAAAGGGTTGGTATCGTTACCTATTGACAGAGTTTCATCATTGAAAAAATTTCCCTTGACAACGAAATCTTGATGGCGCAACATTTTCGCCGCTGGAGAAAAGCCAGAAATCCTCGTGCGCAAGGATCGCTATTACTGTATGCATGAGGACGAACGGCTATAGAACCAGACGTATTTGGGAACGCGGAGGAGAACGAATTCCTTGTGTTTCCTGGGTGCGTTTTCGCTTGCAGTTTGCACAGGCGGCGGTTTTGCTTTCATGCCGGTGACGGAGATCAACATCCGTCAGTTTGGATGAAGGGAGTGCTGCTGAATGGAAACAGTTACAGCGAACAGGCCAATCCGAACTCTTGTAACGCGCATGAATATGGTGATGCGCTAACCGAATTTTCAGGAGGGAGTTTTCGAATGAAATGCTCAGCCAGTAAATTGACGCGCACCTTCCAGAGATGGAATGTGACCTTTCTCGTCACCGCAATGGCAATTGTGCTGACGATGTTTTGCTCGACAGCTTTGGCGCAAAGCGGCGCCGGCTCAGTTCAAGGCACGGTAACGGACGCCACGGGCGCCGTGATACCCGGGGCCAATATCCATGTGGTGAACCAGGGCACCAACGTTTCAACCGATACGAAGTCCAGCGCGGTGGGTTTCTACCAGGTGCCGGCACTCTTCACAGGCACTTATACGGTAACCGTAACTGCGCCGGGCATGAAGTCCTACAAGACCACGGTGCAGTTGCAGGTGGCGCAGGCCGCGATTGTGAATCCAGTGATGACGGCCGGCGAGGTGACCCAGCAGGTTGAGGTTGCCGCGGACGTAATCCAGTTGACGACCACGGACAACGGCACGATTACCTCAACGCTTGAGAACAACAGAATCAACCAACTGCCTTTGAATGGCCGCCTGCTGCTTTCGCTGGCGAGCATGACGACGCCGGGCCTGGAGAGCGGCGGACAGCGCGCCAACGGCCTGATGCCGGAAGCTCTGGAATATGTGGCTGACGGCGTTCCGCTGACCAACCGCAACTTTGGTGGTGAAGGAAACTCGACACAGTCGCAGCTTCCGGACCCGGACGCGGTTCAGGAAGTGCGCCTGGAGACGACCAACACGAGCGCGATGTATTCGTCGCCGGCAACCGGCATTATCACGACCAAGTCGGGAACGAACCGGCTGCACGGCTCGCTGTTTGAGACGGCCCGCAACAATGCTGTGGGCATTGCGAAGAACAGAAACAACCTGGCGACCTTTGCGGCGCCTCACCTGGTGCGCAACGAGTTTGGCGCATCGGGCGGCGGCCCCATCTTTATGCCGAAGGTCTATAACGGCAAGGACAAGAGCTTCTGGTTCATGGCGTATGAGCGCTACTCACTGGCTCAGGCCGCGGCAGAAATCGTAAGCGTACCGAGCGCGGCGATGCGTGGCGGCGACTTCAGCAACCTGATCAACGGCAACGGCCTGCAGGTGCTTTACGATCCGGCGACGACGACGGCGAACTCTGCGTGCCCAGTGCCTTCGAGCACGACCGGCGCTACGGAGAACAACCAATACTGCCGCACGGCCTTCAGCAATAACCAGATTCCGATTGGCCGCATTTCACCGTTGGCGAATATCTACTACAAGCTGCTTCCACTGCCGACACCCAGCCTGGCGAATCTGGACCCGCTGACGGCGGCTAACCTGAACTTCATCAATCCGACGTATGTTGTGATTCCTACGATCACGTGGCGCATTGATCACAGCTTCAGCGAAAAAGACAAGGCGTATATGCGCTATACGTCAAACAACCAGATCAACTGGGCGCTGCGCAATTACCCGAACAACGCGCCGGACTCAGTTGCTTACCAGAGTTTCCCGGCGCACGCAGCCGGCTACCAGGGCATCCTGATTTCGAACTTCGGCGCGGCCATCGGCTATACGCATGTGTTTTCGCCGACGTTCTTCTCTGAGACGCTGGCCAGCCAGAACTGGTTCATGCAGTATGTGGGCGGCGGCGGCAATCCGAACCTGAACTATGAGCAGATGCTCGGACTGCCCAACAACTTTGGTGAGACTGGCTTCCCGAACACCAGCGGCCAGATTTCGATTCTGAGTACGACACAGTACCAGTACAAGGAAAACCAGATTATTTCAAACCTGGACGAGAACATGACGAAGACGATCAGCAAGCACCAGATGCAATTTGGTGGGCGCTACCGTCATGAGCGGTTCATGTACCTGCCTGACCGGTCTGCGGACACGATCGCCTTCAGTGCGCAGGGCACCGCTATCGAGCAGCCGAGCACAGCCACAAACTACGGTGGCTACGCCAACACCGGCCATGGTGAGGCTGACTTCTTCATGGGGAACGCAGACAGCTACTCTGTAACTCTCGAGCCTCCGGTGTGTCACTACCACGACATGGAGTTCGACGTTTACTTCCAGGACAACTATC
>Ga0007854_10002019_pt1 | contig 12715 bp, 5 predicted proteins | sample CryBogCBH12Aug08_FD_60382 | JGI IMG/M metagenome (GOLD analysis project Ga0007854, IMG submission 60382) | Freshwater microbial communities from Crystal Bog, Wisconsin, USA - CBH12Aug08 | ecosystem: Environmental > Aquatic > Freshwater > Lake | place: Crystal Bog, Wisconsin, USA | collected...
CCGCATTGACCAGCTGCCCCAGAATGGACGCAACGTCCTCGGCCTGGCCCAGAACACCGTTCCCGGCCTCGAAGCGGGCGGCACCCGTGCCAACGGCCTCATGGGCGAAGGCATGGAGTACTCCCAGGACGGTGCTCCCATGACCAACCGCAACTTTGGCGGCGAAGCCAATACCTCCCAGGCCACTTTGCCTGACCCGGACTCCGTGCAGGAAGCCAAGTTTGAGACGCTGAACTCCAGCGCCCAGTTCGCCACCCCGGCCACCGTCATCCTCACCACCAAGTCCGGCACCAACCGGATTCACAGTTCCATGTTCGAAACGGCCCGCAATAACTATTTCGGTATCGCCAAGGCCCGCCAGAACCCCTCCAATTTCGCCGCCCCCCACCTGGTCCGCAATGAATTCGGCGGCACCGTGGGCGGTCCCATTGACATCCCGAAACTGTACAACGGCCAGAACAAGTCCTTCTTCTTCTTTGCCTATGAGCGGTTCTCCCTCCGCCAGTCCGCCAATGAACTGGTGACCGTGCCCACCGTGGCGATGCGCAACGGCGATTTCAGCGGCCTCGTCAACGGCGGCGGCATCCAGCAGGTCATCTACGATCCCAACACCACCCAGAGCGCCGCCAACAATTACGCCCGCTCGCCCTTCCCCGGCAACCAGATTCCCATCAGCCGCATCAGCCCGCTGGCCAAGACTCTCTATGCCGCCACGCCCTTGCCGCAGACCAACGACAACCCGCTGGTGAACTCCAACTTCAACGCCATCAACCCCACCACCCAGACGGTCCCGAACATCACCTTCCGTCTCGACCACGTGTTTGACCAGAGCAACCGCATTTACGTCCGCTTTACTGACATTGACCAGCAGCAGCAGGCGCTCCGCAACTACCCCGCCAATTCTCCGGCCAACGTTGCGGGCGGCGGACTCCCCGCCGGCGCCACCGGCTACCAGGCCATCCCGGTCCAGACCGTCAGCTACGCGGCGGGCTACTCGCACATCTACTCGCCCACCCTGTTCTCGGAAACCGTCCTCAGCCAGCAGTGGCAGCGCATGTACGTCCAAGGCAATCAGGCGTCCCTGGCCAACTATGAGCAGCAGCTCGGCCTGCCGAACAACTTCGGCCAGATCGGCTTCCCCGCCATCGGCGCGAACCTGACCATGCCCTACGGCGGTTCGCAGTGGTACTACGGCATGAGCCAGATGATTGCCACCCTCGACCAGAACTTCAATAAGGTTGCCGGCAAGCACCAGCTGGCCTTCGGCGGCCGCATCCGGCATGAGCGCTTCTCCTACCTCTCGGACCGCTCCCCGGATACCATCGCCTTCACCAACCAGGCCACCGCCGTCTATGACCCCACCACCGGGGCCAACTACGGCGCCAAGCCCAACACCGGCTACCAGGATGCCGACTTCTTCCTCGGTGCCGCCAGCAGCTATAGCCAGAACAAGAACGCGCCGTTCAACAAAGCATCGCTGAACGAGTACGACCTCTACCTTCAGGACAACTACCGCATCGGCAACCACCTGACCGTCAATCTCGGCCTCCGCTGGGAAATGCACCCCGCCCCGGCCGCAAATGACAACAACTTCATGACCTTTGACCTGAAGAACGATGCCATCGTGCTCCCCAAGCCGATCACGGACTTCGTTGCCAACGGTTTCACCACTCAGGCTCTCGTAACCAACCTCCAGAATCTCGGCGTCAAGTTTGAGACTCCCCAGCAGGCGGGCCTGCCTTCCAGCGGCTTTGAGAACAGCATGAAGAATTTCCTGCCCCGTGCCGGTTTTGCGTGGACGCCCTCGTTCATCCCTCACGGCATGGTCATCCGCGGCGGCTACGGCGAGTACATCTATCCCGTGCCGGTCCGCAACTCCATCCGCTACCTCACCGCGAACTACCCGTTCACCGCCAGCTACTCGCAGAGCTACACCAGCGCCGCGCAGTCGCCGGACGGTCTCCCGAACTACCTGCTCCGTTCGCCGCTTACGGTGGTCGCCGGTCAGAACAGTGCCAATGTCGTGAACAGCAACTCCACCAACGCCCTGCTCCCCGGCATCAACATCGGCGAATCGCTGGCCTCGCACTATCCCCCGGCCCACGTCCGGGAACTCAACACCACCATCGAGCAGCCCTTTAAGGATGGTTCCGTGTTCCGCGTCAGCTACGTCTATACCCACGGCACCAACCTGGATCAGAATTACCAGTACAACAACGCGCCTTCCACTTACGTTTGGGAAACCGCGACCGGCACCACGCCGCCCACCGGAACCTACGCCGGTGTTGCCACCCGCCCCTATGACAACACCACCTGGGGTGGCAATGTGATCTCCATGAAGACCGGCTGGTCCAACGACAGCGCTCTGCAGTTGAACTACCAGCGGCCCTTCAAGAAGGGCTTCGGCTACCAGATCTTCTACGTGTACTCCCGCGCGTTCCGCGTCGGCGGCAACACGTTCCGTGACAATGTTCTCTACCCGGCCGCCAACTTCGCCCCCGGCGTGTTGCCGTCCGGCATGGATGTCGGCACCCTGCTCAACCCGAGCAAGGCCCTCAACCGCTATGAGAACTACAAGGTCGATACCGCCATCCCCGAACACCACGTCACCTTCAACGGAACCTACGAGGTTCCCTTCGGCAAGGGCCGGCGTTTTCTGGCGAATTCCAATAAATTTGTCAACGCCGTCGTCGGCGGCTTCCAGGTCGCGTTTGTCGGACAGGTCGTCTCGCAGAGCTTCCAGGTTGCGTCCGGCAACTGGGGTGCCACCAGCAACGTCCAGATCTACAAGAGCTCCGTTCCGGTCAACGATTGCCGCAGCGGTGTCTGCCACCCGGCTTACATGTGGTTCAACGGCTACCTGTCGCCCACCGTCATCAACGCCACCAAGAACGGTGTAACCGGCATTCCCGCCAGTTATGTTCCGTACCTGGCCCCGATCAACAACATCCCCGGCACGGCCAACTACGGCAACAACAACGTCACGGTTACGCTGAAGAACGGTTCGCAGGTCGTCACCGGTTACTCCCCGGGACCGTCCGGCTCCAATCCCTTCTCCCAAACCGTGCTGCTTGGACCCTACAACTACATTGCCGATGTCTCTATCTACAAGGAATTCCAGGTTACGGAGAAGGCCCGCCTTCGCCTGAACCTGGACGCCTTCAACGCCATGAACATCCAGGGCCGCGTCAACCCGAACACCACCGACGGTATCGAATCTCTCCAGACGTCCTACTGGACGCCCCGCCAGGTTCAGCTCACCGCCCGGTTCTCGTTCTAGTTCCCGCCGCCGCTGTTCTCCTTCGAGCCTGTCGGCGCCCTCACCGGGGCGCCGGCAGGCTCTTCTCTTTGCGGTAGGGTATCCCGGGGTTTCCGCTCCCCCTGATAAACTGTGGATGCGCGGAAATCCGCCACAACATGTCCTCCCGATCCCGGCTTACCCTGCTTCCGGACCGCCCATGAGCAGTCTTGTCCATCTCGGTCCTTCGCTCGAAGCGGAGCTTCGCCGCCAGGTTTCCGGTGAGGTCCGGTTCGATAAGATCTCCCGGGCTCTGTATTCGACCGACGCGAGCGTCTACCGGATCGAACCCGACGGGGTCGTCATTCCGAAGACCCGCGATGATATCCTTCGGACCGTCGCTCTTTGCCGCAGGTTCGGCGTATCGGTCACCATGCGGGGCGGCGGAACCTCCCAGGCGGGCCAGGCCATCGGCGCGGGCGTGCAAATCGACATCTCGAAGTACTACAACCGGATTCTGGAGGTCAATCCGGAGCAGCGCTGGGTCCGCGTCGAGCCGGGTATCGTCCTGGACGAACTGAACGCCCAGCTGGCACCCCTGGGCCTGCGCTTCGCTCCCGATATCTCCACGGCAAGCCGCGCCACCATTGGCGGCATGATGGCCAACAATTCCAGCGGGGCCCGGAGCGTGCTCTACGGCAAAACCCTGGACCACGTGCTGGAGCAAACCGTCCTGTTGGCAGACGGGTCGGTGGTTGAGTTCCGGGACACGCCGGCCGACCGGCTCCCCTCCGGCGATAGCCTCGAAGCCCGCTGCTATGGTGCCGTGCTCGGTCTCGCCAGCCGCCACGCCGATGAGATCGGCCGCCGCTTTCCCCGCATCCTCCGCCGTGTGGGCGGCTACAATCTGGATGAGTTTGTGGACCCCGCCCGGCCCGTCAACCTCGCCCGCATCATGGTGGGGTCGGAGGGAACCCTGGGCGTAGTTCTTGAGGCCCGGCTCCGGCTGGTTCCCCTCCCGAAGTTCAAGGCTGTGATGGTGATCCTGTTTGAGGGACTGCTGGAGTCTCTGGCCGCCACGCCCGTCATCCTCGAACACCGCCCGTCCGCTGTGGAGGTCATGGACAAATCCATCCTCGACAACACCCGCCAGAACGCGGCACTGGCCAGGATCCGCGACGGCTTCATCAAGGGCGATCCGGCTTCCACGCTCACCGTCGAGTTTTATGCGGACCGCAAGGAGGATCTTCCGCCACGCCTCGCCGCCCTCGAGGCCGACCTTCGGGCCAGGGGCTTCGGCTACCACTACCATTCCGAAACCGAGCCCGCCGCCCAGGCCCGGATCTGGAGCCTGCGCGAAGCCGCCCTCGGTCTCTCGATGGCCTCCCGCGAGGACGCCAAGTCGATTTCGTTCGTCGAGGACACCGCCGTCGCGCCGGAGAAGCTGGCTGCTTTTATCGACCGCTTCCTCGCCGTCATCCAGGCCAACGGCACGACCGCCGGAATCTACGCCCACGCCTCCGTCGGCTGCCTGCACGTCCGCCCGGTCGTCAACCTGAAGACTGCCGAGGGCATCCGGAAGTTTGAAGCCATTGCCTCCGCCGTGGCCGACCTCGTCCTCGAATTCGGCGGAGCGCTCTCCGGCGAACATGGAGACGGCCTCGTCCGCAGTCCTTTTATGGAGCGCATGTTCGGCCCGGTCCTCTACCAGGCCTTCCGCGAGGTCAAGCGCACCTTTGACCCGCACGGTCTCTTCAATCCCGGCAAGATTGTCGATTCGCCGCCGCTGACCTCCAACCTCCGCTACGGGCTGCGCTACGAAACCCCGAGGCCGCATACCTATTTCGACTATTCCGAATACGGCGGCATGGGCGGTGCCGTCGAAATGTGCAGCGGCGTCGGGGCCTGCCGCAAGAAGCTGTCGGGAAACATGTGCCCGTCCTATATGGCCACCCGGGACGAGTCCGCGTCGACACGGGGCCGCGCCAATGTCCTCCGGCTGGCCATGACCGGCAAACTGGAGGAATCAGGCCTCGGTGACGAGGGCGTCCGCCAGGTGTTGGATCTCTGTCTCGAATGCCGCGCCTGCAAAGCCGAGTGCCCCGTCGGTGTCGACATGGCCCGCTTCAAAAGCGAGTTCCTGGCGGACTTCTACACCCGCCACGGTGTCCCGCTCAAGGCGCGCGCACTGGGCAATGTGCACCGCGCGGCTAAGCTGGGCAGCCTTTTCGCCCCGCTGTCCAACCGCATCGCCAACAGCCCCGCCGCGCGCTGGCTGAGTGGCCGGCTGCTTGGTATCGATCCGCGCCGCACCCTGCCCGCATGGCGCTCCGATACCTTCGCCAAGTGGGCCGCCGCCCGCAATACCCGGCATTCCGGAAAACGGCTCGTGCTGTTCAACGACACCTTCACCAACCACTACGACCCGGAAATCGGCATCGCCGCCGTCGAAGTCTTCGAGTCCGCCGGTTGTGCCGTGGATGTTGTGCGTCCGGGTTGCTGCGGCCGCCCTCTGATCTCCCAGGGTCTGCTGGGCGAGGCGCGCGATCATGCCGCCAAACTGGTGCGCGCGCTCCATCCCCTGGTCCAGCGCGGGGAGCGTATTGTGTTCTGTGAGCCCGGTTGCCTCTCAGCCGTCAAGGAGGATGCCGCCGGACTGCTGCGCGGCAGACTGCAGGCCATGGCAAAGGAAGTTGCCGCCGCCTGCGTCTCGTTTGAGGAGGCCGCGCTCGGCCTGGACCTCGCCCCAAAGCCTTTCGGGGGACGCATTCTGCTCCACGGCCACTGCCATCAAAAGTCGATGGGCGGCTTGCCGGCGTCCATCACTCTGCTCTCCCGGATTCCCGGCGCGAAGGTTGTCGAACTGGATGCCGGCTGCTGCGGAATGGCCGGATCTTTCGGATACACCCGGGACCACTACGATGTGTCCGCCGCCATTGCCGAACGCAAGCTGCTCCCGGCGGTCCGAAAGATGGAATCCGGCGACGTGCTCGTTGCCGCCGGCACCTCCTGCCGTCATCAGGTCGCCGAGTTGGCCGAAACGCACGGCATTCACCCTGCCGTACTGTTCCGACGCCTGCTCTAGCGGCCTACTCGGTATACTCCGGCTCCGGCAGCAAGGGAGCCATTTCGGACGCGATCCGGTGCGCACGCTGCTTGCGCGCCGCCCCGATGAACGAGCTGAACAGCGGATGCGGCTCCATCGGCTTCGACTTGAACTCCGGGTGGAACTGGCAGCCCAGATAGTACGGGTGGTCTTCAATTTCGCAGATTTCCACGTACGTCCCGTTCGGCGTCACGCCCGTAATCTTCAGACCCTGCGAAGTGAGCGGCTCCTCAAACTCCCGGTTGAACTCGAAACGGTGCCGGTGGCGCTCGCTGATCTCCGTGTTGCCGTAAGCCTTTTGGGCGAAACTGCCCGGCGTAAGAACGCACGGCCAGGCGCCCAGGCGCATCGTGCCGCCCAGTTCATCCACGCCCTTCAATTCGCGCAGCTTGTAAATCACGCGGTGCGGACCGCCAGGATTGAATTCCGTCGAGTTGGCCTCCTTCAGGCCGCAGACATTCCGGGCGTACTCGATCACCATCGTCTGCATCCCGAGGCAGATTCCGAAATAGGGAACCTTCGCAGTCCGCGCATACTCGATCGCATGGATCATGCCCTCGATTCCCCGCTTGCCGAAACCGCCCGGCACCAAAATTCCGTCGTAATTCGCCAGCAGCTTGCCCGGCTTTTCCTTCTCGAACGCCTCTGCCTCAAACCAGTGGACGTTCACCTTCACGTTGTGTCCGATGCCGCCGTGAAGCAGGGCTTCCTTCAGACTCTTGTACGAGTCCTCATACTCGATGTACTTGCCGACAATGGCGATGTCCACCTGATCCGCCGGATTCTGCATCCGCTTGAGCATCGCCGACCATTTTTCGAGGTTTCGCGGGCCGCTCGTGTCGAGGTGCAGGTGGCGCAGAATGATCTCGTCCACCTTCTCCTCGGCGAATACCAGCGGGATTTCATACACCGACGCGACATCCTTCGCCGTGATGACAGCCTCCGGGGCCACGTCGCAAAACAGCGCGATCTTGTCCTTCATGTCGGTCGGCAGGAAACGCTCCGCCCGGCACAGCAGAATGTCCGGCTGTATCCCGAGCGCCCGGAGTTCTTTGACCGAGTGCTGCGTGGGCTTCGTCTTCAATTCCTGCGCCGCATTGATCCACGGCACCAGCGTCACGTGGACGAAGATGCAGTTCTCGCGGCCCACCTCATGCCGCACCTGGCGGATGGCCTCCAGAAACGGCAGCGATTCAATATCGCCCACGGTGCCGCCGATCTCGCAGATCACAACTTCGTTTTCGAGCGCGAGCTTCTTGATCGCCGCCTTTATTTCATTGGTGACATGGGGAATTACCTGTACTGTCTTTCCCAGGTATTCTCCGCGTCGTTCGCGCTGAATGATTTGTTCGTAAATCCGCCCGCTCGTCAAGTTGTTGGCGCGGGTCAGATGCGCGTGGGTGAACCGTTCGTAGTGCCCCAGATCCAGATCGGTCTCGGCTCCGTCGTCGGTGACGAAAACCTCGCCGTGCTGGAATGGACTCATTGTGCCCGGGTCCACATTGAGGTACGGGTCGAACTTCTGCAGCGTGACCCGCAGTCCGCGGTTCTCCAGCAGACAGCCGATCGACGCAGCTGCAATACCTTTGCCGAGCGACGACACAACGCCGCCGGTCACAAAGATATGCTTGGCGCGCTTTTGGGGTTGGGTCACTTCCTGTTGATTATCGGCCACGCGTTGTCTCCTGTGCGGGGGCAGCGACTGCGGCCCGGCAGGCGGCGAACAGCCCGCGCACGCGTTCCAGGTCCGCCGGCGTGTCGACGCCCAGTGATTCGTAGTCGGTTTCCACTACGCGAATCTTAAAGCCGTTCTCCAGTGCTCTCAATTGCTCCAGTCTCTCCGCTTGTTCCAGCGGCCCCACCGGCATACCGGAATAGCGCAGCAGAAAATCGCGCCGGTACACGTAGAGGCCAATATGTTTGTAGTGAACTGCCCCGTCACTTTCGCCGCCCCTCGGGAACGGGATGGTGGAGCGGGAAAAGTAAATTGCGTTTTCGAAACGGTCCGTCACGACCTTGACCACATTGGGGTCGGAAACTTCCCTGGGGTCCTCGATGCGCTTCTTCAGCGTGCCCATGGCAATGGAGGGTTCCTCCAGCAGCGGCATCAGGGCCGCGTCAATCGCGGACGGATCGATCAGGGGCTCATCGCCCTGGACGTTGACCACCAGGTCGACATCGGGGAAAGCGGAGGCGACTTCGGCCACACGGTCGGTGCCGGAAACGTGGTCGTCACGGGTCATGCGGACCCGGGCCCCGAACTTCCGGGCCTCTTCCTCAATGCGCGGGTCGTCCGTTGCGACAACGATGGAAGTGGGATAGCGGGCCATGGACACACGCTCATGAACGTGCTCAAGCATGGTCCGGGAATCGAGTCGGGCCAGCGCCTTGCCGGGAAAACGCGAGGACGCGTACCGGGCCGGGATGACCGCCAGGATCTTGGGGTGCACACACGATCCTACCACGTATCAAGCCGGTCACGAAAGCCGGGATGCTATCCATTCGGATGCATGCTCGTTCTCGCTTCCAAATCGCCCCGCCGTGCTGAATTGCTGGCCGCCGCCGGCTTTGACTTCATCGTCCGCACCGCCGAAATCGACGAAACGCCCCTTCCGGACGAGGCGCCCGCCGACCATGTGCTCCGGCTTGCGGAGGAAAAGGGGGCGGCCGTGGACGCGGGTCCGGGCGAAACGGTGCTGGCCGCCGACACGATTGTGGTGCTGGACGGCGCGATTCTGGGCAAGCCCCGGGATCCCCGGGATGCCGAACGTATGCTGCGGGGGCTCTCAGGCCGCCGGCATGACGTCCTGACGGGGGTCAGTCTCCGCGCGGGGGACCGTGTTGTGACACGGGTTGCCTCCACGGCGGTCTGGTTCGCGCCGCTGCCGGAAAACGTCATCCGCTGGTATGTGGATTCGGGCGAGCCCATGGACAAGGCCGGCGCCTATGGAATCCAGGGGCTCGCCTCGCGCTTTGTTGAACGGATTGAAGGCTCGTACTCGAATGTGGTCGGGCTTCCCGTCGAACTGGTTCACCGGCTCCTTTGCGATACCACGCTAAACTGGGCGTGAATGGCGGAAACCGACCTCCGCGTCGCCGCCGGCGACGCCCGATTTGACGAACGCATCCGGGACATGGCCCGCAGCGTTCAGGCACGGTTCCGATACCACTCGATCGACCTGCCGGACGGCAGCATTCTGCCCGGACTCCAGTCCGTGGAGCACATGCGGAACCGTCTGGCCGTGTTTGGCGTTCCGACGGACTTGCGGGGCCGCCGCGTTCTCGATGTCGGCGCGTGGGACGGCTGGTTCAGTTTCGAATGCGAGCGCCGCGGAGCCGAAGTTGTCGCCGTGGACTGTGTGGAACTGGACACATTCCTCGAAGCCCGCGAACTGCTGGGTTCCCGGGTGGAATACCGCACCCTGGATGTCGTGGAACTATCCGCTGCCCGGCTTGGGCGGTTTGATCTCGTTCTGTTCTTCGGCGTCCTCTACCACCTCCGGCATCCGCTGCTGGGGTTGGAAAAAGCACTCGAACTGTCGACCGACCAGGTTCTGGTCGAGTCGTACGTAATCCCGTCCGAAGGCCGCGATGTCCCGGCCGTGATGGAATTCTACGAACGGGGGGAACTGGGAGGGCAAATCGACAACTGGTGCGGGCCTTCGCCGGAATGCCTGCTGGCGATGTGCCGCTCCGCCGGATTTGCCCGGGCGGAAATTCTGCAAACCGAGAGCCAGCGCGCCTCGGTCATCTGCCGGCGCCATTGGCCGGAACCGGCCGACATTTCTGGACCGGTTCCGCACCTGAACTCGGTGGCCAACAACCGGACCCATGTCGCCGTGTTCCACCCGGACAAGGAAGAGTATCTCTGCTGCTATTTCAAATCCACGGAACCCGCCCTGGACGCCGACAGCGTCTTTGTCGAGGTTGACGGCTACGGGGTCCCGGCGCTGGCGGTGGCCAGGACGGACCCGGAGGGCTATCAGGTGAACTGTCTGCGTCCGCCCGGGCTGGATCCCGGACGGCACGTGGTCCGGCTCAGGACCGCGCGGAGTTCCTACAGCAACGCGGTTGAGTTTGCCTTGACGGATCGGGAGGGCAGGGAAGTGTCCGTACCTCCGTCCGACCTTCCCAAAGAGGCGCCGGAACTGTGCAGTGCCGAATTCCATCCGTCGGGCGATCAGCGTTTGACTGCCGCGAAGGCAGGCTCATTGGTCTGCTACTTCCGGTCGCCGGCGGAACGGCTGGGCTGTGCGGATCTCTCGATTGACGTGGGCGGCTTCCTCGTGGCGCGGCCTCATACGGTAGGCTCGCTCGGAGGGGGTGTCTGGCAGACGAACCTGCTGCTGTCCCGCCCGATAATGCCGGGAATTGCCGTCCGGATATGCCTCGAAGGCGGGTGCTGGAGCTCTCCAATTCTTATCGGCTGAATCCCGCGGGAACATTAGATTCGTTTCTGGCGTGCCGTCCGGAGCGTACTAGAACCTGCCCGGGCTCCGCGTGTAAATTTTTGCGCGCAAACCATGCGGATTGGATATGATTCACAGAGAAGTCATATAAGAGCAAATGGGGGCAACGGGCGCAGCCAGCATGTCCAGTAAGGTAGATCCGGTGGTCCGGACCACCCTGTTCGCTTTTTTCGCGCTTCTTTCGGCAACTCCGGGACTGGCGCAGCTCACGATTCCCGCTTATCAGGGCGCTACGGTGAGCATGTCCCCCGGCGGGGAGTGGGATGTGATCGTCCCCGGTCCGGCATGGAGATTTTCCGGCACAACAGGGACCTCCGTCCATTCGCTCCAGGCCGCCGCGGGTACGGACAAGCTCGGCGTCTGGCAGGAAATTTCGTTCGGCTACACCGCTGCGGCCACGGCGAGAACCTCTTCGATCCGCGCCTATTCCAACCGCCCGCTGATCCTGTTCAGTACCCGGTACGCGACTGCGGCGGCCAACAGCGCGCCCTTCCCTGTGCTTTCGGCTTATCCCGCCCTGCCCCACGTCAGCTTCACCGGCCAGTTTGCCGGTCCCGATTTCAAGGCTCTGGTCAGCAACAGCCCGTGGGCGTTCTTTGACAACGCGGCCAATACCTTTGTTCTCTCTCCGGCGGACAATTTCATGACCGCTGACACGTCCCAGCGCGGCGACGGCACGATTGCCGCCGGGATTTCGGGAAATATTCCGTCGTTGCCCGCCGGTTTCACCCACAAAGTGGCGCTCGTATTCGGTGCCGGGATCAACTCTACCTTCACCGCCTGGGGACAGGCGCTGACCGACCTTTCCGGCAAGAAGCGGCCCGCCAACGATCTGGGAATGCTGTTGAAGTCTCTCAGCTACTGGACCGACAACGGCGCGACCTACTACTACAACCCGGGAGGTCCCTCCTACACCGACACTCTGGTGGCTGTTCGCAAGGAATATGACGCAAAGGGCATCCGCCTCGGCTCGATGCAACTGGACAGCTGGTGGTATCCCAAAGGGCCCGACAACAGCTGGTCCAGCCACTCCGGCATCTGGACCTACAATGCCTCTCCCGCATTGTTCCAGCCGGACCTGGCCGCATTTCAGGGCAGCGTGAAGGTCCCGCTGATTACCCACGCCCGCTGGATTGACGACAACAGTCCCTACCGGAGCCAGTATCAGATGTCGAGCGGTGTGTCCACGGATCCGGCATACTGGGACGCGGTCGCGACCTACCTGAAGGCCTCCGGTGCGACCACGTATGAGCAGGACTGGCTCGGTCTGAACGCCCACGCGGATTTCAATCTCACCGACCCGTACGCGTTCCTGGACAGCATGTCCGCGGCGATGGCCAAGCACGGCATCACCATTCAGTACTGCATGGCGGAGCCGACGCACTTCCTCCAGAGCAGCAAGTACAGCAATGTCACCAATATCCGGACCAGCCAGGACCGTTTCCTGCCGGAGCGCTGGACCAACTTCTTCTACAGTTCCAGGTTTGCCTCGTCTGTGGGGGTCTGGCCGTTTGCCGATGTCTTCATGAGCAAGGAGACAGGCAATTTGCTGGCCGCGACACTTTCCGCCGGTCCGGTGGGCACAGGCGATGCGCTGGGCGAAGTCTCGAAGGCCAACCTCCTCCAGGCGGCCCGGACCGACGGCGTCATCGTGAAGCCCGACACGGCTGCGACACCGGTGGATTCCGTCTTCATCTCCGATGAGCGCGGCGACGATGTTCCGATGGTGGCTGCCGCTTCCACCGATTTTGGCGGCGGCTTGGGGGCTTCGTACATCTTTGCCTACCGGCGCGGCACCAACCGCACAGTTCAAATTCGTCCGGTTTCCTTCGGTATTTCGGGCGATGCCTACCTGTACGACTACTTCCACGGGTCCGGCAGGTTTATCGGGGCCGGCGACAG
>Ga0007854_10002021_pt1 | contig 12711 bp, 9 predicted proteins | sample CryBogCBH12Aug08_FD_60382 | JGI IMG/M metagenome (GOLD analysis project Ga0007854, IMG submission 60382) | Freshwater microbial communities from Crystal Bog, Wisconsin, USA - CBH12Aug08 | ecosystem: Environmental > Aquatic > Freshwater > Lake | place: Crystal Bog, Wisconsin, USA | collected...
TTAACCACAATTCCTACCAGCATGATGCTTCCCATAAACGACGACACGTTGAGTGCGGTGCCTGTAAAGTAAAGGCCCAGAACGGCTCCCCCCAGTGACAAAGGCATCAACAACATGATGACGGTTGGGCATGTGAAAGACCCAAATTGGAACAGCATCACGACAAATACGAGGAGCATCGCAATGCCCAAGACCGCCACGAGGTTCTTAAATGATTCAGACTGGCTTTCAAACTGCCCACCTATGACTGAGGATATCCCTGTAGGTAGCGGATTGTCTGCAAGAACCTTTTTGACTTTGGTGACCGCAGTTCCCAAGTCGATCTTTTCCAGATTGATAGTCAACCCAACCATGCGGCGTTGGTCTTCTCGATATCCCTCGGTGGCTCCTGAATGGGTTGTCACTCTTGCCAAGGTTCCAAGTGGTATATCAGCTCCCGATGGTGTATGAATCGGAAGTTGAGCTACATGAATTGGATCTTTTCGGAAGCTCGATGGATACCGAATCCTGACGGGGACTTGTCGATCTCCCTTGATCACTTTGGTGACGACTTCACCGAACAAAGCGTCATTTGCTTGGGCTGCAATATCGTCGGCTGTCAGTCCAAATCTGCCTGCTGCAACCGTGTCGATGTTGTAGTCGAGGGTTGGGCCATTGACGATGACACCAGACTTGATGTCAGCCAGTCCTTTGATCTTCCCCAATTTATCCGCAAGGTCAAGAGCAGTAGCTTCAACTTTGGCCTTATCTTCACCAAATAGCTTGATCTCGATTGGAGCTGGATCGCCGGCCAAATCACCGATCAAATCCTGTAGGACTTGGGCAAAGTCGACGTCTAGACCCGGAGCTTCATCTTGGACTCGCTTGCGCACATCAGCAATGACTTCATCGATCTTTCTCTTTCGGTCCTTCTTGAGAACAATTGCGTAATCGCCCTTGTTGGGCTCAGTAATCGAAAAGCCCAGTTCGGTGCCCGTACGACGCGAAAAGACGTCGACTTCGGGTGTTTCCTTAAGCACTTTATCGACCTTTGCCAAAAGGCGGTTGCTCTCCTCAAGGGTTGTTCCCGGAGGAGACAAGTAGTCGAGAATGAATGCACCTTCGTCCATGGCGGGCATGAACCCGGTCTTGAGCTTAGGGCCAACAACAACAATGCATCCGATGGCTGCCAAAGCCAAAATGCCAGAAATCCATGGCATTCGAATCATTCCCCTAAGTACGGCCTCGTAACCATGAAGGAACATCTCGAATAGGCGTCCATGCTCCTTTTGTCCATCACGCTTCTTCAGAAACGCAGCGCACAGACTTGGACTGGCCAAAAGTGCCAATGCGAGCGATACCATAAGAGCGATTGCCAGGGTCAAGGCGAGTGCGGTAAAGAATGCTCCTGCGACGCCCTGTAGCAATATCAGGGGTAGGAAGACAACTACGGTGGTCAGAGTTGACGAAATCATCGGTGCCGCGATCTCACTTGCCGCATGTTGAACCGCATCCGCTACTGTCTCACCGACGTGCATATGCCTGAACACATTTTCGACGACGACAATTGCGTCGTCGATAACCAGACCAATTCCAACGGCCAGCGCACCCAAGGTCATCAGGTTGAGAGTCAAGCCTGCGAGGCGCATGATTAAGAATGTGATCAGAACCGTGGCTGGGATAATCGCTGCTGTCACGATCGTCGCTCTGAGGTCACCCAAGAAGAGCATCAGAACAACGACCGCCAAAACTGCACCTATCAGAACGGCTTCTTCGACACTTTGGACCGCATCTTTGATCAGATTGCTCTGATCGTAGAAGACTCCAATTTCAACCCCCTTGGGAAGGAGAGGCTTGAGTTTCTCCAACTCAACTTTTACTGCGTCAACCATCGTAACCGAATTGGCACTCGGTTGACGGACGATGTTGAGCAAGACGGACTCGGTTCCATTTGCGGCAACGATCGTGTTCTTATCGGCAAAACTGGGGACAACCTTGGCAACTTGACTGACCAAAACCGGTACGCCACCCTTTTGAGTTAAGGGAATCCTGCCGATCTCATCTTCACTCACTGCTTCGCCGGTTACGATGACCTGAAACTGTTGGTATTGATAGTTCAGCTTTCCGACCGAACGAATCGTGTTGCCCTTGGTGACCGCTTGACTAAGGTCTTCGAGCGAAAGATGCATCGCCTGTAGCTTTTGGGGATCAGCTTCTATCAAATACTCTGGAACCTGACCACCCTGAATAACGACTCTGGCTACTCCGGGGACACGAGTCAACCGTGGCTTGAGGCTATAGGTAGCCAGTTCATATAGCTGAGCTTGGCTGAGGTTCTTAGCATTGACCGTCAGTCCAAAAACAGGGAAGACGGTTGGGTTCATCCTCTCAATCTCGATTGATGTGTCGGATGGGAGTTCGGGGCGCACTTGGTTGACACGAGCATTGACCAGCTGCTCAGCCATGAATATATCGGTTCCCCAAGCAAAGTTGACTGAGATTTCAGTAGAGCCTCTCTCCGTTCGAGCTTGAACACGCTTGACGTCAGGCAGAGTGCTTAAGGCTTCTTCGATTGGTCGCGTTACCGTAACTTCCAGACTTTTAACTGGCCGATCACCCGCCTCAGCAATGACGATTACGCGAGGAAAGGTTACGTCGGGAAGGATGGAAACGGGGAAGGCACGGTAAGCGGCAACTCCCAAGGCGCAGAGCGCCACCGTAACAAACAAGATCGCCTTGATATTGCGGGTAGCAAAGCCACTGATGCTCACTTGGCAGATCCACCTTCGGCTTTCTCGGTATCTTTCTTATCTGACTTTTTGTCGTCGTCTTTCTTCTCGCCGTCCTTTTTCTCGTCCTCTTTGGTTTTGATGGACCCACCGTCCGACAATTCATAGTTGCCAACGGTTATGACGGATTGGCCTTTTTCTAGTCCTTTGGTGACCTCGATGAAATCACCTTCCTCGATCCCGGTTACCGGCTTGACCAGTTTGGCTTTATCACCGTTTGCCACAAAGACAGTCGGTTGATCGTCTCGCGTAAGGACGGCAGACTTTGGAATTGAGAGCGCGTTCTTGTGGGATGCAACCACAATATGAGCCGTTCCGAACGTGCCAATTCTCAATCCGCTTTCTGAACTGGAAATGTGAATTCTAACGGGTGCCAACCCTGAAGTGGCATCAACCTGTCCAACACTTAGGACACTTCCAACGATATCACCTGAAATTCCAGTGACATCAACCGTAACTTGTTGACCAGCCTTAATTCCGGTGGCATCTGAGGGCGTGACACTTGCAAGAAAATCCAAGCCCTTTGAGAGGTTAACGATCTCAAGAATGGGAGAGTTATTGTCGGGAGTGTCGCCTGGGTTGAGTAGTCTTCGGTTCACGATCCCATCGATTGGTGATCGCACTTCCGTTAAGGCTTGGGTGGCCTGAGCCGCTGAGGCATCAGCCTGTTTTTGAGCCGCCAAACTCTTGTTGGCTTCAACTTCCTTATGCTTAGCCTGTACTTGCAAAAATCCCTGCTCAGCCTGATTGAACGTCGCTTCGGCTTGTTGAACCTTTTGGTTACCCAGTTCTTGTGCACTCTTCAGTGCTTCCTGGGCCGCTTTGACTGCCAACTCTGCTGCCTGGAGGTCTTCCTTCCTGGTTCCTTCGCGCATCAAGCTGAGTTGAGCTTGGGCAGTTTTAAGACTGGCATCAGCACTCGTCAGAGCTGCCTTTGCATCTTCATAGGCTTTCTTGGAGACAATGCCTTTTTCGAGAAGAAGAGCATTCCTACGTTCATCGCGTGAAGCACTGTCTCGTGTGACTTGCGCTTGCCGAAGGGTTTGTTCCGCTTGGGATATTTCCTGCTTTCGATTGCCAGCTTTTGCCTTTGCCAAAGCGACCTGTGCTGCTTGCAAGTTGTACTTTGCCGCCAGGCTATTGGCCCTTCGTTCCGAAATTGCACTGTTCAGGCTAAGCTTGGCAATTTTGAGAGTTGCTGCTTGGTCGGATTCAGCTGTTCGAAGATTGAGTTCTGATTGGGCGGCCTGAAGTTGTGCTGCTTTCAGAGCTGATTCCGCACTTTGCGTTTGAGCTCCCTGAACTCGATTATCCAAGATGGCAACCAATTGCCCAGCACTAACCGAGTCACCCTCCTTAACCAGGATTTTGTCGACTCTGCCTGTGGATACGGCACCGACTTTGGCAATGGATCCTTGGCTCGCCACGAATGATCCTGAACCAGTCACAACCGTGTTCATCGTTTTCTGAACTACGGGTGCTAGTTCAACTGCAACGGGCCCGCCCGCGTCTACTTTCTCTTCACTGTCGCCACCACTTTTCGGTGCACAAGCGATGGATACGAAAACCAGGGAAAGTGGTATTAAGAAGCGTGTATTGCGCAAAGTCATGCCGATGCAATTCTGGTTCACAGCTGAGGGCCTCCGTCTTAGAAGACACTAAGACGGTATAGGATAGATGATGAGAAGGAAAAAGGGGCTGTCCCGTAAGAAATCTTACGAGACAGCCCCCAGTTTGGTGGGTCCGGGCATTAAGTTTGAGTGCCTATCGTTGGCCATGAGCCCCTCGATATAGCTCGGATCAAACGAATGAACTACATCGACCAAACGATATCAAGTGAGACTCACGAGGTAGCCCGTGACGTCTTCGATCCCGAATGGTCATTAACCGCCGAATCCACCTCGACCGCTACCTGATCCACTGCCCATTCCATTTCCCATGCCGCTTCCACCGTTGCCGTTGCCACCGAAGCTGGATCCACCAAACCCGCTCCCACCTGAACTGCCACTTCCGAATCCCGAACCCGAATTCCCACCATTGGATTGAGTTTTAATGATTGTGCTTCGCTCGGGAGACAAGTCATAGTTTTGGTTCCCATCCTTTGTGCCGAGTAGAACCGCCAGTACCGCTGGGTCCATAAACCGAATATGGAGCCGACGCATACTCTTTGTGGACTGACTCAATCCTGCACCACTTTCAGGGTTGGAAATGGTTGGTGCAATGGATTCCTTTTTCTTGACGATCACATACACCCCGGCCTCAATCCTGTAAGTGGCATCAACTTGTCGCAGGATATTTTGAAGCGCAGTTTCAAACTTGACGTTCTTTAGGTTGACCGTAACTGGGCCCTGGACCTCGGGATCAATGGAATAGGAAACATTGAGGTTTTTAAACAATGCCCTCACACCTTCTCGAACATCCGCCTGATTGAGGTCGAGAGAGCTGATTTCCTTTTGGGTGATGTCTTCCTGAGCGTATGCCATTGAAGGCACTGCTCCAAACAGTGCAGTTCCAACGATGACCATGCTGACAAGTTTGAGTGTTCCTTTCATATTCGCTTCCTCTTTTATAGGACCAGGTTCACCTTGCAGCGCCCTTTGTTGGGTGGCTCGATGTTTTGGATCCTATGTGATTTGAACGAATGCCAAGTTTCAGCGTTACTGGATTATTCAGTGCGTTCGCGCATGAAAAAGGGCAACGGGAGACTATCTTCCCGTTGCCCTTTTCCTGGGTCATGTGCCTGGATTAGCCGCCGAATCCGCCACGGCCACCACCGCCGCCGCCACCAAATCCGCCACCGCCGCCGCCAAAGCCGCCGCCACCGCCACCAAATCCGCCGCTGCCGCCGCCAAAGCCGCCACCGCCGCCGAATCCACCGGATCCGCCGCCAAAGCCTCCGCCGCCCATTCCGCCGCCGCCGAAGCCACCGCTACCGCCACCACCAAAACCACCACTACCACCGCCACCAGCATTGCCGGTGTTGATCAAAGTGCTTCTCTCAGGCGGGATATTGTAATTCTGATTGCCTTCCTTCTGTCCAATCATCATGGCAATGAAGGCAGGATCTGCAGAACGAATTTTGATTCTACGAATAATCTTGGTATCTGTCTTCGGTGCCGTGTCATTCGTGTCCTTTTGATTCGCCGTTATATTGTCCGCCTTCTTCACAATCTCATACACTCCAGCTTCAATGCGGTATGTCGCATCTACTTGCCGAAGCACGTTTTGAAGAGCGGTTTCAAACGTGACGTTCTTTAGACTAACTGTAACCGGGCCCTGGACCTCAGGTGCAATCGAGTACGAGACGTTGACGTTTTTGAAGAGTGCTCTTAATGCCTCCCGAACATCGGCTTGCTCCAATTCGAGTGAGGAGATTTGCTTTTGAGAAATATCTTCTTGCGCCGATGCAATTGAACTTACAGACATGACGACGCTAACCCCAACTAGAAGTGCGAGTGCGTGCCGAATACCAGGTTTCATTTGTTGACCTCCATTTAAAGATTACGACTCTAAAACGAAGATGTGAAGCCCTTTTTTGTTAACATTCCAAGCTTAAAAGACTCTTATGTTGGTACCCGGTACACAAAGGCGCCGGAGAATGATGCGAAAGCAACAAAGGAAGAATGCCTTCTTGGGGATTTGGTGCCAACAAAAAATCAGGCTAGCTCAAAAGAGCTAGCCTGATTAGAATCAATCAATCCTTGCGGACTTATTCTTCAGGTGTTGCGTCCTCGTATTCGCCGTCATCTCCGGTCAGGTCGCCACCGTCGGTATCCTGAACGATCCTTGCAATGCTTCGGACTTGGTCACCTGCAGCCATGTTAATGAGACGCACACCCTGTGCAATTCGCCCAGTGGTACGGATTTCCTTCACCTTCAAACGGATTCCCTTGCCCTTGACTGTCATGACCAAGAGTCGGTCTCCATCTTCCACAACCTCACCACCAACAATCTTGCCGGTCTTGTCGGTGCAATTCATTGTAAGAATGCCACTGCCTCCACGACCTTGGACTCGGTAATCAGAAAGTGGTGTTCGCTTTCCATATCCGTGTTCGGAAACTACAAGTAGGGAAGCGGTTTCTCGCACCACATCGGCATGAACCACATGGTCGGTATCATTGCCTTCTTTGAAGACAATAGCCCGAACACCACCAGCCGCTCGGCTTCGAGATGTCGCTTCCTTCTCATTGAATCGTATGCTCTGACCTTCTTCAGTGACTAGGATCACATCATCGTTTCCACGAGTCTTAAGTGCCCAGCCCAGTTCATCGCCTTCTTCGATGTCGAAAGCGATGAGACCGTTGTTTCGGATATTAGAGAACGCACTCAGAGTGGTTCGCTTGATTTCAGCCTGTCGCTTGGGACCAGTTCCTCGCGTAATCATCGTCAGGTAACCCTCAGCCGAAAGATCCTTGACGGAAACTGTAGCGGTAACTCGTTCACCACCCACAATCTGAATGTAGTTGATGACCGGCATACCCTTGGCATATCGACCGCTCTCGGGGATTTCATAACCCTTCAATCGATAGACGCGACCACGATCTGTGAAGAACAGAATTGTATGGTGGGTGCTGACTTGGAACAGGTGTGCTGGTTCATCATCAGCTTTCAGAGTGTTATTGACACCCTTACCGCCACGCTTCTGCTGTCGATAGGCGTCGATGCTGACGCGCTTAATGTATCCATCGCGTGAGATCGAGATGATTGCTTCTTCGTCTGGGATCAAGTCCTCAGCGCTGAAGTCGCCAACTTCTCGACTTTGAATCTTGGATCGTCGCTCATCACCGTACTTGTCGCGGAGGAAGATCAGCTCATCTCTAAGGACCTTCTTTAGTCGCTCTGGGTCATCCAAAATCTCCATGAGATTTTGCACTTTGAGCGCAGCGTTCTTAAAGTCTTTTTCCAGTTCTGCCTGGTCCAACTGAGTCAGTCGACGGAGAGGCATGTTAAGGATAGCATGAGCCTGCACAACGGACATCGCGAACCGCTTCACCATCTCTGCACGCGCGGTTGGAGTATCTGCACTGCTTCGAATGAGGGCGATGATTTCGTCCAAGAATCGGCGAGCAATTTGGAAACCTTCTGCGTGGTGCAGTTCTTCCAGAGCGCGATAAAGCTCATATCGCGTTCGGAGTTCGATCACTTGCCGTCTGTGGCGCAGATACTCATCAAGCATGGTGATGAGCGGGCAGGTTCTTGGGGCCATGTCGACCAAGCCGAGCATGATGGCACCGAAAGTAGTCCTCAAGTTCGTGTGCTTCAGCAGGTAGTTGAGCGCCTTGTTCGGATTCACATCTCGGCGAATCTCGATTTCAATACGCATTCCACGCTTGTCTGAATAGTCTTGAACGCTGAGGATGCCGTCAAACTTTCTTTCTTTCGCGATGACCGCAATCGACTTGATGAGGTTTTCTTTGTTGACCTGATAAGGAATTTCAGTGACGACGATCAGGGATTTCCCAGCATCACCTGGTTCGATCATCGTTTTAGCTTGCAAAACAATTGACCCACGGCCAGTCTCATAGGCACTTCGAATTCCCTTGGTACCCATGATGATTCCGTAGGTGGGAAAGTCTGGACCAGGAATGTGCTCCATGATGTCATCGAGGTTACATTGAGGATTGTCCAACCGGTGGATCAAGCCATTGCAAACTTCCGTGAGGTTGTGTGGAGGCAAGTTGGTGGCCATGCCAACGGCGATGCCCTGGCTACCGTTACAAATGAGATTGGGAAACTTGCCTGGAAAAACTTTCGGCTCATTGAGCGTTTGAGAATAGTTTGGAAGCCATTCAACAGTTTCTCGATCCAAGTCCTCCATCAGTTCTTGTGCCAGAGGTGTAATTCGAGCTTCCGTATATCGCATGGCTGCCGGAGAGTCGCCGTCGATACTTCCGAAGTTTCCTTGTCCGTCGATAAGCGGATAACGCATCGACCAAGGTTGAGCCATACGAACGAGCGTCGGGTAGATAACTGCTTCGCCGTGAGGGTGATAGTCGCCACTGGTTTGGCCGCAGATCTTTGCACACTTAGCATGGCCACCATCAGGTGACAAGTTCAGTGTCCTCATCGCATATAGAATGCGTCGTTGGACCGGCTTAAGGCCATCGCGTACGTCTGGCAAAGCACGTGCGATGATAACGGACATTGCGTAGTTAACATAAGAGCGTCCCAGCTCTTCATCTACGTTGACAATCGAAAAATTGGGGTTCTCTGCCACAGGTAAAGATTCCTGACGATCCAGAGGGGCAAATAGCCGCAGAAACTGGCTCGATCTGAACCTAATTGTACCTGTTTTGCCTGTTTAAATCCCGTTTTGTGCAGCAGAATCGCCAATTGCCAATCCCCCTACAGGAATCGAGATTGACAGGACTTAAATTAAAAATTTGGCCATGTCCCCCTGCGATTGGTTGAATCGACGTGCGGTAGGGGAGTTGCGGAGGTTTCCGTTTCGCTATATCATGCCACTTGGAGATGTAAGTTGTCTCCATTACGGGAGGGTAACCAGATGAATGATGGACGAGAAAAGAAGGTTCCAGCGGGGATATTAGCAATCTTGCTAGGAAGTTTGGGCATCCACAAGTTTTACTTGGGGAACACTACGGCTGGGATTATTCAGTTGTTACTTGGCTTTTGCGGTATCGGAGGGCTGATCGGAATCATTGAAGGAATCATCTATCTGACCAAATCTGACGACCAGTTCGTGGCCGATTACGTTATCAACAAGAAGGCTTGGTTCTAGTTTTTTAAACTTGGTCTGGCGAGATCATCAAACGAAAATCAGCCTGTCACGTAGACTGAAGAAGTGAGTACGGGCAGGCTGGTTGTAGGCGTTACGGGGGCGAGTGGAGCGATCTATGCTCAGAGATTTTTGATTCAGGCCGCAGCCCACTATGAAGAAATTTTGCTCATCATGAGTGAGCAGGCCTTCCAGGTCGCCAGTACAGAATTGGGAATTGAAATTAGCCGAGAACAGTTCTCAACCCGCCAATGGCTCGGGGCCGATTACCCTCAGATCAAGCTACTTGGTTCGAAGAACTACTTCACCCCTCCCGCTAGCGGATCGTATCGCCATGACGGCATGGTGATAGTGCCTTGTTCCATGGGGTCCGCCGGACGCATCGCTCATGGGATTTCCGATGATCTTCTGACCCGAGCGGCAGATGTTTGCTTGAAAGAACAGCGTAAGTTGATTTTGGTTCCCAGGGAAATGCCTTGGAACTTGATCATGCTTCGAAACATGACTCAGTTGGCGGAGGCGGGAGCGACCATTTTGCCTGCCTGTCCCGCCTGGTACTACAAACCTCAATCGTTGGAAGATTTGGCCGATACCGTTGTTGCGAGGATTTTACAAACTCTGAGTGTTGAACAGCGGCTTGTCCAAGAGTGGATGATTCCGGATAACTCCTAACTGATTCCATGAAACGATCTGTGTAATATCAAGCAGTGATAAACGAAGATCGCTTGGTCCAGCTCTTCTTGGACCTGATTCACATCAACTCGCCGTCCCTGCAAGAACGGGAAGTTGTGGCTTGGACAAAAGCACACCTTGAAGAGATTGGGTTGGAAGTCCACGAAGACAAAGGTGGAGAGAGGATCGGCGGAAACGCGAACAATCTCATTGCCTGGTTAAAGGGAAACGTTCCCAATGCGCCCAGAATTTTCCTTTCAGCCCACTTTGACACGGTTGAACCAACCGAGGGATTGGTAGTTGAAGAGAAGGATGGGGTGTTCTTTAGCGCGTCCGATACCATCCTGGGAGCAGACGATAAAGGTGGCATGGCTCCCGCAATTGAAGCGGTTCGGGCCCTGATGGAATCAAAAGAGCCCCATGGAGACATATGTCTTCTCCTATCATGTGCCGAAGAGATAGGTCTCAAAGGTGCCGATTCAATCGAGATTCAAGATTTGAATTTAGATTTTGGCTACGTCCTGGATACTGGACCTCCAGTTGGGAGTTTTGTCACGCGGACTGCTACCCACGATAATTTGGAAATCCTAATTCATGGTCGCCCGGCCCACGCCGGAAAAGACCCAGAGAAGGGAATCAACGCGATGCAAGTAGCGGCTTCTGCAATTGAAGGAATGTGTTTGGGAAGGATCGGTCGAGAAACGACAGCCAACCTGGGGATCATCGAGGGTGGGACTGCCGTGAATGTCGTTTGCCCATTCGTCAAAATTCGAGCAGAGGCGCGAAGTACCAGCGTGGAAGAACTGGATAAGCAGGTCGCCCACATGATTCAGCGATTCGAAGAGGCAGCCAAGAAGTGGGGAACGACCGTCCAAATCGACCATCACCGACACTATGGAGCCTATATGATCGCTGAAACGGAACCAGTTGTGGAGATTGCCAAGAGGGCTAGCATAGCCTGCGGACTAGAGCCAACTTTAAGGACAACACTCGGTGGAAGTGATGCGAACGTTTACAACGCAAAAGGGCTTCCTTGTATTGTTATGGCAACTGGTATGGACAAAATTCACACTCATGACGAATGCATATCTCGAGCATCATTAGTCGAAACAGCACGTCTTACATATCAAGTCTTGCTAGAGACCGCAAAGTTTGAATGGAATAGGTAGGGGAATTGCATGGAAATCGTCCTCAGAATGCTATGCTTTTTGCGGACGCAGTCCAATCCATCCTAGGGGATAAATCAATGAAGAAACTCGTTTCAATCGCGGCCATCGCTGCCGTTTTTGCAGGTGTGACGACGTCTGCGTTCGCAGATAGTAACGATACGCTTTCCGGCGTTTCGATTCGAATCGGTGCATTCCAGCCACTGCAGGATGCAACTCGCAATGCAACATCCAATAACTGGATTGCAGGCGGCGTAGATTACAAGCTGAGCAATGCGAAGCTTATGAACTTGAGTCAGGGCTTCTGGTCGATCTCGCTTGACTACACCGAGCGACAAGGCTTCCGCAATATGCCTTTGATGCTCAACTACGTCTCGGGCAAGCAGGTCTATTGGTCAGTCGGCGTTGGTGCTGGTTTCGACAAGTTTGTCGATGATGCCGGTGCAAGCAACGAGCGCATTCGACTCGCTTATGGCGCTTCTCTCGGATACAACTTCCAGAACACCGAAATTCCTCTGTTCCTTGAACTGAAGTATCTCGGTAGCGAGCAGCCTCGAGTTGCAGGCCTGGGACTTTACCTCGGCTTCCGATTCTAGTCTTCTAGATCGTTTGACCTAACGATTGGGCCAAGAACTATTTTCTTGGCCCAATCCCATTTTGAATACTGAACATTTCAGGGAATTATCCGTTTCAGCCTTCAATCATGGGCATCTGCGTTGGAGTAGTGCGTGGCAATTTGAGGGAATCTCGAGACCAAGCTTCGGAAGCGGCAATCGTCGAAAGATGTCGACGCCAAGATTTTGAGGCGTTTGGCCAACTGGTGGATGCCTATCAGAACCGTGTATTTGGATTTGTTCGCCGGATGGTGCCGAACGCTGAAGAAGCGGCTGATACGACCCAAGAAGTCTTCATTCGAGCTTTCCAGAATTTTGAACGTTTTGACGGACGATGCTCAGTTCGTACATGGCTCTTTCGCATTGCTTACCACTTGTGCGTGGATAAGGCAAGGAAAAATGTCCGAGCACCTCAAGAAATTGCACTCTACGATCCAGCCGATGGCGAAGTGGTGGATGTGGCCGATTCACGCTGGCAACCTGAGCAAATCGCAATCGACGATGAACTGATGGAGGTCGTCGAGCAAGGAATTGCATCCATGAGTGAGAAGTTGCGATCCGTATTGCTACTCCATGATCGAGAGGACATGGCCTACGAAGAGATTGCCCAAACTTTGAGTCTGCCAGTTGGAACTGTAAAAAGTCGACTATTTTTAGCGCGAGCTCACCTCCAAGATGTGGTATCTCGTTACTTGGAGGCGGGAGCATAAAATGAAATCATCTGAATTTTCTAAATTTGAACAGCTTGATGACCA
>Ga0007854_10002022_pt1 | contig 12711 bp, 10 predicted proteins | sample CryBogCBH12Aug08_FD_60382 | JGI IMG/M metagenome (GOLD analysis project Ga0007854, IMG submission 60382) | Freshwater microbial communities from Crystal Bog, Wisconsin, USA - CBH12Aug08 | ecosystem: Environmental > Aquatic > Freshwater > Lake | place: Crystal Bog, Wisconsin, USA | collected...
CGAAATGTTCCGTCAGGGCAATCTGCCGAAACGGCTGATCCCCGGTACCATTGCGCTCGGGGCCTTTACCTTGACCATGGACTCCCTGCCGGGGACGCCGCAGATTCAGAACGTTATTCCGACGAACTTCTTTGGTACCGACATCTATGCGGCGCCTATCCTTGGCACTATTGGCGGCGTCTATATTCTGATCGTCGGCATTTTTTATCTCAATTGGCGTATCCGCCAAGCCGAGCAAGCCAATGAAGGCTATGGTGAAGGCCATATCATGGAGCCGGAAACCGGCAATATCGAGGTTCTGGTCAATCCCTTCGTCGCCCTGTTGCCCTTGATCGTCGTCGGCGTATCCAATTGGTTCTTCACCAAAAAGATTTTTCCGGCGCTGTACATCGCTGATCCGGCGGTGACCACCACGCAGATCTCTCTGGCCGGCTTGGCTAAGCCCATCGCCGTCACGGTTAAGTCGATGATCGGCATCTGGTCGGTCGAAGTGGCCTTGGTCCTTGGCATCCTTTGTGTGGTGGTTTTCGCCTACAAAACGGTGGTGGCCCGCTTTGCCGAAGGGAGCAAAAACGCCATCGCGGGGTCCTTGCTGGCCACGGTTAATACCGCCAGCGAATATGGTTTTGGCGCTGTGATTGCCGCTTTGCCGGGTTTTCTGGTGGTCAAGGATGCCTTAAAGGCGATTCCCAATCCTCTGGTCAACGAGGCCATAACCGTCACCACCTTGGCGGGGATCACCGGGTCGGCGTCGGGCGGTATGAGTATCGCCCTGGCGGCGATGGCCCAGCAGTTCAAAGAAGCGGCGCTGGCGGCCGGTATCAATCTCGAGGTTCTGCATCGGGTGGCGTCCATGGCCAGTGGCGGCATGGATACCTTGCCTCATAATGGTGCGGTGATAACCCTGTTGATGGTCACCGGCTTAACCCATCGCACGTCCTATCGCGATATTTTCGCCATCACCGTGATCAAGACTTCGGCGGTGTTTGTCGTTATCGCGCTTTATTATATGACCGGATTGGTCTGAGCCGCAGCGAGGCGAATAGGCCGGCCCCGAACGTAAAGTTGGGGGCCGGCCATGACGACGGTCCGACTTCGTGGTAAAGGGCCTCGCGGTTGCCCACCGTTCTTAAAAGTCACCATTTGCATGGCGTCTGTCCCGTGCTAGGCTTCGCCCTCTGAAGTCATCGTTCCGTCGGAGCGGCGTCAGTTTCCTTGTGAATCAGCCTCTTCGCAATATTTGCAAATAACACCAGTCTGTTTGTGAAGACCCTTGCAATCCCACCTTTTTTTGTTTTTGAGGGTTGTGTTTTTTTGCGATATCTGTGAATAGAAGAAGCAAGCAAGGGGTCGCTAAACGGCGACATGAGGAAAGTTCGAGAACAAAGCGCGCCGGCAGCTCGATAGGGCGTTCGTGGCGCTTATAAGGCAGATTAAAAGTCAGCGAGAAATCAGATCCAAAAGGAATTCGCACATGGGACGTGTAGTAGAACTCACTGATGTGATCCTGAGAGATGCGCACCAAAGTCTGTTGGCGACGCGCATGGCCATGGAAGATATGATTCCGGCCTGCGAGGATCTCGACAACGCCGGCTATTGGTCCCTGGAATGCTGGGGCGGCGCCACGTTCGATTCCTGCATCCGCTTTCTCAATGAAGATCCCTGGGAAAGACTGCGCCAGTTCCGCAAGTTGCTGCCCAAGACCAAGCTGCAGATGTTGCTGCGCGGGCAGAACCTTCTGGGCTATCGCCATTACGAAGATGAAGTGGTTGAGCGTTTCGTCGACAAGGCGGCGCTCAATGGCATGGATGTTTTCCGGGTCTTTGACGCGCTGAACGATCTGCGCAATCTGAAAACGGCCATCGCTGCGGTAAAAAAGACCGGCAAGCATGCCCAAGGCACCATCTGCTACACGGTCAGTCCGGTCCACACCATTGGCGCCTTCGTCGATATGGCGCAGCATCTTAAGGACATGGGCGCCGATTCCATCTGTCTTAAGGATATGGCCGCGCTGCTGAAGCCGCAGCCGGCCTATGACATCGTCAAAGGCATCAAAGAGAAATGTGGCGAAGATACGCTGGTGCATATTCATGCCCATGCCACCACTGGCGTTACCCTGGTGTCCTTGATGAAAGCCATCGAGGCGGGATGCAATATCGTCGATGTTTCCATCAGCGCTCTGTCGCTTGGCTCGGGACATAACCCCACCGAGGCGATGATTGAAATGCTGGAAGGCACCGGCTATGAAACCAGGGTCAACAAAGACCTGGTGCTTAAGGCCAATAATTATTTCACGAAGATCCGCCCACGTTATCGCGAGTTCATGAGCGATTTCACGGGCGTCGATACGGAAATCTTCAAAAGCCAGATTCCCGGCGGCATGATTTCGAATATGGAAAGTCAGCTGAAAGGCCAGGGCGCCGGCGACCGCCTGCAAGAGGTTCTGCTGGAAGTGCCGCGTGTGCGCAAGGACAGCGGCTATCCCCCGCTGGTGACCCCGTCCAGTCAGATCGTCGGGACACAGGCTGTCTTCAACGTGTTGATGGGCAAATATAAGGCCATGTCCGGCGAGTTCGCCGATTTGATGTTGGGCTATTATGGCAGCACGCTTGGGGAAAAAGACCCCGAGGTCCTTGCCAAGGCGGAAGCGCAGGCGAAAAAGAAGCCGATCACCTGTCGCCCGGCTGACACCTTGAAGCCGGAATGGGATGTGCTGAAGGCGGATGCCGCCAAGCTGGAAAATTTCAATGGCAGCGACGAAGATGTCCTGACCTTTGCCATGTTCCCGCAGGTGGCGCCAAAATTCTTCAAGGCCCGTCCGGAAGGCCCGAAGAATCTGGGTAAGGATCCCGGCGCTGCCCCAGCGGCGGCTCCGGCTCCGGCCAAGGCCGAGGCGGGTGCCAAAGGGGCCCAGCCCAAGTCTCCGGTCACATATGTGGTTTCGCTTAACGGCCAGGAACATAAGGTCACGGTGGCGGCTGCGGAATAACGCAGCCTTTTGCCGGAGGTCCCGATCGATCAAGGGAAGGGAGCATCGATGTCAACACAAACAGGAACCCCGCAACCAAAAACTATCGACGAGAAGATCGATGAGCTTCGCGCCAAGCGCGCCAAGCTGGAATTGGGCGGCGGGCAGGCGGGCATCGATAAGCAGCATGCCAATGGCAAACTGACAGCCCGCGAGCGCATCGCCAAATTGGTGGATGGCGGCAGCTTCCAGGAAATTGGCCTGTTTGCTCGGCATCAATGCAACTATTTCGGCATGGCCGAAAAGGAGTTGGCGGCCGATGGTGTGGTGACCGGATGCGCCAAGGTCGATGGCAAAATCGTTCATCTGGCCAGTCAGGATTTCACGGTGGCCGGCGGTGCTGCGGGCGAGGTGCACAGCACCAAGGTCGCGGAAATGCAGGATATGTCCCTGAAAACCGGCTCGCCCTTCATTTTTATTAATGACTCAGGCGGGGCTCGGGTCCAGGAAGGCATCGACAGTCTGTCGGGCTATGGCCGGGTTTTTTACCGCAATGTCATGCTGTCCGGGGCGGTGCCGCAGATTTCTTTGATCTGTGGACCTTGTGCCGGTGGGGCCGCCTATAGTCCGGCCTTGACCGATTTTATCATCCAGACCAAGCGGGCTCAGATGTTTATCACCGGGCCACAGGTGATTAAGCAGGTGACCGGCGAAGTGGTGACCGCGGAAGATTTGGGCGGTCCCGTGGCGCAGATGAACTCGGGCGTGGTTCATTTGATCGCCGAAGACGATCAGGATGCGGTGTATCAGTGCCGGCGCCTGTTGAGCTTTTTGCCGTCCAACAATCTGGAAGATCCGCCGCGTCTGCCCTTTAACGAGCCGATCGAAGCGGATCCGGAATTGAACCATGTCGTGCCGACCGACACCAAGGTGGGTTATGACGTACGGCCCATCATTAAGAAGCTGGTCGATCATCAGGACTTTCTTGAGATTCAGCCCGGTTTCGCTGCTAACCTCGTCATTGGCTTCGCCCGCATTCAGGGACGGACCATCGGTGTGGTGGCCAACCAGCCCTGTGTCATGGCTGGCGCGCTGGACATCAATTCTTCGGATAAGTCTTCGCGCTTTATCCGCTTCTGCAATGCCTTCAACATTCCGCTGGTGACCTTTGTCGATGTGCCGGGCTTCCTGCCCGGTGTCGAACAGGAATATGGCGGCATCATTCGTCATGGTGCGAAGATGTTGTTTGCCTATTCGGCGACGACGGTGCCGAAGATTACCGTCGTCATGCGCAAGGCCTATGGCGGTGCCTATCTGGCCATGTGCGGCAAGGAATTGGGGGCCGATCGGGTCTTTGCCTGGCCAACGGCGGAAATCGCCGTGATGGGCGCCGAAGGCGCTGCGGAAATCGTTTTCCGGAGCAAGATCGATCATGCGCAGGACAAAGTGGCCAAACGCAAAGAAGTGATCCAGCTTTATCGGGACACATTTGCGAACCCGTATGTTTCTGCCGGACGGCGCATGGTTGACGATGTCATCGAGCCGTCAGAGACAAGAAAATATCTGGCGATGGCCCTAGAAAGCCTGCACTCCAAGCAAGAGATGCGTCCGCCGAAGAAACATGGCCTGATCCCGCTCTGAGGTGGTTAGCGGTAAAAGCCCAGCAGAGCAAAGCAGGGGATGACCAATGGCAGTGGTATCAGCAAAAGACGTAATGGCGGCGGTGGAGCAGTTGCGCCGCGACATGCAGGGGCAGATCGCGGAATTGCGGTCGGCCCTGGAGGCGGCCCAGGCCCGTCAGACTACGCCGGCTCCGGCCGGAGGTGGAGCCGCCTCTAAGGAAGTTGGGTCCGAGATTTTGGCCATCTTGGCGGCCACGATCACCGCGTTTCTCGGCAAGAAGGTGCGGATTCGTTCCGCCAAAATGCTGTTAACGCCGGACGAAATCGTTAATCCCTGGGCGCAGCGGGGGCGCGTGTTTATTCACGCTTCCCGTAACCTGCCGCGTCGCCGCTAAGAATCGAGAGGAGGCTCGGCCTTGAAGTTACAGATTGGAATCGACGGAAAGACTTACGAAGTCGAAGTCGAAGTCATCGAGGAAGACAACCAGCCTCGCGGACGGGGTTTTGTGCCACCTTATGCCGAGACCGGCGTGACCACCGTTCGGTCGCAGGCGGTGCCGGCGGCGGCAGCCCCTGCGGCGGCCGAAGAGCCGGCCGATGAAGCCAAAGTCTGCCGCAGCCCTGTGGCAGGCATGGTGATTAAGGTGAATGTCCAGGCCGGTCAGCAGATCCAGCAGGATGAACTGATCATGGTTCTGGAAGCCATGAAAATGGAAACCAATGTTACCGCTCCGGTTGCCGGTAAGGTCAAATCGGTCAAGGTGGCGCAAGGGGATGGCGTGAAAGTCAATCAAGTGCTGGTCGAGTTTGAATAGCACGGACTTACTTTCAGTCTTTGTTTCTTGGGGCGTGGGAAGGGATGCTTTCCACGCCCTATTCTTTGGCAAGCCGCTCTGGTCGGTAATGGAACCGCCAATTCGCGAAATCGCCAAGGTGACTTGAATAATTCATCTGCCAGCCAGAGCCGCTCCCAGCGCTTGCAAGATTATTCGCAAGCAGGCAAAGTTAATTTGCAAATCTTGCAAATGAGATGGCATGGCACAGAAGAAGATCTTCCTCGGCTATAAGCTAAGACGATTGCGCGACCAGCGGCGGCTCAGTCAGGCGGCGCTGGCGGGTCTGTTGGAGGTTTCTCCCAGCTATCTAAACCAGATGGAGAATAACCAGCGGCCGCTAACGGTGCCTGTCCTGCTGCGGATTGCCAAGGTCTTCGATCTCGATTTTGCCTCCTTGGTAGAAGACGAGGAAGCGCGGTTGATCGCGGACCTGCGTGAAGTGATGAATGACCCTTTGTTCGGCAAGGGGCAGATTGGTTTAAATGAGCTGAGGAACGCGGCCGGCGCTTCGCCCGAGTTGGCTAAGCGAGTGCTGATGCTTTATCAGGACTATCAGCATTTAAACGAAAGAATGCTGTCGCTTCCGGATCATCTGGCTAGCGATTCGGGCGGCATGCCCAGTGCGGCGACAAATTTTCCTTATGAAGCTGTCCGGGATTATTTTTATTACTGTAATAACTATTTTGGCGCACTTGACGAAGCCGCTGAGTCTTTAGTCGAGCGCGAAGGCTTCCAACTCGGCGATATGCAAGCCGATTTGGTCGAGTATTTGCGCCGCAATCACGATGTCACGGTCCGGGTCGGTGCCACCGAAACCGAATCAGCGATGCGCAAATTTGATGAAAACAGCCGCAGCTTGGTGTTGTCCGCGCTGCTGAACGGACCAACCCGGGTCTTTCACCTTGCCCATCAAGTGGCCGTCTTGGGTTTTCATCACCTCATTGAGGAGGTGGTGGAGAAAGCCAAATTCAACAGCGAGGACGCCCGGGTGATTTGCCGGGTCGGACTGGCCAATTATTTTGCCGGGGCCTTGGTGCTGCCATACCGCGTCTTTGCCGCTGAGGCACGTCGCCTGCGTCATGATATCGAACTTCTGCAAAGCCGCTTCGGCGCCAGTTTTGAGCAGGTCTGCCACCGCTTGTCGACCTTGCAGCGTCCCGGCGAAGCCGGCTTGCCCTTTTATTTTGTCCGGGTCGATATGGCCGGCAATATTACCAAACGCCATTCGGCAACCCGCTTCCATTTCACGCGGTTTGGCGGGGCCTGTCCCCTTTGGAATGTTCACGAAGCCTTTGCTCAACCCGGAAAAATTCTGGTGCAACTGGCCCGCATGCCGGATGGCGTGGCTTATATCTGCATCGCCAGGACGGTTACCAAGCGCGGCGGTGCTTACCTTCGGCCAAGGCGGCATTTTGCCATCGGTTTAGGCTGTGAGACGGCCTATGCCTCCGAGATTGTCTATTCCCGTGGCCTCGATCTGGCCAATGAGCAGACCGCCGTACCCATCGGCGTTAATTGCCGGATCTGTGAACGCGATGATTGCCAGCAACGGGCTTTTCCGCCGATTGGCAGCCATATCTCGGTGGACGAAAAGAACCGAAGCTTTATTCCCTATCTTTTCAGTTAATCGGATCCAGGCCTTGCCTTAGGGTTCCCTCCGCTTGACCGCAACCTGCGGAATAAATCCATCTTGCAATGGCTGGCAAAATGCCTATTTTAATCCGTACCAGTTTAGTACTGATTGGGCGGTTTCCGTGGTTCGTTTGGCGCGTATGACTGACTATGGCGTGGTGATCCTTTGCCAGATGGCCCGGGACAGTGAACAGCGGATGTTCACGGCCCCTTATCTGGCTGAGCTGACCAAGCTGCCGCTACCGACGGTCAGCAAGCTTCTTAAGCTTCTGACGCAGAAGGGGATTTTACGGGCACAGCGGGGTGCCAGTGGCGGTTACGGGTTGGCCCGTCCGGCGCAGGCGGTTTCAGCCCGGGATATTGTTTTGGCTTTAGAGGGGCCGGTGGTCCTGACCGCCTGTGTTGACGGGGGCGAAGGAGGCTGCGATTTCGAACTCTCCTGCCCGATGCGCGGACATTGGGATCCGGTTAACAGCGCGATTTCAGAAGCCTTACGAAAAGTGACTTTGGCCGAGATGGCCATGCCCCGACCGGCCTATGATTTCATTGGCCTGCCCGCTCTGGCGGCACGTCCGGTGGAATGAAAGTGGAGCAAGGACGATGAGCGACGGGATGGATCAGGTTCGTACGCTGGCCGATCAAAAATACAAATACGGCTTTGTCACCGATATTGAAGCCGATGTTGCGCCGAAAGGGTTGAATGAGGATATCGTCGCCTTCATTTCGGCCAAAAAGGGTGAACCCGACTGGCTGCTGGCCTGGCGTCTTAAGGCCTATCGCCTGTGGCTCACTCAAAGCGAACCGACCTGGGGGCGGCTGCATCATGCGCCCATCGATTATCAGGACAGCTATTATTATTCGGCGCCCAAACGTAAAGATGGCCCGAAAAGCCTTGATGAGGTCGACCCCAAACTGCTTGAGACCTATGAAAAACTTGGCGTGCCCTTGCATGAACGCGCTATATTGGCAGGTGTTGCGGTCGATGCGGTTTTTGACAGTGTTTCGGTGGCCACCACCTACAAAGGCAAGCTTGAGGAAATGGGGGTTATCTTTACCTCAATGTCCGAAGCCGTGGCGAAACATCCGGAATTGGTCCGGAAATATTTGGGTTCGGTGGTGCCGTACGCCGACAATTATTTTGCCACCTTGAACAGTGCGGTCTTTACCGATGGCAGTTTTGTCTATGTGCCGCCGGGCGTGCGCTGTCCCATGGAATTGTCCACTTACTTTCGCATCAACGCCCAAAATACCGGGCAGTTCGAGCGGACCCTGATTATCGCGGACCGCGGGTCCTATGTCAGTTATCTGGAAGGCTGTACGGCGCCAATGCGCGACGAGAACCAGTTGCATGCGGCGGTAGTGGAACTGGTCGCTTTGGATGACGCTGAAATTAAATATTCGACCGTTCAAAACTGGTATCCGGGTGATGAAAACGGCAAGGGCGGTATTTATAATTTTGTGACCAAGCGGGGGGCCTGTCGCGGCCGGGCTTCGCGTATTTCCTGGACCCAGGTTGAAACCGGTTCGGCGATCACCTGGAAATATCCCAGCTGTATTTTGCAAGGGGACGATTCGGTCGGCGAATTCTATTCGGTGGCGATTACCAACAATTATCAGCAGGCCGATACCGGGACCAAAATGATCCATCTCGGTCGCAATACCCGTTCCCGCATTGTCTCAAAGGGTGTCTCGGCGGGGCATGCCGACAATACCTATCGCGGCCTGGTGCGGATTATGCCCAAGGCCGAGCGGGCGCGGAACCATACCCAATGTGACAGTCTGCTGATTGGCGATCAGTGTGGGGCGCATACCACGCCTTATATCGAGTCGCGCAATCCAACCGCGCGCCTCGAGCATGAGGCGACCACCAGCAAGATCAGTGAAGATCAGCTGTTCTATGCAAGGCAGCGCGGCCTGTCCCAGGAAGAGGCGGTTGCGTTGATTGTTAACGGCTTCTGTCGCGAGGTCCTGCAGCAGTTGCCCATGGAATTCGCCGTTGAGGCGCAGAAACTACTGGCCATCAGTCTGGAAGGGAGTGTCGGGTAATGCTTGAAATCAAAAATCTTCAGGCAACAATTGATGGCAAAGAAATTCTGAAAGGAATTGATCTGGTCATTCCGGACGGTGAAGTCCATGCCATCATGGGGCCCAATGGGTCGGGCAAAAGCACGCTGTCCTATGTTCTGGCCGGTCGCGATGGCTATCAGGTCACCGGAGGTTCGGCGCATTATCGCGGCCAGGATCTCCTGGCGCTCAACACCGAGGAACGCGCCCGGCTGGGCGTGTTTCTGGCCTTCCAATATCCGGTTGAGATCCCGGGTGTGACAGGGATCAATTTTCTCAAGACGGCGGTCAATGCGGTGCGCCGCTCCCGCGGTGAGAGTGAATTGGATGCCATGCAATTTTTAAAACTGGCGCGCAAAAAAGCCAAAGAATTGGGCGTCGGCGAAGAGATGTTGCGACGCGCCGTCAATACCGGCTTTTCCGGCGGCGAGAAGAAGCGCTATGAGGCCTTGCAGATGGCTTTGCTTGAACCGTCCCTGCTGATCCTGGACGAAACCGATTCCGGGCTCGACATTGACGCATTGAAGGTGGTGTCCGAGGGCGTCGTCGCCTTGCGTTCGCCAAAGCGGGCCATGCTGGTGATTACGCATTACCAGCGCATTCTTGACTATATCATTCCCGATCGCGTTCACGTTCTGGCGGGCGGGAAGATCGTGCAGTCGGGTAGCAAGGAACTGGCGCAGGAACTCGAGCGCACCGGTTATGCCCAGTTTACCGGGCAAGCAGCATGAGCAGCGCCCTTTCGTCACCGGCCTGGCTGCAGAGCTTGCGTCAGACCGCCCGGGACCGCCTTGAGTCCGATGGCCTGCCGGGGCGGCGCGACGAGGCCTGGAAATATACGGATGTCGGTCGCCTGGAGGTCATGGCTTATCCCTTGGCCGAACGGCCTGGCTCGCCGGATTTGACGGCTGCGCCGGCATCGGGAGAGCGGACCCAGCTGATCCTGGTCAATGGCTTTCTGCATTCTGCGCCGGCTCAGCTGCCGGCGGGGGTCAGCCTGACCCGCTTGCAGGACGCCCAGGAGGTGCCAGCTTTGCTTGGCCGCCTTTTGCCGGAGCAAGGCAAAAGTTTTGCAACCATGAACAGCGCGCTGTTCGAAGACGGGCTGGTGTTGCAGATTGAGGCGCATACCGATCTTGAGCATCCGATTGAGTTGATTTCCTTAGGTCAGGCAGATGGTCCGCCCGTCGCATTCCACCCGCGTCTGCTGCTGGTGATGGGCAAGGGGGCTCGGGCAACTTTGGTTGAGCGCCATGCCGGTCAAGGTCAGTATTTCTCTAATTCGGTTGCGGAACTGCTTCTGGCCGAGGACTCCTGCCTGTCCCATTATGTTTTACAAGACGAAGCCATGACGGCCGTGCATTTGGCCCTGACGGCTTTACGCCAGGACAGGGGATCACGCTATCAGGCGGTGCTGGTGCAGACCGGCGGTCGGCTATCCCGCCATGAAATGCTGCCTTTTTTAGAGGGCGAGGGGGCCTCTTTCAGTATTGAGGGCGCCTATGTCGCGCGGGATCAGCAGCATATCGACAATACGACCTTCGTGGTCCATCGCGCGCCGGGCTGTCAGTCGCAGCAGGTCTTCAAAGGGGTCTTGGCCGAAGCCTCGCGAGGCGTTTTTCAAGGAAGTGTTCTGGTAGAACGCACGGCGCAAAAGACCAATGCGCATCAGCTGAGCAAGGCTTTGTTGCTGTCCGATCGTGCGGAGATGGATGCCAAGCCGGAATTGGAAATTTACGCCGATGATGTCAAATGCGGGCATGGGGCAACCATCGGCGATATTGACGAGAATGCCTTGTTCTATTTAAGGGCGCGCGGCATCGACGATAAAACGGCACGGCAATTGTTGATCAACGCCTTCGTTGCCGAAGTGGTCGAATCGATCGCCGACGATAGCGTACGCGCGGCGTTCCTGGCGGCGCTGGCGCAGCATCTCAGCCATCTTGAGGCGACAGCATGACCCTGGCCATGGCAGACAAGGTGGCTCCTTATGATGTCGAGCGCATTCGCGCTGACTTTCCGATTCTGGCGCGGCCGGTGCGGGGCCGTCCGCTGGTCTATCTTGATACCACCGCTTCGGCGCAGAAGCCGTCGGTGGTGATTGAAGCGGAACGCCGGGTCTATGAAGAAGAATACGCTAATATTCATCGGGGCCTTTACTATCTGAGCGAAAAAGCGACCGAGCATTACGAACGGTCCCGGCGCAAAGTGCAGGCTTTCCTGAATGCCCGTCACAGCCATGAAATCATTGTCACCCGCAGTGCCACCGAATCAATCAATCTGGTGGCGGCAAGTTATGGGCGGGCCTTCCTGCAACCGGGCGATGAAATCCTGATCAGCGGACTTGAACATCATTCGAACATTGTTCCCTGGCAGATACTGCGCGATGAAAAAGATCTGGTGCTGAAAGTGGTGCCGGTGGAAGACGATGGCCAGGTTAGCCTTGAGGCCTTCAGCCGCTTGCTGAGCCCGAAAACCCGCCTGGTTGCCCTTGCTCATGTGTCCAACGTATTGGGCACGGTTCTCCCGGTTGCGGACATGATCCGGCTGGCGCATCAGGCGGGGGCCAAAGTTCTGCTCGATGGGGCTCAGGCTGTGGTCCATATGGCCGTCGATGTGCAGGCTTTGGATTGCGATTTCTACGCTTTTTCCGCCCATAAGCTGTATGGCCCGACCGGGATCGGCATTCTTTATGGCAAGGAAGAGCTGTTGAACGCCATGCCGCCTTATCAGGGCGGCGGCGATATGATCCGGACCGTAAGCTTTGCGAAATCGACCTGGGCGCCCTTGCCCGCCAAATTCGAGGCGGGAACCGCTGCCATTGCCCAAATGGCCGGATTAGGGGCTGCCCTCGACTATGTTACCGAGCTGGGGCTGGAGCGCATCGCCAGGCACGAACAGGATCTGCTGGCCTATGCTACCCACCAGTTGTTGGGGTTAAAGGGCTTGCGTCTGCTGGGAAGCGCCCCGCACAAGGCGGCGGTTCTTTCTTTCGTCCTGGACAGTGCGCATCCGCATGATATTGCCCAGGTTCTCGATAATGACGGCATTGCCATCCGGGCTGGGCATCATTGCGCGCAACCCTTGATGGAACGATTCGGCGTGCCCGCCACGGCACGGGCCTCTTTCGGGCTTTATAACCACCGCGGCGAGGTTGACGCCCTGGTGGCTGGCCTTAGCAAAGTTCTGGAGTTGTTTGGCGAATGAGCGACGATCTGCGCGATCTTTATCAGGAAGTGATTCTCGATCACGGCCGTCATCCCCGCAATCGGCGGCATCCCCCCCATGCCAACCACCAGGCCCGTGGCGAAAACCCGCTTTGCGGCGACAAATTAACCGTCTATGTGACGGTCAATGCCGCTGGAGTAATCGAAGATGTTGCCTTCGAAGGTCAGGGCTGCGCCATTTCCACGGCATCGGCCTCGTTGATGACAGAGGTGATCAAAGGCAAGACCGAAGCCGAGGCCCAGCATCTCTTTGAAAGTTTTCATGCTCTGGCGACCGGTGGCGAGCCACCCGCCGGCGCGGTCCAGGAAGACGAGATGGACCGCCTTCATGTCTTGGCCGGTGTCCGCGATTATCCGGTACG
>Ga0007854_10002024_pt1 | contig 12709 bp, 10 predicted proteins | sample CryBogCBH12Aug08_FD_60382 | JGI IMG/M metagenome (GOLD analysis project Ga0007854, IMG submission 60382) | Freshwater microbial communities from Crystal Bog, Wisconsin, USA - CBH12Aug08 | ecosystem: Environmental > Aquatic > Freshwater > Lake | place: Crystal Bog, Wisconsin, USA | collected...
CAGCGGCGCGTCCACGGTGGTTGAGGTGGCGGCGAACGCGCTGGTGGGGATCGATCTGGAGAATGCAGAAAATTCCCAGGTGATCTCGACGCAGCAGATCACGGAGTTCCCGACCGAATCGCGTAACCCTTATGATCTGGTTTCGCTTTCCGGCAGCGTATCGAGCGATCCGAGCGCGGCATCACGCGGTGTTGGCTTCAACATCAGCGGCGCCCGCAGCTCCTCGACAGAAATTCTGCTCGACGGTATTGAAAACACCTATCTCTTCTCGGTCAATGTTGCGACGACGGTTCCCCTGGATTCAGTTCAGGAATATCGCGTCATCACATCGAACTATTCTCCTCAGTATGGCCGCGCCTCAGGCGGCGTTGTGAATGTGGTCACGAAGTCCGGCTCGAACGCCTTCCACGGAACGGGCTACGAGTTCTATCGTCCCTCGACCTTTGCGTCCGGCTCGTACTACAACAATGCCAACGGCATTCCACAGCACCGTTTTGTGCGCAACAACTATGGATTCTCACTGGGCGGCCCGATCAAGCGGGACAAGCTCTTCTTCTTCTCTAACGTAGAGTGGCTCAAGGTTCGCAGCAGCAACGTACAGCAGTATTATGTGCCGACCGCGCAGTTCATCGCGGCGTCGAATGCCAACACACAAGCGTTTTTCAGCAAGTTCGGCAAGATCTCTGGTACGCCTAGCGGCAAGGTACTGACGCTCGGTCAAATCGGCGGCGCAACCGGAGCAGTGAGCAGCGCCTTCGCAACAGATCGCACAGCACTTGAAACGAATTTCCCGTCTGTATTCAATGACAATTTCGCGATGCTGCAGCAGATCAACGTAACCGCGTTTCTGGATGCAGGCGGCGGCAATCCTCAGGACCTGTACAACATCGTAGGCCGCGGGGATTACACGATCTCCGATCGCACCCAGGCTTATGGCCGTTATGTGATCTATAACCTGGCACAGCCCTTGGGCGCCGGCAACCTGAGCCCGTACGACGGCTTCAGCACGCCCGCAACCAACAAAGCCCAGAACCTGGTTGTAGGCCTCACGCACAACTTCTCAAACAATCTGACCTCACAGATCCAGGCGGGCGGAATGCGCGCCAACGTGAACCAGCCGCTGGGCGCCAACCCGGCCGGCCCCACGCTGTTTATCAATTCCGGCGCAGCGCCTAGTGTTGGCGGCAACTCGCTGGTCTTCCCTGGCTATAACGAAGGCAACGCCGGCAATGGCTTGCCCTCCGGCGGCCCGCAGAACAACATTGTGATCAGCCCGGTTGCTACCTGGACCAAAGGCCGGCACACTTACACCTTCGGCGGCCAGTACACGTACATCCGCGACAACCACACATTCGCCATCTACGAGAATGCGCAAGAGTCGCTGCTGAGCTCAGGAACGGGCGGCGCGCTTGTGAACTTCCAGGCGGGCGTATTCAACTTCTTCCAGGCCAACCTCGATCCGCAGGGCAAGTTCCCCTGCACGAAGGATCTGATTACTGGAGTGGTGAATGTAACAACGGGTTGCTCGATTACGACTCCGGTAAGCCAGCCCAACTTCAGCCGTTCAAACCGCTACAACGAAGGCGCGGGATACTTCAACGACTCCTGGAAGGCGACTCCTCGCCTGACCCTCGACCTGGGCATGCGGTATGACATCTATGGAACCCAGCACAACAAGCACCACGAACTGGACTCCAACTTCTACTTTGGTTCCACCGGGTCCCTTGCCGACAGATTGCGCGCCGGCAAAATTCTGCGCGCAGTTGATCAGGCACCGGCAGGCGTACAGAGCCCGAACGGCAAGCTCTGGCACACCAACATGAAGCAGTTTGGCCCCCGCATCGGATTTGCCTATGACCTTACGGGCGACGGCAAGACCAGCGTCCGCGGCGGCTACGGCATCAGCTACGAGCGCAACTTTGGAAACGTCACTTACAACGTTGCTCTTAACCCCCCGGCGCAGTTGGCTATCAGCTTTACCAATGTGGACGTAGGCGCGCAGATTCCGATCAGCACGGGCGTCCTTGGATCGTTCAGCTCCGGCTCGGGCGTAACCAAGGCCATTCCTCCGGGAACGGTTCGCGCGGTTGATCCCAACATCAAGCCTGCATATGGCCAGTTCTACACGCTGGCTCTCGAGCGTGTATTCAGCCAGTCCATCTCGGCCGGCGCCTCCTATACTGGAACGCGCGGTATTCACAACTACTCGATCGCCAACTACAACCGCAGCTACTATGGTCCGGTGTACGAGAACGATGCGCTGAAGTATTCACCTTCAGGTGCAACGAACTCAAACAGGCTGAATCCTCAGTTCACGTCAATCAACGTGCGCGGCGCGGACGGCGACAGCTATTACAACGGCCTCAATCTGTACATGCGCGGCAGCAACCTCTTCCAAGCGGGTCTTACTGTTACGGCCAACTACACGTTCTCTCACTCGACTGACAACACCAGTTCCGCATTTACGGATGGCCAGTCGAATGGCGATGTGGGCGGCGTTGCTTACTTTGACCCGTTCAACCACGCGATTGACCATGGCAACTCTGATTTCGACGTGAAGGACCGCGTGTCGGTTTCTGCACTGTGGGACATTAAGGCAGCAGACCATCTCTCCTCGTACGTTGCACGCGAGGTTCTGAGCGGATGGGAAGTGGGCGCCCTGTTCAGCGGGAGCACCGGCACACCTTTCACGATGTATGACTGCAACCTGCCCCACGTTACGGCATGCGCTCGCGCACGCTTCCTGCAGACTCCGAGCTATCAGCGGACGGGAGGGGAAGTTCCGACCGGGACCCCCGATCTGTTCAAATACATCACCTTCCCAGCCTACAGTTCCACGGCTTATGGCACTTACGGCGATCCCAAAGAGGGCGCAGCCGATCTGCCTACAGTCGTAGGCGGCGTCGATATGTTCCCTGGCGGCATGTCAGCACGCAATGCTTTCCGTGGACCGGGCGCAGTCAAGTTTGACATGAACGTGAACAAGACCATCAAGCTCAACGAGCGGTTCACCTTCCAGCTTCGCGGTGAGGCTTACAACATCCTGAACCATGCCAACAGCTACCTGAACCTGAGCGGTGCGAACGACGTGTCCAACACGACCTACGCACAGACCTACAAGACAGGCCCCGGCGCTGGCGGCAACCGCCAACTGCAGCTCGCAGGCAAGATCGTTTTCTAACTTGTAACCATCAACCGAGAGGGCCGTTCCGCTTATGCGGAGCGGCCCTTTTGCTTTTGGTGTGACAGCAGCGAACAGGGGAGTAGCTGCCGGCAGAGGCTGTTGGAATGACAAAACACCCGGTAAAGCCCCTTTGAATGGGCGCGAACGCCAAGGCTCCAGGACTGGCCGGGGCGAACGCACGGGACTTTGCGACGCCGTTTCGCGAGGTTGAGTCGGAGGGCGGGCTTGAGCATCTAAAATCGAGACGGGAAACCTTATGACTGAGATTCGCGACACAGTAATTCTGGGCTCGGGATGCGCCGGGCTTACGGCGGCCATCTACACGGGCCGGGCTGGATTGAACCCGCTGGTTCTGGAGGGCCATGAGCCCGGAGGACAGCTATCCATGACGACGCTTGTGGAGAACTTTCCGGGATGGCCGGAGGGTATCCAGGGGCCTGAACTGATCGACAACATGAAGAAGCAGGCGGCGCGGTTTGGCACGACGTTTCAACTGGCGCACCTGAACAAGGTTGACTTGGGGGCGCGGCCGATCAAGCTGGAGACATCGGCGGGAGAGATCTGCACGCGGACGCTGATTGTGGCCTCAGGCGCAACTGCACGGTGGCTGGGCTTGCCGAGCGAGCAGGCGCTGATTGGGCATGGAGTTTCAAGCTGCGCCACCTGTGACGGGTTCTTCTTCCGCGGCAAGGAGATTGCAGTGGTGGGCGGGGGCGACTCGGCCATGGAAGAGGCGCTGTTTTTGACGCGCTTTGCCAGCAAGGTGACGCTGCTGCACCGCCGGGATGCCTTCCGCGCCTCGAAGATCATGCTGGACCGGGCGATGGCGCATCCGAATGTTGAGCTGCGCACCAACACGATTGTGGAAGAAGTGCTGGGCGTGGAAGAGAAGGATGTGAAGGGGCTGAGGCTGAAGGATGTGAAGACGGGCGTTGAGTCCATACTGCCGGTCAGCGGGCTGTTTCTGGGGATAGGCCACGAGCCGAACGCCAAGATGTTTGCCGGGCAGATGGACCTGGACGAGGACGGCTACATCCGGACGTCGGGCAATGTGCTGACGACGAACAAGGGCGTGGTGATTCCGGGCGTGTTTGCGTGCGGGGATGTGCAGGACCGCCGTTACCGGCAGGCGATTACAGCGGCGGGCTCAGGCTGCATGGCTGCGCTGGAGGCGGAGAAGTTTTTGGAGGAGCACGGGCACTGAGGTGGCAGCCAGCAAATGAGGCCGGGGTGGAAGCCCCGGCTTGCTCGTCTGCGGACTACCAGGAGTGGAAGACGAAGAAGACCGCTCCGACGAGGCAGAGGGCGGCAGCTGCGTGGTTCCAGCGCAGGTGCTGACCGAAGTAGAAGGTGACAAAGACGCCGAAGATGATCAGGGTGATGACTTCCTGAATGACTTTGAGCTGGATGGGCGAGAACCGATCTGCGCCGAGGCGGTTAGCCGGGACCTGAAAGCAGTACTCGAAGAAGGCAATGCACCAACTGACGAGGATGACCTTCCAGAGGGCTTCCTGGCGAAAGCGAAGATGGCCGTACCAGGCGAAGGTCATGAAGATGTTGGAGAAGATGAGAAGAACGATTGTCCACATTAGTGGATTAGATGCGGCGGCTAGAGGCTGGGTTGCGGGGCCTGCGGCAGTGCGGGCGGGGACGCGATGACGGTGCTGGCAGAGAATTTGGAGCGGCTGGAAGAGAAGATAGCGCAGGCTTGCCGCGCTGCGTGGCGGGCGCGCGGCGAAGTGGAATTGATGGCGGTGTCAAAGACCTATCCGGCAGAGAAGATAGCCGAGGCCGCTGGGTTGGGACTGCGGTTGTTTGGCGAGAACCGCGTGCAGGAGTTTGGCGGCAAGGCTGGCGACCTGGAAGGGTTGCGATCGGGCGCTATGGCGACGCCGATGCGGGTGCATCTGATCGGGCATTTGCAGTCAAACAAGGCGGCGCGCGCGGTGGAGCTTTTTGACGGCATCGACTCACTGGATTCCCTGCGTCTGGCGGAGCGGCTGAACGAGGCCGCCGGTAGGCTTGGCAAGCGACTGCCGGTACTGATTGAGGTAAAGCTGAGCAACGAGGAGACGAAGGCAGGGCTGGAACCGGAGTCCGCCGATGCCGCGGGGCTGCTGGAGCGATTGCCGGACTTGGCGAACCTTGAGGCGCGGGGACTGATGACAATTGCGCCCTGGAGCGTGGCAGAGGATGTGACGCGCGCATGCTTCAGGAACTTGCGGGAGTGGCGGGAAAGATGGGCCGCGGCGCATCCGAAGTTAAGTCTGGACGTTCTGTCGATGGGGATGAGCGGGGACTTTGCACTGGCGATTGCCGAGGGCGCGACGCGTATCCGCGTGGGGACGGCGCTGTTTGGAAAGCGCGCGCCGTGGACGGGGGCGGAGTGATGCTGAAGAGCGTTGAAGGCGGAGTAACATTGGCGGTTCGCGCATTACCGGGCGCGAAGAAGAAGACGGCGGTTTTGGGAGTGTATTGCGAAGGGGAGAAGGCACGGCTGAAGATTGCGGTGCAGGCTCCGCCGATTGATGGGCGGGCTAACTCGGCGCTGATCGAGTTTCTGGCGGATATGTTCGGGTTGCCAAAGAGTTATGTTGAGTTAGTGAATGGAGAGTTATCGCGGAGCAAGGTTTTTCTGCTGAGGGGAGTTACAGCGGGCAAGGCTGAGGCGCTGCTCGCCAAGTGGCGTTAGCGGCCGTGGAAAAGATCGTGGACTATATTTGCATTTACTTTGATTGAGGTGTTTGTGGCAACTGGGCCTGATTTGGTTCTATTTGATTTCTCTCTTTCTTCCTGTTTGCTGCCTTTGATCCTAATGGTGCTGACTGCAGGCGCCACTGCACCGGCATGCGGGGCGCAGGATGCGAGTGGGGCTGCTGCCAATGCAAGCGCACCCACGGCACAATCGTCCACCGACGTTGACAAGAAGATCGCGGGTTTCGGCGTGATTGACAGGGTGATTTTGCCTGGACCGGAGCCAGTGTTTCAGGCAGACGGCTACCGGATTCGAATCGATTCGAGTACGGTGGTCGCTTTCTCCGGGGAGTTGAAGTCGCTGGCTGAAGTGGGTACCAATACCTGGGTGAAGTACGAGGGGAAACGTGACGCGGGAGGCGTGCTGGTGGCCTCTCAAGCAGCATTTGCCGCTGCCAGGAAGGTGAAGATCCCTGCGTCTCAACTTTCCACGGATCAAGAGGCAGCGCCAAGCCAGGAAAGCCGCATCGACGCAAAGGGAAACTTTGTGAGCATGCACACCAAGGTGAGGATGAGCGATGCGGGAGGCTGGTGCGGCTGGCACAAAGTTCCGGCTGACAGGGCGCTGCAGGAGCGAGTTCACCGTGTTGGCTTGAGCGTGGTTCCGGCGTACCAGAAGCAGTTAGCGACCGATGACTCGGCGAAGATTCACTATCGGTTTTACGCTGTTGATGAAAAGCAGATTCGCTCCGACATGTTTTGTGTCGCAGGGCTCATCCTGGTGCCAGTGCAGGTGGTGAAGCGGCTGAAGAATGACGACCAGTTGGCCGCAGTATTGGCCGACGGCGTGGCGTTCAATATCCAAATTCAGTCGGCAAGACTGCTTACGGAGCGCCGCGAACTCATGGGAGTGGAGATTGCTGGGGAGATAGCAGGGGCGTTTATTCCAGGAGTCAATTTGGCAACGAAGGCCGGCGCAGCAGTTTTTGTGCATGAGATGGATTTGCACATGGAGGAGCAGCGGGGTCGGATGGCGCTGGCGATCTTGTCCGATGCCGGTTATGACCCATGGCAGGCTCCGGAGGCGTGGCGATTGCTGGCTCCGAAGAAGATGCCGGGCAATGCGAATTCCCTGAAGTATCCGGCTCGCAGTGAGTACCAGTTTGGTTTCTTGAACTCGCAGTATGGAGCGCGAGCGGGTGCGGGACGATAAGGTCCGCACAGTTTTGCGCTGCCGCGCTATCGCCAGAAGTGAGGCGGAAGGATGAGCCACGGGAAGCATCCTGGCGTACTACTCACTGCGTTATCGGGCGTGGTGGGCGAAGGCGGCAGCGAGGACTTCTTCAGGCTCGGGGCGGACGCGGAAGTCGGCGTGAGCCTCGGCGAAGAGTATGCGGCGGTCTTTTGCGATCACATAGGTGGCGGGGATGGGGAGACGCCAGCTTGATTCGCCGTTGACGAAGGGGATGTTGACGAGGCCGAATTTTTCAGCGAGCAGGTTGTTGGTATCGGAGAGGACGGGGAAGGGCAAGCCGTGCTGGCCGCACATGAAGTCGCTTTGCCGTTCGGTTTGGGGGCTGACGGCGACCATAAGGGCGTTGCGCTCGCGGAGTGTTCCGTAGAGGTCGCGCCAGGCTTCAAGCTCGGTGACGCAGTAGGGGCACCAGCGGCCACGAAAGAACTTGATGACGAGTGGCCCGCCAAGGGCGAGCATGTCGTCGGAGCGGACGAGGCGGCCGGTAGCGTCATTGAGAGCAAAGTCCGGGGCGACTGCGCCGACGGGGAGGATGCGGTCTTCAATGCCGGAGAGGAAGAGATCTGCGACAGCCTGCTCGCCGACGGCCAGGCGCTCGGCCTGCACGAGGTGGCGGGTGTTGGCGGTGATCTCGTCGAGTTGGTCTTGAAGGGTTGTGGTGGTCATTACAATCTTCCCGAAAGTTTTCTGAAGTTGAACTTCTGAGTTGCGTTCTTTCGAATCCACAGGAGAGTATTGTGCTGATCAAGAAATTCCCGTTCCAGCACACCAAGCTTGGAACTCATCCGCGGGAAGGTGTGACCGAAGACAATAAGGCATACGATTCCGGGATAATGATTTGCATCCTCTCTCCATCGGACCAAGGTATCTGTGACTTGCACCAATGCGTGCTTCAGGTCGGACCCTTTGAGTTCAAGAACGACGTCTAATGAGCGATCAAATCCGATGACGAAATCGGCTCTTCCCTCTTTGGCAACATTGCAATAACATCCGTCGTACTTGATCTTTCGTAACTCCCTGCGTTGACGGTTTATGAATGTTGCTCCGATTCCGTTTTCGTTAACATGAAGGCTGGACCCGTTGCTGAAATCGATGCACTCGTTGTCTTGCGCGGGTGCAACTGGCTTACGAGGCTTTCTTCTTGCCATATTCAAGCCTCAAGAGTTCATCGAATTCTCTTCCAATCGCTTCAGAAACGCCATCAAGGTACTCTCCGTCGATAAGGCCGGAATCGGAAAGGATCGGTTCGGATTTGCCATCGTGGACGCTGTACGCCCGGAAGGTCCCTGGCTCAACCCAATACCGCTCGTCGATTTTGATTCTCTTTTTGAGGCGCTTGTCCTGTCCAACTTGACCGGCGTAAATGAGGTTATTGAAAGACGAGAGGATATACGGGCTGTGGGTGGTGATGGCGTAGCACTTCCAAAGCATGTCGGACTTTGCCAGCGATGCAATCAGTTTAGCAATTTGATATTGCGTCTCCGGGAACACACTTAGTTCAGGCTCCTCCGCGAAGACCATTCCAATCGAGGGGGATGGCATGTTCGAATGAATTGGATCGCCTGTCTTCTTCGCAACCTGAGCGAGAATGTTAAAAATAGGCAGCAGTTCCAAAGTGCCAGAAGAGAGTATCTCAAACGGCCGCTTCTTTGCGTCCTGAGTGGATTCGAAGAGAAGCCGGCTATCTTCCTTTACTACTTTTCCTTTCAGAATTTCCACGGAAGAGAAACCAATGTCGCGCAACTGCACGCGGTTTGTTTGATAGGATTCGCGTAAATCACGATAATCGGCGTCGAATTCGGTAGCGAAGCGATTAGTAATCCAATCCAGATTCTTTGTGGATAGAGCGGCGAATCCCTTATTTGGAGTTGAATAGAAAGCTCTTCCCGTGGGGATATATACGGAGTCGCTCTCGATCGGCAAGGGCCCAATATCATCGCCAGACATAAACGCGCGTCTTCGGTCGCTGCTAAAGCTCGGTGGCCTCTCTGGATCGTTTAACTGCCAGTTCTTAAAGAAATCAATAAAGTCATCTCTCCATTTCAGATAAGGCGTCGGAAAAACATCGTTCATCCCAATGCAGATGGAATACGACGGCTCTATTTCATACTTGATTTGAAATCTCTGCTTCTGAATATTTTCTTCAGGGAAGTAGGAGAGAAAACTCTTGATGATCTGCTCTTCCGTTTGATAGAGAGATGCTTGATTTCTCGCGCCGTCGAAGACGAGTTCAGAGACGCGCTGCTCGAAGAAATATGCCAGCTTACACAGGAGGCTCTTCCCGCTGGCTTGCGGTCCGATGATGACGGTGATTTTGCCGAACTCCAGTTCGGCTTCTTTGATGACCGAGAAGTTCTTGACCGTTAGCTTGCGCATCGCGTCCTCCTTCCAGCTTGGGATTGATCTTACATCGTCTGGACATTCCCTCGGGGGCTAATGCACTTTGCCGAATGAGGGGTTCAATTCGGCACGGCCAAAACCGTGCCCTTTCAATACATTTTCACCGAACTCTACCGCCCGAAGCGCTGTTTGCCGCCCATGCCCATGGCTCCCATGCCGCCGCGCATCATTTTGGCTGCCAAGCCGCCTTTGCCCATTTGCTTGAACATTTTGGCCATCTGGGCGTATTGACGGAGGAGATTGTTTACGTCTGAAACCTCAGTGCCGCTGCCCTTGGCGATGCGCTTGCGCCGGGTTCCGGAGATGATCTCGTGGTTGCGGCGCTCCAGGGGGGTCATGGAGTTGATGATGGCCTCAAGGCGCGTGAACTGCTTCTCGTCGATGTTTTGCGAGGCCTGCTGGAGGCCTGCGAAGGGGCCAACGGAGGGGAGCATTTTGAGGATGCTCTCCATGGAGCCCATTTTTTTGATCTGGCGGAGCTGGTCGCGGAAGTCCTCGAGGGTGAAGCCGTCGCCGAGGAGGGCTTTCTTGGCGAACTCCTCTGACTTTTTGCGGTCGAGGGTGGACTCGGCTTTTTCGATGAGGGACATCATGTCGCCCATGCCGAGGATGCGGCCGACGATGCGATCGGGATGGAAGGGCTCGAAGGCGTCCGGCTTTTCGCCGACGCCGAGGAACTTGATGGGCTGGCCGGTGACGTGACGGATGGAGAGGGCAGCGCCGCCGCGGGCGTCGCCGTCCATCTTGGTGAGGACTACTCCGGTGAGGCCGAGGCGGGTGTGGAAGTCCTGGGCCGAGTTGACTGCGTCCTGGCCGGTCATGGCGTCGGCGATGAAGAGTATCTCAGAGGGATTGAGAAGCTTTTTGAGGCGGGACATTTCGTCCATCAAGGCTTCGTCGATGTGAAGGCGGCCGGCGGTATCAACGATCAGGGTGTCGCAGCCCATGATTTTGGCTTCGCGCAAGGCTTCTTTGGCGAGGCGAACGACGAGATCCGGACCGGCGGTTTCATCCTTCTGGTCGCCTTCATAGAGGCGGACTTCAACAGATTTGGCAACCACTTTGAGCTGCTCGCGGGCGGCGGGACGGTAGACGTCCACGGAGACCAGCATGGGGCGATGACCGCCCTTCTTGAGCCAGGCTGCGAGCTTGCCGGAGGTGGTAGTTTTGCCTGAACCCTGGAGGCCCGCCATGAGGATGACGGTGGGGGGCTGGGAGGCGAACTTGAAGCGGGCCGTGTCTTTGCCGAGCAGTGTGATCAACTCGTCGCGAACAATCTTGATGACCTGCTCAGAGGGCGAGAGGGCGGTGAGGACCTCAGTCCCGACTGCCTTGACGCGGATTTGCTCGATCAGGTCGCGAACAACATTGAGGTTAACGTCAGCTTCGAGGAGGGCTACGCGGATTTCGCGCAGTGCCTCGGCGATGTTTTCCTCAGTGAGAGTGCCCTGGCCGCGGAGAGATTTGAAGGCGCGCTGGAGTTTGTCAGTAAGGTTTTCAAACATGGTCTCTTCAAGTGTATCGCGGGGGCGGGAGAGGCAGTGCAGTGGGGATGGAAAGAATGGTTTGACGGGAGAGGCCGGGGGCCTGCAATGAGTGAGCGAGGTGGAGGGGAAGTGCCGGGGCTGGTTACAAGGGCAGCTCTGGGCAGTTAAGGGGGCGTTAGTGGCTCAGCAGGCTCTCATTACCCAGAATGCGGTAGAGGGTGGAGCGGCTGATGCGGAGCTGGCGAGCGGCGCGGAGCTTGTTGCCACGATTCAAGTCGAGTACGTACTGGACGTGATGGTGAATGACATCGTCGAGGCAAAGATTGTCGAGGCGGACGGCAGGTTGGAGGCTGGCCTGGGGCTCGATATCGGATGGCAGGGCAAGGTCGCTGATACGAATGACGCCGTTGTCGGCTTCAAGCAGGGCGGTCTCAAGGATGCTTGCGAGCTCGCGCACGTTTCCAGGCCAGTTGTGCTGGAGCAGGCGGGCGAGCGCGCCGGGGCCGAGCACGGCGGGGCGCTGCTGGTAGCGGTTGCAGAGTCGGTCAAGCAGGGACTGGGCGAGCGGAGCCACATCTTCTCTGCGTTGGCGCAGGGGCGGGATGGCGAAGCGGATGGCGGTGAGGCGGAAGGCGAGGTCAGGGAGAAGCAGGCCCTGGCCGGCCATCTGTCGCAGCGAAGTTTGCGAGGAGGCGAGGAGGACGGCGCGGCCAGCCGGCCGGTCTTGCAGTGCCTTGAGGACGCCGAGCAGGAGCCCTTGCCCGGGAGGGGCTAGCAGGTCAATTCGATCGAGATAGGTAAATCCGGCAAGTGTGGCAGGGTCTCCGTCTGTGGCCAGCCACTCGCGCGCATCGCGGCGTTGAAAGTTGGATTGAGACAGGGGAGAGCGGTTGAAGAGATAACGCGCCAAGGTGTATTTGCCTGTGCCGTGCTCGCCTTCAATGGTGGCAACCTGCAGATGGGGCGCGGCCATCTCCGCTTGCATGAGCAGCTTGCGCCAGGCGGCGCTTACGCCGACAACCTGGGTTGCGGGCGGAGAATCCAGTTCCACCAGCGTGAGGCCGGAGACGGAAGTCTGAGTCTGGTATTGAGCGGCGCTATGCATGGACCTCAACGTGCCTCGCCTCCGTGGCCCCGAATGGAGATGTACCAGGCCGACAAAGGACTCATCGGCGCAGCGTGGGAAAACATGAACAGGGAGATGTGCAAATGGGTGGAGGATGGGACTCGGGCAGATTTCGCAGAAGATTTGCGTCGAGGCAAATTCTTTGACGGGAGAACTCCTGACATTGCCGTGAGGCAGCAAGAGTTCGACAGCTACGGGAGCCGCTCTCACGCATTTTGAAGAGCAAATGGAATCGAAGGTTTACACAGCGCTGTGCCTTCGGCTGGGTAGTGGCTTTGGCCACTATATACTTGGGATATCCCCCGCCGAGGCTTGTTTTGCTTTGCCCCTTTGCAGATTCTCAAGAGTATGGGAACCGGCAAGGAACTATCTCACCGAGGGTATATCTGGTGGAGAATCCGTTCTTGACGAATCAATCGAAGCGCTGGTGCTATGGGTTATGGCTGTTGCTGATTGGCATCTATGCCATGGTGCACGCGTTGCATTTGAGCGCGGATTTTCCTAACCACACGCGCTGGTTTTCTGACTGGGCCAAGTACACGGACGAGGGCTGGTATGGGAAC
>Ga0007854_10002026_pt1 | contig 12703 bp, 10 predicted proteins | sample CryBogCBH12Aug08_FD_60382 | JGI IMG/M metagenome (GOLD analysis project Ga0007854, IMG submission 60382) | Freshwater microbial communities from Crystal Bog, Wisconsin, USA - CBH12Aug08 | ecosystem: Environmental > Aquatic > Freshwater > Lake | place: Crystal Bog, Wisconsin, USA | collected...
GCTTCATCAAGTAGTTGCCCTGCGTCGCGACCGCCGGGATTGTAGGCACTGGTTGCAATTTCACTACCCACTTCGGCCAGTTTTCGCATGATGGCCCTCTCGCGAACGATTTCTGCATAGCGACGAATGTTGGCGGAGGAGGGAACATTTTGAGCAAGTGAACCCAAATAAACCAAGCCACCCGCTTTTTCAAGTTCGGCATTACTTTCAAGCGACTCGGCCAAAGTAATGACATCTACGGGCTTGGCGTGTTCGGTCAGGCGACCGATGTGCCTGAAAATCAAACGATGTTCGAAACGGTAGAAATCCCGTTCTGTAATAAGATCGGCAATTTTGTCCCAAGCAGAAGTATCCAGCAAAATGCCACCCAGTACTGACTGCTCAGCTTCTACGGAATGCGGAGGGAGCTTGATCGCATCAAGCTGCGAATCTGAAACAGGAATGGAAAAATTTTGCATCATGCAGGTGTATTGATCGCGAATTTGCGGGCCATTTTACCACTCATAAAATGGTAGTCGTCAGAAAAAAACTTAATGTACTTTATAGCTGCTTTGACTATTCAACCAACGTTGAGACTTTTCCAAATCCATTAATTCAGAGAAATTAAGGAGTGCTCTCTTGCGGGACTGAGCAAGCGCCACTTGGAACAACTGAGCTGTGACCAATGCATCAGCCAAGGCATTGTGGCGGGCATCATTGTGGATATCAAATTTTCCATTCCAATCATCCAGGGTACGGCAACGGGCCGCATCTTCAGGATTCAGTGCCGGCATAATGTAAGCCATGTCCAACCAGGGATGCTTAAGTGTATAGCCGAGATATTGGCTGATTGCGCGTTTGATCATGGTCTGATCAAATACAACATGGAATGCCACCAGCGGATCTTTACCCAGATATTCCAGGAAATCCAGTAGCGCATCGATTGCAGGAACTCCTTCAATTTGAGCCGAACCACCGATACCATGCAATAGAATATTCTCTTTTTGGCTTGCAACAGGCTGTTTAAGGACGATATAAAAACTATCACCGAGAATTATATGTCCATTTACAACAGCGACTGCTCCAATGGAAATTAGACGATCTTTCATCAAGTTCAGTCCGCTTGATTCCACATCAACGACCACACACCTCATTTCATGAATGGGAGTGGACAAAGGAGATGGAGGAAGTTTAAGCCAAGTTTGCAAACGTGACTTTTGCTGCTCGGTCAATTGTGGCTTTTTATTAAATAAATTTGCCAGCCAATGGATCACAGCCGATACTCCAAAGCGAGCCTTGCCTGAAGTTTTCTGGCTTGTCTAAAGGCTTCTTTAAGGATGCGCCGATCCAATTCGTTGAGTTGCTCGGGATCGATTAAATTATCCAATTCTTCATCACTGGAACCTTTCGCCTTTTCCTCATCATGATGCCTGAGGCGCAGCACCTGAATGAAAAGAAATGAGTCAATCCAGGCCTCGATTTCCGCTTCAGGTATATTCATTTTTGATCCGCTGGCACGTAAACGTTGAATAGTGCCTGAATAGGGGATGCCGTTTGCCAGACTGAATATTCGGGCAGTATTTACGAATGGAGTAATTCCATTCAATTTCAAATCCAGTTTTTTTTCTTTTCCCACAACAAAATCCCTGACTACACCAAGAGGGGGTCTAAAATTCATTGCTGCTTCAGCAAGTTGTCGCAAGAAGCGCCCATTGTCGCTGGATATGTTGAGCAACCACTCATGTAATTTGTCAGCTAGGGATTTGTCGCCGATTAATGCACGGAAATCAAAAAAGATGGAGGAATTGAGAAGTGATTCCTGAGTGCTATTAGTAATCCAGCTGGTAAAGGTTTGTTTCCATTCGTCCAGTGACAAGCACCATTGCGGGTTGGATGCCATGACTTTACCCTTGCATAAGGGAAATCCGCATAACGCCAGCGTTTCGTTAATACTCAGAGCTATAGGTAAAAACTCTGCGCGTACCTGATCTGCTGTTAATCCTTCCGGAACATCGAAAATCAGAGCATTATCCTGATCTGTGTTTAAAGTTTGTTCAAATCGACCTTCAGACCCTAATGCCAACCAGCAGAAATTGCAAGATGCTGCTATTGAATCGGATGAAATTTTCGCAAGTTCCAATTCGATGATGCGAGCAGTGAGCAAGTCATTAAAAGCAGAAATGAATTGCGTTAAATGTTCTGCGGCTACGCCTTGGGCCATCATGTTGTGGGCCATGCTGCGTATGTCTGAAGCTGATTGCTGCAATTCCTCAACTTGATGTGCTTGCCGAATGGTTGTGCCGATTTGTACCAGTCCCACTCGCTGTAAAGCAAACAAATCTTTTTCGGAAACAACGCCTACCAGCTTCTCGTTATCAACTACCAACACATGCCGGATGCCTTCTCTCGCCATAAGCAATGCAGCTTCTTGAGCAAGTACATGGGGACCCATTGCAGTTAACTGGGTTGACATTAAATTGATTACTGGTTGATCCAGATTGGCCTGGGGTAAAGCTATTCTTGCCAGCACGTCCGGCAGTGTCATGATTCCGAGCGGGCGTCCATCATCATCCACGGCAATCATCGATCCCAAGCGTAATTCTTGCATTTTCTCTAAAACATTGCGTACACTCGTTTCAGCTGAGCACGTAATTGGAGGGCGACGAACTATTGTTGACAGCGGGCTGGTTAGGGATTGTTGTCCGGCACCCGACTGAGTGTACTGGGCCTGTATTACTTGCTTCGAATGCTCCAGCAAGTTGGCTATGCGGCGAGTGCAAAAATCTCTGAAAGGTGCACTCATTCCCATTAGAGTATTGAAATCATTTATCGGAAGCTCAAAGCAGAACGTATCTTGACCGGCCCGATAGATACTGGCAACCGGTAGATGTGCCAAGAGTGCGCCTAGTGGAAAACATTCCCCCTCGGTCAGCTCAAGCCATGTATCCTCTTCGGTTACTTTGGCGACGCTTTGTTCCCCGTAAACCAATCCTTGCTTGATGACATAAAACTGACCGACTTTATTGTGTTCAGGAGAAATTACTATTTCTCCTGCGGCGTAATAACTTAACTGCATGCGTTCCAACATCCACTGCAGATGAGTTTGTTCCATGCGGTTGAAAGGGGAGTAAGCGGTAAAAAATGCTATTTGGGAAGAATGAATTGCACTCATGAAAGCCTCGATCAAACATTAAGTTAACGTGAAGCTCGTGAAGCGAGACGCTGTCCTGGCTTCGCCCCCCTCGCTTCCCTCTCCCCACCGGGGGAGAGTTGGGGAGGGGGAAACGGGCATCACGAGATTCATTATTTTGGGCGGCGCATTTGCCATGCCCGTTAGGCGGTTTTTTTATCAGGTTATTATAACTCGGTCACTCGATGATTTTTATAACTTCAACAAGGCAGAAAAAAACCACCGGGTTTGAGTCCGGTGGTCCAATACTTCAATGCAATTTTTAAACTTAGTGAACAGAAGCTGCTTCTGCTCCCAAACCTGTTTCCGCACGAATTAATTGTGCATCGTAGGCTTCACGTTCTTTCTTGCCCCTTTCGCTGCTATCAGTAACCGAAGCGATGTAGGCAACAATCAGCACAGTTGGAAGTACGACAAAGGTCGGGAAGTCATACGGGAATATTGCAGGTCCCATGCCCAAAACTTTGGTCCAAACCGTTGGGCCGATGATTAACAGTCCGATAGAACCAATAATCCCCGTGTATCCTCCCATAACCGCTCCGCGAGTTGTCAGGCCACGCCAGAAGATTGAAAGTACCAAGACCGGGAAGTTTGTGCAAGCAGCAATCGAGAAAGTCAGCGCCACGATGTAAGCAACGTTTTGTTTTTCAAATGCTATACCGAGCAGCACAGCAATCACACCCAGTCCAATCACGCACATTTTGGATACCCAAACTTCGTCTTTCTCGGAGGCTTTACCCTTCTTGATCACGCTCGCATAAATGTCATGCGACAAGGCCGAAGCACCCGCCAGAGTCAAACCTGAAACCACAGCAAGAATGGTGGCAAAAGCAACAGCAGCGATGAAGCCGAGGAAGAAGTCACCACCAATGGCGTGCGACAGATATACGGCTGGCATGCTACCGCCACCCTTGAGAGTCAGAATACTCTTCGAGATATCAGCCACATACGCGGGTTGGTTTGCAACCAGTACGATCGCGCCAAAGCCGATGATGAAGGTCAGTATGTAGAAGAAACCGATAAAGCATGTTCCATACAAGACTGATTTGCGTGCAGCTTTAGCATCGGTAACGGTAAAGAAGCGCATCAGGATGTGCGGAAGACCGGCAGTACCAAACATCAGTGTCAAACCCAGAGAGATTGACTCGATTGGATTTGCCTTGGCACCAATTGGCACAACTGATTTCATGATGTCCAAATGTTTGGGGTGAATTGCAACCGCATCAGAGAACAGCTTTTCGAAGCTGAACCCTTCATGGGCCATCACGCCGAACGCCATCAGAGTTGCACCGCCGAGGAGCAAGCCGGCCTTGATGATCTGAACCCAGGTTGTTGCCTTCATTCCGCCGAAGGTCACATAAACGATGATCAGTGCGCCAACCACAACAATCGCTTCCCTGTAGGAAATCTGTGGTACCAGGGTATGTAACAGTTGTCCTGCACCCACTGCCTGGCCAATCAGATACCAGATCACGACAATCAGGGAGCTGACAGCAGCCATGACGCGGATCGGACCTTGTTGGAGACGGAACGAAACCACGTCTGCGTAGGTGTATTTACCCAGATTTCTGAGGCGTTCGGCAACCAGGAACAGAATGATAGGCCAACCGACCAGCCAGCCCACGGAGAAGATCAATCCATAGAATCCGTTCATGTAAACCAATGCGGCAATACCCAGGAAGGAGGCAGCAGACATATAGTCACCGGCGATCGCCATACCGTTCTGGAATCCGGTTACACCGCGACCGGCCGCGTAAAAATCGCTGGCTGTTTTGGTACGTGTTGCAGCCCAGTAAGTAATAATCAATGTGACTCCAACGAACAGGAGGAACATGATAATCGCATGCCAGTTTAGAGGGACTTCAGCAGCAGGAGTAGCTGCCACAACCGCTGATGCGGGAGCAACAGCAGATGCTACAGAAGAGGCGACTGTATCAGCGGCGTGGGAAAGTCCGGAAGCAAGAATCGTCAGCATCCCAAAAAATAATGTGTTTAACTTTTTCATTTAGAGGCCTCACGAACAATTTCTTCGACTATCGGATCAAATGTTCCATTGGCTCTGAAAACATAGACGCCAGTCAGAACTGCGGAGGCAATAATTACGCCCACACCAAGAAGCATACCCAAGGGTACAACACTGTTGTCAGAGATGGGCTGGGTAATAATCCCGGGAGCAAATGCTATCAGCAATATGAAGCCAAAATACATACAGAAGACGATTGCTGAAAGTGTCCAGGAAAGTGTGTCACGTTGACTGACGAGTAGCAGGTATTTCGGATGACTCTGAATTTTACTTGCAATTAATAAAGACATAAACTTCTCCTCATTTATATAATTTTGGAATTACCAGCCGGATACATAACTGGTCTTTCTCAAATTGAATCTTTAATCCATTAAGTCGGCCGATGAGTCTTGGCCTTTATCTAAACAAATACCAAAGTAGCCATTACAGTTGTCTTTTGACTGTACGAAAGGTGCAATGCAAATCAAAAGAACGAACCGGAATCAGGTTGTATTTGAGCCTCGCTTGATCCTTAATTAGTTAAGATACTTTTGATCCCCCAGAAGAATTGGATCCCCCATAAAAAATAACAAACTTAAGTCAGACTACTAAACTGCAGTTCAATATTACTACATAACGACTTAATCCTGCTACATTATGCAAGATACGATAAAAAGCTTACATCTAACTTACAAAGCAAGCGCATGCTACAGGCACCGTTCAAAATATGGCCTAAATTCAACTGAAGCGTATTTTTACCTTGAATTCTAAAATAACTTATATAAACAATATATTATAAAATTTACGACAACCATGAATAACATAAGGGATGAAATATCGGAAAATAACTCAAAAATTTCATTTCGCCGTGCCCAATTGTCAGATGGAGCTTTTGTTGCAGAGCTGGTTAATTCAGCATATCGGGGGGAGTCAAGCCGTGCAGGTTGGACCACCGAAGCGGACATTCTGGGCGGTCAGCGGACGGATGCAGATGAAATTTCTCATCTGATCACAATGAAGGATTCTGTAATTTTACTTTGCTTTTGTGGCAATGGAATGATCGGTTCGGTGCATCTGGAAAAAATCGATTCTGAAACGGCCTATCTGGGGATGCTGGTTGTCAAGCCGAACTTGCAGGCGCAGGGGTTGGGTAAGCGCTTTATGGAGAAATCGGAAGAGTTTGCCCGGGCAGAGTGGGGCATCAAACGGATTCAAATGCAGGTAATCACCCTGCGGGAGGAATTGATCGCCTATTACCAACGAAGAGGCTACCAATTCACCGGGGAGATCAGGCCATTTCCAGAATTCGATCCAAAGTTCGGCTTACCCAAGGTCAAGGGATTGAGACTTTCAGTGATGGAAAAAATTCTGGCGGATTAGTTTGATCGACCTGTTACTGCATGAACCAGCCGTGGCTTACCACCAGCGACTGCCCCGTCAGCGCATTGGATGGAAATGAGGCAAACATCAGGGCAACCTGCGCGACATCGTCAGTCGTGGTGAACTCCGCATCAACCGTATTTTTCAACATCACATTTTTGATAACTGCCTCTTCGCTGATGCCCAGGGTTCTTGCCTGTTCGGGAATCTGCTTTTCAACCAAGGGGGTTCGTACAAAGCCGGGGCAGATGACATTTGCACGTATATTGTACTTGGCACCTTCTTTGGCAACGGTTTTGCACAGTCCGATCAGCCCATGTTTTGCTGTCACATAAGGAGCTTTCAAAATTGAAGCTTCCTTGGAATGCACCGACCCCATGTAGATAATGCTGCCGCCTCTCTTGCTGGCAATCATCTGCCGCATGCACGCACGTGTTGTAAGAAATGCCCCGTCGAGATGGATCGCAAGCATTTTTTTCCAGTCGGCAAAGCTGAATTCTTCAATAGGGTGGACAATCTGGATTCCCGCGTTGCTGATTAGAATATCGATGTTGCCAAATTTGCCGACCGCAGTGTGAACCGCTGTTTCAACCTGCTCTTCACTGGTCACATCCATTGTCAGGCCAATCGCCTGGTTGCCAGATTGATCGATTTCGCTCGCCGACTCTTCGGCCCCTTGTTGATTCAAATCGGCGATCACAATTTTTGCGCCTGCACGGGCGAATTCGAGCGCGATCTGCTTGCCAATACCGCTTGCCGAACCGGTAATTAATGCAACTTTTCCTTCAAGTTGTAACATGATTTATCCTTTATTTCTTAGGTTCAAGATAGTCGTAGACGACTTCACCCAGATCGAGCGTCAAGTCGGCAATAAAATGCAGGGCAGATTCAATTTTCAGGACTGGAAGTTCAGCCACCGGTGCGAGTGCGTGCGGATGAAGTTCCAGGGAGCCTGGTGCAGACCATGCTCCTTTGAGCGTGATTTGAGTCGTGTAATAACGCACCAATTCGCAAATTCTTGCCGAGCCATCAACATGAGGAATAATTTTCAACAGAAAATTTGGCATGGCAAGTGAGGATAAAACGGTGGCGTGATCCACCACGCTGTGCTTGAATCCCATTGTTGCTTTGGCAATGCGCACTTTTCCATAATCCAGTGTGCCGACCAGCGTATCAATTTCGGTTTCAAGCATTGGGGAGGCCAATTTTTTCGGAAATCCCCACAACTCACGGCCTCCGGCAATGGGGGGATGGTCATTCAGGTACATTGCATGGGCATAATTGCCTTTGACCCCTTTGAAGGTGACGGGAATGACTTGGCCGGACTCGGTGTAGTCGCCAAAGCCGGTTGAGTCGGGCATACGGATGAATTCAAATTTGACCAGAGGTTCTGAAATTTCCAGAGGTTCGGGAACTACTGCTCGCAAAGCATTCGGATCAGTTCGATAAGTAATAATCAAGAACTCGCGCTGGGTAAACCGGTAAGGGCCACGTGGAAAAGCCGGACTGGTCAGCGGCATTGCAAAGGCGTTGGCTTTGATGTCTTCAATTTTCATTTTATTCAAGAGTCCTTGTATATTTACGTGGGTAGATCGGTTTCAATTTAAAAGCTCTAATCCCTCAGCATCTCATCATGCAACCCCATCATTTCTTCGCGAAAAATTCTGGCATCCATTGTTTTTAACTCAGGTGAAATTGCCGGGCGAAAATCCATCTGATCCAGGATGTCGCGCTCAAGATCAATACCCGGGGCGATTTCAATCAACTCAAGTCCTTTTTGAGCCAAACGGAAGACACAGCGTTCGGTGATATAGAGGACTTGCTGACCATTCTCGTAGGCATGTCTTCCACTAAAGGTGCGCTGTTCAACCACATCGACGAACTTCTTCAGTTTTCCCTCTTGAAGAATTGTCACTGTGCCATTAAAAATCTTGATGATTGGATGATCTGCTGTGAACGTGCCGACAAAAACCACTTTTTTGGCATTTTGGCTGATACTGATAAAACCCCCGACACCGGCCAAATGCTGGCCAAATTTGCTGACATTCAGATTGCCTTCGGAGTCGGCTTGTGCCAAGCCCAGAAACGCAATATCCAGTCCACCACCATCGTAGAAATCAAATTGATACGGTTGATCAATGATCGCCTCGGCGTTGGAAGCGGCACCAAAGTTGAGTCCGCCAGCCGGAATGCCTCCGATTACCCCTGGTTCAGTTGTAAGCGTCATCAAATGGATAATTTTTTCTTCAGCCGCAACGTTGGCCACTCCCTCAGGCATGCCGATTCCCAAATTAACAATATCGTTGGATTTGAGTTCCAGTGCGGCTCGCCGGGCGATGATTTTTCTTTCGGTAAGCGCGATGGCAGGAATCGAGTTGCTTGGCACCCTGATCTCGCTGGAGAATGCCGGGTTATATTGTTCAAGGAAAGTTTGCATGTGGTACTCGGGTTTTTCCGCTACCACGATATAGTCAACCAGAATGCCTGGAACCTTGACAAGTCGAGGATTGAGTGACCCGTTTTCGGCGATGTTTTCGACCTGCACGATCACCATGCCGCCCGAGTTGTGGGTAGCCATCGCAATGGCAAGGGCATCAAGCGTCAATGCCTCTTTTTCCATCGTGACATTTCCCTCGGCATCTGCTGTTGTGCCGCGAATAATTCCCACGTGAATAGGAAAAGTTCTGAAGAAAAGATATTCCTCTCCGTCGATAATTTTCAACTCAACGAGATCTTGTTTGGTGATGAAATTGAGCTTGCCGCCGCCATACCTTGGATCAACGAAGGTTCCCAGACCGACCCGCGAAAGTAGTCCGGGCCTGTGTGCAGCGATTTCCCGGAAAAGATGGGTAATTACACCTTGAGGCAAATTGTAAGCCTCAATAAGTGCATTGACAGCCAGATGTTGCAGTTTGGGCACCAGCCCCCAGTGACCTCCAATAACACGTTTGACCAGTCCCTCATGACCCAAATGGTTTAGCCCGCGATCCTTACCATCACCCTGACCGGCCGCATAAACCAGAGTCAAGTCGCGTGGACTGTCTGCTACTGAGAGCGGGTCAACTCCCAAGAAACGCTGTTCAAGAGCAACAGCAATATTTTCAGCAAAACCAACTCCTACAAAACCCCCTGTAGCGATCGTATCCCCGTCACGAATTAATCGTACAGCCTCTGCAGCGGTTACAATCTTTTGCAGTTTTCCTGAAATGTGTTTCGGAATCGGTTGACGGTTCATATGACTTACCGGAAAAAAGTTAAGGGCTTGAAGTAGAATGAAAGCTGCCGCTTCATTTCAAATTGGAACGACACAAGATCAAATAAATCATACGAAAAATTAACCTGAAGCGTATGTTCGGTGACGAACATAATTTGAAAAACCGCTACTTAAAGTATGTCTGATCGCTAAACTATGCTGCGGGGTCTTGCGAAATTACGAAACTGAGAAGGAAAACTGAGGGAACTTTGAGTGTTATTTTGCGGTATGAAATTGGCCAATAACTTGGAAAATAGTTCGACTGCTCTTTGATTATGAAATTGAAATTCGGACAATAAACCAATGTGGAACGGTGAATAATGAATGCAAAACCAAAAGTTGGAAAAGGTTCAGGCCACATAGAGGTCACTCCACCCTTCAATTTCGACTCGAATGGAAATGTCACCGTTTTTGTTTCTTCAAACAAAATTGATGGTATCAATGAGTTTGCCAATCACTATGCGTCAGAGTGGTTGTTATGGCAACGTTCAGGTCGGCTTGATGCCCGCGTGTGTGATATTGCAGCCCTGATTGTTTCAGTGATTAGTTGTAAGTTTTTGCCCAATTATTCTCTGGACCACAAGATTGAGTGGATAGAAAATGTTTTCCTGCTTGGTAAGTTGAGGGAAGACATTCCGTTGCGAATTTCGGACTATTCGGAATCTACACTTGCGGTATTGCGTTCACTCAGGCCAACCATTAACCAGGAGTCGGACCAACCAAGCGCCGATGGAAGTGATGAACTCCTTCAATTTGCATTGCCAATTGAAAGAATGCTGGTACTGGGTGGTGATCACCGCCTGGTTGTGGATCAGAATACTCAGTTGAACGGTTATGGTTGCCGTCCCTTTCCGCGTCCGGAGGCCATTACATTTTCCTCTTCTACCGCAACATCTATATCTAAGTATGCCTTCGATTTTGCAGAGAATCGCCGTCGCCAATTCATTTCTGAAGCTATTGATAGAGGAGTGCAAACTGCAGTGTCCGATTTGGCACAAGAAGTCCGCGAGGGAATTTGCAAACAATTGGGTATTGGACCCGATCTCGCCGAAGTGATTATAGCGGCCTCCGGAACTGATAGTTTTCTGATTGCCCAGGGGTTGACGCGGTTCATTTCTGATCGTCCCATTGCCACGCTTATTGTGGGCGTGGAAGAGTCGGGATCGGGTGTGAAATTAGCGTTGCAAGAGCGCCATTTTGCGGATGATACTGCTCTGTCTGATACCGTCCAGAAAGGCCAGCCTATCTGTAGCGGACATGATCAGGAGCGCCAAATAGATATTCCTGTTCGGGATAAATTCGGCAATGCCATACCAACGCGATTGTTGGATACTCAAGTGCTGGACTTGGTTGTAGCGAACGTTGAAGCGGGAAATTTTGTGGTGCTTCACGCAATGAACCATTCCAAGCTGGGTTACTCGGGGCCATCCAAAGCACTACTCATCGAGCTCAAGAGAACTTTCGGGGCTAAAGTCTGTATCGTGGTGGATGCTTGCCAAATGAGGCTGGACAGAGAAGATATTGTTGAATACCTCGAATATCAAATGATGGTGATTGTCACAGGCTCGAAGTATTTTACCGGCCCTCCCTTTTGCGGGGCCATTCTCATTCCCGAACACATTGTAGATACTGTGCAGGCGAATGGAGAAAAATTTGACGTAGGGTTCAATTCATACTGTGCCAAGGAAGATTTCCCTGTGTGTTTGCGGACGATTCTTAGGTCAGGTAGCCGGAATTTCAATCTTGGTTCGTTATTCCGGTGGGTTGCGGCCATTGCTGAAATGCAAAGATATTATGACATTCCGCCGATCCTGCGTGTGAGAGCAGTTTCACAATTTTGTGAACGGGTTGAGGATATTTTGCTGGCAATTCCTTTTATCGAACTTCATTACCAGAATTCTTGCAGAGCGGTTCAGGCGGGAATTGAGGTCGGTGAATTGAGTGGACGCCGCATGATCTTTCCATTTTTTCTTTATTACACTCATGACGGTGTTCGAACAATTTGTTCTGAAAAACAAGTTCACCGAATTTATGCCTTACTTAATCAAGATTGTTCCCGCTACCTGTTGTATAAAAATGCGCGGGAATTCAGGCTTCTTGCACAAATGTGTCACGTTGGGCAACCCGTTCCTGTCATGCATCAATCAGGAGTCAGCACGGCAGTTCTGCGTATTAATGTGGGGGCACGTATTTTTTCAGAGAGTTTCTCAACTTCAACCGGAAGAATCGTCAATACGCTTATTGAAGATGAGTATTGGCAAATTGGTGTTACGCTAGCGAAAATTGAACTTTTGCTGAATGCGTTTTCGAATAATGAAATTGAATTGTGAGTGATTGAATCAAAAGTTACAAATACTCATAATAAACATTATATTGAAACTTATTGTGCCTGTTTGAAATTGTTTCGGTTAAATGCCGGGGCATCGATTTAAGAAAATTTTCAACATTCAGAATAAATTCAGGTTGTGGAAAGTCACTGAATTTTGGTAGAATCGCGCCCTTATTTTTTTGTTGAAGGGTAGTTTAGTTCATGACAACTGTACGTGTTAAGGAAAATGAGCCGTTTGAAGTAGCGATGCGCCGGTTTAAGCGTTCTGTAGAGAAGACCGGTTTGCTGACAGAATTGCGCGCTCGTGAGTTTTATGAAAAGCCCACAGCAGAACGCAAACGCAAGTTGGCTGCTGCGGTTAAGCGCCACTACAAGCGTCTGCGCAGCCAAGTATTGCCTCCCAAGCTGTATTGATCTGAACGGTCTGCGCTACGTGAAAACTTCGTAGCCATTCTTTTTCCGTGAGTTTGACGTTTCCATGAGGTTGCCATGAGTCTGAAACTACAAATCACCGAAGACATGAAAACAGCCATGCGCGCCAAAGATACGGCGCGCTTGGGTGCTATTCGT
>Ga0007854_10002027_pt1 | contig 12698 bp, 14 predicted proteins | sample CryBogCBH12Aug08_FD_60382 | JGI IMG/M metagenome (GOLD analysis project Ga0007854, IMG submission 60382) | Freshwater microbial communities from Crystal Bog, Wisconsin, USA - CBH12Aug08 | ecosystem: Environmental > Aquatic > Freshwater > Lake | place: Crystal Bog, Wisconsin, USA | collected...
AGAACAGACCTAAGGAGGGTTCTTCCGCGGAGTGAGCTCGGAGGAACCATCGGACAATTCGGAATATGGAGGGCCGTTCGGCCTATTCCCGGTTCCCTACTCGCAAGCGGTCTTCGGTTTCCACTGGTTCAACTTCTACAACGCAATCTGTTTCCAGATTATCCTGGGAGCCCCCACGGTTCTGCTGGCCAAGGACCTCGGCGCTAACTCCACGATCCTTGGCATCATCGCGGCCTTCACGCCGCTGATGACGACGCTGCAACTACCTGCGGCACGCTATTTGGAACATCATAGCTATCGCTCCTTTGCCCTCATGGGATGGGGTTTGCGCGCAATCTTCATCGCGAGTTCGGCCTGCGTACCGTTGCTCTTTTTTCTTAGCAAAGAGGTGAAGCTCGGGATTCTTCTGGGAAGTCTCTTTTTCTTCAATGTGCTGCGAGGGGTTTCCTCGGCGGCTTTCCTTCCCTGGATTACCGGACTGCTGCCGTCCTTCGCGCGCGGGCGTTACATAGCCATCGACTCATTCTTCGTTAACGGCGGTTCTGTCCTGATCATGCTGCTCTCGGCGCTGATGATGAGTGGTCGCGTTGAGCCATGGAAATATTCCTCTGTTCTATGGATTTCTGTCGTGGGGGCGGTCATTAGCCTTTTCTATCTCCGCAACATCCCCGACGGCAGGCATTCGGAAACTGTCAAAAGTTCATCGGTTGCCGTTACGTGGCGTCGGATGTTTGCAAACCTGCCGTTCCGCAACAGCATTCTCTTCAGCCTACTCTTCACGACGGTGGCCGGAGGGTTGGGGGTATTTCCCGTGGAGTATCTCAAAGTCCAGGCACATTTCACCCCCTCGGTTATCTACGCGCTCTCGGCCGGAACTTTCTTGGCCCCGTTATTCATCATGCAGCGCATTGGTCTTCTCATTGACCGGACGGGCAGCGTCCGCATCCTGCGTGTTTCGGTTATGTCCTTTGCCTTCGTTCTGGGGCTCTGGTTTGCGATGTCGGCGGGAATCCTCCCTCCCGACTGGAAGTTGGTCCTTCTTCTGAATGTCACGGGAGGGATGGCGATGTCGGCGTTCAACATGGCAAACCTGCATCTCGGTATGGAGGTGGTCCCTGCGGAGGGAAGAAACCATTATTTCGCCGTGACAACCGTGATCACGAGTTTCGCCATGGGAATTGTGCCCGTCCTGTGGGGAAGGGCTCTCGACGCTCTGGGTACCCTCGACTTTGCCGAGGGCCCTTTTCATCTCCGTCGGCACAGCATCTACTTTCTGGGAATATGCCTCCTGAGTTTTATCACACTGCTCTGCACGCGGATCCTGATCGAGCCCGGCAAACAATGCAGGGAAGGGGTGAAGTAGCACTCCTTGCCGCCTCCTTTTAACGATTCCACATTTTCAGATTTCACCTTTTACTCAAGTGATGCCTACAAGCCTGCCGGCGCCCCTCTTTCTTGCGGCCCGCTACCTGAAGCCGAAGCGCACCTTCCTCGCGGTGATCACGATGATCTCCGTGTTGGGGGTGACCCTTGGCATCACGGTGCTGATTCTTGTCATGTCGGTGATGACGGGATTCGAGAGGGAACTGCAGCGCAAGGTGATTGGCTTCGACGCCCACTTGCTTCTCACCAATAATGGTCTCATCGACGGATGGAAGGATCTCGTCGGCAGGTCCGAAAAGACCCGTGGAGTGATTGCTGCTTCCCCATTCGTTCAGGGGCCGGTGATCGTGGAGTTCAACCACCAGCGTCTTGCTCCGAAGATCCGCGGTATCGACCCGGCGCTCGAACTCAAGGTGAGCGATCTTTCGAAGTTCATTATTTCTGGCAAACTCGACCTTGCCGGCGACAGTACCGTGATCGGGTCCGAGTTGGCGCGCACGCTCGGCGTCCATGTCGGCGACGTCCTGACGGTTTACTCCCCCGGGAATCTGGGCGAGGTGATCGAACAGCTGGACAAGCTCAAAGAGAAGCCCGGCAAGGGAACCAAGGCCGAGGAGATTGATTCGATCCGCCAGATGGTGCTGCCGACTCAGTTGACTGTCACCGGAATCTTCGAGAGCGGGCGCTACCTCTACGACAGTGAGTTTCTTCTTGTTCCGCTTCATATCGGCCAAGAACTTTACGGATTGGGTGGCTCGGTTCATGGGCTATCCATTCGGACAGTTGACCCGAACCGTGCCGCCGAGATCCGTGAAGACCTAAGGAAGAACCTTCCTGAGGAGCTCTCCTGCGTGACTTGGATGGACCTGAACAAGCAACTCTTCGACGCCATCGCGATGGAGCGCCATGTGATGTTTTTCCTCCTGATGTTCATTATTCTCGTGGCTGCCTTCGGCATCATGAACACCCTGATCACCGTCACCGTGCAGAAGACGCGCGAGATCGGTGTCTTGAAGGCCCTTGGGGCGCGCACCTGGCAGATCGTCTCCGTCTTTCTGGTTCAGGGAATGGTCGTCGGTGTTATCGGTGTTGCGAGCGGCCTCGTGCTCGGGATGACGCTGATTCGCTGGCGCAATGAGGTCAGTCAGTGGTTGGCCTCCGTGCTGGGTGTGGAGATCTTTCCGCGTAGCGTCTACCAATTCAACGAGATCCCTGCCGAGATTGTGCCAACGGATGTCGCCTTGATCTGCATCAGTGCGTTTGTGATCTGCTCATTGGCCGCACTGATTCCGGCCTGGATCGCCTCCCGGATGGATCCGGTGAAGGCCCTGCGTTGCGAATAGGGGCAGATAATCTCGCGCAGAGACGCAGAGACGCAGAGAGAAAAAGAAAAAGGAATCAGATATTCAGGAAGAAACTTCAGGCCTTAAAACTCAGCGCCTAAGCGCCTCTGCGGGAGTCATTGATTCCCTTAATTTCTAGGCGAAGATTCCCAAGACGATCAGAAGAGTCCCGTAAACAGTTCCAGCCCAGCAGGCGGCATCCCATCGCCATTTTTGGGAGCAGATCCAGCCAATCACGTCACGATGGAGATAAGGCATTCCCACAAGGAAGAGTCCCGCAAGTGCCCATGCGTAGGCGAGCAGTGCCAACGCGATCTTGGCAACTCCATGCTGAAGAAAGGTTGTTTCCAGAATCGGGTGGGCAGCCAGCAAGAGTAGAAAGCCGAGTGAGCGGGAGGAGAGAAAGTCAGGAACGAATTTCCAGAGCAGGATTCCACCCGCGAGGACTCCCAGCAGGAGGAGGTTTCTCATGGGGGTGAATTCACCCAGATCCGTTGTGGCGGTGATGGCGAGTGTCCAGAGAGTGGCGATCGCGAGCAGGAGCGTTCCCCAGAACCTTGAGCGTGGGAAGGCCTTCGCCTCATTCATCAAAAAGCCAGATGCAACCAGTCCGAAAAGATGCGTTCCCGCAAGAACCACCCCAAGAATGATGGCTAGGAATGGAAGAGCGATTGTTAGGGAGTTCTGCGTTTCCATGACTGCTGGATGATGAACGAAGCCGAGTCCGTGAGGAAGCAATTAGGATTGGCTGATCAGGAAGCCTCCGCCTTGGAGATCCAAAGTTCCGCAGTAAGGGCTTCGCTCGCTGCCGCGACCTCTGCCTCTTTCTTGCTGTGACCCGAGCCTTTACCAAGGATCGTCCCTTCCCAGACCACCTGGCAGCGGAAATGCTTCAGGTGTTCCGGGCCGCTCTCTTCCAGCAACTCGTACACCGGAGAACTCGGTGCAACAGCCTGGAGGAGCTCCTGAAGTTTTCCCTTGGGGTTGATCTCCTCCGGTTCAGCGGTGACTGTGGCCAGATTCTCCGCGGCGACTTTGAGAATGAAGTGTTTGGCCGCCTTGAGGCCCCCATCGACATAGATTCCTCCCACAAGTGCCTCGAAGGAATCGCCGAGTGTGGAGGCCCGGTCGCGCCCGCCGCTTGCCTCCTCTCCGCGTCCCATCATCAGGTGCTCCCCGAGACGCAGGTTCTTGGCATGTTCCTTGAGAGCCATGCGCGAGACCAAACGGGTGCGGATCTTGGTCAGTTGTCCCTCTGAAAAGTCCGGGAACCTTATAAAAAGCTCCTCCGTGATCACGAGTTGGAGCACGGCATCTCCCAGAAACTCCAGACGCTGGTTATCGAAGGGATAATCCTTCCTCTCCAGAGAAATGCTTGAATGGGTGAGCGCCTCCGCAAGCAGTAGGGAGTTACGGAACTTATAACCGATCCGCTCCTCCAGCGGATTCATCAAGTGAGCTTCTGACAGAGTCTTGGTATCCATGCAGCTTATCAGTAATGCGGCCTCGAATCATGCCGGCAAGCGAAAAGACCCGCCTGAGTTGCGGCGGAGATTAGCGGTTCCAGTTGCCGCCGTAGCCACCACCTCTGCCCTGCGAGTTCTGATTACCACCATGGTAATTGCCACCCTGCCATCCGCCGTATCCGCGGTGCCAATAATTGGTGCGATAGCCTCCGTAATATCGGCCTCCGTAGAAGGCGCAGCCCGTGCGGTATGGCCAGAAACGATTGCCGTACCAGTAGCCGTTGCCATAGCCGAAATAGAAGTTGGGGGCGATCAGGACAGGTGCCGGGGCGTAGAGATAGGGAGAGGGATATCCGGTGGCAACCACGGTTCCGTATTCCGGGGCAACCATGACAGGCGGGGGGACAGGCTGAAACGCCGTGCCCACTTGGACTTGTTGCGGAGGATTTTGAAGAACAGGCGTCCCGTTTTGGCAGGAGTAGGGATAGCCGGGCACCATACAACTCGAGAGGAGAATCATAGTGCATAGGGCCAAGCCCCGAGAGAGGTTACAGAGCTTAAATAGGACGGTCAGGAGGCGCATGAAATGAAAGGTAGGGAACAGACAGCGATCGACGCCATCCATGGACTCAATCTTCTTTCATGAACCCGGCGAATCAAAACATTTCCGAACTTTTCAATTTGCAGCGGCGATATCTTGAGCTAAAACTTCCAATCCCGCTTTTTGCAGGGTCACGGATCGGTAGCTCAATGGTAGAGCAGTTGACTCTTAATCAATTGGTTGAAGGTTCGAGTCCTTCCCGGTCCACCACGTTATTCTATAAGCTTCTAGAGTCAATTGGGCCCCAAAGTGGGAATGAGACGGAGAGTCTCCCCGATGTCGCAGATGACCGCCGAAACATTCCGGCCTTATTGAAAAAATCTCCACGGACCCGATCAGTCAGGCTTTTCTGACCTAGGGATGAACGACAACCCCTTCCCCCTCCAAAAAGCGGAAAGCTGGCTCAGAGATTTCACCGATCGCAGTCAATAAAACCGTATCGGGAATGATGAGCCAGCTCACGAAAGCATAAATCGGTATCTTATCCAGCCAAGGTGCCTGGGCGATCCTGTCGGTGATGGAGTAGGCGATCCGTGTGAAAATTGCGGCGATGGGAAGAGAGACGAGGATGGTTAGAACAGAGTGAACTAAGACGATGTGGGGAGACATGTGGGGATGATGGTGAGGAAGTCCGATCAATCAAACGAGAATCGGGCAAATCAAAAAATTTCTCCCTTGGGGGGATTTCTATCGTGCGCGTACGGGGTGAATGGCTGTAACCTGCCAGTCAACTCATGAAAGGTATACCCGAACTTCGGATTTTCAGCGGCTCTGCCCATCGTCAGCTGGCACACGACATCGCCGCCTATCTCGGGCAGCCGCTAGGGGATGCCACGGTGAGCTCTTTTCCGGATGGCGAGACCTTCGTGAAGATCAATGACAATGTCCGCGGGCGTGATGTCTTTATCGTCCAGCCGACCTGTCCTCCGAGTAATCAGAATATCATGGAGCTGCTGATCATGGTGGATGCGGCCCGCCGCGCCAGTGCGGACCGTATCACGGCGGTGATCCCGTTTTTCGGATATGCCCGTCAGGACCGCAAGGATCAGCCCCGTGTTCCGATCACGGCAAAGCTCGTCGCGAACATCCTGGTGGCCGCCGGTGTGAATCGCGTTCTGACGATGGATCTCCATGCCCAGCAGTTGCAGGGATTCTTTGATATTCCTGTCGACCATCTCTACGCGATGCCTGTCATGGTTGACTATATCCGGAAAAAGCAGATCGAGAATCTTGTCGTGGTCTCCCCCGACGTGGGTGGAGTCAAGATGGCGAGTGCCTATGCCGAGGCTCTCGGGGCGGGGCTTGCGATCGTCGTGAAGCGCCGCCGCAACGCCACCGAGGTCGATGCGCTCCACATTATCGGAGAGGTCGAGGGGAAAAATGTGATGATCGTTGACGACATCACCGAGACTGCCGGCACTCTGACCAGTGCGGCAAAAATGCTTCGCACCCGGGGGGTAGGTGATATTTATGCTGGCGTCTCGCACGCTGTGCTGACAGATTTGGCGGTTCAGCGGTTGGAGGGCTCCGAAATCAAGGAGCTCATCACCACCGACAGCGTTCCCGTCCGTCAAGGATCGGGGGGTCGCGTGCGGGTCCTTTCCATAGCCGAATTGCTCGGTGAGGGAATCCGTCGCATCCATCAAGGCGAGTCGGTCAGCTCGCTGTTCCGACTCAAGCAATAACGCAAACATCCGTCTCAACTTCGTAATCCCATGGCAAAACAGGTCAAACTTTCCGCCCGGCCCCGCGCCGATGTCGGCCGCAATTCCGTCAAGCATCTCCGCAGTCGCGGTGTTGTTCCCGCTGTCATCTACGGCCACAAGGATCAGCCTGCCAACCTCGAGATCAACACGCGTGAGATCGCGGCGCTTCTTAAGCATGCCGTCGGCGAGAATATCCTCGTGGAGCTCGATATCGCCGGTACCGCAAAGCTTTCTCTGATTCAGGAAGTCCAGCATCACCCGGTGCGCGGAGATATCCTTCATGTCGACTTCCTTGAGGTGGCCATGGATGAGGTTCTCCACACCGAAGTTCCCGTCGAACCCACAGGTGAGGCCGATGGAGTCAAGAACTATGGCGGTCTTCTCGAGCACAGCCTTCGTTCGCTTGCCATTGAATGTCTCCCCAAGGATCTCCCCGAGATCATCCGGGTCGATGTCAGTGCCCTGGGACTCAACCAGTCCCTGCACGTCCGCGACATCGTGCTTCCCGAGGGAGTCAAGGCAACCACCGATGCTGATCTCACCGTGTTCAGCGTTGCTGAACCCAAGACAGAAGTTACTCCTGCTGCCGGAGCCGAACCTCAAAAGGCTCCTGAGGTCATCAAGGAGAAGAAGCCTGTCGAGGGCGCCGAGGCTGCCAAGAAGTAATCCGGCAGTCGCTCGGACATCACCCTTTTCATGTCGGATTCCACAGCCCAGGGCATTCGCCTGGTTGCTGGTCTAGGCAATCCGGGCCGCGAGTACGAGGGAACCCGTCATAATGTCGGGTTCTCTGTGCTTGATCGGATAGCATCCCAGTGTGGCATCTCCTTCACCAAAGAGACCAAATGGGACGCCCATATCGCCAAGGTCACTTTGGGTTCAGGCGGCGAACTTGTTCTTCTGAAGCCAACGACATTCATGAACCTCAGTGGGGATTCAGTCGGGGAGTATGCGAGGTTTTATAGAATCCCTTCCTCAGCCACCCTTGTTGTGCTCGATGATGTGGCGCTTCCGCTGGGGGCCTTACGCCTCCGAACCGAGGGGGGCTCGGGCGGTCAGAAAGGGCTTGAATCCGTCCTGATGCATTTTTCCACCGAACAGGTGCCCCGCTTGCGCGTTGGAGTGGGGGGGGCATCCGAGGGCAGGGATCTCTCCTCCCACGTCCTTTCCCGCTTCGGTCCGGAGGAAAAGAATGTCTCCGAGGAGGCGATCGCCCGTGCTTCCGAAGCGGTTCTTTGTGCGGCGCGTGAAGGAATGATTCCGGCAATGAATCTTTACAACGCCGCAGCGAACTCTGATAAATCTTCGAAACAACAAGACAACAACGCAACCCAACCATGAAAAACCGATACGAAATCCTTCTCGCCCTCAACTCCGCCGGCAAGGAAGAAACCAACAAGGATCTGATTGAGCGCCTTGAGAAGACCCTCGCCGCAGAGGGTGCTCAGGTCGAGCAGGTGCAGCGCCTCGAGCGCCGCGAGTTCGCCTATCCGCATGACAAGCTCAAGAGCGCCTATTTCGTGAACTATATCGTCAATGCAGAATCCGCATCGATCACCAAGATCCGCACCAAGCTCACATTGGACGAGGAAGTTGTTCTTCAGAACTATCTCCGCAAGGGGGTCGCCAAACCTTCGGGCAAGGCACGTAAGGCAGCACGCAAGAAAGCCTAAATAGGCTCTAGCGGTTTAGGCTCTAGCTTATAAACGCATTTCAAAGCAGACTTTCCTGCCCAATCACCTGGAGCCTAAGACACTAAAACCTCAACCCCTCCAACCATGGCCAATCTCAACAAAGTCATGATCATCGGGAACGTAACCCGTGATCCCGAAATCAAATACACCCCGCAAGGGAAGGCTGTCACGGATGTCAGCATTGCTGTCAACCGTTCCTACAAGGTCGGCGAGGAGAAGCGTGAGGAGGTCACTTATGTCGATGTGACGCTTTGGGGGCGTACGGCCGAGACCGCGGCCGAATATTGCAAAAAGGGACGCGCCGTTTATATCGAGGGTCGTTTGCAGCTCGATAGCTGGGAAGACAAGACCAGTGGACAAAAGCGTAACAAACTCCGTGTTGTCGGTGAAGATTACCAACTTCTCGACCGCCGTCCGGGTGGTGCCGGAAGTGCCGGTGGTTCAGGCGGAGGCGATGAGGAGTATTCCGAGCGTCCTCCTGCTCGTCGTGAGGCCCCTTCTTCGGGTGGAGGCTTCAGTAGCGGGCGTAATGCGGCCCCCCAGCCTCCGATTGAAGAGGACGATATTCCGTTCTAAAGATTCCTGCAGGGAGGGTTTGAGTCAGCTTACCGAATGATCGGCGGCAATCATCGGTCGTTATCACGGTAGGCTTTCTCCTTGGGATCGGTGAGTGTCCATTCCTCCTGGAGGACGAGCGCATTGCCCCCGTCAAGTTTCAAAACCCAGAGGTGATGAAATGGTATATGGACTGAGGATTGTCTTTTTGGACTGAAGGTCCCCGACAGGAGACACCAGAGTTTGCCATCCCTCCATTCCGATGCGCGAAGCGTCACCGCATCGACCTTACTGAGGAAACTCCCGTGCCTGGTCTCGACTTCTTGTCGAAGTTTTTTTCCGTCCGGATCCCTCACGGGAGTGACGGACCCGGTGCTTGAATCGAGCGCGAAGATCCGTAGCAGATCCCCTTTTTCTCCGGGCATGTCATTGATTGCCACCAGGCGTCCGTCAGGACTCCAGAGAGCCGAGGTGGTGCCGAGTCCGCTTGTCCATTGGTAAAGAACCTTCCCTCCCTTGTCGCAAAGGGAGAGCACCTTGCGGGCTTCACCCAGATCGCTCGATTCACCCTGCTGCCTCCGAAGTTGGAAATTGCCGTCCGGCGAAGAGGAGATCACCGCGGAGTTTTGGGCCTGCATGCCGGTGATCGGCAGTACAAGGAAAAGCAGGATAAGGAGTGGCCGTCGCATGGAGTCTACCTTGCCAAGGGGGCTACTTTTCTTCAAAACAACTTCATAACCTCCCATGAAAAAATCACTCCCCTATCTTCCATTGCTTGCCCTCCTCCTAACTTTACCCCCCATGACACACGCAGCCGACTCATCCATTACTTCGAAACCCTTCGGAACCACAACCGGGGGACAGAAGGTCGTCCAGTACACCCTGACCAACGAAAAAGGCGCCTCGGTCGCGATCATTAACTACGGCGGCATCGTCACGTCACTGAAGGTTCCCGATCGCAACGGTAAATTCGCCGATGTGGTTCTCGGATTTAAAACTCTGGGCGACTACGAGAAGAAGAGCCCCTATTTCGGCTGCCTTGTGGGCCGCTACGGCAACCGTATCGCCAATGGCGAATTCACTCTCGATGGCACGACCTATCATCTCGCACGCAACAACAACGGCCAGTCTCTGCATGGTGGGCTGAAGGGATTCGATAAAGTGGTCTGGAATGCCACCCCGCTGGTGACGAAGCGAGGGCCATCCCTCAAACTCACCTATTCCAGCAATGACGGTGAGGAGGGGTATCCCGGCAAACTCACGGTCACGGCCACCTATACCCTGACCAACAGGAATGAACTCAAACTCGTCTTCCGCGCTAAAACCGACAAGGCGACCATTGTGAACCTTACCCATCACAGCTACTTCAATCTGGCGGGGCAGGGGAATGGAGACATTTTGGATCACGTCGTGACCATCCATGCCAACAAGTACACTCCGGTTGACCCGGTTCTGATTCCGACCGGCAAGCTCGCCCCGGTGAAAGGAACACCCTTTGATTTTCGTAAGCCAACCCCCATCGGGGCCCGGATCAATGATGAGAACGTGCAACTGAAGAACGGCAAAGGGTATGATCACAATTGGGTCGCGGACAAACTTCCAGGTCATCTCGGGATGATCGCCAAGGTCGAGGAACCAAAGAGTGGTCGTGTCATGGAGGTGATCTCCACGGAGCCCGGAGTCCAGTTCTACTCGGGTAACTTCCTTGACGGCACAATCATCGGCAAGGGGAGCAAGGTATACCACTTCCGCAACGCTTTCTGCTTTGAGCCGCAGCATTTTCCAGACTCGCCAAACCACAGAAACTTCCCCTCGACCGTTCTAAGGCCCGGAGAGACTTACAAGAATACGATCATCTATCGCTTCTCGATAGAGAAATAGCGGAGTGCCTGTCGAAAGACACCAGAGTTTCCCTTGTGAAGTGAAACATCCGTTGAGCATAATGCATCCCCAATCCCCAACCCTTCCATGAGCAACAATACTACCCAGGAACGTCACAATACTTCCTTCATTATCCTCATCAGTGCCATCGCTGCGATCGGAGGATTCCTCTTCGGTTTTGACAGCGGTGTCATCAATGGAACGGTTGCGGCGCTGAAAGAAGCCTTTCACTCCTCTGCCGCCGCTTCGGGCTTCAATGTTGCGTCCATGTTGCTTGGATGTGCGGGTGGTGCCTTCCTGGCAGGCAGCCTAGCGGATAAGTTCGGACGCAGGAATGTGATGATTGTCACCGCCGTGCTCTTCACCATCAGTGCCTGGGGATCCGGTATCTCCACCTCGTCTTTTGAATTCATTGCATTCCGCCTGCTCGGTGGTTTCGCTATCGGTGCCGCCAGCGTGCTCTGCCCCGCCTACATTAGCGAGATTGCTCCTGCGGCGATCCGCGGGCGTCTCTCTTCCCTTCAGCAGCTTGCGATCGTCTTGGGGCTCTTTGCCGCATTCCTTAGCAATTATCTGATTGCCTTGGGGGCACATGGAGCCACCGGTCATTTCTGGTTGGGCTTCCAAGGATGGCAGTGGATGTTCTGGGTCGGGATGGTGCCCGCCATCATTTTCCTTGTGGCGCTTTTCCTGATTCCCGAATCACCACGATATCTCGTGGCTGCAGGGCGTGACGCCGAGGCGCGTTCTGTTCTCACTCGCTTGCTGGGTTCCGGTGAGGCTGAGTCCAAGGTTGTCGAAATCCGTGATACGCTCCTAAAGGATCATGAACCTCGTCTCTCCGACCTTTTTGACAAAGCCACTGGAAAGATCTTCCCGGTTCTCTGGATCGGCATCGGACTTGCCGCTTTCCAGCAACTTATAGGCATCAATGTTGTCTTCTACTACGGTGAGGTGCTCTGGAGGGCCGCCGGCTTTACCGAAGCCAATGCTCTCATGCAGAACGTCATCAGCGGCGCAGTGAACATCGTCTCCACATTGATTGCCATTTCGCTGATCGATAAACTCGGTCGCAAGCCGCTCCTGATCGCGGGATCAGTCGGAATGGCCGTCACGCTGGGCATTCTGGCCTATGTCTTCGGAACTTCTCCAAGCGAGGCTGGAAACCTGAAGCTCAGCCCTTCGTTTGGACTCTGCGCACTGCTTGCCGCCAACGCCTATGTTTTCTTTTTTGGTATCTCCTGGGGACCTGTCATGTGGGTGATGCTCGGGGAGATGTTCCCTAATCAGATCCGTGGCTCGGCTCTCTCCGTGAGTGGACTGACTCAGTGGCTCGCCAACTTCGGGATCACCATGACCTTCCCCATTCTTCTGGCCGGGGTCGGTCTTGGAGGTGCCTATGGCCTCTATGCTTTCTTCGCCTTTGTTTCGATCCTTTTCGTGGTTCGCTCCGTCCGAGAGACGAAGGGAATGGAGTTGGAGGAGATGCAGGGCTAGAGCCCTTGATGTAGCTCTTGATGCGGGGGTTATGCGTAGCTGACCCCTGCTTCCTTCAGCCACAAATCAAGTGCCGCGGCGTTGCCCCGGGAATCCTCCCAGGTCATCTCGGGGGATTCCCTCGAGCCTGAATTGACAGCGCGGCCAACCTCATCGATCTCGTAGGCGTAGAGGTCCTCGTCGGGACGGGTTGTCTGCTGAATCTTTGACTCACCGGTGAGGTGATTGGTTACTTGGATAAAAGACTCTCCATGGCGTACAGCCCAGGGGCACCCGACGGTGATGGAGCCCTTTTCCCCTTCGATGCGGACGATATTATCCCCTTTCAGGGCGATGCCGCTCTGAATCATAGCAATGAGGTTCCCGTCGAAACGCAAGAGGGCGGCTGCAGTGAGGTCGGTCATTTCCTGAGGTTCGATTCGGGCAAAGCCTTTCACTTCCAGGGGATCGGCAAAACGTTTTCCGGCAAGCTCTCCCGCGATCAGACGAGACATCGAGACACCGTAGCAACCCACATCGAGAATGGATCCGCCGCCGAGTTCCCGTGCGTAGCGACGCTCTTTGGGATTATA
>Ga0007854_10002029_pt1 | contig 12698 bp, 9 predicted proteins | sample CryBogCBH12Aug08_FD_60382 | JGI IMG/M metagenome (GOLD analysis project Ga0007854, IMG submission 60382) | Freshwater microbial communities from Crystal Bog, Wisconsin, USA - CBH12Aug08 | ecosystem: Environmental > Aquatic > Freshwater > Lake | place: Crystal Bog, Wisconsin, USA | collected...
ATGGCTGTAGTTAGCAAGGAATGTAATCCCTGCAAAGTTCTTCTTGTCGGCAACTCCGGTATTGCGTGGCAGGAATTCCTTGAACTGAATCCACTCGAGTTATTCAACTGAAAAATATTTTAGCCTTAAAGAACTTTACATACTGATTGTTATACAACAAACTATCTTAGGCAAACGATAGCAGTTTACCGCATCCCATATCTGCTGTATAGTGAATGTGATTGTTAGAGTATCATTAAGCTATTACTGGGGCCATCGACCAAGGACAGGGATACAACGAGCTCAAACTGCATTATTCATTGAGTAACTTGACGCATGAATAATTTTTATTAACTTAAGTATAATGGGTGGAAAAATATTTGTCACTAGATTCATTTCTTGCAAACCATGTCACACGCCTCAATAGAAAATACAATAACCCCTTGTTACCAACACATATTGATCGCTTCTTCTTTAGTTCCTGAGATTGATGGTCATTTAACAAGATTGATACAGCAGATCAGGAGATTTATGTATAGGGGCGAATTATCTTAGGCTTTTTATGCAAGAAATTTTAGAAAAAGCGATACAAATTGCCTTGGATGCTCATAGAGGAAAGATTGATAAGGGTGGTAGCCCATATATACTTCATCCATTAAGGGTAATGCTTTCAATGGAAACAGTAGAAGAAAAGATTGTTGCTATACTTCATGATGTAATAGAAGATTCTATTGTGACCATAGACGACCTTAGAGCAGAGAATTTTTCCGAACGTATTTTGGAGGCCTTAGAGCCTCTTACAAAGAAAGTTCATCAATCTTATGAAGAATATATTTTGGCTATCAAATATAATCAGTTGGCAAAAGAAGTAAAGATTGCGGATTTACAGGATAATATGGATATAAAAAGATTAAATATGTTAACTGCAAAAGATATAGAAAGAATAAAAAAATATAGAAATGCTTACGATATTTTAAATAAATAGATTTGCATAAAAAGAATCGATTCCATTAATCAAGTAAAGCATATTTATTATGTGGTTTTTACAGGAATTCTTTTTTAAAAAACGCTCTGGTAATTTGCCATTTAAAATGCGCAATATGACCCAAAGTCATCAGCAGGAATGCAGGGAGTCAATAAAAGATGAATTTACCAGTATTACGAGAAAGCTCCCTGCATTACAAGTCAGGTTGAGAATAAAAGATGCTAAGGCCAATATGCATCAGAATTTAAAAGATATATTTGGCAATCCTCAAAAAGTTATTCAGCCTATCTTTACACAGGATGAACTCGTAAAATTCACGCAAAATCTTTACATTTACCGAGCAGTACTGGTCTTAATGGTTTTTTTTGAAAGTATTCTGTATTCCTTGATGGCCAGTTTATTTATAAGAAAACAGAGTCTGAATGACTTCGCAGGAATAGAGTATATATTTGGTTTTTCATTTGCCATCATATTTGTAGCGGCGCTACATTTTGCGTTTAAAAATATGTGGGAATTCTTTGAGGCAAAACATCTCATAGAAAAAAACTCTTATGATAAAAAGCTTTTAAAACCTTTTTATCTAAATATTACTTTAGCAGGGATTATTTTAACAATTTTCATTGTAACAAATATCTATACTGGCTATATCAGGGCAATCATTTTAGAACCTGGAGCAACTTCCACCAGCTCATATCTGGAAAAGATACATGGACCATTGCTGGTATTCTCAATTGCAATAACTTTTATAGTTGCTTTAGTCATGGCCCTCCTTGAAAAAGAAATTACTGATAAGTCTATTAAATATAAAGTTTTTGTTAATTGGAAACGTCAACAAAAAGAGAGAAAGGAATATAATACACAAGTTAAAGACATGCTTAAGAAATGCAATGAGAAAAAAGAGCTTATAATTGAAAAATATTGGGGTGTAACTCTTGATTCTCAGCGTATATTTGAAATCGAAGTAGATACGGATAGGGAAGAGTTATACAATGAATTAGAAGCAGAAATATCTAATAATACTATTAACCTTAACGATTTAACACCTGATAAATATCAGAAATATATTAGTATAGCTTCAACGAAACTCGAGTTGTTTAGATATTCGGTGGACTCAGATGATTCCATTAGCAACTCTATTAATGATATCGAAAAGGTTGTGGCTGAAATTGATGAATTTGAAAATAAAAGCTCATCGAAAGGTGAAATAGATGAGTCAAAGATAGATAATAATAAAGATTAATACATGTTTTAATCAATAATTGAACCACTTAAATATGTAATTATGAAAATCTCCCGCGCATTTAGATTTATTGGTTTATTCTTATTAATTATTTCTCTCCTTTCCTCTTGCCAGTGGGGGAAGAAAAGGCCAGCGCCTAAAGGAAAGAATATTATCTGTGTTGTTGACTTTTCAGATAGCAAGAATGTATCACAAAGGTTGAATTTCTATGGGAATGTTATTAAAGAAAATATTATTCCTAAGCTAGGCCCTCATGATAAAATCACAGTAATTCCAATTGATAAGGCATCCCTCACAAACTCAACCGATATTCTTCTCAAGGACTTATCATCAATGAACTTTATCCCTGATCAGGCAAGTCCAATGGAAGAGGAGCAACTCACTGAAAATAATCTTAAGAAATACAAGGAAACGCTATCAAATGATTTTGAAGAAAGTTACAAGAAGGCTATCGACAGTAGAAGCGAGGTGAATCACGCAACTGATGTCTTTGGCGCATTAGAGGTGATTAAGGGAAAGCTTAAACCAAATGATGATAACTATATTATCCTTCTTAGTGATATGATGAATTACAGCAATACTTTAAACATGGAACCCAATAACTCTCACTTCAACAGCACAACACTTGAGCGTGCTCTTAGTACTGTCCCAGGCTATAACATGCCAAATACAACCGCACTGGTATTAACGGGTGAGCAGGTGGAAGTCACACCAGCACACTTTTCATTAGTACAGTCATTTTGGACTAAATATTTTAATAAAAACAACATCAAACTATATGACTACAATTCAGGGTCAGTTGCAAAACTTAATGAGCTTATGTCTTTAGATATAACAAAATAACTGCTACTGTCCTGCAATGCATAGCCTTTAGGCGTAAGCATGAACAACATAAATGATTGTCGGGTATTGCGTTCTGCATAACCCGACAATCAAATAGAAAGATTATTGAAATATACTCCTGTAGATTTTTCTGATTCCTTTCCCTACCCCAACAATAATTGTTAATGGTAGCTTCCAAAAGACATCATATAGTATTGCTCCAAAGAAATGTCCAAATGCCTCCGCCCCTACAATTTTTCTGAACATAAACCCTACTATGATGATCACAGCAGGAATAAATAACCATAACGGCAACTGCTTTATAAAACTCCATATAAATGGCGACAATAGCGCCATTACAAGTGTGGTTTGATATACCTTAAAACCAAACTTCTTAAATCCAAGAATAACAGCAAGACTGGCCAGCACCAAGACAGTCAGTCTGATCTGGTTTTGGATTATAGGTAGATTTTCCATAACAGAGAGCCTTTAACTATATCCGTTTAATAAAACCAGCCTTAATTTATTTGATTACTTTTGGTGATTTAGTGAATCACGATATTTTTTAAGATACGTTGCCATTTCATCAGCGCTACCTGCTATTCTGTTAAAGGTCATTAAAAAGTTATTGATCGTAACATCGTCCTGATGATGTGGGTACTGAATTTCATGGTTAACCTCACCCCATGCTTCTTCGAAAACCGTCCTCACCTGAATTTCAGCATAAGTTGTAAACGAGTCACCACTATCAACACGTATATCCCTTTTTATAAGATAATGCGCTGACCTGTAGCCTGAGTCTTTTTCTATAAATTCAAAACCACTTTTTTGGGAGAGAGCTTCCAAATCATTATCACCGTGAACGTCATCACCCTTACGGATGTAAAATATTTTCTCCTGGATCTTCCCATCATACAGCTTGGAAAGAGTATTATCTATTTCCAGCCAATTATCCTTAAAAAGATGGAGAACCCTTACCCCTATCATATCTGTAAGAATTGAAGTATAGTTCTTCACCGTCAGGGAATCGTATACATTTCCCTCAAAATCTTTAAACTTATTGAGATATTTATCCCCCTTTCTGACAATTTTATCAATAAGATGGTCTGCATCTTTTACCCTTGACCGAAATGAGTGGACATAAGTTCTTCTAGCAGGCTCCCCTTTTTCAAGAAAAACATCCTTTTGAACTTCCTTCAGTTCACTGAGAATACGCTGTTCTTCCCTTATTAAATATGGAAGATGAAAAGTGTAGTCTTGATAAACACTTTCAAGCAGGCTCTGATGTTCTTGAAAGAAGTCAACCTTTTCATTATCTGTAAGATAAAACCGTCTGCATGCATCTTCGATTTGAAATGATGTACTTTTATTGCATGCTTTCTTGTAAAGGTAAATACCCCTATCATATTTCGTTTTGTTCCACTTTACAAGCTTAAATTTATCAATGACTTCATTGAGAAAATGAGAAAATGGATTATTAAGTAGGTTTACCTTGATTTCCAATTCATAGTAAGCGTGTTCTCTACCATTAAATGAATACACCATAGAATCAAGGTGTAACGTGATTTTGCTGTTCTTTTTATCATCTATTACAAGTTTCTTCCTTGATGTAAGCAGTGTGAATTTCTTCTGTACTTCAATTGATTGCACTGATAGCAAGTCACAAAGAAGTGTATAAAACTCAGCATAAACCGTTTCTACCGAACTTCCATTATCTATGGCTTTGTGTTGTTCAGGAGAAAGACCTTTTTTCTCCTCTCTTCTATTATAGATATCATCACTCTCTGCATCTTCGTTGTGATTTTTAATCTTCAAATCAATGCTATACGTCTCGTTAGAGTCAGCATTCGTGTGCCTGACCCTTAAGGATACACCACTCCTATGAAGTTTTAAGGTCTGATCATCAAGATAGCTGTCACTCTGTTGTATGATCGACTCAGTCACCTGCAGACCTGAATACTCATCTTTAACTGTCTTGTATATCTCATTAAGTTGATTAGTATCCTTAATGAGATACTTGATCTCATCTTCATACTTCGAGATTACGGCGTCATAGCTATTAGAATGTAATAAAGTGCTGTTCATTATTTCCTTGGATTAATAATGATGATATGCAAATTATAAAGGGAGTTAGATTTGATGAATAGTTTGTAGGACTACTCTGCCGCACTCCAAAGTTCCCATGCCTGTTCTTTTCGCTCGCGTTCGAGCTCTGATATCTTTTTATTAGTTTTAATGTTATTCAATGCTGTATTTCCAAGATTCTTCTTTAGCTCCTGAATCTCATTGTCAATAACACTATACTCTTCGAAAAGATAAATACCGTAGGTTCTATCATTTACAAACGCCTTGATTTCATCATCCTTAGGCAACCTCATTTTCATTCTCTTTTCAATCACATCTCCGCTAGCAAACCATTCTTTAAGCACATAGCACCCTATTTCTCCAAGGTATTTTTTAGCATCACTGTGTGATGCAAATTCAAATTCAGGCCAAAACAGTAATGTATCAGCTATAAGTTTAGTTTTCATAGTAACATTCATTACAGACATATGCCTTTTCATATGTTCATCTTGACTATCAAGCCAATCCGCATAACGTCGCGCATCTGCCGATATATCTGCCCGTTCCCTGTAATATTTTGAATCGATGGCAATGGTTGCTTTCTTAGACTCATAAAGCTGCTTGTTACCAACCCTACGCCAATTATGATCAATGGAGTCAAGAAGCCGAAGCAGTGCAGCCCATTCCATAAGGTTCCACTTGCTCGCCTCCTCAATTTCTTCCAGCGACTGGTGAAATAAACCCTTTACAGTATCCTTTGTTTTATCCCTTTTCCAGAAAGGAGCACAACTTTGATGATAAGAACAAAGCAATTCAATAATATCAGCTTCCTTCCCTCGCTTCAGCATATAGAGCTCCGGATTCCGATGAAGCAGTTCGCCACTGATCCAAGAGTGCCGCTCCCTTACCTGGTCTGCCATCTGATACCCCTCGCTTCCCTTGCTACCAATGTCATGAAGCCATATAGACATCAAAAACCGAAATAACTCGTTTGGAGTATATTTTTGATCTTTATTGATATGTTTCCATCCAACGACAAGCAACTCATTAGCCAGCTTCCAAAGTCCCTTTGAATGCTCAAGAGAATGCTCAACAGCATGCATAGTCTTCTCACCATGCCATAAAATACCAGGAGATGTATTCCAAGTCCTATATGCACCAATCATCCGCATGGAGAGTGGTTGAGCATAATCTAAATCTTTAACTACTGGAGCATCATCCAATACCTCTAAAAGAGGGGATATCTCTTCCTGTAGGTAATTCCTGTAAGTGTAAGGTAGTCTTAAAAGACGACGCTTAGGAACAACTCTATCAGCTCCTCGAATCTTAACGCATCGAGTAAGAACATCCGGCTCTTCACTTTTTGTTACTACAATAATTGGTATATAAGGGAAGTGCTCCTGTATATGTTTAATAACTATTTCACCGTTAAGTTCTATATTATTTTTATCCCTAAGAATTAAGTCAACTAAAATAACATCAGGTATAATATTTCTTGTCTTTGAAATATCTTTTGGAATAATTGAATATTCAATTTGATCTGAAAACCAAGAAAATATTTGTCCTCGAAATAAATTTTTATGATTGTTGTTCAAAAGATTAAAGAAATAATGACATGAATCTCCATCTGTAGTGGCATAGAAAATATCTCCCGTAGCACTAGATATAAATTCTAATGATTCAATTATGTCATCTATATTATCCTCTATTACTAAATAAGTGTAGTTTTTTAAGCCTGTCCTTCGAGCTATCGCTAAGTAATAAAGATCTAGCAAAGACTGAAATCTGAACAACTTAGAAATATATTCACTTAGAGAGGTTTTATTTACTTTAAGATCATGCTCTTCTCTTAATCTAAGCTTAGCACTACCACTTAATCGATCTAGTTCATACCATGCATCATACATGCATGAAGCTAAACCAAGATTAACTGCTTTACTTAATGTCTTAACAATCCTATTATAATTAACCTGCCAATCATGAGTATTATCGCTTAAGACAATCTTATTTAAGATATATTCTTTAAAGTCGATTAGAGATATCGGTAATTGATAATAATCAACATAAAATGAATCAAATAATAAACCTAACATTGGAAGGTTATTAATGCTGTTTTTTTGGGTAGTGTTATCAAGTGCAGGTTTTGGATAAAAGCCTACAAGAAGAAGTTGATTAATCTTGCATTCATCACCCATTTTAAGAATGGCCCTTACAAGAGAGTCTTTCATCCAAGATGCCGAGTCAATAAATATTATGTGTATTTCAGCGTTATTGTCAATTGTTTCGAAAAATGGGTCCCATTTATTTATGTAGACATTGTCACAAAATATTTTAGTAAATATATCTTCATAAATATCTGCGTATGTACGCGGAAAACATATTTCTATTTTTTTCATAAAAGCACAATAAATAAATATTATAAAGCAATTTTTCTAATCACAAAAGAAAACTTTCTTATATTGATATATCTTATCTGTAATTTTTTGAGACGATTCGCATTTAAATATTTCAGAAATCATATTTGTTATATAATCCTTATCCTCAAGGCATTTATAAATATTGTTGATATCTTTTTTTTTCAGCCTTTCGACCCAATCGTTATTATTACTTTTAAGGTATTTAGCAGCTGTTGCCACATCTTTAGATAATGCTATTGCTGACATTAACGACAAAATACTATTTTCAAAAGTATCAATAGATTTTAGAGTATTGAGATTAATAAGTACTTTTTTCATTGACAAATGCTCACCATATAGCCAATTATATGCATTAAATATATGCAATAACCTACAAGATATATCATTTATTGATATAATAAAAACATTTGAGTCTAAATGTTCGTAATATTCAACAAGAAGTTGTTTAAGCTCTGCAACATTACATAATACAACATCATGTTCGCTATGAATATCTAATATTGCTGATTTATATTTTTCTGGCGCTGAGCCTCCACTAAAAAAAATTATTATTATTTTTTTCGATAATTGCTCAACTTTTTTTGCAAATAAATATGGAGCTTCCGAACCCAATACTGCATTTAAATCTGTTGTATGCAATAAAATTGCATCTATTGAATTATTTAAAGAACATATTGAAAATAATTGATCTAGCCCATTTTCCGAAATATCATTAATTTTGATAGTAAACTCATTATTCAAACCTAAATCATGTAAATCACTAAAGTGATCTGAAGTTTTATCAAATATTATAATATTACTCATATTTAATCATTAGTCCTTGCTTTTAAATAATCAATAATAGTCCAATCAATTTTAAAGAAATAAGTATCTCCAGTCATTGGGCCGACTCGTGAAGCAATTCTTATTGGCCATATACCACCAGACCATAATTCAAAATGCTCAATGGAACCAACTGTCGCTTGCCAAACAGATTCACCCCACATATGTAAATCATCAATTGCAGAAATAATTCCTCCAGAAGGCGGCTGTAAAAGGGGGTGTTCAATTTTAATAAGAATCGTAATCAGTAAAATATTTTTATTAAAATCTAATTCTTTTAGAAATAGATCAATTTTTGATTTTTTAAATACAGGCTCTTCCTTTAACTTGATCAATATTGAATTGGTACCGGTAAAGAATAAGTCCCAATCTGTTAGATGTTGCCTATTGAGTAAGGATAAAGGATCACAAACAAAAGAGCTCAGTGTATCATTTAATAGTAATATATTAAGTGAATCCCATTTCTGCTGCCACCCAGTTCTATTAAGAGGCACAATACTTCCACTTGCATTTTGTCCACATAAACGAGCCGCAAGATTAGTTAAGCTACCAGTATTCAGACCCAACCTTTTTTTGGTTTCTAAAGGGAGAGAAATATTATATAATAATTCATTATTCAATTCTTCTTCAAAAATACTCGGAATATTTGGAGGATGAGCAGCAGCGGATAGTTTCGTTGAGCAAATAAATTTATTATCACCATTCTCATCCTTGCCCATTCTCACTTTTTTTAATAGCCTACAAAGCTCCCAATGATTGTCAGAGAGTAGGTTAATTGCGGACTCTATATCATTCCTATAGGAACTATAAACCGTTAATCCTGGGGCACTACCTTTATGAATCCATTTTGCTACATCAGGAAAATATGGCACTAAAACGGATAGAGCATCACTATCTTCAAACAAATACCTATGCACTTTTCTAATTTCCTTTGAGTTATCAATATTTTTAAATTTTATAAGAGCCTTATTTAGTTCTTTAAATAACTCTTTATATTCATAACTGCTAATATTTAAAATACTACTTCCGTAAGTATCTATATGATTATTTATATCAAATATCTCCCTTAAACTTGCAAGGTCGTCATATAGATAGTCGAGTTTACTTTTATCTTCTTCACTTAATCTTTCATGCTCTTCACATAATTTATTTGTTAATTCTAAGACTTCATTTTTTTTTTCAAAAGACTTATCAATACATCTTGACATTGACTGGACATAATCATAATGTGAAAATAATACATCAACAAGCCTTGGTGGAACACCATATTTTTTAATTCTTAACCTCGCTACATCTAATAATAAGTCCTGATAATCTTGCACTACAGAACTAACTTTATCATCTCCTTTATAATCGACATCAATATATGCTTTGTTACAAAATGGAGATGGGATGGCTGCCCATGATAATTGTTTTTGGATATCAGGGTTTGCCGTAAATAGCTTTATTAATGGTGGAGGTTGACAAATTTCTTTTGACGCATTAATGAGCTCAACAGCAACCCAAAAGCCAAGTTGATTCTTGCTAACCTTTCCTTCTTCCTTATTTGAATCGGCATAATGCTCACTGACAATGTTCTTTTGAATCTCAGTTTTTAAATGATCGGTTCTTTTAAGTAATTCCTTATCGGTTTGATCATTAAAATTTAAGTCGATAATTGCAACATCAGGCAGCTTAAATTCAGATCCTCTTATTTTATTTATCGCCTCCTCTGCACTATGAAAAGCTAATACATCTAAGCACTGAAAATTTCCTGAATTATATTTTGAATTAAGGCATTCTTCAACAGATCCCGCAATTTGATCGTCAATAACCCATACAGACATTAACTTGTCCATATTATAATTATAAATTATTTGAAAAAATATTTAATTAACTTTATAATATTAACATTTTCCATATTACTTCAACATATTTATCATTATTAGTAATATTGTCTAAATTGGGCCTTATTATTTCAAAATGTAAATCAGTTAACAATTCACGCTCAAATGCCGTTATTTGCCTTAAACCTCTAATTCCACCACTAGCACTATAAGAGTCCGTCCTGTCTTTTGATATTGCATCTCGAAGTTTTATTGCATCTTCAAATCTGGCTGTATTACTTATATATATACATATAGAGTTTCCTTCTTTTATAATACCGAAACGAATTGTTGCGTCGTAATTATCAAGCAATACTACCCTAATAGCATTTTGAAATAATTCTGCCAGAATACCTTCTATAGCTCCACGTTCAACGGACTTTAATTTGAGATGATTTTGTAACTCAGGTGGAATTTCTATACTTGTTGTAAATAATGGTATTTGACGCGCAATATCACCTATTTTTGTACAAAGACTTGAGTACGAATTCTCGTTTGAAAGTCCTACTGCAGCCACAACCGAATTACGAGCTATTTTCTTAATCGCTTCTTTACATAGACCCCGTTTTGCAAAGCTTTCATCAGGCAATGTGGAAAGGACAATTGACATCGCTGTAAGATATGAAGATGATAGTATTGTATCGCAATCTCTTTCAGGCCATCTACTTTGTTGCCTCGGGTCTCGTTTTTCATCTGCATAACGATCTGGGGCCATAACCCAGAAGAATAATTGTGCTTGCTGATTTAATTGATCTATAAGCATTTTAGATACATTGATATCTTTGAGCATATCCCTAAGTTTCTTTACTGATCCTGAACTAATGCTATCTTCTTCATCTTCAATTATGTTAGCTATAACATTTTCTTGGCCGTCAAGATAAAATCCCGGCAACATTAATGCATTTTTAAACCCGTGTGCTGCACCTTTAGCATAATCTGTTAGAACACTATTTTTAGTGCTTGATACAAGATTATCCCAAGCATAATAGCTTGTTAATGGTGAAAATAACTCATGAATAAGAATCTCACTTCTTGCCGCTATCGACGATAAATCAGAATTAGCTCTTACTGCTACAACAATGCCTGATGGTCTCACTATCCTACGTCTCGCTTCATTTTCTCGCCGAAAGTCGAATACATGTCTAACTATATATGAATCAAGATCGGGATGTATCGCAACTAGCCATATAAAATAATTTGCTAACTTCCATCTATCCTGTTCTATGGATTTTGTAAATTCATTTATTTTATTTTCCTGTTTAACATCATGAATGTTTGAAATAATAATATTACATAATTCATTTTCTATAAATAATGATATTGCTATTGGAGTCTGTTCAGTTTTTTCAAAATCAATTGAGTCTTTAAAAAAAACAAGTTGTAAATCATCTGAACCTATCTTTTCATTCAGCTCATTAATTTCATTAATTGCCCCTATATCTAACTTATCAATACTGTATTTTGCTAGCTTTTTCGCAATATCATTACCTTTTTCACTAGATAAATATATTTTTATCTTATTTCTAAGATTCGATGCTCGACTTACTATTTCATCGTCCCCCCCTTCCCTTAACCTCTCATCTCCGACAAAATGTGAATTTGGTTTACCAATCAAGGAATTTATTTGAATACTATACAGTTGCTTGTTGTGTATTTCACTATTATCAGAAGTAACTAATGTAAAATTAGGCTGTACTTGATCTCTCATCATATTGCTAAAATCAAGGCAGTAATCACGAAAAAAGGAGTTGTGCCCAAGATCACCTATTTCAGGTGAGCGATACATTATTGAAAGAATCTTTGCACTTAAATCGTCCTCTATATTCATTACATTTCTGTATATATATGTCCCTTCACCCTTTTTGGCTTTTTCGTCAAAAAGCATAAATGTCACCCAAATAATGCTTTCTCTCAGCGTGTCTTCATTAAATAGTACTTCACGTGTGGGAGGCAGCATTAACCTTGGTAAAACCTCATTCAGATGCGGAATATCAACTGGAGAAGGGCAGCTTGATGATTCGCCAGTAAGATTTAAACATAAATGTAAATCGCCTCCTATAGGAATACTGTTCAGAGCAACATCTTTCCATACCCATAACTTTTCATCATTATTATCATTACTGGCATCCCAGAGTGATGAAAGATTTCCTTCTTTGATACGATCTAAGACTTTACATTTAGAATCTTCACGAAGAGCTTCTCTAAATGAATAAGTACATGACCAAAGACTAACAAAACTATCCTTCATATTTTTCATTTTATATTCTCCCTAAACTTGAATTAGTATGAAGCCCTGTTATTCCAACAACTAACCGCCGGTATCGCCACATCATCCCGATCAACATCCAACGGTACATTCATATCCCTGCATCTTCCCAAACAACTATAACAAGTATGTTCCTGATAGTTTTGGCATGTTGCACACTTCCCTGAATAAACATGCTCCCGGATTACATTTTTCATCAGTGGTTAATTCCATGCACCATACAATGCATCACTACCAG
>Ga0007854_10002030_pt1 | contig 12695 bp, 5 predicted proteins | sample CryBogCBH12Aug08_FD_60382 | JGI IMG/M metagenome (GOLD analysis project Ga0007854, IMG submission 60382) | Freshwater microbial communities from Crystal Bog, Wisconsin, USA - CBH12Aug08 | ecosystem: Environmental > Aquatic > Freshwater > Lake | place: Crystal Bog, Wisconsin, USA | collected...
TCCATCAACACCGACATTACGGAGCACAAAAAACTCGAGGCCCAACTCCTCCGCACTCAGAAGATGGAGAGTATTGGTACCCTTGCCAACGGGATCGCCCACGACCTCAACAACGCGCTTGCCCCGACTCTTCTGGCCTTGGAAATCCTCGGAGACCGAGTCACCGATAGCACCGACAGGGAATTGATCGAGACCATGAGGCAGAGCACGCAGCACGGTGCGGATCTGGTGAAACAGGTTCTTTTATTTGCCCGTGGCACGGAAGGCCAGCGTATCACTGTTTGCTTAGATATGGTCTGGAAGGGCATTGAGAAAGTCATCAGGGACTCCTTCCCCAAGAACATCACCTTCAATGTGAAGTCCTCCCCGGGTTTGCAAGCGGTCGATGGGGATCCAACCCAGTTGCATCAGGTCTTCATGAACCTGTGCGTGAACGCAAGGGACGCGATGCCCAGCGGTGGAAGACTGGATATTTCCATGGCAAACATCGCCCTCGATGAAGTCTATGCGGGCATGAACCCCAATGCGAAAGCCGGTTCCTATGTTGTTGTGCAGGTTAGTGACAACGGCACCGGGATCACGAGGAATATCCAAGAGAGGATCTTCGACCCATTCTTCACAACTAAGGAAACGGGCAAGGGAACCGGTTTGGGACTTTCCACGGTGATGACTATCGTGAAGAGCCACGGCGGATTCGTCGACCTTCACAGCGAAGAGGGCAAGGGAAGCAGCTTCAGCATCTATCTGCCATCCTCCAAGTTGGCGGAGTCACCAAAGCCGCCCCACGAGGAACCGTCGCTCATGCGGGGGAATCCACCCAATGGTCACGGGGAGACAATCCTGCTTGTTGACGACGAGGAGAAGGTTCTCAGCGTAGCAAAAATGCTACTTAAGAAAGCCGGCTATCAGGTTATGACGGCAACCAACGGTGCGGAGGCTCTTGCCCTCTACGCCCAGCACCGAAGGAAGATAGACGTTGTCCTGACCGACATGGCCATGCCCGTGATGGACGGAAGAGCGACCATCCTTGCGCTCAGGGAGATGAATCCCGAGGTGAAAATCATCGCCTCTAGCGGACTGATCTCAAACACCGACACGGCCGGCATTGAAAAGCTCGGTGTCCGGCATTTTATTCCGAAGCCCTATACCGCGACGACGGTACTGAAAGTTCTCTCCGAGGCGCTGACGGAGAATCCGTAAGGTTACAATCGGCACGGGGAAAAATTTTCAGAAGGCGTTCCTTGCGGTACTGGAAAATTCTTTCAACGTCGCGGCGCACAAAAAGGCGGTTTACCAGCGCCCCACCAAAGGGATGGTAACGCACATGGTCCGCACAAAGAGTCCCCCCATCGCATTCCTCAAAGGTGTGGGTGTGATGCCAGAGCCTGTAGGGACCGCTCAACTGCACATCGACGAAGCTGCAGGGCGGCTCCCAGAGCGTTATTTCCGTGCGCCATCGCACCGGCACACCATGGATCCTGATGCTGTAGTCAATGAGTGTTCCCCTTCGCATCACGACGGGAGGAGGAGTCAGTACCTGGAATCTAACCCAGGGCGGAGTTATCAATTCCAGATTCCGCGCCTCGCTGAAAAAGGAAAAGACATCATCCCTCGGATGCGGAAGAAATAGTTTGTCGCTGAAAGTATACTCTTTCAAAAGGTGCCCATCCTCCGATGCGCCAATATGAGATGCGAGGAATTTTTTGCCGAGGGAGGCGCATCATCTCCTGAGTTCCATTGCATTTCGACATTAGGCAAATGACTCGCAAGCAAAGTTATGATCCGGTAAAGCCTCATCTGCCCCCCATGAAGACATCTTCAGCCCCTGTCCGACATACACATGTCCTGAAATACCTGCTCATCTGCGCCGCCCTTCAATCTGGAGTGCACGCTGCCGACAAGAGACCCGATCCCCAGGCAAGGAATCCACTTTCACCGGGCTATGTCACAGCCACGGATCTTCCCGACGGGCAGGTTCCGCCGAAGGATGCTCCGGGAAATTTTCTGCTCTCCACAAACCATCCCCCCGCTCCCGAACTCGTTGGTTCGAACACGATCCTTCACGGTCGCGTCGTGGAGTTCACGATGGAGTCGACAAACAGTCCTTTTTATCCGGGCATCGCCCGGGACAAGGGGACCTTCGGAACACCCGATCCGGCCGATCCCTCCAGCCTGATAGTCACAACCTCTCACCCAGCCGCCTACACCCGCTCTGTGGCAGTCTACATCCCGGATACCTACGTGCCCGGAACTCCGGCCCCCTTCATCGTCGGCGCGGATGGAATCGATCGGCCTTTGTTCACCGCACTTGACGCCCTCATCGCCGAACACCGGATCCCGACGATGATCGGGATATCGATCGGCAACGGCGGAGGTGATGCCCAGGGAAGCGAGCGCGGACTGGAATACGACACCCTGTCGGGCCGCTATGCGGAGTTTGTGGAGAAGGAAGTTCTGCCTCTTGTCGAGAACAAGGCCGGCGTCACACTCAGCAAGGACCCCTCGGCAAGGGCCACCATGGGAACCAGCTCGGGCGCTGCCTGCGCCTTCACGATGGCTTGGTATCATCCCGAACTCTTCCGCCGGGTTCTCTCTTATTCCGGCACCTTCGTGAACCAACAATGGCCTCATGACCCGGCAACCCCCCACGGGGCATGGGAATACCACGAGCACCTGATTATGGATTCCCCGAGGAAACCCCTGCGTCTCTGGCTGGAGGTGGGTGACCGCGACCTGCTTAATCCGAATGTCATGCGCGACGGAATGCACGACTGGGTCGAGTGCAACGAACGTATGGCCCGTGTCCTTGCCGAAAAGGGATACCCCTACCAGTTCCTCTTCGCCAGAAACGCGCGACACGGCGACCGTAACGTCAAACTCCAGACCCTGCCAGAGGCTCTCGAATGGCTCTGGCTCGACTACGGGAAGAAATGAGCGCCATCCCGGCTATCCCTTTGCCTCCCCTCCGCTAGGCTTGGGGCAATGGCCTGAGAGAGATGGAATTCCCCGTCGGAAAATCCTTCGGCACCGGCCAGGTCACGGGCTTGCCGGCCAGCCATTGAAGGGAACGTATCAGGATGGTCTGGAATCCGACACAGCGCAGATCGACAGGATCGGCCTCACCGCGCCAGACATGGCCGAAGGTCGAGTTGTAAACCCTCCCCTTCCCATAACGGATCGTCCACTCAATCGGCCAACGTTCATGGGTGGTTGGCTCCTCCGCCCAGGAAAGAACCTGGACGTTTTCAGCGGGTCCGCGGGCGTAAGTATAGACCTCAATCTGCGGCGTCATCCAGGCGCCTGGCATTCCTGCGTGAATCGGATCATCCGCACACCGGTGAATGACACGGTCGGTTCTTTTTCCGTGCGAGGTCTTGCTTCCGAAGCCCGGCAAAACCGGGATCGTAGACCCATCCTCAGCCATCCTGAGGGCTATCCCGTAGGCCTGGGATCTCCAACCAAGACCGATGATCCTGTTGTACTCCTCCCACATGGGGAAAGCGTTGTTGGCCGAGTGCAGGATGAATACCCCGCCTCCTTGTGCCACGAATCGCTCGAAGGCATGACGGGCCGGCTCAGGCCAGAGGGCTCCTCCCCCCATGTCGTTGTAGTTCTGGATCACTACATTGTAGCGATCGAACTTCGGACACCAGGAAGCATGGGCGGGATCCTTTTCGCTTGCCGGCGCCGTCGAGACATCGACGGAAAAGAGTCCGGTCTGCCTGAGAATATCAGATACGATCCGCGTGGTACGCTGCCAATCGTGATTGCTGTGGCCATCAACGATCAACACCTTGATCCGGCTCGAACCGAACCTGCAGAGCAGGAGTGCGGTTGCCACTGCAAGAAGGAGAACGGCCAGCAGGACCATCTTCGAGCGAGCAGGTGAATCGGTTGGTTGATCCATCGGGGAGGCATTCATCGGATGGAAAATAATCCTGTCGCAGGCAGCCTGATGCAATTCGCCAGAAATTCTTTAGTAGACGTACTTGGTCACCACTCCATCTCCCTTCGTCAATTGCAGGTCGGCATCGGAAGTGGCGACCTTGCCGCCGACATAGACATGATCGAAGGTGATCGTCCACTTTCCGGGAGCGATGTAGCTGGGAAGAAGTGCGGGAAGACGAATGTTTTTGAACGTCATGCTGCGCGCGGATTGCATATCCCGGGCGGCGTCTTCCTGAGAAGGGGCATGGTTGTAAGTTTTTCCTGTCTCCTCACAGGAGAGGAACCGGTTCGGACGATCCTTCCCGTTTTTAGAGGGATCGGCCAGATAGCCTTCGAGGGATTGGACACGGATGTTCTGGAACACAAGGTTGTCGACCGTGGTCAGATTCCCCCACACGACCCTGATGAGACCGGGTTCCCCGTTGACACGGATCACATCGCAGTCATCGATCAGGTTTCCCGGACCAATCGGTCCGGCACCTTGGGGAAACACCCAGTTGCCGGCATAGCTGGACTTCACGAAGGTGCAGCCTCGAACGGTGTTGTTGGAGGGGCCATTTTTTCCACTGCCGCCGATCACGATGAGGTTGTCATTGCCGACAATAAGGCTGTCCTCGACGAGGTTGTTGGATGAGCCTCCGAAGGAAATGCCATCGGTATTAACGCACACATTCAACTCCTTGATATTGCGGACCACGTTTTCGCTCCCGCCTGAAAAACCGATTGCGTACCAGACGGAGTTGAAAAAAGTCAGGTCGCTGACCGTTACGTGGTGGCAGGAGCGCAGGATCAGACAGGAATGTCCCGCCTTGGCCTTTTTCTGTTCCATGGTAGTCGGGTTCTGGACGAATCCGAAACCATGGACCAGGAACGGCCTTGTGTTTCTCTTGATCTCCAGCGATGCGTTCACGAGCGCCCCGGGGGCGACATAGAGCGAGGTGTGAGGATCCGAGTCGTCCACGACAAGGTGGCCGCCTGGCACGTCATGAGTGCCGGGGCCGAAGTAGAGTACAGAGGGGTCGTTGGGAGAGGGTGGATCAACCTCCGGGGCATCGGCAAAGAGATAGAGCAATTTGTCGCCATCCTTCACCTGGCTGGTCGCGCCATTGATTTGGATTTCCAGTTTCTCGGGCTTATCGAGGGTGAAAAGCAGACGGTTGCCATTCTGGCGAGCCACAATCCCCTTGGAGACCGGGTTGATCTGATAGGAACTGATCTGCCCATTGTAAGCGACCTCGACCTGCACGGTTCCGGAAAATGCAAACGGTGCGCAGCGAAAGGTTCCAGCCAAGTAGACAGGGATGGCTTCACCATTCGCCTTGATCGAGAATTCGGAAGATGCCGGCAAAGGAGCCTGAGGATAGCAGATTACCCGGTTCTCCGCGGCAGGGATGCTGCCGGAAATTAAAAACAGAGAGGCCAATGCCAATAAAATGGCTTTATTGTAATGGGAGTAGTTCATGGGGTGTCGGTCTCAGGAATGCTCTCATCAGCCTATCGCTCTTGGCAGCTAAAAAACTCTTCTTCGCGAGAGGGCATCCCACAGCCTTCCGTCAAACCAGATTCCCCCTTCGCCGAAGATGGACAACCTGCCAACAACCAACTAGAACGCAAATCAACTTGAGAAGACTAACTCTCAAGTGATCCGATGTCCTGAGTTCCCCCCCGATACTTGCCGTTCCCTCCCTTTGAGGAAACAACGCTTCCCAGAACAATGAAAAAAATCCTACCCGTAGTTCTTCTGCCGTTCCTCTGCCTCCGCGGTGCCGATTCGATACCTGACAAATCGGCCTTACTTCCCCCTCCACCGCAGGACCAGGGACTCCCTTACACACGTTCAGCGCAGGCACTTGCCTTGGAAAAAATCAAGGAGACCATCGCTCTCTGTGCCGGCAGCCGTTACGCCTATGTGAGAGGTCTGCGGGTACGCCTCGACCAGCAGGATATCAGGCATGGTGAGGCCACGACGATTGACGGGGAACTCTACGTCCCGGCGGGATTCGCCGCCGTCCTCAATCTCAAGGCATCAAAGCAAACAACCGACAAGCCGCTCTACAATCTAGCTGATCGCTGGGTTTACACTTTGAAGCTTCCTGAAGTCTCTCCCTCCCTGAAGACGAGGGAGATTGACGGCAGGCCTTATGTCGCGCTCGCACCCCTTGCCGAGGAGAAGGGATACACCGTTTCCACCAATCCCCGTGGTCTCCTTTTCATTGGCAAGAAAAAGGTCTCATTCAGCGAGAATGAAAAGCCTCTCCTTGATTCCGTCATCACCCTCTTTGATACGCCTGACCGCTTTGCCGATCCCTCCATTGCTGCGACCATCATCCCCACACTTAAAACACAGGGTGTGTGGACGGAACACGTCAAGGTTTCTACGGAGAACCTGTCACTCCTGAACGGCCCGGAGACGAAGTGGCCGACGACGCCTCTTTCATCCTATGACACCAACGGCTTCAACGCCGCCCTGCTGGGATCAAAGGTTCCTGCTCCCGGAGTCTACCCTCGAATCCTGTTTAGTCCCGAGGATGTGCCGGCCATGGCGGAGCGGGTGAAGAAGAGCGTGATGGGAAACCAGGCACTTATCCAGATGGAGGAGCTTTTCAAGAAAAGCTGGTGGGATCCCTCCACGAGCGACGGGCAGGTTTTCAAGAAGCTCTCGACCGGAGACCTCGCCGGACTTGAGTGGGACATCACCCCGGGCATACCCCTCTGCAATGTTCCCCAACAATTCAAGGGACAGAAGCCAGGCATCTACAATTCCCACGTCGCCTACGTGCCGGAATGCCTTGCTTCCATGGCTCTCTACTGCCTTCTCACCAATGACGAGGAGCACGGCAAGGCGGCGGCCACCGCAATCGCCAACTACTTCAAGCTTCGCGAACCGCTTATCGACCAATGGAACCAGATCAGCGATTCCGAGTTCGGCAGTTCCCCCTACAACGGCTCCGGGGCAGTCACCTGCTGGCGCGGGATGCACGGCTTGGTGGCCCAGATGAATCTGGGTCTGGCACTTGATTTCGGAGGCAAGTGGATGGACGACGAGCAGAAGGAGATCATGCACCGTGTGATCGTGAAGGCGACCTACGGCCGCCGTCCCTATGGGCAGGACTCCTCGGTCCGCTTCCGCGACGTGAACTGGGTGGCTTGGGACCTTCCCCATTATCTGGCACTTGTTGCCATCGAGGGATTGCCGGGAGTAGATCCCGAGGGACTGGAATCCGACAGGGAAACAGTGCGTGCTTTTTGCGATTGGGGCATCGATGAAAACGGAGTCGTCTACGAGAGCAATGGCAAGACATCCGGAAGCCTCCAGTTCCAGACCCTCTCGATGATCGCGTTGGCGAGGCGTGGAGATAATCTCTTCGGCCATCCGCACTGGCGCAAATTCCTGGAGGCTCAGGTCCAGATGACCTCACCGAATGGAAAGGTCACCGTCAACAGCGGCACACAGTATGCCCCGTTCAGTCGTCAGGAGTTGTCTATGTCGTTTATTAACGAACAGAGGGCGTTCTTTCCGGATAACAAGTGCGCCGATTATCTTCTCTCACAGTCCGTGGTAAAAATGGCACCTGGTGACATTTACTATCTCACCTGGCTTCCTCAGACGAACGCCTTCGATGCCGAGGCGTATCGCAAGATGATCGACTCGATAAAGAGACTTCGTCTGCCGAGCATGACATATCCTGGTTTTGTGAGCGGAGTACTCTATGACAACGACTACCCCCTGACGACACGAGAGGATCTCGGTTTACCACTCGACTTCTCCGATCCTGTGCACGGCGTCTTCTCCAGTTACAGTGATCGCTCCACCAATGCCGCCTGGATCAACATGCTGGTCCGTCCCGACCACTACTACGGGGCGGGACACCACCATGCCGATGCCGGTATGTTTCATTTCTCCGGAGGGGGCGTCGACTGGTTCACCCAGACCGCCTATCACCAGTCCTTTGATGGCAGATATTTCAATCTGGTCCAAGTCGACGGCCACTCTGAAGCCGAGGTCGTTCCCGGCGGCTATACGGCGTACAACAGGGCGGCCATCTGGCTGGGATCGGCGAGTGGCAACTCCGGTGCCCTTGCCTCCGCCGATCTCACCGATGCCTACAGCTGGCGCTGGTTGACCCAACCGCCAGGAGTCTGGACCGAGGTTCTTCAGGGCTTGGGATGGGTCTTCAAGCCGACGGAGAGGATCCGTGAGATCTTCGCGGGAACCGCACGGAACAAGATGCGCCCATGGTGGCTGACCTACACCTCATCCAACTACATCGCCACCTCGCAGGCCGCCTTCAACCCGATGAATTACGTCTTCAGGACCACTGGTCTTTCGCGCGGCAAGCACCCGTACGGATTCGTCATCGACGACTTAAGCAAGGATGATGCCGCCCATCTCTACCAGTGGTGTGGCATGCTGAGTGGCGGGGTATGGCAGGCAAATGTTCCCGATTCACCAAAGGGATCACTCGTACTCGGCTACGATCCCTCTAAGGATGTCTCCAATGTCGGCATGACGGCTTCCGCCCCCCCCTTGCACGCCGCCCCGCTCTCACCTGCCAAGGGTGCCCCCCTGCTCCTCGTGCTTCCGATTACCCCCGATGCCAGCGGCGATCCCTCTCTTCCGTTGATCAAGGTGGAAACACCTCAAGGTCCTCTCGACAAGAAGGGAGTTCCCCAGCCCTACGATCGCCTCGTTATCAATTGCCGCTCCAAGGAGGGACATTTCAAGGTCCTTCTCATTCCGTTCCGCATGGGCGATCCGATGCCCTCGGTCACCCATGATACGAGGCACTCGACGGCCACCCTCGTCTGGGCTGACCAGAAAGATACGCTGACCTTCGATCAGTCCGGCGATGGCAAGACCGGGGTAACCATCATCCGAAATGGCAAGAAAGCACTCTGAGTCTGAGATCTCACAGGATTTCAACTCTATACGCTAGTCTGGTATGTGGCAGCCGAGATACCTCAACCTTGCGGGCGGGTATTTTTTGGATGTCTGCAAATTGCTCCAATCACAGCATTCAAGGAATGCGTTGCATCACATGAGAATCCTATTCCTTGCCACCCTGATATATCTGTCGCCCGGCTTGTCTTGCTTCGCGGAGCCGAACTCCTCTGACAATTCGCCGAAGTACACCACTTTAGCGAAACCAACTTCCGACCATATCGTTACCAGCTTTGCCCACCCGGGCATTCTTCATACCGCGGCCGACCTCGAGCGCATGAATCGAAAGGTGACGGCGGGGGAAGATCCTTGGAAAGGCGGATTTGAAGTCTTTAAGCGAAGTAATCTTGCCCGGTTCGATTACAAACCCAGAGGGCCGTTCGAGTCTGCCGGACGATCATCTTTGGGGTTTAGCTTATTCGGGTTTTCCTCCGCTCATTCTCTGGCGAAAGGGGCCATTAATAAAATTACCGAAGTGCTCTATCATACACATGAAGCCAATGATGACTCGGTAGCCGCCTATCAGAACGCAATCATGTGGGTTGTCACTGGCGACGAGAGGCATGCCAAAAAATCAGCTGAGATCCTCAACGCTTGGTCAGCCGGATTAAAACAGATCACAGGCAATGACAGGATCCTTGCCGCCGGCTCCTGGGGAGCTTTGTTTGCCAATGCCGCCGAAATTCTGCGATCTACCTATCCTGGGTGGAAGGCGGGCGACATATCCCGTTGTCAGGTGATGCTTCACAACATTTTTTATCCCGTCATGAAAGATTTTGGTGCTGATCATGACGGAAACTGGGACGCCTACTGTATCCGTGGCCTCATGGCTATCGGAGTCTTTTGCGATGATTCCAGCATCTTCAACTCGGCAGTGGATTTCTTCAGGAAGGGATCGGGCAACGGTCGCCTGACCCACTATGTGATCAACGATACAGGGCAGTGCGAGGAAAGTGGCCGTGATCAGGCACACACACAGCTTGGGCTGGGATTGCTCTGCGAGGCCTGCCAGATTGCATGGAATCAAGGTCTGGATCTTTACTCAGCCGAGAACAACCGACTCCTGAAAGGCTTCGAGTATACTGCGAAATATAATCTCGGAAATGATGTTCCATTTATCCCCAATGCCAATCCAACCGGCAACCACAGGCATCAGAATATTTCTGCCGACCAGCGGGGAAAGTTCCGTGCGGTTTGGGAAATGCCTTGGAACCACTACCACCAGCTTTGCGGCCTTGAGATGCCCTATACCGAACTAGTCCTCCAGAAGATCCGTCCCGAAGGAGCTGCTTTTCTTGCGGACAATCCAGGCTATGGAACTCTGCTATTTTCGGTGGAGGGCAAGAAATAACACCCCGCTTCACCCCTTTGATTGTGGAGGAGATGCCGGCATCTTGCGCGGGGATATTTTTTAGCTGTTAGGAAATTGTGCGGATGACAGCATTCATTGAAACGCATTAGCCACTCCCCATGAAACTTCTCCTCCCCTTTGCACTCCTACTTGCAACCATAGCCCTTGCGGCTGAAGCTCCATCGAAGGGAGACTCTCCCCGCGAGCGGCTCAGCTTCAATAATGGTTGGAGCTTTTGCAAGGGGGACCCGACCGGCACCGGAGACGCACTTGATTATTTCAAGACCCCCGCCGTAAAGGACGCGGTGATTGCATCCTCCACATCCGCCGGCCTCACCAGCGAGCAGGTGCAACTCGGCAGCGGAGTTTCCTATTCCCGACCGGACTATGATGATTCCGGTTGGAGGAAGCTCAGCCTCCCTCACGACTGGGCAATCGAAGGACCTTTCGACATCACGCTCCCCGGGAATACAGGCAAACTCCCCTTCCCCGGGATTGCCTGGTATCGCAAGCATTTCAGCCTTCCATCCTCGGATGCCGGGAAGAAAATCTCGCTCGAGATCGACGGAGCGATGGCCCATCCGATGGTGTGGTGCAACGGTCAGTTCGTAGGGGGATGGGCCTATGGCTACAGCTCATTCAGCCTGGATCTGACTCCCTATCTCAAGCCCGGCACTGAGAACGTGATCGCAATCCGCCTCGACAATCCCGACAAGTCGTCACGCTGGTATCCGGGTGCCGGCATCTATCGCAATGTTTGGCTTACCAAAACCTCTCCCATCCATGTCGCTCACTGGGGGACAAGGGTGACTACCTCCGAAGTCACCTCTGCGAAAGCCTCCGTCAAGGTTACAACTTCAGTCATCAACGAGGGGAAGGAGTCGGTACAAGTGACGATCTCCACAGTAATTCAACCCATTGATGCCGAAAACCGTCCCTCAGGCGTCCCCCTCACCCTGTCCTCCATCACTCAATCCGTTGTTTCCCCCGGCAGATGCGTCAACTTCGAGCAGCAGGGCGAGGTAGCCGATCCCAAGCTCTGGGACACCATCCACCCCAACCGCTACGTTTCCGTCAGCACCGTGAGCGTTGATGGCAAGCCTGTCGACCAAGTCGAGACCCCGTTCGGCATCCGCGATATAAAGTTCACGGTCGACAACGGCTTCCTTCTTAACGGCAAGCGGGTCCAGCTTAAGGGAGTCTGCGACCATCACGATCTCGGAGCCCTTGGATCGGCCTTCAACGAGCGTGCGGCGGAGCGCCAGTTCGAAATCCTCAAAGAGATGGGTGTCAATGCCCTGCGCACCAGCCACAACATGCCCGCTCCTGAGCTCCTCGATCTCTGCGACAGGATGGGAATTCTCGTCATGGACGAATCCTTCGACTGCTGGAATATTGGCAAGACCGACCACGATTATCACAGGCTCTGGAACGATTGGCACGAGCGTGACCTGCGCTCCGAGATCCGCCGTGACCGCAACCATCCCTCCGTGATCATGTGGAGCCTCGGCAACGAGATTCCCGGCCAGGGAAAGAAAACCTCTGTTCCGATCGTGGAGGAATTGGTCCGCATCGCCCACGAGGAGGATGCCACCCGGCCCGCTACTGCTGGAGGCAATGGCGTCCGTGGTTGGGATCCCGACTTTGCCAAGGCGTATGACATCCTAGGGGAAAATTACGAACCTGGAAGCTACGACACAATCCGATCGAACAACCCGCTCAAGCCTCTCTTCGCCAGCGAGACCTCCTCGTGCGTCAGCTCCCGCGGTGAGTATTTCTTCCAGACCCCGGAGGGAATGGCCACCTTTAACGAGTCTCTTCGCAAGAAGGCGGAGGCGAAGTATGCCAAGGAGGTCAAGAAGGCCCAGGCCCAGGGGAAACCAACCCCCTCGCCTGCACCATTTAAGCCCGAGGCATTCAATCCTGTCAGCGAAAACACCCATGAGGGGGGAATGGAGAACTTTCAGGTCAGTTCCTACGACTTGTACGCACCCCCATGGGCTCAAACCCCCGATGAGGAGTTCAAGGGGTTAGATCAAGCCCCCTTCACTGCCGGGGAGTTCGTATGGACGGGCTTTGATTATCTCGGAGAGCCGACCCCCTTCAATTCGGACATGACCAATCTGCTCAATTTCCGGAACGATCCGGTCAAGCAGGCTGAGTTGGAGAAGCAACTCAAGATGCTGGGCAAGATCAAGTGCCCCTCGCGCAGTTCCTACTTCGGCATCGTCGATCTCTGCGGTTTTCCCAAGGACCGCTTCTACCTCTATCAGTCGCGCTGGCGTCCTGATCTCCCAATGGTACACATCCTACCCCATTGGACATGGCCCGACCGTCTTGGCAAAGTCACCCCTGTTCATATCTATACATCTGGTGACGAGGCCGAGTTGTTCTTCAACGGCAAGTCTCTCGGACGCAAGAAAAAGGGCCCCTTCGAATACCGCATTCGCTGGG
>Ga0007854_10002032_pt1 | contig 12695 bp, 16 predicted proteins | sample CryBogCBH12Aug08_FD_60382 | JGI IMG/M metagenome (GOLD analysis project Ga0007854, IMG submission 60382) | Freshwater microbial communities from Crystal Bog, Wisconsin, USA - CBH12Aug08 | ecosystem: Environmental > Aquatic > Freshwater > Lake | place: Crystal Bog, Wisconsin, USA | collected...
ATGCCCGCACCCTGCGCATTCACGGTATTGAGCGGCCTGTCGAGACTGATCTTCTTCCGCTTGAACTTCGAACCGACGCGCCCTGTCAGTTCGGTGGCTCGCGAAGCATCGCCCGGCAGCAGTTCCGCGGACTGCACCTGATGCCCCGTGTATGCGGCCCCTCCGGATGCAGTGACTGAAGGCGCCGGGCCATGAAGATTCAAGTCGCTCTCTTTGGTGAAACCGTGGGCAGACGTTTTGCAGGCAGTCAGGTGTGGCAGCGCATCGCGGACCGAGTAGCGGTATCGGAGCGGCTCCGGGTGAACCGGGTCCAGCCGCAGATCCTCACGCACGCCAACGAAGATGATCCGCTGGCGCATCTGCGGAACGCCCAGCCACTGGGCATCGAGAAGCCTCGCCTTCACGCGGTAGCCGGAAGCCTTCAGGGACTTGAGGACATCGAGAAACCAGCCCTTCGCCGTGCCTTTGACCAGCCCGCTCACGTTCTCGGCGACAAACGTCTTCGGCTGGAGCCCACCAAGCAGGCGGATGTACTCATCGAAGAGCGTCTCGTTATACTGCTGGGCGCCATGCTCATAGGTCTTCTTCTTGCCCCACCCTTTTTCGCGTGAGCCCGCGGTCGAGAAGGCCTGGCATGGCGGGGAACCGTCGAGGAGGTCCAGTTCGCCGGCCTTCAGGCCCGTGGCCGCGAGTATTTCCTCAGCTGTCACCGTCTTGATGTCGCGGGTGTCCAGAACGCAGTCGCGACTCATGTTCGCCCGGTACGACTCCTGGGCCGCGGGCACGAACTCATTCGCCCATACGACCCTGAAGCCAGCCATACGATATCCAAGGCATGAGCCGCCGCACCCCGAAAACGTCGATGCCACCGTGAAACCGTTCCACGGGGTCGCTGCGACTTCGACCATCGACGGCACGCGATAGAGCGGCTTGTCTGCTGCTGCCAGGCTGGGCGTGAACTCAGGCTGGTCGTCAGTCTGAACGGAGAGGTCGGCCGAGCGGCCCTTGACCGTCGGGCAGGCGCGGTTGAGTACGTTGCCTTGACTGCGGTGCTGGCCGTTGGTGTGGTGCATGACTCGGACGCCCATCGTTACTCTGCATGCGAACCGTTGCCACTCCATCGGTACCCACAATTGAGGCACTCGTGCTCGGTGGCTATCGATTCGTCGTACTCTTTGAATTCTTCAGGCGCCGAGGCTGCGGCAGTCCCGTCCATGAGGAACGCTGTGATCTCGTCGGAATTGAAGCCTGTCAGTGCGAGGTCGGCATTCGCGGCCTGAAGCTCGGCGAGACACCCGGCCAGCAGGGACCCGTCCCACGACGTTTCTTGATGACTCCGGTTGTCCATCAGCCGGTATGCCTTCACCTGTGCGGCTGTCAGATTATCCGCGACGTGGACAGGAACCTCGATCAACCCCAGCTTGCGTGCCGCCAATAGCCGGGCGTGCCCGGCGATCACAACGCCGTCCGAATCGACAACGATGGGTTGCTGCCAGCCAAACTCCCGAATCGATGCCGCCACCTTGTCCACCGCCACGGGGGTGATGGTGCGCGCGTTCCGTGCGTAAGGGACCACCTTGCCGATCGGCCAGAACTCGATCTTCATTGCCTTGGCCTTCATGGCAGGATTTCCACCTCCACCGGAAATCCGCACTTCGGGCACCGATGCGGTTCGGGAGCAGTCTCGCCGGCGTTCTCGACCGGCTCTGCGGATCCCGGCTTCGAATCGATCAACTTTGAAATCTCACCGGCGTCGAAGCCGGTCAGCGAGACATCGACGTTCAACTCCTGAAGCTCGGCCATCTCCAGCCCCAGAAGCTCAAGGTCCCATCCGGTCTCCTCATGGCTGCGGTTGTCCATCAGGCGGAATGCCTGGATCTGTCCAGGCGTAAGCCCGGCCGCGACGTGGACGGGCACTTTCTTCTCGCCCAGTTGCTGGGCGGCCAGAAGGCGCACGTGGCCCGCAACGACGACGCGGTCGGCGTCCACCACGATTGGCTGCCGCCAGCCGAATTCCTTGATGCTGGCGGCGACCTTGTCAACAGCGGCCTGCGGGATCTTCCGTGCGTTCCGCGCGTACGGGATCAGCCTCTCGATCGGCCAGAGTTCGAGTTTCATGTATCTGCTTTAGAGTCAATCAATTAGCTTGCTAACATCGGCCACCAGAGCGAAGCTGTGTTCACCATGCAAAACCAAGCCACACAACCACGAACGCCCTCAGAAATAGCCGCACTCTTCGGCATGAAGAATCCGCGGATGGCCCGCATCACAAGAGACGTCAAAACCAAGCTCGGCATCGCGTTCCGCAAGGGCGACGACCTAGTCACGGTTTACGAATCCGGGATCATCGAAACCGGGCCTTACACCGGGCAGCAAAGCTACTCGGCCTACAGCGTCCGCAACGGCATCATGACCGCCCTGCGGCCCACGCACTTCAAGTTCTGGGGAGGTGCGCGGTGATCGCCACGACGCAGAACGACGTAAAGGCCGCCCTCGGAATACTGAGCGCGGTCGCCGACGCGATCCGCGAACTCGGCGAAGTGCCCTCGGGCCACCTGTATGCCCACCTGATGAGCAAGTTAAGTCTGGAGCAGTACGAACAGGTCATCGGTGTTTTGAAACAGGCCAGCCTGATCACCGAATCGAACCACCTGCTCACCTGGGTGGGCAAGTAAGATCACTGCACGACAACCGTCCGCTTTTCCCTTGGTCGCCCCAGAAGTTCCATCAGGTCCGCATCCCCGCCGTCTTCCTTCTCAATCGCAAGCCTCATCCGGCTGACCGGCGACAAGCCGAACTCCGAACAGAACGAACGCATCAATGCCCACGCCTGATTTCCCTGCCGCACAGCCGGGTGCGGTTTCACATCGACGACGACCAGCTTGTTCGTCGCGGGGTCGAGCGCCTTCTTTGCGATCAACCTGCCCTGCTTCAGGATCGTCTCGTAGGCGTCCACGGCTGCGTCGTAGGCAACGCACGCGCCCTCAAGCATGTGGGCATCGGGGCGGCAATCGATAGTCATCGCCTCCAACTCCCGCGACCAGAACGTCCACGCCGCGCGCGCCCGGCCCTTCAGGTGCTTCGGGCACGGGGGCAATCCCCGCGATGCTTTCGGCTCCGCCGCGAGTTGCTGCTCCAGCTTGTGGACGCCCTTCTTTCGGGGGTCCCCGGCGGCGATCTGCGCCTTGACCGGCGTTGGTTTTCTTCCCGGTCGCATTTCAAAAAACGAAAATTTCTAATTCGCGGATTATCACAGAAAGGGTCGCAGCGGTAAAATTCCCTTTGTTGTCAGGTATTTAGACCGCCCCGGCCTGCCCCCCATCCTTCTCGTGCCGCGTCTTCCTGTTGTGGCATCGGTCGCAGAGCGTCTGGAGGTTATCGAGCACCAACCTCAGGTCAGGCCGGACTGCTATTGGAATCCGGTGGTCAGCGTGTAAGTGGCGCTCGCCCCGGTTGAGCCGTTGCCGCAGTTCGTCCAACACCTTATATAAGGGTGGATCGCCCAGTTCGAAGCGCCGGCAGTCCGCCACGATATCCGGTTCCCAACCGCAATCCACACATCGCCAGGCATCTCGCTGGAAGCAAAGGATGCGAAGCTTGCGATGGTCTGCATCGTAGCCACGCTCCGGTGGCGTCCCTCTCTGCTTATCCCGCTGCCGCCCGTGATCCGGGCAGTACGAACCTCCGTCGCAAAGAGCCCTGCAGCCCGGCGAACTACATGGCCGTTTGGGCGCGCTCAGCATCAGGGACTCAAGTTGTGACTCCGGATCTCCGCTGCCCGAAGATCGATCCTTCCCAGCATGTTGTCCTCTCGGAGCTTGCACTCGGCAGCACGCACGTAAGTACCGTTCATCCGCACGATGATCCGGTTTTCCAGTTCAACGAGTTCCTTGCGCACCTCGGCAAGTAACGCACGGTTCTGGAGACCGACGTAAGCACCGATCAGTCCGGAGATGAGGCCGGCAGCCGGGATGATGAATCTCAGTATTTGTTCGTCCACGGTGATGCCTCCAGAATTCGTAGCTCGGCTGACCAGTCCACCAATGCGAGGCAGAGACCCTGCAGATCGGGATTACCGCTGCGGATCTCTGCCGTGATCGCCGCCAGTTCCCGGTGGCACCGCGCGATTCAGGCGGCTTTGGACGCCGCGGCGGGCTTCGCGAACAGACCGAGATCGTTATGCAGGTTGACGATGTTTCCGATCATCGGCACAACAACCGCAACCAGCTTGTCCCACGAGAAGGACTGTGACAGTTCAGCCGACCCATCGTAGGCCTGCTGCACGACGTTCAGAACCAGATCGAGTTTCTTCTGCCCCTGCGCCGGCAGCGGAATGGATTCCTCAACTGCCTTGACGGCACTGAGGACGAGGGGAAACAGCTTCAGAATAGTGAGGAATTTGTTCATCTTTTGTGATCTCCGTTTTAGAAAGTTGTGGGGCGGCCGAGCCACCCCGGTTTGACGTGAAGGTTTACGCGGCGGGCTGAGGCACGGCAGGAACTGCCGGAGGAAGCAGTGCGACGCTGATCGCCAGCGCCGCATCAGACAGATCCTTCGCGGCCTGTCCGGTTTGCAGGCTGTCAGCAGAGATTGCCGTCAGTTGTTTGGAGAGTGCATCGGCTGTCGCCAACTGGTTCTGCACGGCTGCATCGACCTTCGCCTGAGCGGCGGCAATTGCGGCCTTCGCATCGGTATCCGTCTGCTGCAGGCCGTTGAGTGTGTTGGTGTCGGAGGCCGTCTGGGTGAGCGTTCCTTCGAACTTCGTGAACGCCGCATTGAGTGCGGAGATGAGATCGGGATTCATTCTTTCCTTTCGTTCTTCTAACCGTGGGGATCTGGCCCACTCCAGAGTTCAGCCCGTTACAAAGTCCCGGCGCCAATTCGCGCGCCGAGGCCGAGAATTAACTGGACCCACGCCTTGAACTGCGCTTTCGTCGACGGCGGTGCTGTCAGTCGCTCAATCCATTTGTCGATTGCGTCTGCGATGCGTGTGATCGAACGTGAGATCTCCGCCCACCGCGCCTGCAGGCAGTCCGGGTTACCGAATCCGTCCCGATAGCAGTCCACGAAATCCGGCAGCGCCGCTGACACCTGTTCGGCGCTCGACTGGATCGGACGCATGGCTGCCACTGCGCCGGCGGCGATCTGCGCAGACTCAGGACCCAGCGCATCGCTCAGAGCGCCCACGCTGGCGGCAGCGTTGCCGAACTTCCCCAAAACGCGTTCATCGTGCAGGTCTTTGGATGTGGCGGCAATCGCGCCCGCCGTCGTAGCCAGCGGTTCCCGCACTGCCGCGACGACGCCGGCGATGTCCAGTGCATCCAACTTCGCGGTTGCTGCGTCCGCCAGCCGACCGTAGGCCTTGACCGCGACGGCGAGCGGATCGGTCACCTTTGTGACCTGGGATCGGGCCTCGCTCGTAGCCGAGGTGGCGGCTTCCACGACAGCGGTTTTCAAGAGAACGCCCTGTGCATCGACCGCAGCCACGATCTTTGCGCCCTGGGCAGCAGAGCTTTCACGGATTGCCGCTGCCAGCCACCACGAGATCGCGCCCGCCACGCAGACCCAGACAACGGTGCGGAGCCAGTGGTGCTGCTGTTCAGTCACTCTTCAACTCCTTATGCAAACTTCGAACTGCCTCGCCTGCCGTACGCACGAACGCTCCGTGGGTTCCGGGCTTCTTCGCTGGCACGTTCGTTCCCCGTGGAAGGAACGCACCGCGAGCCCAAGCCACAAAGCGGCCCCCCTTTTTCTTGCGATTCGCTTTCACCGCACCAGACAATCTGTGACCACCTGCAGGAAGATGCTGCGAGTACTGACCATCGCCCCGTCGTCGTCACGCTGATCGAGCCGCCGCAGTTTCCAGCAGCGGCCACCGCTCTCGAGATTCTGCAAACTGCTGTACTTCGTGCCCACCGGAGCGTGCGTGGGGACGGGATTGCTGCCGTCCTCGGCGAGGAGCCAAATCGCCTTGAGATGCCCTTTGCGTCCGTAAGCAGGTTTCACGAAGCCTCTCGAGATCAGGTTCTTCGCTGCCTCCATCGTGCGGAAGCCAAGCGAACGTCCATCGGGCGCGTAACAGGGAATCTTGTCGGTGGGCTTCATCAGGCACACTTCGGGTACAGCAAAAAGGGGAAGGAGTTTTAGGAGAGTCCCGTCTCTCGGCCTACAACTGCTGAGGAGGGTCTTTCGAAGGTTGCGCTTTGCGCTCGCCTGCCGAACCGAGCCGTCAATGGCCAGGGAAGGAATTTTAAGTTCCGTCTCTTGCCGCTCGAATACTATATACGCCGGTTCGGGCCGAGTTGTCCGGGTGATCCCGAAATATATTTTGAGCCGAGCAAAGTTTTCACCTCTTCCACGCTGGTGACGACGGCCGTGAGAGCACCGGCATGCCGCCACTGTTCGAGCCGTTTCAGTTGCAGCGGAGTGGCTTTCTCACCCCGTCGCTTCACTTCGAGTTGGACGCTGCGGCCCCGCAGGCAGGCATCGATATCGGGTTCGCCGGCCACGCCCATGCCGCCACCCCAGCGTTTGCGGGCAAGGCAACAAGGCAGGGAGTTCAGGTACCGAAGGATCGCTTTGACAATCGCGCCTTCGCTTGTCATGCCGCGTTCCTGCGGGATTTTGGCCTGGCTTGCTCAGCCTCGCGCTGGCGGAGGTATTCTTCGCGGTCTTCCCTTGTCCAAAGCTTCTGGCGCAGCCTCCACTCAGCCCACGTCATGGCGCGCAAGCCCTCATCGTTGATCACCAGTGGCATCGATTCCTTTCGAAGCACCCTCATCGCTCTGCGAATCTCATCCAGATCTGTACCTAGGTGGTAAGCGAGAGCCAGATGGCCAAGCGGAAGCCGGATGATGCGAATGCCCGCGGTGTTCATCAACCTGACCGCGGTCCTCAGTTCGGTGAGCGCCTGCTTGTGCTCACGGACTAGTTCTTTCAACTCGGGCGACGCGCCTTTGTCGATCCGGAGTTTGTCCTCGGCGTCCAGCCAAATGGAGACATCGGCCGCGTTCAGCCGGTCGAGTACAGCTTCAATTTCCATCGCGATTCCTCCCCATGACGGGTTTGGTCAAATGACGGGTTATGACGGGTTTTCGCATTTAGTTCTCAGGTGTGTGTGCGCGCGTGCGCGCTATGCGTGCAAATGGGAAAACCCGTCATGACCCGTCATCCGTCATGCGCGTTTACTGAATCCAAAGAACTTAAGCAGGGAGGCATGACGGGTTGTCTCAAACCTCCTCGCCATCGTCATCGTGGTCGAGTCGCGATTGGCGCTGGACGGTTTGCGCCGTCCTCGGCGTGTCGTAGTGGTCTTCGGTGCGCAATCCGAGGCCTGAATACAGCGCGCCCTTCATGGTTTTCGCCTTGGCAAATCCACGCTCGCTCATCAGAGATGCGAAGGTCTTGTGGCTGGCCGGCGTCTCCCCGTGTTCCTCAGCCCACGCCTTGTATTCGCGATACAACGCCAGGGACATCACCCGTGCATTCGGCGCGCGCACGCACCTCTCTTCCAGGAACATCGAGAACGTATCCTGCTCAGCCTCGTACTCCCGCGTCGCGTTGATGACCTCATCCGGCACGCCAAGCCCATCGCGCTGCCACTCCAGGCAGCCTTCGATAGCCCAGTTCAGGATGCCGGGCAACTCGGACTGGAACATCGCCATCACCTCGTGACGCTTCATCTGTTTGTCCTTGGTGATGGTGTAGTCGAATGGAACCAGCTTCAGCCGGCGCCAGATGGCCGCGTCGCCGCGAATGACGGGCTTGTGATTCGTTGCAAACCAGATCTTGAACGTTGGCATGAACTCGAAGAATTCGCCGTGCAGGAAACGGGCCGCGAGGCGGTCGCCGCCCGTCATTTCCTTGATCAGGGATTCGGCGAGACGGACACCGCGGTCGTTTTCGGCGGCCCAGACGAACCGCGCTCCACGAAGGCGGGCGATGTCATTCGGGATACTTCCCTCGCGCTTCTTGAGGAAGGTGTCCACCGGGGTCCGGCGCGCGTAGTTCCCGAGGAGCATTTCGATGACCTCGACCATCGTCGATTTGCCGTTGTCGCCTCCGGGCCCGTAGAGGATGAACATTGCCTTGTCGCTGGTGATTCCTGTGAGGCTCGAACCGAGCGCCCGCTTAAGAAACTCCACGAGGCTCTTCCGGCTCAGCATGATCATGTCCAGAAACTCAAGCCATCTTGGACACCGCGCCGAAGGGTTGTAGGCAACTGGCGCGAGTTTGGTGATCATGTCCTTCTGGTCATGGGAGCGCAACTGGCCGGTACGCAGATCGAGGGTCCCGTTTTTGAGCGCGCAGAGCCACGGATCGTTATCGAAGTCGTCCGGGTGCCGCGCCACGGAACGATCCGACTTCGCGAGCGTGACCATCGACTGAAGAGACCGATGCGATTCCGATCTGATCAGGTGGCTGAGGAACGCTTTCCGCTCCTCTTCGTCTTTGATCTTCTTCGCAGCCGAATACAGGCTTCGAATCAGATCGCCGGCGCGAGCGATAACTTCGATCCGTTCGTCTTCGGCCCACCGCATGTTGTCCCACATCAACCAGCGATTCCAGGCGTTGCAATACTGGACCTTGCCGCGGTACCGGGCGACGAAACGCTTCGCGTTCCCGAGGTCGGTGAATCGCTCGATGGTTGCCGCGGCCGCTTCAGCAGGTCCTGGCGGTTCAGGTCGTGGCGGTTCATCCCCTGGCGGGACGGGCTCTGCTCCGGGTTCCGGTTCGAATTCCTTACCGGCTTCGAGCCCGTCGATCCTTCCAATGGCGATCGGCGAGTTCACGTTACCCCGAAACAGACAGTCGGTGCAGTGGGTTGATCCGCTCAGATCCGACTGCACGTAGGCGCAAGTGACCGGCGCCACTTTGTCGCTCGAAGCCTGCTTCAGCTTCTGTTGTGTCTCGCGTTGCGAATACTTCGGATAGGCCTTGCCTAACTCATGTGCCCATCGCGCGGCATTTTCGCACCGCGCTACGACAGTCAACATCCGGTACCATTCGGGCTCAGCGAGCGCGGCGGCATCGTCGCGGCAGTGACGCATCCACGCGCAGCCGTCGAGGATCTGGGGGAGTTTCGCAGGCGGCAGATCGGGGCGAGGCGACGGCTCCCGGCCGTCTTCACCCGGATCTTCGATGCCAGCAAGAAGATCCTCGAAGTCATCGAGGTTGTAGGCGCGGTCCGCGTAGTCGGCCGTGACCATTCGGACATCGCCATCAACTTTGTGATTGAACGTGCCGGGCACTCGCAGCACGCGGCACAGGTCGGCGGTCGAATCCATCGTCCAGCCGCGCACGTTGGCACGCAGCCGCAGATTCAACTGGAAGCGGGTCGAGAGCGACTTCAAACGTTGCCGTTCTTCGTCGCTCTCAATCTTCCACGATTCGCGGAACAGCCAATAGGGCTGGAGTCCGAAGCCGCTCCGCACGATGATGCTCGGTTCGAGGCCCGCGGTATCGATAAGACCGCGGGCGTCCTGCTCGGTCGGCGGCAGGTCAGTTGCCTTATGGGCGCCGCCCGCGATATCGACATCGGCCCAGAAGCCGGGAAGCGCTGTTACGCCCGGCTCCGCTCCCCGGCTGGTGTTGGCTGGCCGTTCGCGCTGAAGGCCGACAGCGGCGTACACGTCGAAAACAGGGGCCTTCGTGACACAGTATTCCACCGCCTCGTCGAGCGCGCCCTCCTTGCTGAAGGCGAACGCTCGTGTCGCCTTGTCCTGGCGCGTCCAGATAATCAGCCAACCCGCCGGCTCGGGGCCATGGACTCGCTCGATGAACTGCCGGATGGCCTGCCGGTCGGCCTCCATCCGGTTACACCACTTCGCCGGCAGCCGCTTCCGCGAGGTCGTCGGCCATCGGGATCGCCGGCGTCGATTTCAGGAACGGATCGATCATCGAGGCATACTGCTTGGCCTTCTGCGCCTGCTCGGGAGTCAGCCGTCCGCCCGAAGTCAGCGCCGCCTTCGAATAGACGATGCCCTGTCCATTCTTCGTCTTCTCGAGAACGAGCTTCGTGATCACGCTGTAGCAAGGAACGCCCTTCGAAGCGAGGCGCAGGAGGTACTGGCGCGCCGGTTTCACGGAACTCGGCGGCAGGTTGACGATCTCCGGCAGCAGGTTGTCTTCGCGGATGAGGAACAACTGCCGGATGAGCTTGCAAGCCTGACCGTCGCCACCCTTCGGATCGCTCCCGAACTGCGCGAGCGGGCACTTGTGGCAATCGCCGCCCGGTTTGCCGACGCCGGTGCGGGCGTCCATCGAATAGCAGTCGGGTGGCATGTTGCCGTCCGAATCCTCCATTGACAGACTCCAATAAGCGCGTGTGTCGCGCCAGGCGATGATGATCCCGCTGAGTTCCTTGATCATCTCCTCGCCGTCGAGCCCCTGAACGCTCCAGGCGATTCCGCCGCCTGCAGGCACTTTGATGCGCTCAAAGTCCCCGGCGGTCAGGCCGGCGTCTCCGACGTTGGCTTCGATGGCTTCGTGGATTTCGGCGAGCTCCGTGTGGAAGATTACGAAGGGGCTGACCGCAGTTTCTTGTTTTGCAACTTCCTTTTTGACGACTTCTTTCGTTGGCATTAGCTTTTCCTTGTTCTGAGTTTGTAAACTTCACTGACATCGAGCACAGCCGCGAGGGTAGGTGGCATCTTTCTTTCCTCGCGGTCCAGTTCGCGCACGTAGGCGCTGAGGCTGTTGCTGTTGAACGTCTCCTCGACGTAGTCACCGAGGTGGCAACGCTTCAAGGCCTTGCAGACAGCGGGCTTGTCGCCGTCTTTGGGCTTGGCCCACAGTTTCCGTTCCACGTAGACCGTGCGGCCGTCGATGGCGATGCGCTCGGTACCGCTTTGCTCGAATTGCGGCAGGAGCCGTCCTTCGAGTTCCGCGGCTTCCGCCTTGATCGTGTCGATTTCGGCTTCGAGCTGGTGTCGCTGCTCTTCGAGAGCGACAAAGCGTTTCAGTTCTTCGGTGTTCATGCTTGTCCTTTCATCTGTTTGAGAACGGTGTTGACGACATCCGCACGGACGGCCAGAGCGGCCATGATCTTTTCGTCGATGGTGCCTTCGGCGAGAAGGTGGATGTACTCGACGGGCCGTATCTGTCCGGGGCGGTGAATGCGCGCGAGGCTCTGCTCGTAGGAGCCGAGCGAAAAGCCGAGGGAGTAGTAGATGGCGTAGCGGGCGCGGGTCAGGTCCACGCCGACGCCGCCCGACTCGATCTGAACCGCGAGTACGGAGGCTTCGCCCGCCTGCCAGCGCTTCAGATCGTCGGTGCGGCCGGAGAGTTCGAGCGAACTGCGGCCGGTTTCCGTGGCCATGCGTCCGACCGCATCGAGATCCTTGTGAAACCGGCAGAAGACGACCACCGGCTCATCGGGCGCGATGTCTTCGAGGACGTCGCGAAGGAGATTGATCTTGGCCGAGTCGATCTGTACGTCGGCGCCTTCGTCAGTCCGGATGTTGCCGCCCGTGATCTGCTGGAGGCGGAGCAGCTTCACGAGCCCGTTTGCCGCAGTGATCTCGCCGGACTGCACTTCGGCGATAAGATCCCGCTCGAGTGATCGGTAAGCCTTGCGCCCCTCCGGACCGAGCTGGCAGGTGTAGGTGATGTGCATTTCGGGAGGCAGGTCGAGAACGTCCTTCCCGCAGGCGAAGGTGACGGAATAGAACTTCCGGTTCAGCTCGTCCAGGTTTTCGTATGCAACGACTTGGTGGTTCTGAAAGCCGCCCATCACGGCGTAGTGCTGGCGGAACTTGTGAAAGGACCAGCCGAAGATGGTCTTATCGATGAAGCGGAAGTAGCCATACACGTCGAGCGGAGAGTGAGGCATCGGCGTGCCGCTGAGGCCCAACCGAAAGCGCGCGGCCTTGCCGAGGCGCGCGAGATACCGGCTGGCTTTGCCGCCGGGCGCCTTGCAGCGGTGAATTTCATCGGCGACCACCAGATCCCACTTCTGTCGCACAGCCCACGCAGCGAATGGCGGACGCCACGCGGAATCGAAGTTGATGACAACGACCACCGGCACGTTGCGGGCTTTGGCAAGTCTGATCTGGCGCTCCGCTTCGTCCCGCTTTTTCTTGACGCTTCCGAACGAATCGTCGAGGGGAACGATCATGTACGGCACGGTCGAGTGCACCTGGAACTGCGGCCGCCACACCTGCACCACGCGGAGCGGGCAGAGGATGAGAATCAGTTGAAAGCCTTCCTCGGCACACAGGTAGACCGTCATGGCGGACTTTCCCGTGCCCATCGCGGCGGCGATCATCGCGCCGCGTTTGCCGCGTCCGCGAAGCTGCCGGACAAAGTCAACGGCTTCGCGCTGGTGTCCCCAGGGAGTGGTGCGGAGTTGGGTATTCATCGCTGGTCGCCGTTCGGAATAAGGCCAGCCGCGACGAAACTGGGACGCAGCCGGAGGATTCGGTCATGGACCGTGGACCGAGAGACGCCCAACATCCGGCCTGCCTCCGCGGGCGTGTATTCGAGCAGCAGGAAAACCAATCGCCGGTCGCAGCAGCCAAACGCCGATGCAAGCCGCTCTACATCGACACGAAATTCATACGCGTCAGCCCTGGAATCGATTGGTTGTGGACCCGCATCCTGCAACGGAACGTGCTCTGGCGATTGCCGGGCGGCCCGCGCCAGGGAGGAAATTCGGCTGGCGATGACACGCTCGATAAACGTCCGGAGGGACG
>Ga0007854_10002033_pt1 | contig 12695 bp, 9 predicted proteins | sample CryBogCBH12Aug08_FD_60382 | JGI IMG/M metagenome (GOLD analysis project Ga0007854, IMG submission 60382) | Freshwater microbial communities from Crystal Bog, Wisconsin, USA - CBH12Aug08 | ecosystem: Environmental > Aquatic > Freshwater > Lake | place: Crystal Bog, Wisconsin, USA | collected...
CCGATTGGCACCCCGAAGGGCCGGTTCGTGCGTTGCTTAGCGAAGGCGACTACGGCGCGTTGCAGCAGCTTGCGCAAACCAGCCATGAGGCCAGTGAACTATCAGGTGTGCCCGCTTTTCAGGGCAGCAATGCCTGGGTGGTAGCGGGCAAACATACGGCCAGCGGCAAACCTTTGCTGGCCGGCGACCCGCACATCGGATTCAGCGCGCCAGCGGTCTGGTACGAGGCGCAACTGAGCTGTCCGGGCTTCGATCTGTACGGGCATTTCACGGCGCTCAACCCATTTGCGCTGCTGGGCTTTAACAAGCAGTTTGGCTGGTCGCTCACGCTGTTTGAAAACGCCGATATCGATCTGGTTGCAGAAAAAGTCAATCCGGGCAATGCAAATCAGGTCTGGGAAAAGGCAAAGGATCAGTGGGCCGATCTGACCGTCCGCAGCGAAACCATCCATGTAAAAAGCCGCCCGGATGTGCAGTTTGATGTGCGCCAGTCGGTGCATGGCCCCATCATTACCGACGCCGTCGAAACCGGTCTTGGTAGCAGTCTTAGTAGCACCCCGATTGCCATGTGGTGGACCTATCAGCAGGCCGAAAATGTGCTGCCCGATGCCTTTTATGCCCTCAATCGGGCCAGCACGCTCGACCTCGCCCGCGAGGCGGTAAGCCAGATTCATGCGCCGGGCCTGAATATTTTGTGGGCCAGTGCGGCGGGCGATATTGCGTGGTGGGCGGCCGCCAAATTGCCGCAACGCCCAATTGGAGTCAACCCGCTGTTTATTCTCGACGCAGCAAAGGGCGAAGCAGACAAACTGGGCTTCTACAACTTCACATTCAACCCGCAGGAAGAAAATCCGGCGCGTGGCTATATTGCATCTGCCAATCAGCAGCCCATCAGCGCAATACCGGTGCCAGGCTATTACCGCCTGCCCGACCGGTTTATCGAAATCGACCGCACGCTGCAGGACCCCAAGCAGCGCTGGACCACTGCAGACGCAAAGAAGCCGCAACTCGACGACTGCAATGGCTACCCCCGTCGCATTCTGCGTGAACTCGTGCCGGTGCTCGACCAGGTGCTCACCGACCCCAACGACCGCGCCTTTCTGGAACCCCTGAAAAACTGGGATGGCTGTTACGACGCCGGCAATGTGGCCCCCACTCTGTTCACCCAGTTCACCTACGAATTGGCGCATGCGCTGTTTGCTGACAAGCTCAGCGAGAAACAATTTGCCGATCTTCTGGACACCGCGGCACTCGATCAGGCCCTGCCCCGGATTGCTGCGGACGTCAATTCGCCGTGGTGGGACAACAAGTCAACGTCGCAAAAGGAAAGTCGCTATGAAACCGTGCGACTGGCGTGGTCAGCGTCGCTTCGGCATCTGGAAAAGCTCTACGGAACGAGTCTGCTCAACTGGACCTGGGGCCACACGCACACGCTCACCCACCACCATCCGCTGGGGCAGCAAGTGCCCTTGAACTGGCTGTTTGATGTTGGCCCGCTGGTGGTGACGGGCGGCCGCGACGTGCCCGACAATTTTTCGCAAGCGGTGGGTCCGGGCCCCTGGTCAGCCACCTACGGTCCGTCTACGCGGCGCATTATCGACTTTGCCAAGCCGCAAAGCGCGCTCGGCATCGGCCCGCTGGGCCAGAGCGGTATTCCGTTTGACCGCCATTACGCCGACCAGGCTGAGAAATTTGCCCTTGGAGGCTATTCCATCATGCATACGGACGAGGCAGATGTACAACGCCAGACCCGCAGCACCCTCGTGCTGCGCCCGCCTTCGGGAGCGTCCCAAACCACGCAATAAGGGACTTTACACGGCCTCCTGAACAAGAGCACCCGGGCTGCGCGAGAATAGCGCATGCCATTTTTCAAAGAACCCCCGTTTACCCATGGTCAGGCCCCGCGCACGGCCATCCTGTTGTGCAACCTTGGAACGCCGGAGCAACCCACAGCATCGGCCGTGCGCCGCTATCTGGCCGAATTTTTGAGCGACCGTCGCGTGGTGGAAATTCCGCGCCTGCTCTGGATGCTGATTCTGTACGGCGTCATACTGCCGTTTCGTCCGGCCCGCTCGGCGGCAAAATATGCCAGCATCTGGACTGCCGAAGGCTCTCCCCTGAAACTCTGGACCGAAAAGCAGGCCCGGCTGCTGCAGGGCTGGCTGGGGCAGCGCAATCATTACATCAAGGTGCGCTGGGCCATGCGTTACGGCAACACGTCCATCGCGTCGCAGCTTAGTGCGCTCAAGGCGGAGGGAGTGACCCGCATTCTGGTGGTTCCGGCCTATCCCCAATATTCGGCGACCACTACCGCCAGCGTGTGCGACGCGGTTTTTGATTGGGCCTCCCGCACACGCACCCTGCCCGAACTGCGCTTCATAAACCATTATCACGACGAGCCCGCCTATATTGGCGCCCTCACCGCCAGTGTATTGCGCTACTGGCAGCGCCACGGACTGCCGGATCAACTCGTCATGAGTTTCCACGGCGTGCCACGGCGCACCCTGGAGCTCGGCGACCCTTACCACTGCGAATGCCTGAAAACAGCGCGGCTTCTGGCCCAGCAACTCGGCCTCGGGCCCGGGCAGTACAAGGTAACCTTTCAGTCGCGTCTGGGCCGTGCCGAATGGCTGCAACCCTATACCGAACCAACCCTGATTGCGATGGCCCGCGAAGGTGTACAAAGGGTTGACGTGATATGCCCGGGATTCAGTTGCGATTGCTTGGAAACGCTGGAGGAAATCAACATGGAAGGCCGGCATGCGTTTCTCAATGCAGGCGGGCGCGAGTTTCACTATATTCCGTGCCTCAACGACGATCCGGAGTGGATTGCGGCATTGTGCAGCCTCACGCAAACGCACCTGCAGGGCTGGCCCACGCTCAATGCGCCAGATTTGCAGGCGCTGGACGCCTCACGCAGCGCGGCATTGGCGCTGGGGGCGCCTGACTGATACGGGATAATGGACGGTATAGCGTAATATTTTGTCGTTGCGACAACCATGAATAAATTCTTTTTGAACCTGCCGTTGTCGGTCGTGGCGGTTGTTACTTTTACATTGCTTCAGGGCTGCTCGGGTGCGGCCGACAAACCTGGAGCGGCTGGCGCACAGGGTGCTCAGAGCGGCAGTTCTGCGGCGGCCGCGTCGGCGCCAAGTGCCGGTGGTAGTGCCGGCACTACTTCGGGCGCGAGTGCCGCTCCTGCGGTAACGGTTACAACCACCAAAGCCCAGTTGCGTGATTTTCCCATTACGCTGGTGGCCAGTGGCACGGTGACCCCGATCACCAGCGTGGACATCCGCGCGCAAACCAACAGCACCATTACGCAGGTGCATTTCAAGGAAGGTGATTTTGTAAAAGCCGGGCAGTTGCTGTTCAGTCTGGATGCACGCAACGACCAGGCCAATCTTGCCCGGGCGCAAGCACAACTTGGGCGCGATGAGGCCAGTCTGGCTGATGCCAAACGCCAATATGAGCGTGCCCAGCAGCTGCTTGCAAAGCACTTTGTGTCCCAAGGTGCGGTGGACTCGGCACTGGCCCAGGTCGAAGCGCAGGCTGCGGCTTGCGAGGCCGACCGCGCAAGCATCGACAGTGCACGCGTGGCTCTGAGTTACGACCATGTGGTCGCACCCATTTCCGCACGGGCCGGGCAGGTTACCCTGAGCACCGGCGCTGCGGTGCAGGCCAATATCACCAGTCTGGTTACGCTGGTGCAGTTACAACCAATTGACGTCGCCTTCAATATTCCCCAGCGCAATCTGCCGGACGCGCTCAAAGCGCTTACGGGAGCCAAGTCTGCGGGTTCGCCGGTTTTCGCCACGCTTCCCGATTCGACTGCCGAATATCGGGGGAACTTGCGCTTTGTGGACAATCAAATCGACCCCAACTCTGGCACGGTCAAAGCCAAGGCCGTGTTTGAGAATCGGGACAGTGCGCTCTGGCCCGGCGCGTTTGTGAAGGTCCGCCAGACCATTGGCAATCTGAAAAACGTGGTGGTCATTCCCCAGGCCTCGATCATTCAGGGCATTCGCGGCACGGTGGTCTATGTGGTTGATCAGGGGCGCGCGCAGTTGCGGCCGGTCACGGTTTTGTATTCACAGGCCGATGAAGCCGCCGTCAGCGGCGTGCAGGCTGGCGAAACGCTGGTGCTCGACGGCAAACAGAATGTCCGCAACAATTCTGCGGTCAATGAGAAGGCCGCAGTCCCTGCCGGGGCACCACCACAATGAATATTTCCGAGCTATTCATCCGCCGTCCGGTGATGACGGTGCTGCTCAATCTGGCTATCGTGCTGGCCGGCGTTATTGGCTACCGGAGCATTCCGGTATCCGCCCTGCCCAGCTACGACACGCCGGTGATTAGCGTCACCGCGTCGATGCCAGGGGCCAGCCCCGAGACCATGGCAACTGCCGTTGCGCTGCCACTGGAAAAGCAGTTTCAGACCGTAACCGACCTGAAAACCATCAGCTCTACCAGCACGCTGGGAAGCACGTCACTGACACTCGAATTTGAAGACGGACGCAACATCGACGCGGCCTCGGTCGACGTCCAGGCGGCGCTGTTACGGGCGCAAAAAACGCTGCCGGTAGACATGACCGTTCCCCCGGCCTATCGCAAGGTCAACCCGGCCGATGCTCCCGTCATTCTGCTGTCATTGCGCTCGCCCTCGCTGACACCGTCCGACCTTGAAGACTACGCCGAACACCTGATTTCGCCCACCTTGTCTACGGTAGATGGCGTTGCGCAGGTCAATATTTATGGCCCCAAGCGTTTTGCCGTGCGCGTCAGGGTGAAGCCCGATGCGCTGACCGCTGCCAATATCGGGCTTGACGAACTCAGCACCGCGCTGCGTCTGGCCAACGTCAACACGCCCGTAGGCACGCTGGAAGGTGCCCACCAGACGCTGGTTTTGCAGGCCAACCGGCAATTGGCCGATGCAAAGGCTTTTGCCAACCTGATTGTTAGCGCCCGCGGTGGCAATGTGGTGCGACTGCGCGATGTGGCTGAGGTGCAGGACAGCGTCGAAACCTTCAAAAGCTGGGCCACGCTGGATGGCGAAAACACCATTACGCTGGCCATTCAGCGCCAGCCGGGTGCGAATACCGTCAAGGTGGTCGATTCCATTTATGCAGCGTTGCCAAACCTGCGGGCCCAGTTGCCGCAATCGGTCAGCCTGACCCCGCGCAACGACCGCTCGGTTTCGATTCGCGCCGCCATGCACGACGTCACTCTCACACTCATTGGCACCATCGTTCTGGTGGTCCTGGTGATTTTTTTGTTCCTGCGCCGTTTTGTAGCCACTGTTATTCCAACCCTGTCGCTTCCGGTTTCACTAATCGGGGCGGTGGCGCTGCTCTGGGGCCTGTCCTATAGCCTGGACAATATCTCGCTGCTGGGTCTCACGCTGGCGGTTGGCCTGGTGGTTGACGATGCCATTGTGGTGCTGGAAAACATCATGCGGCACGTTGAAAATGGTGAAAAACCTTTTCAGGCCGCATTGCTGGGTGCGCGTGAAGTGGGCTTTACGATTATTTCGATCTCGACGTCGCTGATAGCCGTATTTATCCCGATATTTTTCATGCCGGGTGTGATTGGCCTGCTATTTCACGAATTTGCGGTCGTTGTGGGCCTGTCGATCGTTGTGTCGGCCTTTGTTTCTTTAACGCTGGTGCCTATGCTGGCCAGCAAATTCCTGACCGCCGAAGTGCACGGACAAAAGCACAGCTTCCTGATTGCGCTATTCGAACGCGGCTTCAACGCCCTCTTGCGGAGCTATACGCGGTTGCTCGATCTGGCTATTCACCACCGCTATATTGTGATCGGGGTAGGCGCCTTGACGTTTGCCGCAACCGCCTGGCTATTCGTTGCAATACCTAAAGGCTTTTTCCCGGAAGAGGACATCGGTCAGATACAGGTCTCCACCGAAGCCAGCGAAGACGTCTCATTTCCGGAAATGATCAGGCTGCAAGAAAGTGCCGCAGAAGTATTCAGGCGCGACCCCAACGTTGATTCGGTTATATCTGCCATCGGAGGCGGCACCAATACGCTCTATACCGGGCGCATGTTTGTCAACCTCAAGCCCGCCAGCGAGCGCGTCAGGATGAAGGCCGTGGTTGAAGGCTTGCGAAAGAAATTGAGGAATGTAGCGGGCATCAGCGTTTATATGCGGCCGGTGCAAAACCTGCAGTTGGGCGGACGTCAGAGCAAGGCGCAATATCAATATATATTGCAAAGCGTAAAGGCCGACGAACTCAATGCCTGGGCCGCAAGGCTGCAGGAAAAACTACGCTCCGATCCATTGTTTCGGGACGTCACCAGCGACGCACAGTTCAGCGGTCTTCAGGCTCAGTTGGTGATAGACCGCGACCGTGCAAATGCCCTCGGCGTATCCATTGATTCGATCCGTACCGCGTTGTACAGTGCATTTGGGGAGCGGCAGGTATCCACCATTTATCTACCGGCAGACAGCTATCAGCTCATCATGGAAGTAGCGCCTGAGGCCAAGGAAAACGAGGAATCGCTGCGCTCTATCTACGTACGTGCAAACACCGGCGCACTGGTGCCATTGAACGCCTTTACAACGGTAGAACGTGGAGTAGGAGCTTCGGCTATCAATCACGTGGGGCAGTTGCAGGCCGTTACGGTCTCATTCAATCTGGCGCCCGGCGCAGCATTGGGCGATGCCACAGCACACATCGATCAGGCCAGCAACGCAATAGGGATCCCATCGTCCATTATTACGTCGTATGGTGGCGATGCAGCGGTCTTCAAAAGCTCGCAGGGAAGTCAGGCCGTGTTACTGATTGCGGCCCTGCTGGTCATCTATGTGCTGCTTGGCGTGCTATACGAAAGCTATATTCACCCGATAACTATTCTGGTCGGTTTGCCCTCGGCAGCAGTTGGCGCGCTAGGCACGCTGATGTTATTCAAGCAAGATCTGACGTTGATTGCCACCATTGGCATCGTGCTGCTGATAGGTATCGTGAAAAAGAATGCCATCATGATGATCGACTTTGCGCTCGATGCACAGCGCCACCGCGGCATGACGCCTCAGGAGGCTATTCGAGAGGCCTGCATACTGCGGTTCAGGCCCATCATGATGACCACTATGGCAGCCCTGATGGGAGCGTTACCAATTGCACTGGGTCTTGGAGCAGGAGCGGAGTTGCGTCAACCGCTAGGACTGGCCGTGGCAGGCGGGCTGGTTTTCTCGCAGGCGATCACCCTGTTTATCACGCCCGTAATTTATCTGGCGCTGAACCGGTTTAGTGGCTCCGGGCCGGTGCTGACGCCGTCTTAAAACGCGTTTAAGGGTGCGCCGCTGAGCGGTCGTTTCCGGCCTGAATCATGGCTATCAGGGTCATGGGATTCATCAGCATGACACCGGCAACATAACCAACCACTCGGGGTTCGCTGTCGGGCCCTGCTTTTTGCGTTTTTTCTGATACGTGCGCCACCGATCCGAAAACTTCTATCTTCATCGGACCGTCGGTGTATTCAAGCGCCACTTTGCTGCGGGCGACAATCGGGCCTTCGGTTTCTATGCGGATACCGGTGTTGGAAATATCCAGAATGCGACGCACTTCCATGCGACTCCCGGGGGCGCGCAGAATGAGCGTTCCGTGGGGCTTGCCCTGATACGAAATGCGTCCGTCACCCCGTTTTTCTGAATAGGCCATACACCGTTCCTCTGTTCGAACTAAAAAATAGGCAGTACTATCGCGGCGTGCACATTGTTGCCGTCAATCCATTCTAGAGCCTGTTTGGATCAAATTGAGAAAACTGGTTATTTCCTGTTATTCGCTGATCGCCTGTGCATGTTCCTGTGGTTATCCATCGGGCGCCTGGGCGCAGATATATGGGGGGACGACCGAGTCGGGCACGATCCTGCTCTCTTCACAACCGGAAAGTGGCGCACAGGAAGTGATTGTTGCTGCAGAGCCGCTAGCCGAAATTCCGGGCAGCGCGGTATTGGGCGCACCAACCGCCGCCGTGCCCCCCTACTACGCTGGATTTATACAGGAGGCTGGCGCACTTTACCGGTTGCCGCCATCGCTGATCCACGCCGTGATCAGCGTGGAATCCAACTACAACCCCAAGGCACTTTCACGCAAAGGTGCGCAAGGGTTAATGCAGATCATGCCCGGCACTGCTCGCCGCTTTGGCGCCCAGAATATGTTTGACGCGCGGCAAAACATCCTGACCGGAAGCCGTTATCTGCGGTGGCTACTGGACTATTTTGAGCAAGATATAGAGCTCAGTGTTGCGGCCTATAACGCAGGCGAACGCGCCGTGATGCAGGCTGGCCGACGCATCCCAGCAATAGCCGAAACGCGTCGGTATGTACCCAAGGTGCTGGAGCTATACCGACGCTTTGAGCCACAATCCTGAGCGCCCTGTATTAGCGTCCTCTATTAGCGTCCATAACCAAAAGGCTGATTAAGCCCGTTGGGACGCGATCCCGGCGTTGAGCGGATGGGGCCGTTACCCGAGTTGGGATCGATAAATCCGTTGGATCCGGTTCCGCTGGCACCGCCTCCTACACCGGGACCGGACGGTCCGCTCGGGGTGCCAAACCCGCCTGGGCCGCCAAAACCTCCGGGCCCGCCGAAACCTCCGGGTGCATTCGGGGCAACAGGAGCGCGCGTACCATTCGGCACAGGCGCACCCGTTGCGTTGCCCAGAGTCGGGTTTGCCGCAGGCAAGGGAGAGCGGAATACCCAGTCTGAATAGCGCGTCTGATCGGTAAAGGTTATGTCCTTCACAGCGAAACCGGTGGTTTTTATAGGCCGGTCCATCGAGCGGCTATAAACGCCTACGATGGTGCCATTGGGAAGAGTAACCTCGCCCCAGTCTGCCTTGCCGGTCATGGGGTCAGGATACAGACGTCGCAAATGGTGTGCCGGCCGGTCCGGATTCCGCTGATCATCAATCAAATCGTCCAGAGAACGCGGAAACTGATAGCTCCGACGCGGCGAATACGCGTAATAGTGCGTTATAGCCTGCCGGTACTGGTTGCCTATAAAAAGCAACTCCTCCTCACGCTGGCGCTGCGCACTTACGCTCCAGACTTCAGAGACTGCACCTAGTCCAATACCGACGATGGATATAAAAATCAGCAATCCGACATACATGAAGCCGGACTGCTGCTCACCATTGCGCATAGGGAATATTATTTGAACCGATTGCGTTGGAGCCACTGTGCAAATCGTAAATATTTCCGGTCTGCCCATTGGGCGGGGCTACGATTGTCCAGGTGGCATTGCTCTCGGTGATGGGGTCCCATGGCAGCGTGCGCAGATAGCGTGCCTCAACCAGATCATCTAGTTGTTCAGGGTACTTGCCTTTGTCACCGTAATACTTGTCGAGCGCATCACGGGTAGCAACCAGATTGGCCTTAAGCACCGTTTCCTTACTCTTGTCTATGGAGCGGAAATAGCGCGGCACAGCAATGGTCAGCAACAAGCTCACCACGACCATCACGACCATCAGTTCTATGAGCGTAAAGCCCCGCACCAAAAGGCTTGATGACCGTTTGCTGCGTATAAAAGAAAATTCAGGATCACCAGTCACGGTACGGCACTCCATTTAATCCGGTCCCGGTAGCGGTCGAAAAAACATCATACACATCCAGACCAGGTTGAGGATCGTTGGCAGGACTGGAATAACTGCGCAGACCCCAGACCGGACCATTTACCTGATCGGCGGATGCAATCATCGGATCCATGGGTAAACGCCGCAAAAAATATAATTTCTGGCCACCTTGTGTGCTTTTTGCGTCGGCCACACCGTCTACCAACGTTTTCAAATCGGGCGGGTATCCGCTACCCTTGATGTCCACTATGATGCGGCCTTCTTCAACGGCCCGCTTATAGCTATCGATAGCCGTGCGGATATCCCGCAGGGCAGAACGCAATTCAAACTCCCTTTCCCGCTGGTTATTCAGTTGCACAAGCGGAAAGGAAATAGTCGCCAGTATTCCTACGATGGCAACCGTAACCAACATTTCGATCAGGGTGAATCCGGCCGAATAGCCGGCTCGGCTATTCCGGATCATTGCGGCTTATCGGCTGCTGGCTGAACGTCAATCAGCAAAGGGGCACTATTGGGAACGTTCTGGACCGTACCATCTGCAGCCTTCACTACCACATCAGTAATGGAAATTCCGGCTTGGCCAGGCTCTCCAACAACCTCAAACTGAAGCAGCGCCAGGGCACCACCAGTCTCAGGCAGGGTCTGCCCGCTCCCCGCTGCCAGCGACAGGTGGACCGCGCCAGCAGGGTCGAAATCGGAGCTGAACTTGGCGCCTGACGCGCTATTACGCGCTATTTCGCCCTCCTGAACAGAAACCAGCTTGAGGTGATCCGAGTCGAAGTTGATGATGGCTTCGGCATTGTCAGACTTGTTATAAATAGGCTGCTCAATACGTATATCGACATGAGCACCGACCGGCAATGCAGTCGGACCACTGATGACAAATGGCTTAAGTGACGCCGCCGGTGGGGCTGCGGGCGCGGCGGCGGCTGGCTTGGCAGCAGAAGCTGGCACAGGCGCCGCAGCAGGCGCAGCAGTCGTAGCGGCGGCTACGGGTGCGTTGGTACGCACAACCCCGACAGTTGCCCCGGCTGCGGACGTTGCCGGAACCGTCATGCCGTTAGGTGCGACTGGCGCACGGCTGGCAAAACGGAAATTATTTTCGGTACCGGCCCACATTTCGAGCACCGTGTTATCCGGCTGACGATTGCTACGAACAATGTGCGGAGTAATCGACAAAATAATTTCCGACTTGTTATTGGTATCCGACTGCGACCCAAACAGACGTCCGGCGACCGGTATATCACCAAGGCCAGGAATACGTGAAGCGCTGGAATCATCTTGCCTTTGAATCAGGCCACCGATGATTTCTGTCTGTCCATCCTTCAGCCGCAATACGGTATTCACGCTGCGCGTACTGATGGTATAGGCGATCGTGCCATTTTTGGCTGCGTCGGGATTTTCGCCCGAGTTGGAGCTTACTTCCAGCATCATGCGAATAGTCACTTCGCCATCGTCATGGATAGTGGGTTCCACTTCGATCTTTATGCCTACGTCCACATACTGCACGCTGGTGTTATAGACCGGCGATGTAGCCGTTGTGGAAGGAACGGCAGCGGTAGAAATAACCGGCAGGCGGCTACCCACCAAAAACTTGGCTTTTTCCTTGTTGCGTACGCGAATACGAGGCGTGGCAAGGTCGTTGATGTCGTTGTCTGTCTTCTGCGCGTTGATGGTCACCGACAGTGGCGTCACATTGACGTTGGCATCGGTCAGATTACGAAACTGCTGCAGCGTCATGCCACTGGTACTCGCACCAAACGACGTTGGCAAATCAATACCCAACGCCATCATGCGATCTCGTGTTACCTCCATGACATCCACATCGAGCATCACTTCGGGCTCGGGCTGATCCATGCTGTAAATCAGCTTCTCAACCATTCGAATAACTTGCGGCGTATCGCGGACAATGATGGCGTTGGACTTTTCGTCGACAAACATGTCCTTGGTTTTAAGCATGGTCTTTACCATGGCCTGGACCTGTTTGGCATCTGCATTGGTCAACTGATAACGCCGTATTTTCAGATCCGCGTAGTCCTTCGCTTTGGCATCGTTGTCGGCATAAATGAGGATGGAGTTTTCACTCAACACGCGCTTGGTATTCTGGGTTTGCATCAGAATAAGGTCGACCGCCTCACTGACCGGTACATCATGGACAAATATATTGACTTTGGTATCTGCCTTTACGTCTTTGTCGAATAGCACATTCAAACCAGTGGTCTTGGAAATAGCTTCCATCACCATGCGCAAACTGGCATCCCGGAACTGCAATGAGACCGGCTTGCCATTCTTGATATTCAGGCGTGCGCCATCCATACTTTCCGGTGGCCCGGCTTCCTGTATACGGCGCTTCAGTTGCAATGCCGCTGTGTGATTCGGATTTTCTATCAGGACGCGAATAACCAACTCACGGGCGCCAAGGCTATCACCCTGCTCCAGACGGATACGGGCCTCTTCCACCATTTGAGCCTGATGGCGCTCCTGCGGAACTGCTTCAAGCGCTTGATGCGCCTGAATGTTGGCCGGATCAATGCGCAGAACGGCGTTGTATTTATCGGTTGCGCTATCCCAATTGCCAGACAGACGATCGAAATTAGCCGATCCCAAAGTACGAAGAATTAGTCGGTCGCGCTGCAGCAACCAGTCTTTGCGAAGCTTGGCGTTCGATGGGTCTGCCTTCTGTGCCTCGGCGAGTTTGGCAACCCCTTCTTCAGCGCGTCCTTCATCAATCAGGCTCAAACCCTCCTGGTATGTGCGATCCGATGCACATCCGCCGAGCAAAGCCGCCAGAGCCAACATTGTCAGCTGAAATTGAACTGAGCGAGCGAATTTCACTGAGAACCCCCAATGGAGAGAATTTGAATAGTTTGCAAAGGAATATACAGAAACACCGCGGCGTTCTGATCGATGCGCATGAGTTTGTAGTTGGTATCAATCATGTCGTTGACTCCGGCGGTTACAACACGGTTGCCCTTGGACAACATGAGTTGCGGCACGCCATCTTCTATGTAGCGTCCAATGACCGTATAAGGCAAAGGCGGCGCCGTAGGCTTGGGCGGGGGCTCAGGCGGCGGCGGAGGTGGTGGTGGTGGCGGCGGCGGCGG
>Ga0007854_10002034_pt1 | contig 12694 bp, 7 predicted proteins | sample CryBogCBH12Aug08_FD_60382 | JGI IMG/M metagenome (GOLD analysis project Ga0007854, IMG submission 60382) | Freshwater microbial communities from Crystal Bog, Wisconsin, USA - CBH12Aug08 | ecosystem: Environmental > Aquatic > Freshwater > Lake | place: Crystal Bog, Wisconsin, USA | collected...
TGTGCAACAGGTAAACCGCCCCGTGCTCGGCGAACACCTCAATGGTCGGCCGGTCCACATAGAAATGCAGATCCAGTTTTCCGTCCTCCTTGTCATGGGAAACAAGCTTGCCCCTGCTGTCCGACAATTCCTTGGTTGCGAGGTCGTAGGTGAATTTACCATCGCCCAACTGGACTTCGATGGTGGCGGGTTTGTTTCCGCCGCTGTAGTCAATGGTCATGGCGATTTCCACCAGCTCCGCCGGCTGCTTGAACTTCAGCGCATTGTCGCCAGTGTTGATGGACTGTTTGGCGACGGAAAGAATTTCCTCGCCGCGCAAAGCTTCCAGCTCTTTCACTGGATTAACATAACAGCGGATGCCGTCACCGGTGGTTTTCAAACTCAACTCCAACGGCAGCGTAAACCCCTGATTAAATGGGGTGTGTTTGTCTTTTTGAAAAGTGCGCGCCCAGACCATGCAAATCGCCCGGCCATCCGGGGCATCGCTGAAGCACTGTGCGGCCTTCACCTCGCCGCCGATCCACAGGCGCGGCTCGGCGTTTTCGGGCTTGAAGGTTTTACCGTCGAAAGTGCCCACCTGATATTTCGGCGTGGCGTCAAAGAGCAACCACTTCTTGTTTTTCGGATTGCCATCCACCGGCAACTCCACAAACTCGGGACACTCGTGATATATCTCCGCCGTTTCACTTTCCTTATTCCAGGTCTTGAGATCCTTGCTGGAATAGAATTCCATTTTACCGATCCAGTTCACCGGCGGCGGCGCGGCGTGCCCACCATTGTAAACCACCACGCACCAGCACTGGCCCGGTTCATACCAAAACAATTTCGGATCCCGGCCTTCGTGGGAAATGATCGGATTGTAATCCCGCAGGAGCTTGTAGGATTTTCCATTGTCAGTGGAATAGGCCAGCGCTTCGCCGACCCGACCCTTAGTGCCACCCAGCCCGCCACCGGTGTCGGCCACGCACAGGATTAGCGTCTTGGTTTTCCCCACTTGTTTGCCCAAGGTATTGTTCTGGTCAACCGCCGCACCGCCCGAAAACGCCTGGCCCATCACCATCGCCGGATGCGTGTCCGGCAACGCCTTGCCGCTTTTACCCTTGCCCATGGTTCGCAAAATAATTGGCATCTCCTCCCAATGCACCAAGTCCTTGCTGACCGCATGACCCCAAAACATATTGGCAAAGGCCGCAATCATCGGGTTGCACTGCCAGGAAAGGTGGTAAAGTCCGTCGGAATAAACCATGCCGTTGGGATCATTGTTCCAGCCGACGCGCTGGCTGAAGTGAAATTGCGGTCGGCCTTTTTCCGAATAAATCGGGACGGTGGATTTTATCGTATCCGAGCTGGTGAACATTGCGGCGGCGGCCTGAAAGTTTTCCGCCGGCCCGCTTGCCATGCTGATCACGGCCTGCTTGCCCGCATATTCACTGACATCGAGGCAACCCCACGCATCAACGGTCTCCTCGGTCAGCGCGAAAAAAACTCCGAATTGATACGCAACGACACCATCAATTTCTACCCGGACAACATTCGCCTTGATGTCCTTGCCGGGACTCCTCACCGGTAGGAGCAGATATTTGCCGGTGATTTTGAGCTCACGCGACGGCACGGGTTGAGCGCCCGCAATCCCGATTGAGGCGAGAAACGCGAAGACAACAAGGACAAACTTCATTCCAGGTATTTTCATTTTATTAAATGGGGTTGGGTGGTGATTCGAAAGATTCCAGAACAGCGCCCGCTTGATTTACAAGCGCTCTCCCAGCGTGCCGTTGGCCCACGCATCCAGCAGTTTTACCATGTCGGCGAACGAAGCCGAACGACCGGAGCGGACGAAATGGCCGCTCGCGCAGTTGCCCGCCAACAGAATTTCCGCATCGCCAAAACCCTTGATTGCAGCGGCCAGACAGCCCGCGCCAAAATTATCGCCCGCGCCCGTCGAGATCAGCGGCTCGCGACAAAACGGCCCCGGCACATAAACCGCGCCCGCCGCACTGGCACAGGCGGCACCGTCGTTGGGATGAATGATGACGCGGTCCACGGCAATGCGCGAACGCAGGAAGCCGGCCAGTTCCGCCACCGAATCGGCATCCTTGCGGCCATGATACGCGCCGCCGAATACCTCGGCCATCTGCCATGCCTCTTTCAAATTGAAGGAAAGCAGGGTCTGGCACTGGCGCGTGATGGCCGGCAAACGTTCGAGCAAATCATTCCGGTCAGCCAATGGCCGGGTTTCAAACTCGGCGAGATCCATGAAGAAAAAAACTTCCTTGGCAGACCGTCCGAGTTCCGCCAGCCGCGCGGCCAGATGGCTCCAGATTGGACCGGCATGAGGCAGCTTGCCCCAGTTGACGGCGCTGATGAAGGCGGCGGCTTTGAGTTCCGCGTCGAGCACGGATTGACCGACACATTCGAGCACACGCTCCCAGGTCACCTCCGCGCAGGCGGCCATGTCGCACAACATGACCTTGCCGTCGGTGAACTCCAGACAGGTCGTATGCGCCGGTTGGGCTAGGGTGTAAAGACGCTTCGTTTTCCCGCCCAGCGCTTCCTGATAAATCGGCAGCACTTCGCCGCGCCCCATCGCGCCGATGTATGTGACATCTATCTTGCCGCCGTGGATGTCGTTCAGCGCGGCGGCGAACAGCGGGCCGTTGCCGCCAAACTTGTCGCCGAGATGCCGCACCGGATACGACGCGGCAATGCCGGCCGCCGCCGCCACCTTGGGGCCGAACTCCGCCATCGAGGCCGGCGTTTGCAGCCGGACAAATGTGTCAATGAAACCGTCAAACCCGCACAGGCCGGAAGGCCGGACGGACGCGGTGACGGTGGCTTTCGCTTTGAATTTTTCGATCACCGGGGCGAGCGATTGCACGTCGCGGTAAATTTCGGAGGGGGTTTTCATATTTATGGTTTTTCCAGAATCACACAGTCGAGACCGAATAAATACTTCGCGCCGACCGATTGCGGATTCGCATCGGTCACTTCGGCCCGGAGAATAAACTTGCTGTTCTCCGGCGTGAAGACTCCGAATCTCACCGGCGCGGCCGGTTGCACCTTGGGAGCGTAGCCATCCAGCGTCGCCGCGACGGGCTGGCCGTTGACGGTGAATTTCAAGATGCCGTAATCCGGCGCCTGCGTGGCATATAGAACAATTTGCCGCGCGTTCGCATCGGGCACCGGCACTTCCAATTCCACAAAGTCGCCAACCTTCCGAGCGAAGACTGTGAGCTGATGGCCACCGCTCCACTTTTCGGCACCCCACGGACTCATGTCTTGCGAGGTGGTCCGCAAGTTGTCGGACTTATTCAGAATTTTCAATGCTTCACATTCGCTGGCACCGCGCTTGTGCGGCATCGCAGCCAAAGCTTGCGCCTGCGCGTCTGCCAACGTGGGCACCGGCAACGCCGCCTCGCGCGGCTGCGGCTTGAGATTGCTGGCCGCGGCGGGAAACGCATACCAATAAGTCGTCGCGCAATAAATAAGCGTGGTGAGCTTCCACGGCATTAATTCCATGTCGAATTGCAACGATTGTTGGAAAGGAATACCGTCGAGGTTGCGCGTGCGGCTCATCACGTTCCAACCCTGGGTCATGGGCTGATCCATACGCACCAAATTGGCAAAGGGAGTTTGGTGAACGGGTTTCGGGGCATACGAATAGTTGTAATAATCTTCGGTGCCGGTGCCCATGTGCGACGGAAACAATTCACCGTCCACCCAGATTTTTTCATCGCCTTCGCCATACCAGGTGGCCACCGGATTATAAATCGCCAGCGAGTCGCCCGCATACACGCCGCGCCCACTGATGCGAATAAAATTCCAATCGCGATGCGGCGGCGTCTTCAAGCCCGCTTCATAATGCCATGCCGCGTGAAAATGCATGGAGCGATCATCCCACTTCCACACCGCGGTGGTGACATTCAGCGAAACCTTCACCGGCTGCGCGCCGACATTCTGGAGGGTGATCTTTGCAGATTTTTCGTAGGGCATCACCCACCGGCAGCGCATCGTGCCATCAGTGCTGACATCGCGATACCAACTGCGCAGTTCATTGATGCCGACGCCGCTGCCAAAGAAATCCGTCGCCGGGCACCAGACAGTTTCCTCGCCATCGAAAGTGAGTTTTACAATGAGGCTGCGGAGCGTGCGCTCCACTTCTTTGGCATCGCCGGTTTTCAGGAGCAATTCCAAGCCGCAAACCGCGTTCGCTCCCGCCGGCAAATCGAGGGAAATTTCCTTGCTTGCCGCCAGCTCTGAATTCAACGAGGTCACTTTGCCACCGGTAATCGGCGCGGGCGAACCCAGTTTCCGATTAACCTCATCAATCAGGTTGCTCGCCGCCTCGACCTGCGGCAAAGCGAAGGTCTTCACCACGGTTCCCGGCGCATAGGTGCGGTAGTTGATTTGAAAATAGCGCGCGCCCTTTGATTTTTCCTCCCAAGTCACCTTGCAATGTTTCGCATATGGAATGGGCAGATAGAGGTTGTTGCCAAGTTTGCCGGGATGCGCTTGCGCCAGCGGCGCGCCGATTTTCAAGTCACCTTTGAGCAAATCGAACTCCGCAAAGGTCACCGTCGGCGTGCCGGCATCATCGAGATAGATGCGCATCACGCCATTTTTTTGCCCGCCTGCCGTGAGCCAGAAGCGCACCACCGCACCCGGCCCATCCGCCTCCATCATCACCTGCTCCTGGCGGCCTTCGTTGGCCTCGGAGCGGATGTATTGGGTGTTGTCGTGGTTGGCAAACCAGCCGGGCTTGTCTGGCGCAATTTTTGCCCGGTCATAACTGCTCGCCTGCTTGCAGGTAAAACCAGATACCGGCCAGCGGGCGATGGCTTCGGTATTCACCATCTCAATGAGCAGCGATTCCAGAGTCACGGTTTCGGCGGCAGACGCGGCGATGACCGTGAATGTGCAAGTCGCGGCGAGCAGCAGCGCTCGCACGCGAAATGACTTGAGGCGAATCGTTACAGCGCAGACCACGTTATTTCCTTTCGCCCGCCGGTTCCGGTTCAATGCCCAGCTTATGTTGCATATCTTCGAGAGAAATGCCCTTGGTTTCCGGCACCATCGTCTTCACCCAGATGAGTTGCAGAAACATCATGAAGCAGAAGAACAGAAAAATATATCCGGCTCGCTGCGGCTGCTCATTCGCGCCAGAAAATTTCACCATCAGCGGGAAAACCGTGGTGAGCAAAGCGGCAAAAACCCAGTGCGTGGTGCTGCCTAGCGTCTGGCCTTGGGCGCGATGGCGGTTCGGGAAAATCTCCGAGATAAGCACCCAAATGACTGCGCCCTGTCCAACCGCATGCGCGGCGATGAACGCAAAGATGCACGTGGGCACAATGGCATAATGCTGCGTGAAAAACGCCCACGCCGTCAGCCCCAGCGACGCGATGTAGCCAAACGAGCCGATGAAGAGCAGCGTGCGCCGTCCGAGCCGGTCAATCAGCCACAGCCCGACGAAGGTGAAGATCAGGTTGGTGATGCCGATGCCGACGGATTGCAGCAGCGCGGCTTTCTCGCCCAATCCCGTCAGTTCAAAAATGCGCGGCGCGAAGTAGAGGATGGCGTTGATGCCGGAAAGCTGGTTGAAGAACGCCACCAGGAACGCAAGGAAAATCGGAATGCGCAAACGCCAGGTCCAGAAGTTGGAGGCCACGGTGTTTTCGGCCTTGGCCGTCGCCATTAATTCATCCGCGTGGGCTTCCAGCTTGGCCGACGGTAATTCGGGTTCAATCAATTTCAACACCGCCAAACCGGCGGCGCGGTCGCCTTTGCGACTGAGCAACCAGCGCGGGCTTTCCGGCAGGCCGAAACACATCACGGCATAAATGACCGAGGGAACCGCCGCGATGCCGAGCATCCAGCGCCAGGTATCCATTCCGTAAATCTTCGCCGCGTCGCCGCCCAGCTTGGCCAGCACCGCGTTGGACAGGAAGGCGACGACGATGCCGAAAACGATGTTGAACTGGAACATCCCCGCCAGCCGACCGCGATATGCCGGCGGCGCGATCTCTGAAATGTAAAGCGGCGCGGCCACCGTCGAGATGCCGATGCCGATGCCGCCGATGACGCGGGCGGCAATAAACATGCCCACGCCGTTGGCAAACGCGCAGCCGAACGCCGAGAGCACATACAGAATGCCGATGAAGAGCAACGTGGGCTTGCGGCCGAATTTGTCGGTGGGCCAGCCGCCGAGCAGCGAGCCGAGCACCGTGCCGTAAAGCGCGGAACCCATCGCCAGCCCGTGGATGCCCGCGCTCAAGCCCCAGAGTGCCTGAATTTTTTGTTCCGCGCCGGAGATGACGACAGTGTCAAAGCCGAACAGGAAGCCGGCGAGCGCCGAGGTGATGGACCAGAAGAATATGCGTGCTTTCATTCGTTTGGATGTGTTGTTAGTTGTGTTGGTTGTTAAATTTAGACAGTGGTTAAAAGCTTTTTAATTCCCTTTCCAATACTCATTATAACTCGGCAAGGTATTGTAACTGCCCCAATTGGCTGCGGTGATAATTAACCCAATGCTTTTTGGATTCTGACAGGAAGTGTCGCCTTTCCGCGCATCCGCATGACCGTCACCATAACCACTGGCGGCTGTTCCGTCAGAATAAACACCTTTCCCGGTCGCGGCATCGAATGACAAAGTTTTCCCGCCATGCGGAAAAAGCGGTGGGCCACCATAACCACCATTGTAATAACATCCGTTCAATCCCTGACCATAAACATTTTGATCCGTAAAGGTTGAGTAAGGAACCGGGCCATTCTTGAGAACATAAGACGCATCGCATAGAAACCCGGCGTTACAAGGTTTATTTATCTGACTCATTCTGAGCGTAGGTTGATTAGTGGATAAATAATTATAGACCAAAAGCCAGCGATTATATTGATACGTCGGCAGATCCAACCCTCCCGTCATGGAACGCGTCCCGGGGCAAATAGAGAAAACCATCATCGGATCCGTGTTCGTCCCAGTATTAACCTTCCCAGTATAAGTGCCCTTTAAGCCCAGATAACCCGCCCAAACGTTATATTGATTTTGGCCATTTCCTCCGCCAATACCAGCCGTGACATGGCCGATCATAAGCTGACCAGAAGGAAGAAGGTCATTATAATCACCCACATACATCTGGGTGGCTATCATCAACTGTTTCATGTTCGAAATGCATTTGAGTTTGTAGGCCTGACTCTTGGCCTTGGCCAGCGCCGGCAGGAGCATGGCCGCCAGAATCGCGATAATCGCAATGACCACGAGCAGCTCAATCAGCGTGAAGCCTGCCCGACGGTCGGTATGGATTTCGCAATTTTTCAAGGGTTTTGAGTTTGGCTGACCATGTTGGTGTTGGTTGGTTTGAGTGAGCTGTGGTGTTTATTGTTTTGAATTAAATCGCTGCCATGAATTGGTTCCACTGACGATCGGCCCGCTGACGGTATTCGAATCAAGCATCTCCACATGGCCGTCGCAAAACGAGAATGGGGCGCGGTTGTTGTATTGATACTGCAGCAAAACATGGTCGGCAGTCAGACAACCCCAACCGGCACCGAGATTGCCCGGCGCCCAGCTGGGGTAAGCCGCAAATGGATCATCACGCAATTCGCAAATCCCGATGGTATTGGCCGTGGCTGTTAGACTGGCAAGCCGCACCGAGCCACCGGCCCACATGACACCATTGACTGCATAACCGTTGGCATTCACCCAGTAATCACGGCCACCGCTGTATTTATGAATGGGAGCTCGGAGCAGGTTGGTGGTCACTCCATAATTCGTCAGCCGCGAGTCCCAGCTTGCTGCCGGCGTGCCGCCAGTGCCCATCGGAAGATAGTCGCCATTGTCCCCAGCATACATGGTCGCTGACAACTGAAGCTGGCGGAGGTTCGAGACTGACTGAATCCCCTTCGCCTTGATCTTGGCCTTGGCCAGCGCCGGCAGCAGCATCGCCGCCAGAATCGCGATGATGGCGATGACCACCAGCAACTCGATGAGCGTAAAAGCAGCACCCAGATACCTTTTTGGCTTGATCGTTGTATTTTTCATGTTTGTGAATGAGTTATGTGATTATTGGTTCCTCGACGACGATATTATCGTGCTCTGCCAACCAATCGCTTTGAGCATGGGGGCGATTTCTGGATTGGACATGAACATCCGCCAACATAGGCCGGTCCGAGCATTTTCAATCATGGCAATGATTGGCCCTTGATCAATGGCCAGCCAATGGCCAGCACACCATTCCCGGTCAAGATTGAAGGCGTCTTTGAAACCAAATTCGCCCCACAGTTGCTTGCCATAGTTTTTATAGAGATTTTTCAGACAGGCGAGCGATTCCACCGGCGTAAAAGGCATGGCACTGAGGGCGGCCGTCGGGGCGATGGTTCCGTTGTCGTTATTGCCTGGGGCACTACCGTGGTATTTATCCGGCCCAATGCTGGCGGTCAAACCCCAGAGGTTCTCCCCATAACCTTTGTGCCGGCCAGGATTATCAATGGCGTAGGCCCGCTGGATCAGGGTGGTGTTGCGGTTGTTTTCGTAATAGTCGCAGAAGCGGTCGCGCTTGTTACGGGGATCAAATCCGATGAAGGAATACTGGGTCATAAACAACGGTCCGCCCATGGGAGGACCGACAAATTGTTTGAATCCATAGTAACTCTTGTTATGGACGTAGTATGAGGGACTCGCCCAGCCTTGGTAGTAGCAATCCGCCGGAATCGAATGTGTCGGCGAGGCGATAGCCAACAAGTAGGCGATCATGGCCTCATTCCAGCCGATTATCTTCATATTTTTCTCCCAACCGGTATTCGGCGACCAGTGCCAGTAAAGACTCTTGCCGCCCGGTTCCTTCAGAAACCAATCCCATTCCACACCTTCCCATAGATGGGTCGCTCGCCGCCGTATCTCGGTTTCAACCGCATCGGCATGGTTGAAATACTGCCGCACCGCCAAAACGCCCTGCATGAGAAACGCGGTCTCCACCAGATCGGCACCATCGTCATTTGGCGAGAACGGCAGGGTCTTTCCGGTGGTTCCGTTGATCCAATGAGGAAAAGCGCCGTGAAAATGATCGGCCTTTTCATCCAAAAAAGCGAGCATCTTGGCCACCCGTTCCGCCACCTTGGCCCGCGGCGCAAAACCCCGTTCCGCCCCCACCATTAGGGCAAACAATCCAAATCCGGTGCCGCCAGTAGCACAGGTCGCGTCATAGCTTGAACGTTCGCGAACCAGACCACTGACGGGATGGGCGTAAGTCCAGAAATAGCGGAAGGTCGCCCCCTGAACGGAATCCAGAAGCTGGCCGTCCGTCATCGCCCAAGTGCGAGACGATACCGTGGCGGATTTCTCGGACGACTTGCGGTCGCCGGCAGAATTGCTCACGCGATAATAATAAGTGCGACCATTCTCGCCGATGAAATCGCTGTAAACATTACAGCGGTGATTGGTGGCGATGGCAATAAACGGCCCCTCTGGCCGCTCGGCGCGTTCCACGGTGAACCGCTCTTTTCCCGTCGCCACCGGCAACCACTGCAAATCAATGCGGCGATCCTGACCTGCGGCGATGAGCGATTCCACCGCCAGCAGCGAGTTCGGCAGACAGCAACTCAGCAGCAGCAGGCAGCAGAATTTGACGGGGCGTAACGACATTTCAGTTGATGAACGGTTTCAAAATTTACATGCGGTCGAGCCAGCCGATTATTTTGTTGCTTCATCTACCTTCAGGCGAAAGGCGTTGGCCGGCAGCCCTATCTTATTCATGAGATTGCCTTCGGCCGGTTTGACCCAAGCGAACCGCACCCACAACGGCGCGGTAATGTTGGGAGAGCTGACAACCACGGTGTCGCCATCAATCACAGCTTGGGCCGCAACATAAGCCTGATCCGCGCCGGCGATTTCGAAGCAGGTCAACGGCTTGCCGTCCCGCGCCACCAAGCCGCCGTCCGCATGATCAAAGTTCACCCGCAGCCGCTGACCAACGGCGGTGACGGCGCGCGCCATCGGGCCGTAACAGACAATTTCCGGATGGCCGTAAGTCTGGTTCAGCGCGAGACGGGCGAGGCGTTCGCCGACCGGCGCTTTGTCTTTGGGATGGATGTTTTCAAAGTTGCCGACATCGTTGATCACCGCCATGCCCGAATGCGGAATCCGTTTCATGGCCTCGGTTTGCGCCGCCCACAGTTCGGGCAATTTTTGCGGCGGCACATTTTCATATTTGAACGGCGCAATCTGGACAAAGTAAAACGGGAATTCGCCCATGCCCCACGCCGCGCGCCAATCTGAAACCATCTTGCACAGTTTTTCCGTGTAGGCCGCACCGTCGCTGATGTTGGCTTCGCCCTGATACCAGATGACGCCCTTGATGGGCAGGCGGGTGTAGGGATGGATGCGTGAATTGTAAAGTTCGCCGCCGCTCCAAAGCTCAACTCTCGTTCCACCCGCGCTAGCGCAAATCAAACCGATGGGGATGCCGGTGTCGGCGTTGAGTTTTCTGCCGAAATAATATGCGACGGCGGAAAATTGTTTCGCAGTTGCCGGCTGGCAAACCGACCAGCGAGCGCGCAACGGAAGTTCCGTCCATGGAGTTGAGCTGTGGGTGTCCGGATTGGTGAGCAGCCGGATATTGGGATGGTCGGCGGCGGCGATGGCTGCGGCGCTGTCGTTCACAGCCTCCATTTTGTATTCCATGTTGGATTGGCCGGAGCAGACCCAGACATCGCCCACGAGCAGATTTTTCAGCGTGATTTTTCGGCTGCCGCTAGTGACGCTCAAAGCCACCGAACCGTTCAGCGAAGCCTTCATAGCCGGCAGTTTCACGGCCCAGCCACCGGTGGCGTCGGAAGTGGTCTCGGCGCGCTCGCCCGTGCTCATCCGCACTTGCACGGGGGAATTGGGCGACGACTGCCCCCAAATTTTCAGCGGTTGGTCGCGCTGCAACACCATGTTCTCACTAAACACATTCGCCAGCCGGAGTTGGCCGACGACGGGAATGATCAGCGTCTGCGTGTCGCTGCTGCCCCGACCATCAGAAACCTTGAAAACAAATTCATTATCACCGGCATCCGTGAACGCAGGCATGCCCGCGAGCGTTCCGTCCGCCGCCACCGTCAACCAAGCCGGACCGCTTACTTTGGTGAAGGTCAACGCATCGCCATCCTTGTCCTCCGCGTATCGCGTCAAAGAATCTTTGACGGGGACGCTTTCGGGAATCGCTGGCAGCGTCATCGGATAGGGTGAACCGGTAAAAGAGACTGGCAAATTATTTTTCCCAGGCTGGCCCTGCACGGAGGCGTTGTCGAAGAAGGTGGACACCCACATGCCGCCGGAATTTTTATTGTTGAGGTTGAGCAGCACGCGACCGTAAGCCGTGCCGGCCGGGGCTGTGGCATTACCGCTGATGGGCAACCACTTTTGGTGCAGAGCTTCAGTATTGTCGGCTTGCGCAACAGTTACGACGACGCCAATCGGCTTGTCGTCGGCGGCATACCACTGCACCTGAATGCGCGGTTGCCAGCGGCTATCGGGCTGGCCGTTATGCGAAGCTTTTACGGAGCAGGCGTAGGATTGGCCGGCGGCAGCGCTGAAATACTGGCAGATGGATGTGCCGTCCCAAAGAAATTTCAAGGCGTGGTTACCCGTGCCGATTTCCCAGTCGTGCTGGGAATCGGTGAGCCACGAATTGATCAAATCCGGTTTCCAACTCAGCCGCCGCCAACCCGGACACGCAAATGCCGTGGTCTTTTGATTGGTGAAATCTCCCTTTTCAAAATCGCCATTTATCAGCAGCTCGTCGCCGAAGGCCGAAGCCGCAGACAGCAGCGCGGAAACAGTCAGTAAAGAACTCCAGAATGTTTTTTTCATGTTTGTTTCTTTGTTTGGCTAAATATTTTTTGTTTCGCCAAAATCTATTTTTATTCCCCGGCCATCTTCGCGTCGAAAACGGGAAAGGATTTATCCCAGCCCCAGAGTTTCGGCATCAGCGTGGCATTCCAAGCGTCGTAAGCGGACTTCAGGCGGTTGACGACCTCGGGATGTTCCGCCGAGAGATCCTGCTTTTCGCCAATGTCGGCAGCGATACGGAAGAGTTGCGGCTTGCCGCCTTGGTTCACCAATTTCCACTCACGGTCACGCACGGCCCAAGCACGGTTGAAGCGCCAATACAGGTTGCGGTTGGGCAGCACGGACTCGCCGGACACCAGCGGCATCAAGTTGATGCCGTCAACGCTGCTTTCCACCTTGCCGCCGGCCGCCGTGACAATGGTTGGCAGCAAGTCGAGGCCGATGATGGGAACATCGAGTGTCTTTCCGGCTTGAACTTTGCCCGGCCATTTCAGGCAAAAGGGAATGCGAATCCCGCCGTCCCAGAGCTGATTTTTCTCCCCACGCAACGGCGTGTTCAGCGAACCGTTATCCGAGGGTTTGCCGCCGTTGTCGCTGAAGAAAACCACCAGCGTGTTCGTTTCCAGATCATGTTTGCGAAGCGCGTCCAGAATGCGCCCCACATTGCGGTCCAACGCGAAACTCATCGCCAGCGCGAACCTCCGTTTCTTGTCGGCAACATCCTTGAACTTCTCCAAATCCTGATCGGTTCCCTGCTGCGGCCCGTGGATGGCGTTGAACGGAACATAGAGGAAGAAAGGTTCCGCCGCGTGCCGGTCAATGAACGAGACCGCTTCGCGGCCGATGGCATCGGTCAGGTATTCCTTCTCCTCG